>Ga0335071_10005965_pt1 | contig 12627 bp, 10 predicted proteins | sample Lox_Sample_15_FD_206724 | JGI IMG/M metagenome (GOLD analysis project Ga0335071, IMG submission 206724) | Soil microbial communities from Loxahatchee National Wildlife Refuge, Florida, United States - Lox_Sample_1.5 | ecosystem: Environmental > Terrestrial > Soil > Wetlands | place: USA...
ATGGTTCCGAGCCGGTTCGCTGCTCGTCTCCGCCGAGGCCGATGCCGATGATGGAGGGGTAGTGCGAGCGCAGTTCGGCGGCCTTCAGGAAGACCCGCCCGGCCTCCTCGACGGGAAAGTGCCGCACCGCGTCGAAGATCCAGTAGATGGAGAGCCCCAGCTCGCTTGCGGCGCGCTGCCGGGCGCGTTCCAGAGCTTCGAAAATCGGCTCGAAGGAGGCGGGGTCGTCGGGGCGCCAGCGGTAGATCACGCCGACAGAGATGTAAACCTCGGCATGAACGACTCCCTGCGCCGAGAGCCCCTGCATCATGCGCCATGCGATCAGCTCGTAGTCCTCGGGGGTCACAAGCAGGCGGCTCAAAGCCCTGAACGCATCGAGGAATCCGATGAAGTCGTCGAATCTGTAAATTGCTTCGGCCTGAGCGAGTGTGAGCGGGTTGCCCTCGTGGCGGGCACTGAGTTCGACCAGCGTCGCAGGCGTGACCGTGCCTTCCAGGTGCAGGTGCAACTCGGCCTTGGGCAGCCGGCGGATGAAGGCTTCGATCTCGCCCATGCTTCAAGTGTAGCGGGCAGAGGCTCACGCGAAACGGACCGCGGTTTCAGCCCACGCCACTGCCTCTGTATAGCAACGGACGAGGTCGCCGCTCGTCAGTTGGTGCGTGGCCGCCAGACGATCGCAGGCCGGCCAGTCTCCCTGTTCGTGTTGGATGATCCAGTCGAGGAGACAACCTTCCGGAACTGGTAGACCCTCGAGCGCCTGCCGAATCTCGTTACGCAGGGGAAGCGAAGGAGTCAGGTGATTCATCGGAATTCGCAGCATCGCGGGCAGAAGGCTGAGGATACCTAACAGGTATTGCTCGGTGGAGTCCATGCCATACAGGGACGCCGCCACCTCGCAGAACCGTCCGCGGACGAAGGCCATGCGCAAAATCTCGGCAGGCCGGCCGGCATTGAGCTCGCTGGTGATCGCCAGAGTGGCGATGCGGCGAAACATTTCTTCACCGACCGCGATCAGCGTCGCGCGGATCGAGGTTACTTCCTGGCGCACCGCCGCCAGTGGGGAGTTGACCAGCCGCAGAAGCCGATATGTCAGCGAGGCGTCGCGCTTGACGAGCCGGGTGAGCTCGCGCAAGTCCGGCGACTCGTCGCGCAGCAGGCGCAGGATTTCGATTTGCGAGAGACGGTTGGCCGGCACCTTGGGGTTTCCCATCAGAACCGGACGGCAGAAGTAATATCCCTGCACAAAAGCGAAGCCCTCGCTGCGCGCCTCTTCGAACTGCTCTTCGGTCTCAACTTTTTCTGCGATGAAGGCAACGGGGACATCCTGCAGCCGATGGAACAGTTGGCGGCGCTCTTCAACATTCGAAAGGGAGAAATCCACCTTGATGTAGTCGGCTATGTCGACGAAGGGTTTGAAATGAGGCTCCCAGACGAAATCATCGAGCGCGATCCGGTAGCCGGCAGCCTTTAGTTTTCGGCAGGCCCTGACAATCTCCGGCCTGGGCTCAACCGTTTCCAGAATTTCCAGGACGGCCATTCCGGCCGGGAGCACTTGCACCAGATTGGCTTTCAGCGCCTCCTCCGTACAGTTGATGAATGCGGGCAGGCCGACGGTGAGGGTTTCGAGACCAAAGATCACCGCGTTGTCGAGCATGGTGCGGGTGGCCAGGTCGCCATCGCCGCGGAATGCCGCCTCGGCGCCGTTGCGGAAGAGCAGCTCATAGCCGTGGACCCTGCCATGGAAGTTGAGAATCGGCTGCCGCGCCACGTAACGCAGCTCGTCCGGAAGTTCCACGGGCCCTCGGCCAAGATGGCCGGGCATTGCGGTTTGCATCGCCATGCCTTAAATTTCCTAATGCGCTTATCGGTGCGGAAGCCGCAAGCTTGAGGAAAACGGAGTGGCAATGGACTTCTGCAGAGCTCAGGCACCCATAAACATCCCGCCGTTCACGTCGAGTACATGCCCGGTGATATAGGAGGCGGCGTCGGATGCCAGGAAGGAAACGGCCTGGGCCACATCTTTCGGTGTTCCCCGCCTCTGGAGAGGAATCGTGGCCATCATCGCAGCGTTCTGCTGCTCGTTCAGCACGGCGGTCATGGGCGTCTCAATGTAGCCCGGCGCCACCGCATTTACGGTGATTCCGCGCGAGCCCACCTCGCGCGCCAGCGAGCGGGTAAAACCGATCAGTCCGGCCTTTGAAGCCGCGTAGTTCACCTGCCCGGCCTGGCCAGCGCGGCCCACCACGCTGGCAATACTCACGATGCGCCCCCAGCGATTCTTCAACATGGCGGGCAGAAGGGCCTGCGTCAGCAGAAAGGCCCCGGTCAGGTTGATGCCGATCACGCTATCCCAGTCAGCCCGCTTCATGCGCAGCATCAGGCCGTCGCGCGTGATGCCGGCGTTGTTCACGAGGATCTCCACCTTCCCGAACTGCTCCAGAATCGCCTTGGCCCCGGCCTGGATCGACTCTTCGCTCGAGACATTGATGGTGAAAGCCGATGCCTTCGCTCCGTTTGCCGCCAGTTCCGCTGCCGTTTCCTTGAGCTTCGCCTCGTTCACATCCGCCAGCGCCAGCGTAGCGCCGGCCGCCGCCAGTTCCTCGGCGATCGCGCGCCCAATTCCTTGTGCTGCTCCTGTCACAAGCGCAATTCTGCCCTGCATATTCGTCTCGTCCTTCCTGAATTTCGCGATTTTTTGCCGATCAGCTTATGCGCTCTCGACCGTAACCCATTATAAAGGGGCGCAACTCGCCGGCTCGAAGAACGCAGGCGCTGAGGCTGGTTAATTGCGTGCTTTCGAGGCTGTGACTTAACAAACTTACTGACGTTGGAGGCGAGGAATGGCAAGATTGGGTCATGGGTTCTATCGCGGGCGAGGCCCGAGGGCCGGGCAGATGAACCAACGTGCCACGCCCGCGGCAATGCGCATGCGGCGATGCACAGCTGAACACCCGTTCGGTAAACTGAAGTACCGAATCTTCGGAAACCCGCGCCTGCTGCTGCGCGGGAATTCAACAGAACCAAAGCTATGATGAGCCGTTCCATCGTCAACTTTTTTCAAATCGCTTCACTGTTGCTGCTGCTGGTGGCTGTTGGCCTGCTCTCGGCGATCGCCACGGTACACTTTGCCATTCATGGGGCCGAGGTGCAGGTGCCCGCGCTCAAGGGGCTCACGGTGGCCGATGCGCGCAGCGAAACCGCCGGCCTGGGGCTGAATCTCGACGTCGACAATCGCTACTACTCGGCCGACGTGGCCGCGGGGCACATACTTTCGCAGTCGCCCGCGGCAGGCACGGTGGTGCGGCGCCAGTGGCAGGTGCGCGTGGCCGAAAGCCTTGGGGCGCAGAAGGTCGACGTTCCCGATACAGTGGGCTCCAATTCGCAGGCTGCGCAATTCACGCTGCGGCGCGCGGGGATCGAGGTAGGCACGATTGCCGAGTTGCCCTACGCCGGCGCTCAAGAAGGGACCGTGATCGCCCAGGACCCTCCGGCCCACGCGCAGGACATCGAGCGGCCCACGGTGAGCCTGCTTGTCGCCGCTGCGGATGATGACTCCTCGGGCGGCTGGGTCATGCCCGATTTCGCCGGCAGGCAGGTGGCGAGCGCGCAGGCGGCTCTGGCCCGCGCCGGATTTACCTCTGTGCAGGTGAAATTCCTGGAAGTGCCCGTAGCGCCTGTGGGCAGCGGCGATGCAATGCCCACACTGCCGGTGAAACTCGGTTCCGTAATTTCGCAGACGCCGCCCGCCGGCTCGCATGTGGATCAAAGCACGGTGGTGAAGCTGACGGCGGCGAAATAGTTACTTACGCGCCAGCGCCCCATGCGGCCAGCCTTTCGTCTGCACTGATCGCTATAATGCAGCCATCATGAAAAACGCCGTTGTCAGGGTCGCGACAGCGCTCATCTTGCTTGTATCCTGCGCTTTCCCTCAACAGCCGAGAACGGCTTTCAATGGAACCTGGAAGCTGGCCCCTCAATTGAGCAAGTTTGGCCCTTACAGCAATCAGGCCGTAGACGTGTACACATTGAATCTCTCAGAGCCGAAACTGGAGATTGTGCACTTATTCAACGGCGAACGGCAGTGGTTGGAAGTCGTCTTGGACGGCAAAGAGCGAAACGTGATTGAGGCCATCAGTGGGGCCACTAGTGCGAAGGGTTATTGGGATGCCGATACGATCGTGGTTGAGAAGCGTCAGGCGATTGGGGGCGGCAGCAGTACTTGGACAATGCGGTACAGCTTATCGGCAGACGGAAAAGTCTTGACGATTCAACATCACGTTCTGAAGTCCCCTGTTGCGCCTGCGTTTGATGAAGAACGCGTCTATCTAAGACAGTAGCGGGGAATCAGAGCTGCCGCACCGAACTGGCCGCAGTGCGATGAATTCTGGACACGCCCACTTTGGTTTTGCATTAATTGCGATGCTCGAGCGCAGAGAAGGGCAGGAGGAGGGATTCGCACTTGCATATTGGTAATACCAAGCAAAGCGGAGCCGCAAGGTTAATCTCCGCCAACCTCGACTAACTCCGTCGCTCCGCTAGCCCCGCTAACTCCGCTCGTCTTTTGCATATAATTTCCCCCTTTTGACGCACAATCAATGCAGGTCAAGGCGAGAGCCTCTCCGATTTTCCGAAAACCAAACCGTTTATTTGCAGAGCTTTGTCCGTAAACCAAATGGCAAGTAGATTTTGCTCGGATTTCGTTTCGCAACTCTTTGTGATTCAGGATTTTCCTCGTCAGCTACCCCCGGGGGAGGGGTTGGGGGGTAGCCTGCGCAAACGGAACGCTGCAGGCCTATGCTGGCGCCTCAACCGCCCGCTTCCATCGCCGCAACGTAGAACCCGTCGGTGGCAACCGAGCCTGGCAGCAGCCGCAGCGCGCCCTCCGGCGTGAGGCAGGAGCGTAGACGTTCCGCGCCTTCACCGGTGAGGATTTTCCGTGCGGCCAGAGCGTCGATGCTCGTTTGAAGAGAAACGAGGCTGGCTTTCGGATTTTCGGCGAGCACCGCTGCAACCACCTGTTCGTTTTCCTCGGGCTCGAGCGAGCAGGTGGAGTAGACCACGCGCCCACCGGGGCGAACGGCTCGCAACGCAGCGCGCAGAATCGCCTTCTGCCGCTCGGCCTGGACGAGCAAATCCTCAAGCCGCAGCCGGTGGCGAATCTCCGGATTGCGCCCGAGAGTTCCGGTGCCGCTGCAAGGCACATCGGCGAGCGCAAGATCGAAGGCTGACTCTTCGCCGAGCGCCGATGCATCGATGTGACGGAATTCGACGCGGTTCGCGAGAGCCGCCATGCGCTCGCGCAGCGCTTCGAACCGGTCGAGACTCGCCTCGCACGCGAGAATGCGAGCATCGGGATGGCGTTCGGCGAGGATGAGCGTCTTTCCGCCCGGGGCGGCGCAACAATCGACGATAGCTTTGATGCTTTCGCGAGAGTAATTTGCTTCCGACTTTCCGTAGCCTTCGGAAGCTTCCGTGGCATCCCACCCTTCGCGCAAAGTGCCGCGCGAAGGATGGGGCACCCCTCGTGGAGGCTCGGTCGAAAATCCTACGGAGGTTTTGCCGCTGCACGCCGCCAGTTCGCCAATCAACTGCGAGCCTTCATCCTGAATGCGCACTCTGCCTTCGCGAAAAGCCACCGTGGCCGTCACGTCGCCGGAAATCACCTTTCGCGCGGCGCTCAGCAGCGCGCCGGGAGCAAGCTCGATGCCGCATTTAACGAGCGCTGCTTCCGCTTCCGGGCTTTGAAGGCGGAGCGCGAGTGCGGGCTGGCTCTGACCGTGGCGGCAAATCGCGCGCGCGGCCTCCATCCCATAGAACTCAATCCAACGCTCCACCATCCACAGCGGATGTGCCTCGGCAAGAGCTAATTCTTCCGCGGAATTCTCAGGAAGTTCCGTTCGCGGCGCAGCGCTCAGCTTGCGCAGCACCGCATTCACCATGCCCGAGGCGAAGCGATGGCCGGCCTTGAGAACCAGTTCCACACTCTCATCGATGGCGGCGTGCGCGGGAATGCGATCGAGGAAGAGAAGCTGGAATGCTCCGAGCCGTAGCGCGATTCGAACTTCAGGATCGAGCTTTGCATTGGGGCGCTTGAGCAGGGTTCTGATCTGGTGATCCAGCCGAATTTGCCAGCGAAGCACTCCCAGCACGAGCGCCGTAGCCAGGTTGCGGTCGGGCTGCGCGAGGGCATTTACTTCTTTGCCGCGCAGCAAATCGTCAGAGTGCACGCGCCCGCGCTCTACGGCGAGAAGAACCTGAAAGGCCGCGCGGCGAGCTGGAGAGATTTGCGCCACGGCCTTCAACCTAACCGCGCGCCGTCCGCGAACGGGCTGCCCCGCAGGAATTCATCGGCCTTCAGGCGCTTCTTGCCTTCGAGCTGCACTTCGAGTAGCTCGAGCCACGTGCCACCTGCGCAAGAGACGAAGAGCCGGTGGCCTTCTACGAAAATCCGGCCCTGCTCGCTGTCTTTCGATCCAATGCCTTTCGGCCCGGCGGCAACGACCATGCGGTGGACGATCAGCTTTCTGCCGTCAAAAGTGGTAAAAGCACCGGGCCAGGGCTGGAATCCGCGCCAGCGATCGTAGAGCTGTTGCGCGGTGCGCACCTCGAAATCCATGCGGCCGTCTTCGCGGGTGAGCAGGGGGGCTTGTGTTGCGAACTCTGAATTCTGCGGCTGCGGCTGCAGCGTTCCGGCCGCAAGTCCCTCGATGGTTTCGACAACCAGCGGCGCGCCGGCGACCGCCAGCCGCTCGAACAACTCGGCCGAAGTTTCCTCGGGACCGATTGGTTCGGTTCGCTGGAGCAGAATCGGGCCGGTGTCGAGGCCCTCGTCGATCAGCATGGTTGTATTGCCGGTGACAGCATCGCCGCTTGCCACGGCCCACTGGATGGGCGCGGCGCCGCGATATTTGGGCAGAAGCGACCCATGGAGATTGATGCAGCCCAGCCGCGGCAGCTTGAGCATCCACGGCGGTATGATGCGCCCGTAAGCGACGACGACGATGGCATCGGGACGGATTGCCTCAATTTTGGCGCGGAAGTCGGCGTTGTCGCGAATCCTCTCCGGCTGCGTGACTTCGAGGCCGTGCGCGAGCGCGGTTTGCTTGACCGGCGGTGCGGTAAGTTGCCGCTCACGTCCCACTGGACGGTCAGGCTGCGAAACAACGAGCGCAATTTCGTGGCCTGCGCCGAGAAGCGCTTCCAGCGTGGGCACGGCAAAACGCGGGGTGCCGCAGAATACCAGCTTCAATCGCTGCGCCGTGCCTGTCGTGCTCATGCTGCGGAGTCTACCACGCGCCTTCGTTCTGCAGCTTGCGGATTCTGCGCTGAGTGAGGCTGCGCTTGAGGGCGCTCATGCGGAAGATGAACAGAACGCCGTCGAGGTGGTCGATCTCATGCTGGAAGCAGCGGGAGAGCAGTTCCTCGCCGTCCATTTCGAACCATTCGCCGTTTTCGTTCTGGGCCCGGATGCGCACTTTGGCCGCGCGCGATACCTTCTCGTGAATATCCGGGAAGCTCAGGCAGCCCTCTTCCTCGTACTGCTTGCCCTCGCTCGTGATGATTTCCGGATTGATGAGCACCAGCCGCTGCTCCGGGTCTTTGCCCAGGCTGAGGTCGATGACCGTAAGCCTCTTTGAGACGCCCACCTGTGGCGCCGCCAGCCCGATCCCATTTGAGGCATAGGTCGTTTCGAACATGTCGGCGATCAGCTTTTTCAGCTCGTCGTTGAACTCGGTCACCGGCTCGCCGCGCTGCGACAGGATCGGCTCGGGATATTTCAGGATTTTCAGGACCATTTCAGGCTGCTAATAGCTCCGTAATTGCTCGATGTATCCGTGGAAATTCCGTTTCAATTCGGTGAGCGAATCGCCGCCGAATTTCTGGTGCGCCACTCCGGCAAGCACAAGAGCCACCACCGCTTCGCCCACTACACCTGCTGCCGGAACCACGCAAATATCGGAGCGCTCGTAACTTGCGCTGGTCGCCTCGCGGGTGTCAAAGCGCACCGATTCGAGAGGCTTCCGCAAGGTCGAGATCGGTTTCAGGTAGCCGCGCACGATCAAGTCTTCGCCGTTCGAAACGCCGCCCTCGATGCCGCCTGCATTGTTGCTGGGCCGGGTAAAGCGCGTTGGCTTGCCCGTTCCCCGGGCCGAGTAGTGAATGGGATCGTGCACCTTCGAGCCGAAGCTGGCCGCCGCAGCCACGCCTCGGCCGATCTCAACCGCCTTTACCGCCTGGATGCTCATCACCGCCTGGGCCAGGAGACCGTCGAGCCGCTCGTCCCATGCGGCATAGGTGCCCAGACCGGGGGGCACGTTGTGGGCCACCACCTCGAAGACACCGTTCACCGTATCGCCGGTGCGTGCGGCCTCTTCCACCTCCTGCTTCATGCGCGCTTCGGCGGCTGCATCCACGCAGCCGAGCACAACTTCGTCCTTGCGGGACAGCGCGTCAATCTCTTCCCAGGCAACACTGCGGTCCAGCTCGGCGCGGCCCACGCGAGTCACGTGGCTCAGGACTTCAATTCCCAGTTCGCCTAACAGTTGCTTGGCCAGCGCACCTGCGGCCACGCGGGCTGTCGTCTCCCGTGCAGATGACCGCTCCAGCACGTAACGCGCGTCGGGGAAGTTGTACTTCAGGGCTCCGGCCAGATCGGCATGGCCGGGCCGCGGCGAGGCGACCGCCTGGTGCTTTGCGGGATCGCCGGTTTCGACGGGCAACTTTTCTTCCCAGTTCTTCCAGTCACGGTTCACCAGCTCAATCGCCACCGGCGAGCCGATCGTTTTGCCGTGGCGCACGCCGCTTAGAATGTGGGCTTTGTCGGTCTCGATCCTCATCCGGCCGCCGCGCCCGTAGCCCTGCTGGCGCCGCCACAGCTCACGGTTGATGAACCCGAGATCGACTGGCACTCCGGCCGGAAGCCCGCTGACGAGGGCAATCAGGGCCTCGCCGTGGGATTCGCCGGCAGTGGAGAAGCGGATCATGTTGATTTCATTGTAACGGAGCGCGAAGATGATTGATGAGCAGGAGCGGGTATGAACTACTTTCTCTTCAAGTCCGAGCCCACGGTCTACAGCTTCGACGACCTCGTGCGCGACGGCGAGACCCTCTGGGACGGCGTGACCAATCCCGCGGCGGTGAAGCACCTGCGCGAGATGAAGCCCGGCACGAAGTGGATCTTCTACCATACTGGCGACGAGCGCACCGCCGTCGGCACCGGAACCGTCGTCAGTGTGGATGCGACCGACCCGAAGGTCCCGATGGTTCGCGTCAAGGCCGGCAAACGGCTCAAGAGCCCAAAAACCCTTGCTGCCATCAAAGCTGAAAAGCTCTTCGCCGGCTCGCCGCTGGTGAAGATGGGGAGGCTATCGGTGGTTCCGTTGAATGAGGAGCAGTGGGAGTGGTTTCTGGGCTGAGCTTCTGGCTGTGGTGAAAGTGCAAGTTCGCCGAGAACTGTCCCTCGGGGGCCAAAGCCCATCCAGTTGATGCGGCTTTTGCGGCAAACAGCTGGCTGAAGAATCCGAATCGAGAGCAAAGTGGCGAAGTGGGCCGAGCAGGGGCTGAAGCCCTGCTCTCATTTTGAGCCTGTTACGGCCCGGCTGAAGCCGTGCCCTGATTACAAAACCGCCTCCGATTGAGTTTTTCAGCGGCATGTAAAGTCGTGCCCTGACACTTCATGCCGGGCGTGGAGTTCCTCACGAGCCGTAAAGTCGTGCCCTGACACTTCATGCTCGGGCATGGAGTTCCTCACGAGCTGTAAAGTGGTGCCCTGACAGAAGGCGGATGGTCGGTGTTCCGAGTCCCTGGTCCTATCCTTCCCCCAGCCACTTCTTCGTATTCAGCAACTGCCGGTTGTCGAGCGACCAGACCTTGCCGGTCAGTTCGTCGGCGCGCTTGCCCTCGCGGTCGGAACGTTCGAATTCGCTGGCGATGGCTTGCATCTTGGCGTCGAGGTCGTCGAGGAAGTTGAGCACCAGGGCCTCTGGCGTCATGGGCAGCTTGGGTGAGCCGAATTCGAGTTTGCCGTGGTGCGAGAGGATCATGTGCAGCACAATCGTTCGCAGCCGGTCAGGGAAGCCGGGCAGCGTAGCGATTGTCTTCTCCACCAGGTCGACGCCCATCTGGATGTGGCCAAGCAGAACTCCCTCGACCGTGTAGGCAAAGCCAAGTTGCCAGGTCAGCTCGCGGATCTTTCCGATGTCGTGCAACACCACGCCGGCAACAAGAAGGTCGCGATCGAGCAGCGGGTAATGCGCGGCCACGCGATCGGCCAATCTCAGCAGACTCACAACGTGCTCCAGCAGCCCGCCCAGCCAGGCATGATGAAGCTGCCGCGCGGCGGGGGCCTCGCGATAAGCCTCGGCGATCGCCGGGTCGGCGAGCAAGGCCGTGAGGAGCCGCTTCAGATCGGGATTCTGGAGACTCTCGATGCTCTCCTCAAGGTGCCGCCAGAGGGTGGGCACGTCGTAGGTAGTTGCGGGCAGCAGGTCCGATTTTTCGACCTCACCCGGCGCGGCCTTGCGCAGCTGGTCTACCTTCATTTGCAGCCGGTCGTCGAAGCGCGAGGCCGATCCGCGCACCTTCACCACGTCGCCACGGTCGAAATCTTTTGCAATGCGGGGGTCGCCCGGCTCCCATACACGGCCCTCAAGCTGGCCGGATTTATCGCCCAGAACCAGGCTCAGGTAAGGCTTATTGGCCTTTGTTGTGCGCTGCTGCTTGGCCAAAACGAGAAAGAAACTGTCAAAGGGCCGGCCCTCATCGAAGGAGGTCAGATCAGATATATAGATGTCTTTCATTCTGCCCGACAGATTAACAGAGAACAGAGAACAGAGAACAGGGAACAGGGAACAGAGAACAGGGAACAGAGAACAGGGAACAGGGAACAGGGAACAGAGGGACGAAGGGACTAAGAGGAGAAAAAAACACCGGGGCCGGGGAGCGGATCCCAGGCCCGTTGCAGAGTTGCCGACTCGCCGGCTTGCTGACTTGCTATTTCTGCGGCTGCTGAGCGGGTGCGGCTGTGCCCGCGTCAGGAGCAGGTGCTGAGGTTTCGCTGCCCTGCGCCGGCGCCTGCTGCTTGTTCTTGTCGGAGAGCCGCGTTTTACCGCTTGTCGCGGTGGCTTCCTTGTGCTTTTTCTTCTTGTCTTTTGACGTGTCGCCGTTCAGCCCGAGCGGAGCGGATTGGATTTGTTGGTCCGCCACTTCCGAGGCGTCAGGAGCGCTCGCAGCATTCGTGTCGGTCGCGGAGGTGCTCGCCTTCCCCTTCTTTTCCTGCCGCGCGCGAGCGCTGTAACGGGATTTCTGCTGTGACTTTACGGGCTCCAGCGGATTGGCCGGCTCCTGCGCAGTTGCAGCCTCTTCCGGCGCCGCACCACCGTTTTCGGTATTGGATGCGTTGGCGGCCGTGGGCAGAGTTGACCGCGGAGCCTGCCCGAAGCGGATTTTCTCCTTCTTTCCCGGCTTTTCGGCTGTCTCTTCTTTGGCCTTGCTCTTCTTGGCTTTCACCTCGGTTTTGGCGGGAGCCGTCACTGGCGCCGCTGCTTCCGTTTTCGACTTTTGGCGGAAGGCGTGCGTTGTCTCGCGGAAGCGAGTGCGCTCCACCTTAGCCTTCTTCTTGGGCGTGGGAGCGACGTAAGCACTGTAGGAGATGCTGGAATTCACCTCGGCGGTTGTGGCGCCGGTGTCGGTGTATCCCTGCTTGATGGTGATCGCAGCTTCATCGCGCATCTGGTTCAGGTAAGTGCGGATAGCCGGCTCCATCCGCGACATGTATAGAGATTCTTCTACCTGTTCCTGCACATCCTTGTAGGGGGCTGGACCGGCGTCTGTGTGCTGCACGACCTTAAGAATGACGTAACCCTGGCGGGTGAGAATGGGATCGGTATACTGGCCCGGCTTCAGTGAAAAGGTCGCATCCTCCAGCACCTTGGCCAGAGCATTCCTCCGGAACTGGCCCAAATCGCCTCCAGAGGAGGCTGTGGGTCCGTCGCTGAAGCTGCGCGCCAGCTGCGCAAAGTCGCCGCCCGCGTGCAGCCGCGATTCGATGTCGTCGGCCTTTGCCTTGGCTGCCGCCACCTTGGCCGCGTCGTCCGAGTCCGCCGAGATCAGAATCTCGCTCAGCCTTACGCTCTCCGGCTGCGTGTACTCCTGCTTGTGCTGCTCGTAGTAGCGCTCCACCTCGCCCGGCGTCATCTGGAGGTGCTCGCCAACCTCTTGACGCATCACCAGTTGGGTAATGATCTGGTTGCGGATGTTGGCTTTGAAATCCTCATAAGAGACGCCTTGCTCCTTGGCCGCCTTTTCGAGATCTTCCAGCGAAGCCATGTTGTACTGCTTGCGGATCTCGTTCAGCCGCTTCACCAATTCGGTCTCACCGGTGATATTCAGCTCCTTGCCCTTTGAGAGCCAGAGCTGCTGATCGATGAGGTTGCGGAGGAGGTCCTTGTGCGCGGCCGCTTTCTGCTGCATCGTTTCGCCGCTCTGGGCAGCTTCCGCGTCCATCTCTTTCAGAGCACGGTCATAATCAGACTTGGTGATGATCTGATCGTTGACGCGGGCGACGATTTCCTCTACCGGGGTGCCGCCATAGGGACTTGCCGGAGCGCTGGCCTGGGTTTGCGCCAG
>Ga0335071_10005966_pt1 | contig 12626 bp, 8 predicted proteins | sample Lox_Sample_15_FD_206724 | JGI IMG/M metagenome (GOLD analysis project Ga0335071, IMG submission 206724) | Soil microbial communities from Loxahatchee National Wildlife Refuge, Florida, United States - Lox_Sample_1.5 | ecosystem: Environmental > Terrestrial > Soil > Wetlands | place: USA: Florida...
GCGAGCTGCCACGGCCTGCGGGCGTTGCACCTGGGAGAGCGGCCGTTCCGGCTGCTGAGGAAGGTGAGTGGGCTGGAGCTGACGCCATTGAAGAATCTGGATCGCTGCTGCGGATTTGGCGGAACGTTCAGCGTGAAGAACGGGGATGTGTCGTCGGCGATGCTGGCGACGAAGCTGGAGGATGTTCTCGGCACGGGAGCGGAGTATTGCACGGCGCTGGATAACAGCTGCCTGATGCACCTGGGTGGCGCGATGCACCGGCAGGATGCGCCGATGAGGACGATTCATATGGCGGAGATTCTGGCCAGCACGAGGGAGGGGGCGACGGAATGAGCACGACGGAGGCCCCGATTCTCGATCCAGTGCTGGCACCGCCGTTTCCAGTGGCGGCGCTGCCGGTGCTGCGCAATGCGCAACTGCGGAAGAACGTGGCGCACGCGATTGATGTGATCCAGGCGAAGCGGGCGCGGCTGGTGGCGGAGAAGAGCGATTGGCAAGCGCTGCGCGCAGCAGCCGCGGCGATCAAGGATCAGGCATTAGGAGATCTAGGGGCCTATCTCGAGCAGTTTGAGGAGCGGTGCACGGCGGCAGGCGGGCAAGTGCATTGGGCGAGCGATGCCGGCGAGGCGCGCAGGATCATTCTGGAGATTTTGCGTGAAGAGAAGGCGGACGAGGTCATCAAGATCAAGACGATGACGTCGGCAGAGATCCAGCTGAATCCGTTTCTGGAGGCGGCAGGGGTTCGCACTTACGAGACGGATCTGGCCGAAATCATCCTGCAACTCGGCCATGGAGAGCCTTCGCATATCGTGGTTCCGGCGCTGCACGTGAACCGCGGCCAGGTGCGGGAGATTTTCGCACGCAGCATGGGGATAGAGAATCTCTCCGACGATCCACAGGCGCTGACAGCGGCAGCGCGGCAGTATCTGCGCCAGAAGTTTTTGACCGTGCCTACGGCGATCAGCGGCGCGAATTTTCTGATTGCGGAGACCGGCGGTGTGGTCATCGTAGAGTCGGAGGGCAATGGGCGCATGTGCCTGACGCTGCCGCGCACGCTGATTACGCTGGCGGGAATTGAGAAGGTGTTGCCGCGTTTTCAGGATCTGGAAGTGATGCTGCAGCTTCTGGCGCGGTCGGCGACGGGCGAGCGGATGAGCCCCTATACGTCTCTATGGACGGGCGTGACGCGGGGCGATGGACCGCAGAAGTTCCACGTGGTGCTGCTCGACAACGAGCGGTCGCCGATCCTGGCACGCAAGACCGAACGGCAGACGCTGCGCTGCATACGATGTGCGGCCTGCATGAATACATGCCCCGTGTACCGGCAGACCGGCGGGCATGCGTACGGGTCTGTGTATCCGGGACCGATCGGAGCGATCCTAACGCCGCAGCTGCAGCAGTTCGATCACGCGCAGTCGCTGCCTTACGCCTCGTCTCTCTGCGGCGCGTGCTACGACGTGTGTCCGGTGAAGATCAATATTCCCGAGATCCTGATCGATCTGCGCGCGAAGGTGACCGATCGGGAGCGAAAGACCGCAGGGAAGTTTTTCGATCCCATGTACCTGGGGCTGCGGGTCGCAAAACTTGTCTTTTCGCGGGCGTGGTTGTTTCATCTCGCGCAGTGGAAGGGGCGCCTTGTCTTGCGGTTCTTCACGCGCAAAGACGGATGGATTCACTCGCTGCCCAGCGTGGGCGCCAAATGGACGCAGTCGCGAGACCTGCGCGGGCTGCCAGGGCAAACCTTTCATGAGTGGTGGAAAAGCAGGGACCAGGGACCAGGGACCAGGGAGGCGGAGCGGAGATGAGCGCAGCGGCAGATCATCGGAAGGAGATCCTGGAAAGAGTTCGCGCGGCGACCGCAGGCACAGGCTGGAGTGTGGGGTTCGAGGACGGCGACACATCCGCTGCGAAAGGCGGCGAAAAGGGAGGGATAACCGCCGGAGATTATGTTCGCCGCGGTTCTCTGAGCTCCGAAGCGCGGCTGGAACTGATGGCCGAGCGGTTGCGCGAATACGATGCGGTGGTGGTGGAATGCCAGCCGGAGGCAGTTGCTGCGGCGATTCGCGAACAATTGAAAGCCAGCGGCAGGCAAACTTTTGTCGCTCCCGCCGGGCTGCCGGAAGAATGGCTCGCCCCCGAGTTCCGATGGAGAATTGATGGCGACCTGCCGGTGGATGAGATTGAAGGAGCCGATGGCGTGGTGACGGGGTGCTCTTGCGCTGTTGCCGAATCGGGCACGATCGTTCTGCATCATGGCCCGGCGGAAGGACGCCGCGTGATTTCTCTGCTTCCGGACTGGCATCTGTGCGTGATCCGCAGCAGCCAGGTGGTGGAGACATTGCCGGAGTATTTTGATCGCTGCGCGATCAGGGAACAGGGAACAGGGAACATTGAACAGAACAAGTCACCGGCGCTTGTGACCTGGATTTCGGGCCCCAGCGCTACGGCGGACATTGAGATGACGCGCATCAAGGGCGTGCACGGGCCGCGGTTCCTGAACGTGGTGCTGGTGAAAGAGCAGGGACCAGGGAACAGGGAACAGGCATTAGGCATTAGGCATTAGGCAATAGGCAGTAGGCAATAGAGAACAGAGAACAGAGAACAGGGAACAGGGAACAGGGAACATGAAACTTTCGGATGCTGCGGAACACGATTTTGCATTTCAGGCGCTTGATTCGTTTCGAATTGAGATTCCCTCCTGGGGGTTCGCCAATACGGGAACGCGTTTCGGCAAATTTGCGCAGGCGGCAGCGGCAAGCACCATCGAAGAGAAGTTTGCCGATGCGGCCGAGGTGAACAAGCTCACGGGTGTGACGCCGACGCTGGCGCTTCACGTGCTTTGGGATCTGCCGCACGGGCTGAAAGACGCACCGGTGATCGAGGAGCTTGTTCGGCACTTCGGCGTTCGCGCGGGCTCCATCAATCCCAATCTCTTTCAGGACCAGGAGTACAAGTACGGTTCGCTGTGCAACCCTTCGCAAGAGATTCGCGAGCGGGCATCAGGGCATATTTTGGACTCGATCGGGATCGCCAAGGCGCTGGGCTCGCGCGATATCTCGCTGTGGCTGGCCGACGGGTCAAATTACCCGGGAACACAGAGCATCCGCAAGCGCATAGGTTGGCTCGAGGAGTCGCTGCGCACATGCCACGCACATCTCGCGCCGGGGCAGCGGTTGCTGGTTGAGTACAAACCCTTCGAGCCGGCGTTCTATCACACCGATATCGCGGACTGGGGGATGTCGAGCTATCTGGCGCGGGCGGCCGGACCACAGGCGCTGGTCCTCGTCGACACCGGCCATCATTACTCGGCGCAGAACATCGAGCAGATTGTCGCCTGGCTGCTGCATACGAATCTGCTGGGCGGTTTCCATTTCAACGACCGGCGTTATGCCGATGACGATCTTACCCTGGGCTCGATCGATCCGTACCAGATCTTCAGGATCTTTCACGAGTTGCACAGCGCGGAGGCCGATGGTCTGGCCCACGAGGTGGCCTACATGATCGACCAGAGCCACAATCTGAAGGGCAAGATCGAGGCGATGATTCAGACCGTGGTCACGGCGCAGGAGCTTTATCTGAAAGCTGCGCTTGCCGACCGCGAACAGCTCGCCAAACTTCAGCAATCCTGCGATCTGGTGGCTGCAGAGGAGCTCTTCCGCGGCGCGTTCTGGCGCGATGTGCGTCCTGTGACACGCGCCTGGCGCGAGGCGCGGGGATTGCCGGCTGATCCGCTGACCGCGTTGAAGGAAAGCGGTTATGTGGAGCGGACCGGGAGAGAACGCGGCGCGCGGAGCTCGGCGGTGAGCAGCTATGCGTAGCGAGTTAGCAAGTTAGCAAGTTAGCGAGTTAGCAGGGGAGTCTGTGCGGGACTGAATCTCGCCTCCACCCCAGCCAAGCTAGGATGGGGCACCCGGCGAGGTGGCGAGTCAGCGAGTTGGCGCGGGCGACGGTGAGCGCACGGGTTCAGCAGGCGGGAGGGTGAGGTTGGCGAAGGCGAAGATCAAGCGGCTCTATCTGATTCCGATTCTCTCGAAGGCGCTCGATGTCATTGAACTGCTCGAGCAGAACAATGCTCCTTTGACCCTGGAGGATGTCTACCAAAGGACCAACATCTCGAAGACGAGCGTCTATCGCATCCTCAAGACGCTCGTACATCGCGGCTACCTTGCGCAGACGCAGGATGGCGGGTACCGGCTGGTTTCACGGCCACGGCGACTGCGGTTCGGGTTTGCGGCGCAGAGCGGCGAGATGCCCTATTCGCAGGCGGTCGCGCAGAGTGTGACGGAGGCAGCAGCCGCCTCGGGTATCGAACTGATCATGCTCGACAACCGCTACGATCCGCAGATTGCGGTGCGCAACGCCGAGGAATTTGTTGCCAAGCGTGTCGACCTGGTGCTGGAGTTCCAGGTGGAAGAGGCGGCGGCACCGCGGGTAGCGCACATCTTCAAGAAGGCCGAGATTCCGATGGTGGCCATCGATGTGCCTCATCCGAATGCAACGTACTTCGGCGTGGATAATTTCGAAGTCGGCTACGAGGCGGCGTCGGTTCTGGCGCAGTATGCTCAGCGGCGCTGGAAGGGCCAAGTGGACTGCGTGGTCGGAGTTGGCTTTCGTGAGGCGGGCAGCTTTGTGCAGAACCGCATTACGGGAGCTTTTGACGGCATCAAAGAGAGATTTGGCGGGCTTGCCCCCGAGAGCTTTGAGCAGATTGAGGGGCGGGGCATGCGGGAGGCCAGCCGCAAGGCGATGGCCGAGTATCTGCGCCTGAGGAAGGGGAGGGAAGCCACGTTGGTGGCTGCAGCAACCGATATGAGCGCGCTGGGCGTGCTGGACGCCGTGCGCGAGGCGGGACTGGAGCAGGACTTTGCCATCACAGGGCAGGACTGTATTCCCGAGGTGCTGGAGGAGATGCGCCGGGGATCGAGCGCCATTGTGGGGTCGATCTCGCATGAACCGGAGACTTACGGACCCCGGCTGATCCAGCTTGGCATCGCCATCCTGCGCGGGCACACGGTTCCGCCTTATAACTACGTGCACCACCGGGCGGTGACGCCGGAAACGCTAAGCACGGAGAAGGCGGCAGTTCTCGATTCGTAGCTGAGAGTGCGGCGCTTCGGCCCGGGAACCGCGGATGGGGCAGTGACTCCCGAATAAAACGTTTTCCTGATGCTCCCGGCTGTATCATAGAAGGAGCTCGCGCACTTCCCCTGCTGAGCACAACCTATGACAACTGCAACTGCTTCACCCGTACTGCATTTTCTCGAGGATCGCTGGGATTTTGGCGTAGCAGCCGGTCTCGACGAGCCGGATTTGCTGCGCTATCGCTCGAACCTGCTCGGCTCTGACCTGCGCATCACCAACTTTGGCGGCGGCAACACCAGTTCGAAGATCGCCGATACCGATCCGCTAACCGGTGAGCGCGTGGAGGTGCTGTGGGTGAAAGGCTCCGGGGGCGACCTGGGAAGCATCAAGCGCAGCGGGTTCGCCGCGCTCTATATGGATAAGCTGCTGGCGCTGGAGCGCGCTTACAAGGGTTTGGATAGCGAAGACGAGATGATTGCGAAGTATTCGCTATGCGCCTTCGGCAACAACTCCGTTGCCGGATCGATCGACACGCCGCTGCATGGTTTCTTGCCTTTTCCGCATGTCGACCACCTTCATCCCGATTGGGGTATTGCGCTAGCGGCGAGCGCCAACGGCAAGGAGAAGATGGAGGAGTTCAACCGCGAGTTTGGCCACTCACTGGTGTGGCTGCCGTGGCAGCGCCCCGGCTTTGACCTGGCGTTGACGATGAGACGCGCAGTTAAGCAGAATCCGGGCTGTGACGGGATCGTGCTCGGCGGGCATGGATTGTTTACCTGGGGCCAGACGCAGCGGGAGTGCTACCTGAACACGCTGACGGTGATCGACCAGCTGGGGCAATTCATCGAACGCCACGGCAGGGGCAAGGTTCGATTCGGCGGCGAGGCGGTTCATGCGCGGACGGACCGCGAAGAGCTGGCGACGCAGATTTCACCGTTCCTGCGCGGGCGAATCAGCGCGCAACAGCGGTTCATCTCGAATTTCAACGACAGTGCCGATGTGCTGCAATTCGTGGACTCGGTGAATGCGAAGGAGCTGGCGTTTCTCGGCACCAGCTGTCCCGATCACTTTGTCCGCACGAAGATACGTCCGATGTTTGTTCCCTGGGGTGTGGAAGAGGGCATCGAAGCGCTCAAACGGTCGATCGATATGTCGCTGGCGCAATATCGGAAGCAGTATCGCGCCTACTATCGCGCCTTTGCCACGGAAGATTCGCCGTCCATGCGCGATGCCAGCCCGACGGTGGTACTGATTCCGGGGTTGGGCATGTTCAGTTGGGGCAAGAACAAGACTGAATCGCGCATCGTGGGCGAGTTCTATACCAACGCGATTCATGTGATGGAAGGCGCGAGCCTGCTGGGGGATGGGGAGGATCATCGCAACGGGCAAGAATCGCCCGCTGGGGGTCGCGAAGTTGCGCCCGCGCAGGTGCCGCAATGCCCGCCTGGAATGGATCCGGGGAGCTTCAAGACGTTCAGCAACTATGTTGCTTTGCCTGCGATTGAGGCGTTCCGCATCGAATACTGGGCGATGGAAGAGGCGAAGATCCACCGCCAGCCGCCGGAGAAGGAACTGAGCCGGCGCGTGGCGCTGGTGATTGGCGGAGCCAGCGGAATCGGGCGGGAAGTGGCCCGCCTGGCTGCGACGCGCGGTGCGCACGTGTTTGTCGCCGATCGAAATGAGGCGGGGGCAGCGCAGGTGGCCGACGATCTGGGTTCGATTGCATCGCGTGAGTTTGCAGCGAGTGCCGGCGTGGATATTCGGAGCCGCGAGTCAATTCGTGCCGTGATGGGCGCCGCGGCGCTGGCATTCGGTGGAATCGACATATTGATCAACACCGCGGCGATCTTTCCCTCCACGTCAACGGGCGAGATCACCGATGAGATGTGGAGCGACACGCTGGCAGTGAACGTGACGGCTAATTACCTGATGGCCGACGAAGCGGCAAAGATCTTTGAGGAGCAGGAGCTGCACGGCAATATTGTTTTCACCAGCTCGGCCAACGCCATCGTGGCCAAGCGCGGCAGCGAGGCCTACGATGTGAGCAAGGCGGCGCTAAGCCACCTGGTTCGCGAGCTGGCGGTTTCGATGGCGCCCAACGTGCGCGTGAATGGCATCAGCCCGGCGACAGTGGTGAAGGGGTCGACCATGTTTTCGCGTGACCGGGTGCGCGCCTCCCTGCAGAAGTACAATATTCCTTTCCAGGAATCGTTCAGCGATGAGGAGCTGCGGAGCCGCCTGGCCGCGTTTTATGCCGAGCGCACTCTGACTGGGAAGGTGATCGATCCGGCCGACTGTGCCGAAGCGATTCTTTTCCTGGCCAGTCCTCGGGCGCGGTGCACTACGGGTCACATGATTCCCGTGGATGGCGGCTTGACCGAGGCTTTCCAGCGCTGAAGAACGGGAGCGTTGGCGTTCCAATGCAAGAACGGGCAAGAGTCGCCATTGATTTAGGCGCGGAGAGCTGCCGCGTCTCGCTGCTTCGCTGGATCGGCGGCAAGCCGAGCGTCAGAGTCATCCATCGCATTCCTAACGGGCCGGTGCATGAAGGCGATTCGTTGCATTGGCCGCTGGATTCCATCCTTGCGGGCCTCGAAGAGGGACTCGCGAAGGCTGCGTCGGCGGCGCCAGAAGGCATCGCGTCGGTCGCTGTCGATTGCTGGGGAGCGGACTACGTCCGGTTAGCGCCAGATGGCCGGAGACTGTATGCCCCATTCTGCTACCGGGATGAGCGCACAGTCGCCAGCAAGGAAGCAGCGGACCTTCTGATTACGCCGTTCGATCTTTTCCAGCGAACCGGCGTGCTTCCCATGCGGCTCAACGACATCTACCAGCTTTGCGCGGACTCGGCTGCGGGCGTGGATCCGGCTGCGCCATGGGTTTCGATCCCGGAATACATTCTTTACTGGCTCGGCGCGCCGCGCGTTGCCGAATACACCCGCGCCACCCACACCGGTCTGGTGAACCTTCAGACGAGAGATTGGGACCGCGAACTCTTCGGTTTGCTTGGGCTCGATATCGCTGCAGCTCCGCCAGTGGTGCACGCAGGCGACGTTGTCGGCCGGCTGCAAGGGCGTTTGGCATCACTTGATGGGTTCAAAGAGACCGAGCTCATTGTTCCGGGCTGCCACGATACCGCGTCAGCGATCGCAGGGATTCCCACAAGCCTGGAGAATACGCTCTATATAAGTTCGGGTACGTGGTCGCTGGTGGGCACCTGCACCGCCGTGGCGTGCACAACGCGGGAAGCGTTCGATGCGGGGTATACGAATCTCGGCGCGGCAACGGGCGACCTGTTGTTTCACTCGGTGATCAACAGCATGTGGGTGCTGAAACAGTGCATGGATGGGTGGGCGGCGGCGGGAAGGCCGTGGAAGATCGAGGAGCTGGTGCAGAAAGCAGGCCGGTGCGATTGCGCAGGGGTGCTCGACATGGATGCCGCCCCGCTGATGCTCGATACCGAGATGCCGCAGCGCATCAACGGCGAACTCAAGCGGCTCGGCTTCGGCGAAATTTCCGACGTGCCGGGCAACGAGGCGATTTTTGCGCGGACGATCTTCGAGAGTTTGGCGAGGCGTTACGCTTCGGCGACCGCGAATCTTGAAAAGGTGCTTGGCCACAAGATCGAGCGCATCCACATGATCGGTGGCGCCACGCGCAACAAATTGCTGGTCGAACTGACGGAGCGGCACACCGGATTGAAGGTGGAGGTCGGCGAGACGGAGAGCTCGACGATCGGAAATCTGGCTATTCAGCTGGCAGCGAGCGAAGCGGCCGGCGGACAGGTGACGCCTGCAGCGATTCGCAAGTGGGCGGAGAGGCTGTGCCGCAATCGTAGCTGCTAAGCGTTTTCGCGGCCGCGGCCAGCAACAGGCGAGAGGCTATGGCAAAGGCCGGACCTGAACAAAAAGCCGCGAAATTCCATCGCGCCGTCCGTGCCGCCCTTCGCCCGCTGAAGGATGCGGAGCGGGCGGCCGGCGCGAAAGCCTACATGCGCGGCAAGTTCGAGTATCTAGGAATCGGAACCCCGACGCGGCGTGCGGCGGTGGCGACAGCAGTTCGCGGGTTCAAGCCGGCGACGGGCAGGGCGTTGCGGGAAGCCGCCACGGGCCTGTGGGCGATGCGAGAGCGGGAGTATCAATATGCAGCCGCCGATCTGCTGATCAAATATCAGTCGGTGTTAAGCCTTGATGATCTGCCGTGGCTGCTCGACCTGGCGCAGCAGAAATCGTGGTGGGACACGGTGGATTGCCTGGTGAAGGTAGTGGGCAAGATCGTGCGCCGGTCAGGAGCCAAGGGCGCACGGACGATGGACCGGGCGGTGAAGCATGGGGATTTCTGGGTGAGACGCATCGCGATGCTGCACCAGTTGGGCTGGCGCGATGAGTGCGACACGGAACGGCTGTTCCGCCACGCGGAACTGCTGGCGGCAGAGAAGGAGTTCTTTATCAGGAAGGCGATTGGGTGGGCGCTGCGCGACTATGCGTGGCACGACTGGCGCGCGGTCGAGAAGTTTCTCGTCGCAAACGAAGGGAAATTTTCGGGGCTCACGGTGAGAGAAGCAGGGAAGAATTTTGCGGCGCTGCGAAAACGGTAACGGTGGTCCCTTGACCTGGCGGCGGCTTTGGCTTGCAGATTTCTGCAGGTGATGATGACGTACCTGCACCGTCCCTACGGGACTCCGAAACGCATAAGTGGAATCCAATTTCCCCACGCTGAAGCGCTGGGCTAACAATCGCTGCGCCTACGGCGCGTTAGCTCTAAGATCAAATCCGCGCAGTGCCGCTTGAGGACGAATCTCACGGCGCTCGACGAGCGCTGGAGAGCCTGATCGTGGGTCAATTTGGAAAAACCATCCCTCAGGGCATTGGCGGCGCGATTCGTGCCTTTTCAATACGGTTTCGACAGGAATGAATACTTTTCGAGCTGGGCGCCCACTTGCGGGAGTGCGCTTGACTCGGCGGCGGCTTTGGCCTTACTTTGGCGTTACACGGGAAAGGAGGTTGATCCAGCCTATGAAGATTGATTTACCAAGTAGTACGGTACGTGAGGTGACTGAGGCCTGAGGCATAGCGTCTCTGGCTCCGGATAAGACCCGGCGGAATCCACCCAGCGACAAAGATCCGTCGCCGGGGAGCACGTTGTAGAGGGTTCTCCACCATGGCTCTGGCAATCGCTTGAACGCGACCGCCTCAGTCCAATCCCAACAGATCACCGGCAGCGGCCTGGGGACGAACAGTTCTCAGGCCGTTGTTGTTTCTGGAATCCGGAGGATTCAGGTCAGTGAGTTCCCAGGTCTCAAAAGCGAGACCTGGGACACCCGCAACCAGTTCTAATAGCGCCAACTGGTGAGGTCGGCGCCGGCGGGGGCGGTTTTGGCGATGCGATCGAGAATTTTGGGCAGATACATGAAGTTGTAGTGCAGCCGCGAATAAGCGTTGGGCAGCGTGGGGTCGCCGTTCCAGCAGTGTTCGGCGCGATCGCCGTAAACGACTTCTCCGCCGTAGGGTGGATTGGTTGTTGACTTGAGAAAATCTTCCATGCGGTAGACGGCATCGTTGAGGAAATAAGTATCGGCCGAGCCGACGTAGATGTGAATCTTGCCGGCGAGCTGCGGGCCGAGCTTAGGCCAGTCGCGCTCAAGAATGGCTTGGAGATCGTAGTGCTGGCGCCAATAGTCGGCAACCTTGGGATCGATAACACCGGTGTCCTGATCGAAGATGGGCTGGGGATAACCGTCTTCGGCGACCGGGCTGAAGACTGCCTGCCAGATGGCGTATTGTTCGCCGCTGCGGCTGTGATCACCGAGAGCGAGCTCGTAGGCGTTGCTCTCCTGAGTGGTGATGAAGGTGTGGCCGAGGTAGTCGCGCGTTGCCGGCTGGGCCTCTTTGCGATGCGGTCCTTCGATGTAGTAGGCGTTTTTGTCGTCGTAGATGTTCGTCGTTTCATAGGCGTGGAAGTCGATGGGATCGGGGCAGGCGGCGAAGGCTCCGTTGTAGTGGTCGGGATAAAAAATCTGCACAGCCAGCGCCTCCCAGCCGCCAGTGGAGCCGCCGTAGGTGAAGCGCGCCCAGCCCTGACCGATGGCGCGGAACTTCTTTTCGATGGCGGGAATCAGTTCCGTTTCGATGGCGTCGCCGTAGGGGCCGACGTTGGCAGAGTTCACTGCGTAGGAATCGTCGTAGTAAGGATTAGCGTGCTGGATCTGCACGACCAGATAGCGAGGATATTTCGGGCTAATCCACTGTTGGTAGAACTTGTAGGCCTCCTGCTGCTGGATCTGGTTGTATCCAGCGAGGTGGAAACGTTCGCTGTAGTCGGGCTTCAGGTTGGGATCGGGTGGGGTGGTACGGAAATCGTCGAAACCGCTTTCGAAGTGGCCATGAAAGATCATGAGGGGGAAACGCGATTCGGGGTGCTCGTCGAATCCGTCCGGGACCAGCACCACCGCGCTCAGGTACATGGGCTGCCCCCAGAACTTAGTCAACAGGTCGCTCTGGATGCGGAGATGCCGCACATATTTGGTGTCTTCTGGGACCGGGATGGGCGGAATGGTTTCGGTGAGGTTGAGCGAGATGACCACGTTGGGCTTGACGGTGACCTTTACCGGCTTGGAGTAGAGATTGCCCGGTGATCGGCTCCATTGCTGGCCCTCACCCTGGTCCATGTGGAGCTTGACGGTCTTGCCGTCGGAACGATGGAAAGTGGTATAGCGGTTGAACACGACCTGCGCGGTGTAGTCGCCGGGAGGGAGATCTTTGAGGTTGCGAATCGGATAGCCACGCGCGCCGGCATCCACGATGGTTGGTTCGCCCGGGCGCCATCCATCAACCGTAAGGCCGAAGACCAACTGCGTGTGGATTGAGTCGTCGATCTGGAAGCGTGGTTCGTCGCTGGGATCGGTGGAAAGGCAAAGCAACAGCCGTCCGTCCAAAGGGGCGGCGCTGACTTGTGACGAAAAGGTGACGGAAAATCTCTGGGCTGCGGCAGGGAGTGAAAGCGCGAGAGCCATGGGCAGAAAAAGAAAAAAAGCAATGCGGAGTTTCATGCAGAGACTATATCCCGGTGACCGGCGGACGGTCGATGAAAATGGCGAACCGGAGAACGAAAAAGCGGGGAGGCCGAGACGGCTGGGGAAGTGTGGACAGGGGGGCTTCGGGACTGGGGACTGAGGGAAGTTGCCGGCGAAGAGCGCGGTGTTGCGGGCAGGTCGGGCGAGGGCGAGGTGCGGCGCAGCGCATGATTTCGTGACCAGTTCGATCCGCTAGAATCGCAATAGAATGAAGTGTCCATATTGTGGATTCGGGCAGGATCGGGTGGTGGACTCGCGCGAAAGCAAAGAGGCCGACTCGATCAGGCGGCGGCGGGAGTGCGAGCGCTGCAACCGCCGCTTCACGACCTACGAGCGCATCGACGAGATCCCTTACATGGTGGTGAAGAAAGATGGGCGCCGGGAGCGTTTCGACCGCCATAAAGTGCTGAACGGTCTAGTGCGCGCGTGTGAAAAGCGGCCGGTTTCTTCGAGCCAGCTGGAAAAGATCGTG
>Ga0335071_10005967_pt1 | contig 12625 bp, 6 predicted proteins | sample Lox_Sample_15_FD_206724 | JGI IMG/M metagenome (GOLD analysis project Ga0335071, IMG submission 206724) | Soil microbial communities from Loxahatchee National Wildlife Refuge, Florida, United States - Lox_Sample_1.5 | ecosystem: Environmental > Terrestrial > Soil > Wetlands | place: USA: Florida...
GGCGCGTCGCGGGCCGGCGTGTGGCGCGTTGATGGCTCGCCGCCGTGGCAGGGCCGCGACCGCGCCGCCCTCGCCGCCGGCGCGCGGAGCCCCGCGCCGTCCCCCGCGCTGGATGCTCGCCGGGCTCACGCTCGTCTTCGCCGTCGGGCTCGCCGCCTGGTTCGCCCGCCCGCCGCACCTCGCGCCCGCACGCAACGTCCTGCTCATCACCATCGACACCCTGCGGGCCGACCACCTCGGCTGCTACGGAGACCGCAGCGCCGCCACGCCGGTCCTCGACCGCCTCGCCGCGCGCGGTGTCCGCTTCGCCACCGCGATCGCCCAGGCTCCGCTCACGGCGCCGTCGCACGCCTCCATCCTGACCGGCCGCACGCCGCCCCGCCACGGCGTGCGAGACAACGGGACATTCGTGCTGCCGGACGACGTGCCCACGCTGGCCGGCACGTTCCGGGCGGCAGGCTACGAGACCGCGGCCTTCGTCTCCGGCTATCCGCTGGAGCGCCGGTACGGCCTGGCCCGTGGCTTCGACACCTACGACGACCGTTTCCCGCACGGCGACGACGCCCGCGCGGCGTACATCGAACGCCGCGCGGATCAGACCACCGCCGTCGTGCTGCAGTGGCTGAACCGGCGTTCCCGGGGGAGCGGCGGCCGCTGGTTCCTGTGGGTGCACTACTTCGATCCGCACGCCCCCTACCAGCCGCCGCCGGAGTCTGCGGCCAGGGTCGCCGGCCGCGCCTACGACGGCGAGATCGCCTTCGTCGACACCCAGATCGGCGTGCTGCTGGGGAGGCTCGAGGAAAGCGGGGAGCTGGCGCGCACGCTGGTGGTCGCCACCGCGGACCACGGCGAGAGCCTGGGCGAGCACGGCGAGCTGACGCACGGCGTCTTCGTCTACGACGCGACGCTCCGGGTGCCCCTCATCGTGGCGGGACCGGGCGTCTCCGCCGGGCTGGTCTCCATGACCGTGGCTCGCGGCATCGACGTCGCCCCCACGGTCTGGGACCTCGCCGGCGTCGCCATCCCGCCCGGGACCGACGGCCGTTCCCTGAGGGACGCCCTGTCGGGACGTTCCATGAGCGACGCCCCGGCGTACGCGGAGGCGCTGTTCTGTCGGCTGCACCTGGGCTGGGCGCCGCTTCACGCGTGGCGCACGTCACGCTGGAAGCTGGTCGACGCTCCGCGCAGCGAGCTCTACGCCCTGGACTCCGACCCCGGGGAAAAGCTCAATCGCGCCGACCAGGAGCCGGAGACGCGCGCCCTGCTGCTGCGCCCGCTGCACGCGGTCGTGGCCGGGGATCGCTGGGCGGCCCGGCCGGCCGCGGCCGCGGGCGCCAGCGAGCGGCTCGCCGCCCTCGGCTACCTGGGCGGCACGGAGTCGGTGCCCCTCGCAGCCTCGCCACGCGATCCGAAGGACGGCGTCGAGCTGATCAACCGCCTGGAACGCGCGATCGCCGAGGCGCACGCCCACCCGGAGTCCTCCGCGCGCGAGCTGGCGGCGGTCCTGGCCGAGGAGCCGGGCTTCGCCCTGGCGCGCCGCTATCGCGCCATCGCCCTCGCCGCTGCCCGGGACTTCTCGGGGGCCGTCGCCGAGCTGCGCACCCTGGAACGCGATCACCCCCTGCCGGTGACCGACCTCGTGCTGCTGGGCGACGACCTGCGGCTCTCGGGTCACCCGGACGCGTCGCAGAGCGTGCTCGAGCGGGCGGCGGGCATGGATTCCCGTTCGCCCGAGCCGCTGCTGAGCCTCGCCCGGACGCTCGTGGCCCGGGGGCGACCGGACGAGGCGGCGGTGACGCTCGAGCGCGTCCTCGCCCTGGCCCCGGAACATCCCGACGCCCTCCGTGGGCTCGGCGACATTGCCTTCGGCCGCGAGGACGTGGGTGCAGCCGAGCGCTACTACGGCCTCGTTCTCGAGGCCGACGAGCAGGACGCCGGAGCCCTGGTGAAGATGGGGGTCATCCGCGTCCGCCAGGGGCGCACCGACCAGGGGATCGCCCTGTTCCGCAAGGCCGTCGCACGCGAGCCCGGCAACCCGGAGGCGCTGCTCGACCTGGCCGCCGCCTACGTCAAGAGCGGGGCCGCCTCGGAGGCCGCCCCCTACTTCGAGCGCGCCCTGGCCGTGGCCGAGTCGGAGCCGGCGCTGGAGCGCAACACCCTGATCGGCGCCACCCGCTTTCTCCAGGGCCGCTTCGACGAGTCGGCGCGCGCGTACCGGGCGGCCCTCGCCGTGGCGCCGGCGCCGACTCCCGAGCTGGTCAACGGCCTGGCCTGGGCCGAGCTCAAGCGGGGGCGCGAAGCCGAGGCCGCCGCGCAGTTCCGTCGCTCGCTCGCCCTGCAGCGGAACCAGCCCGAGGTCGAGCACCTCCTGGCGCAGCTCGGCTCCGCGCGGTGAGGGAAGCGTGCCTGCCGGGGAGGGCGCAGCAGCCCTCGGGGATCTGCCGGTTCAGCGTCCTGCCGGGTCGGAGAGCCGACGGTAGAAGATGACGTGCTCGCCGTCCTCGGGCTTGTCGGAGAAGACCACCGTCTTGTACCCGACGGAGCGGAGGGCGGCGCCGGGCAGCTCCAGGATCGCGTTGTTCGAGAGGAGGAGCGCGCCCGGGGCCGTCATGCGGGCGACGTTGGCGAACGCGAGGCACTGCTCGAACGTGTCGTAGTAGACGAGGATGTTCGTGGCGACCACGAGATCGAAGCGCCGCTCCTCCGGAAGGTCCAGTCGCTGGTAGACGATGTCGAGGTCGACGGGCCGGACGCGCGCCTGTACCTCCGGCCGCAGGCGCACCGCGCGGACCTCGAGGGCTCCTGCCGAGGGAGGCGGTCGGACCGCCTCGGCGGAGGTGGCCACGGCGTCGCCGAAGCGCTCCCAGTAGGCGAGGAACGGCCCCCGCCAGCCCGACTGGGGACGGGGCAGCTGCAGGACGTCGCCCTCGCCGGCGACGGCCCGGGCACGCGCCCGGGCCAGGTGGTCCAGGACGCGGGGGCTGATGTCGAAGGCGGTCACCTCGAGCGCCTCCGCGCGGGCGAGGCCGAGCCGGACCAGGCTGTCGGCCAGCGCGGCCGACTGCAGGGACTGCGGCGGGTAGAAGTCCTGCCCCTCCGTCTTGTCCACGAAGTCGAGCCCCGGGCCCACCACCGCCGCGCGCCGCACGCCGCGCGCTGGGATGAGGCCGCGTCGGAGCGCGTCGCGCAGGGCTTCCTCGACGGCGAACGCGGGTCGCAGCGAGGTGTCGAGGGCGATGCCCCGGTCGTGGAAGAGCGTGGACCGCTCGGCCATCTGCTCCGTCGCATCGGGGATGGCGCGGATCCGGGCGAGCTCGGCGGCGAACGACCTCCGTTCCTGCCAGACTCTCGCCACCATCTGCCGCAGCCAGGCAAGAGCGGCCCCTCGGGACGGCACCGCGCGGTTCGCCGACCGCGCGAAGACGGCGCGGGCGAGTCTCACCCGCTCGTCCCCGCCCGCGCCCGCGAGAGCCGCGGCGAGGTCCTCGAGTCGACGGGCGAGGAGCGACTCCGTCCCGCCGGCCCCCGCACCGAGAACCTCCGCGGTCAGCCGCGGTGCGTCGGTGAAGGACGTGCCGAGGAAGAGGAGATTGACGACCGCGTCCTCCTCCCCCCGGGCGAGCCTCTCGCGGACCGCGCGATCCCGCTCGCGCACCCACGACGGCCAGGTCGCGGCGACGCGGTCGTCCTCGAGGCCGGCGAGGCCGGCGGGCAGCGCCGCGTGCATCGCGGAGACGACCGACCGGGCCTCCGCAAAGGTGATGAAGCCCCTGCCGGCCGGCTGCTGCGCGGGCCGGGGAAGGAGCCCGAAGAGGACGGCCAGCGTGGGTGCGAGGCAGCGCTCCCGCAGGACCACCATCGCGGGGCAGCGTACTACGTGTGGCCAAGAAGAAAGGGGGGGCCTCACGGCCCCCCCTCGCATCCTGCCGTCGGCTCTCGGCTAGAAGTTCAGCCTGGCCGCGAGCTGGACGTTGCGGTGGCCCGTCCGGTAGGCGCGGACGTAGTCGTTGGCGTTCGCCGTGACGGTGCTGCCGTCCACCCACAGGTTCGCGTGGTTGAAGAGGTCGTAGGCCTCGATCCGGATCTGGAGGTTGACCTTCTCAGTCAGCCAGAACCTCTTGGCGAGGCTCGCGTCGAGGTTGTAGTACCCGGGCGCGCGGAACTGCCCGCGCTGGGTCATGTTGCTGGGGAAGGGACCGATCAGCGAGGTCTGCGAGATCGGGTTGATGTAGGTGCCGATCCCCGGCTTCTCCGGCGTCAGGTCGATGTAGTTGAACGTGTTGGGCGAGTCCGGCACGGCGGCCGGGTTGCTCGCGCCGCTCTCGCCGAGCGGTGCGTACTCCAGCATGCGCATGCACTTGGAGGAAGCGAGCGCTCCGTTCGGCGAGGTCCGGTTGGAGCAGTCGTAGAGCGAGAAGGCCGTCCCGCTCCGGGCGGTGAAGAGGAAGTTGAGCGACCAGCCCTTCAGCAGCGCCTTGGTGGCTCCGGTGCTGTTCTTGGCGAGCGGGATGTCCCAGGTCCCGGACCCGATGAACCGGTGGCGGACGTCGTACTCGGAGTAGCCGTAGTCCAGGTTGGGCCCACCGCCCACGCCACCCGGGTATGGGTCGAGGAAGCCCAGAACTGCACCGCCGGCGGCGTCGATGCCCTCACTGAACGTCGAGGAGAGGTTGTCCTTGGCCTTCGCCCAGGTGTACTTCGCGGAGAGCGAGAGCCCCGTCCGGCCGATGTCGCGCCCGTCCAGACCGACCGTGATGCCGTTGTAGAGCGACTTGCCGTTGTTCGTGCGCATGTTGTCGCTGCCGTAGATCGGGTTGAGGCGGGCGCTGGCCGAGATCGCCGCCGGGTCGAGGCCGAGCTGCTCGGCATAGACCTTGGCGGTACCTCGCATGTTCACGTCGCCCAGGGAGTAGAGGTCGACGCCCTTCGAGCCCGTGTAGTCGAGCGAGGCCACCACGTTCGGTGAGAGCTGGTGCTGCAGCGAGGCGCTCCAGAAGTGGGACCAGGCGGTCTTGATGTTCTGGTCTACGTGGCGGAGGCTGAAGGAGACGAACGGCGACTCGCCGGGCTGGCCGAGGGGACCCAGGTTCTGGGTGGTGACCTGCAGCGGACCGCCGGTGGCCGGGTCGACGCTCAGCAGCGCGGTGCCGTAGTTCGGCGGGTTCTGGATGATGTTGAAGGTGACGTTGCCGAAGTTGCGCTCGTAGGCGATGCCGTAGCCGCCGCGGACGCTGGTCTTGCCGTCGCCGCTCACGTCGTAGGCGAACCCCACTCTCGGCGCGAAGTTGTTCCAGTCGGTCTTCCAGAGCTGTCCGATGGGGCTCTGGGGTGCGAGCTGCAGGCCGCCGTTGCGGAACTGCTGGAAGAAGTTGTCGCCCGATCCGAAATAGAAGTTCGAGTCGAGGGACGGGTCGGTGTTGTGCTGGACCCCGTAGATCTCCCAGCGGACGCCGAGGTTCAGCTTCAAGCGCGGGCTCACGGCCCAGTTGTCGTTGATGTAGGCCGCGCCCTCGTTGTAGCGGTTGTTCCTCGTGAAGTTCGGCGCCGTGACCGGGAGCTCCACGGGGTTGGGCGGGAACACCTTCGGGTTGATGGCCACCGAGAACTGCACGAGCTCGCCCCTCATGAGGGCGTCCAAACCCTCCGAGGGAACGCTGCCCAGGTTCTCGTTCCCGTACTGGTAGGCGCCGAAGGTGCGGTCGTCCATGATGTGGACGAAGCTGCCGCCGACGCGGATGTCGTGCGCGCCCTTGATCCAGTTGAAGTCCTGGTAGAACTGCAGGAGCTTCTGCGGGCCGCCGAAGGGGATGCCGACGCCCGAGGAGGTCGGGAAGTATCCCGGGAACACGATCGAGGCGCCCTGGACCCTCACGTCGGAGCCGGTCAGGAAGAGGGTCGGCGTCACGCCGGCCGAGCCCAGGGGCTGCTCGCTCCGGAGCTGGTTGTAGACGACCTTCGTCTGGCTGGTGAGGTTCGAGGAGAAGACGTGGGTCAGCGAGGCGAGGGCGTTGTGGTTCGTGACGGCATTGATGGTGTTGAAGCCTGCATACGGGCTGAGGGACACCGACCCGGGGTCGGTGTCGTCCTTCTCGAACGCGTAACGGATGTAGGCGGTCGTGTTGGTGCTGAAGTTGAAGTCGAGCCGTCCCACGGCCTGGTGCCGCTTGCGGCCGGGGCCGGCCCCGCCGTCGATCGGAGCCTGGAAGTTGACGATGTTGAACGCAGGGAAGTTGGCCCCCAGCGAGGCGAAGGGGCCGCCCGGGCTGCACTCGAGCTGGGCACAGACCTGGCCCACCGTGAGCGTTCCCCCGTTGCCGCTCGGCAGCCGGCCCTTGAAGAACTCCTGGACGTTCGGAGCGGCCTGCGCGAGCAGCTCCGACGTGGGCACGGCGAACGGGTGGTTCGCCGAGCTCGTGGTCTTGGTCAGCTCGTAGCTGGCGAAGAAGAACACCTTGTCCTTCTTCAGCGGGCCGCCGAACGAGAAGCCGGGCTGGTTGCGGGTGAAGTCCTGCTTCGGAACGCCGCGGGCGTTGTTGTCGAAGTCCGAGGCCGACAGGCCGGAGGTGCGGAGGTACTCGTAGGCCGACCCGTGGAAGCTGTTGCTCCCGGACTTGGTGGCGACGTTCACGATGCCGCCGGTGGCGCGGCCGTACTGCGCCGAGAAGTTGCTGGAGATGACGCTGAACTCCTGGACGGAGTCGAGCGGGACCCCCTGGCCCACGGAGGCCGTGAACTCGTCGTTGTTGGCCGAGCCGTCGAGCAGCACGTTGGTGCTGCTGGTGCGCTGGCCGTTGATGGAGAAGCCGGTGCCGCGCGCGGTGGAGGCGTCGTTCTGGGTGTCGCCCGCGGAGACGTTGCCGGCGAGCGCGACGAAGTCGTACGGGTTGCGGGTGAGGGTGGGCAGCTCCCGGAGCTGGTTCTCGGTGACCGTCGTGGCCACCTCCTGGTTGGAGGTGTTCACGACGACTCCTTCGGTGGAGCCGACGACCGTGACGACCTCGGACTGCGTGCCGACCGTGAGGCGAGCGTCCACCGTGAGCGTCGCACCGACGGTGAGCGTCGCCTTCGTCTGCTTCGTGGTGAAGCCGCTGAGCGAAACCGTGACCTCGTACGGCCCCGGGAGGAGAGCTGCGACCGTATAGCCCCCGGTGGCATCCGTCACTGCGGAGCGGGTGGCTCCCGTCGACAAGGATTTCAGGGTGACGCTCGCTCCCGGGAGCACCGCGCCGCTCTGATCCGTGACCGTACCGGTGATCCGCCCGGTCTCGGTCTGGCCGAATACTGCCGCCGGCACGATGGCGAGCGCAATCAGCGCCGCGAGGCTCGCCAAGTGCCATCTGCCTTTGAACATGTCGCCTCCTTGCAGCCTCATCCCGACGGCTTCCGACGCTCCGACGGGGAGCACCGATCTTGGCACCGAGCCGACCATCGGGCAACAGACAGCGAAACAATGACAAATAATGCAAAGCGGCGACCAGGTGCAACCCCCTCCCCACAGCTCTCGTAACATGCTTCCAATCAGTATCTTATATCGGCTCCCTCGCGTCCCGAGCCGGGGAATGGTCCACCATCCTGGATGTTCCGGGTCGCGAGGGATCCATCGGGTTGGAGCTGTGTCGGCGCTGTCGCAGCCGCGCCCGGCTTCGAGTAGGCTGGCCGGTGATGGGTCGCAGGCGAGGCTCACGCGAGAGGAGGCAGCCGAGGCGGAGGTGGCCGGTCGTGCTCGCGGCCGTCCTCGCCGTGGCCGCAGGCGCGGCCGCGATCGCCACCTTCGCGCGACGTGACGTTCCCAGACTGCGCGAGCCGGGGCTGAACGTCCTGCTGATCACGGTCGACACGCTGCGGGCCGATGCCCTCGGGGCCTACGGGTACCGCGACGCCGGGACGCCGTGGGTGGATCGCCTTGCCGCCGACGGCGTCCTCTTCACCCGCGCTCACGCCCACAACGTGGTGACCTTTCCGTCCCACGCCAACATCCTCTCGGGGCGCTACCCGCTGCGCCACGGCGTGCGCGACAACGCCGGCTTCCGCTTCCCGGCGGGCATGGACACGCTGGCGACGCTGCTTCGGGCCCACGGCTACCACACCGCGGCCTTCGTCAGCGCCTTTCCCCTCGATTCCCGCTTCGGCCTCGACCGCGGCTTCGAGGTGTATGACGACCGCTTCGGCGAGTCGGGCGGCCCCGCGGTGCGGCTGGAGCACATACCGCGCCGGCCGGGCGCGGAAACGGTTTCGGCGGCCAGGCGCTGGCTGCGGGCTCAGACGCGGGGGCCCACCTTCTGCTGGGTGCACGTCTACGAACCCCACTGGCCCTACGCGCCGCCGGAACCCTTCGCCTCGCGCTTCCCCGGGAACCCCTACCAGGGCGCGGTGGCGACCGCGGACGCGGCCCTGGGTCCGCTTCTCGAGCCGATCCTCTCCCAGGGCGCGAGTGGACGCACGCTGATCGTGTTCACCGCCGATCACGGAGAGGCGCTCGGGGATCACGACGAGATCACCCATGGCATCCTGGCCTACGAGGCGACGCTCCACATCCCGCTCGTGCTCTACGCGCCTCGGCTCTTCCCAGCCCGAGTGGTCACGGAACCCGTGCGCCACGTGGATCTCCTGCCCACGATCCTGGAGGCGGTCGGCCTGGATCTCCCGGCAGGCACCGACGGCCGCAGCCTGCTCCCTCTCGCGGCGGGTCGCCTGCCCCCCGCTGCTGCCACGTACTTCGAGGCCCTCACCGCGGCGGCCACGCGTGGCTGGGCGCCGCTCTACGGCCTGATCCGCGGCTCGGAGAAGTACATCGACCTTCCCCTCCCCGAGCTCTACGACCTCGCCAGCGATCCCCGAGAGGAGAAGAACCTCGCCGCCAGCCGGCCCCAGGACGTCGCGCGGCTGAGGGCCCTTCTCCTCGACCTGCGCCGGTCCGATCCGGGGCTCCAGCGGGCGGAGGAGAGCCCGGAGGCCCTCGAACGGCTGAGGGCGCTGGGGTACGCAGGGGGCGGCGCGCCGCAGAAGACACGCTACACCGCGGACGATGACCCCAAGCGGCTCATGGGCCTGAACACGGCCCTCAGCCACGTGATCGGCCGGTACGATGCCGGCGACCTCCCCGGGGCGCTCACCCTGTGCCGGGAGGTCGTCGCTTCCCGTCCCACGATGCCGCAGGCGCTCCACTACCAGGCCTATCTCGAGTGGCAGCTCGGTCGGCGCGATGCCGCCATCGAGACTGCCCGCAGGGCGCTCGCCTTGAACACAGAGAACACGGAAGTGGTCGCGCGCCTCGGCTACTTTCTGGCCCAAGCGGGCCGGGCCCGCGAGGCGGCCGCGCTCCTCGAGCCGTATTCGCGCCGGCGCGAGCCCGATGTGGACGTGATGACCGCCCTGGCTGTTGCCTACGCTTCCCTGGGTCGCACCCAGGACGCCGTGGCCGTGTTCGCCCGCGTGCTGGAGATCGACCCCACGAACGCGATGGCGCTGCTGAACCAGGGGAGGGTCCTGATCCAGGCGGGCCGGAGGGCCGAGGCCAGGGAGGCCTTCGAGGGCGCTCTGCGGCTCGATCCTTCCTTCGGGCTCGCCCACGTGAGCCTGGGCCTTCTCGCATCACAGGACGGTCGGATCGAGGAGGCCCTCGGCGAATGGAGGAAGGCCCTCGAGCTGGATCCTCACGCCTACGAGGCTCTCTTCAACCTCGGAGCCACCCTCCTGCAGCTCGGCCGGATCGCCGAGGCTCGGCCGTACGTCGAGCGGTATCTTCGGGAGGCGCCGCCCACCGAGGCGGCCAATGTGGCCCAGCTTCGAGGACTGCTGGCCACGGCTGCCCGTCGAGGGCCAGCCGGCCGGCGCGACGCTCGGGAGTGACCGAGCCGAGGGCCGAGTCGGCTACTCCGTTTCGAAGCAGCCGCGGTGCGCCTGGCACGACTCGGGATTGCAGGGCAGCGAGTCCGGGCCCATCACCGTGGCGGTGAGCGAGCACCAGTACTGGGCGGTCGGGGACGAGACGCGGAGGTTCACGTGCTCGCGGCCGACCACGTAGTACATCTTGGTGCGCAGCCGGGTGCAGACCGGGACGTTGGCGTCTTCCTGAGCGTCCATCGTGGCCCTCACGCGAGAGAAGCGACCATCCGGCGCACCAGCGTCTGCACCAGCGCGACCTTGTAGGCGTTGTCGGTCATCGGCTCGGCGCCTTCGACGGCCGCCTTCGCGGCCGCCTCGGCGGTGGCCGCGTTCAGCGTGCGTCCGACCAGCGCCTTCTCGGCGGCGGCCGAGCGCCAGGGGATGGTCGCCACCCATCCCAGCACCACCCGGGCGTCGCGGACGGTGCCGCCGTCGCCGCGCAGGGCGACCGCCGCGGACACCAGCGGCCAGTCGAACGCCGTGCGCTCGCGGATCTCCTCGTAGCCCGACCTCCAGCCGGCCGCCGCCGGGACGCGGATCTCGGTCAGGATCTCCCCGGGCTGCAGCACGTTCTCCCGGGTCGGGTCCTTGGCCGGCAGCACGAAGAACTCGGAGGCCGGGACCACCCGAGGGCCCTTCTCGCCGTCGAGGACGAAGCTCGCCCCGTAGGCGAGGAGCGGCACGGCCGCGTTCGACGGGTGCGGGGGGAAGGCGGGGCCGCCGCCCCACAGCACGTGGTACCGGTTCTCGCCGGCGACCGCGAAGCAGGTGTCGCCGCCCTTCTTGATGCACTTGTAGGACTCGAGGCGGTAGTACCAGCAGCGCGGGCGCTGCAGCAGGTTGCCCCCGATCGTGGCCAGGTTGCGGATCTGCGGCGAGGCGGCCTCGCCGCAGGCGCGGGCCAGCGCCGGATGGCTCTTCTGCACGCCGGCGTGGGCCGCCACCCTGGCCAGGGTGGCGAGCGCGCCGATGCGGAGCGAGCCGTCGGCCTCGACGTGGATCGCGTCGAGGCCGGGGATGCGCTTGATGTCGACCACCCGGGGTGGCTCGAGGAGGTGCTCCTTCAGGTGGTCCAGCAGGTCGATGCCGCCGGCCTTGAGCACGCTCCCCGGCCTCTCCGAGACCAGCGTGCGGGCCTCGGCGGTGTTGGTGGCACGAGCCAGCTCGAAGCGGTTCATGGCCGTCAGGCCCTCCGTGCCTGCGACAGGGCGGTCAGGACCCTGTCGGGTGTGAGAGGCAGCTCGCGCACGCGCACGCCGGTGGCGTTGTAGACGGCGTTGGCGATGGCAGCGAGAGTCGGCACGATCGGCGGCTCGCCGATGCCGGCGGTCGAGGTGTTGTTCGCCAGGTTGGCGATGGGGGTGAGGATGACCTGCGCCTCGAACATGTCCGAGGGCGTCAGGATCTTGTACCACTCGAGGTTGGGGTTGACCATCGTGCCCACGTTCGCGTCCAGGATGCGGTTCTCGAGAAGGGCCCAGGAGGCGCCCTGGATCATGGCGCCGATGATCTGGCTCTCGGTGGTCAGCGGGTTGACCGGCAGCCCGCAGTCGTTGACCGACACCATCTTCACCACCCGCACGTTGCCGGTGTCGGTGTCCACCTCGACCTCCGCGAACTGGGTGCCGGCGAGGTCGTGACGCACCGGCTCGTACTGCTTCGGCCTGCGGGCGACGGCGTCGATCACCTCGCCGCTCATCTTCGCCGCCGCCTGCTTGAAGCCGACCGCCCGGTCCGGGCTCGCGGCCACGAAGATCTTCCCGTCTGCGGCCGAGAGCTCCTCCGGCTTCACCCCCAGCATCGGCGCCGCCAGCGCCAGCACCTGTGCCCGCGCGTGGTTCGCGGCCAGGCGCACCGCCGGGGCCACCGAGTTGGTGGTGGTGCTGCCGCCCGAGGCCGGCCCCTGCGGGAACTGGGTGTCGCCCAGGCGGATGGTGACTCCCGAGGGATCGAGCCCCAGCTCCTCGGCCGCCACGATCGCCATCGCGGTTCGGAAGCCGCTGCCGATGTCCTGGCAGCCGGTGAACACCTCGACCGAGCCGTCGCGGTGCACCTTCACCTGTGCGCCGGTGTTCTCGTTGGCGAACACGTACCAGTTGCCGTTGGCGACGCCCAGGCCGCGCTTGCGTGTCGGCGGCAGCGTCCCCCACTGGCCGGTCGACATGTCGCCGGGTTTCTGATTCCGCCGCTCCCAGCCGATCGCCTTCGCCCCCGGGTCGTACTGGGCCCGGCGCACCGGGCTCGACTCGTTCTTCTTCCGGAACTCCAGAGGGTCGATGCCCAGCTTGTCGGCGAGCTCGTCGATCGCCGACTCGAGGCCGAACGCCCCCTGCGAGTGGCCCGGGGCGCGCAGCGGCGCCGAGGGGCCCGCGTTGGTGAAGACGTCGTACTCCTCGGCCTTGAAGTTGGGGTTGCCGGTGTAGAGCGAGCTGGCCGGGCCGGCGGTGCCCGCCCCCGGCGAGATGCCGGCCGAGCCGTGGGAGACGTAGTGGACGGCGGTGAGCGTCCCGTCCTTCTTCGCCCCCGCCTTCACCGTGATGAGCGCGCTCGGCGCGTTGCCGGTGCACAGCTGCTCCTGCTGGCGGTCGAGCATCAGCCGCACCGGAGCGCCGGCCATCTTCGCCAGCCGGCAGGCCACCACCGAGAAGGCGCTGCCGGTGGCGGAAGGACCCAGCTTGCTGCCGAAGCCGCCGCCCATGTGCTCGCAGAAGACGCGCACGTTCTTGCGGTCGATCCCCAG
>Ga0335071_10005969_pt1 | contig 12622 bp, 11 predicted proteins | sample Lox_Sample_15_FD_206724 | JGI IMG/M metagenome (GOLD analysis project Ga0335071, IMG submission 206724) | Soil microbial communities from Loxahatchee National Wildlife Refuge, Florida, United States - Lox_Sample_1.5 | ecosystem: Environmental > Terrestrial > Soil > Wetlands | place: USA...
CAAAACGCCCCGTGAATTGTAGTGCACCCCAAATGTTGGACGGGGATCAGGTAGAAACAAAGGACTGAGTTCTGAATTGAACAGGGCTCAGTCCTTTGAGTTTAACCTTGATGCGCGAATTGTTGTAGTACTCGATGTATTGGTCGAGCTCTTTCTGGAAGCACTCTGGCGAGGAGAAGGACTGGTTGGAGAAGAACTCGGTCTTGAGCAAGCCAAAGAAGTTCTCGATCACACTGTTGTCGTAGCAATTCCCTTTCCGGGACATGCTTTGCGTGATGCCATTTTCTTTGAGAAAGCGTTGATACGGCTTCATCTGGTAGTGCCAGCCCTGGTCCGAGTGGAGTAACAAGGGGCCATGATCAGGAACCTTTTGCAAGGCCTGATGCAGCATGTCCATCACCAGATGGAAGTCAGGGGTCTTCGCCAGGGAATAGCTCACGATCTCGCCGTTGAACAGATCCAGGATCGGAGACAAATACAGCTTCTGGCCGTGCACCTTGAATTCAGTGATGTCCGTGGCCCATTTCGTGTTCGGCTGGGTGGCACGGAAACGGCGGTTCAACCGGTTCGGAGCCACTTTCCCCACTTCTCCACGATACGAACGATATCTCTTCGGCCGCAGCTCGCAGAGGAGATGCTCTTCTCGCATGAGCTTCATGACTAACTTGTGGTTGGTCTGGTACCCCTGTTGGTGCAGCGTCAGGGTGACCCGCCGGTACCCGTAGCGCCCTTTGTGCTCGGCACAGATCTGGTGGATCGCTTCCCGCTCTCCCACATGTTTGGGGGGCCGGGGAAGCCTGGCCGCATGGTAGTAATAGCTGCTCCGAGGAAGATGGGCGATCTGGAGCAGGGTGGCCAATGGGTAGCTTCGCCTTAGTTCGCAGAGGATCGCTACTCGCTCGCTCCGTCGTGCTTTTCCCGAGCTTCCCGCTCTGCTACCAAGGCGTTCAGTTTTTTTAGGTATTCATTCTCCGCTCGCAGATATTCGTTCTCTGCCAGCAGCTGCTCATATGGCGTTAGGGGTGCCTTCGGCTTTGGCACTCGCGGCCGTCTGCCTTTCTTCTTCGGCTTGAGACCATCCATCCCGTTTTCCAAGTATTTGTGCTCCCATACCCGGACTGTCGAAGATCCGCTTATCCCAAATTGTACCGCTGCTTCCTCGCTGGATAGGCCGTGAGTGTGCATTGTCTCCAGTACCAGCAGCTTCTGGGCGACTGTATAGCTCGTTTTCTTGACCTGGAAGCCTGCTTCCCCTTGCTCCCGATAAACTTTCACATTCCACCTTACCACATGCGAGGCTACTCCATATCGCTTGGCCACACTGCTTTGGCTCTCCCCAGCCTCCACTGCCAGTGCTAAAGCCAGCCGTTCCTGCCGCGTAAGCTTTGCCATAAAAACTGCACCTCCTTCGTTGGTAGTGTCCAACTTTGGGGGTGCAGTTCACCTACCGGCGGGGGTTTTCAATCCACGAAGCGCAGGAAAACCTGGTTGCCGAGCAGCCGTCCGCGGACCGTCAGCCGCAGCCGCCCGTCGGCCCATTCGAGCAGGCCGAGGCCGGCCAGCTCGGCGATCTCCTTCCCGAAGGCGTCCTCGAGTCCGGTCCCGAATCGCTCCCGGAAGGTCGCCGCCGAGACCCCCTCCTGGGTCAGGCGCAGGCCGGTGATCATCGTCTCCTGCATCTCCTCGTGGGGGCTTAAATGGCGTGAGTTGACGACCGCCGGCGAGAGCGGGAAACGGGCCATGCTCCCGTCGGCGCAGCGCTCGATAAAGGTGCGGATACGCAGCACATTGGAGTAGCGCACGCCGGCGGCAAAACCGTGCGCCCCCGCGCCGAAGCCCAGGTAGGGCAGGTTGCGCCAGTACTGCAGGTTGTGGCGGCACTCCCGCCCGGGCCTGGCCCAGTTGGAAATCTCGTAGTGGCCGTAGCCCGCCGCGGCCAACGCCGCCTCCGACCACTCGTACATGTCCGCCGCCGTGTCCGGGTCCGGGAGCGGCAGCAGGCCCTGCGCAGCCCAGCGCCCAAACGGCGTGCCGTGTTCGAGCGTCAGAGCATACAGCGACAGGTGCTCGGGCCGCAGGCCAAGCACCAGGTTCACGGTCGTCTGCCAGCGCGTCAGGGTCTGCTCGGGCAGGCCGAAGATCAGGTCCAGGTTCAGGTTGCCGAAGCCGGCCCGACGGGCCCACTCCACCGAGCGGACCACCTCGGGGTAGTCGTGGATGCGCTCGAGCAGGTGCAGCTCATCGGGGTGGGCGGACTGGACGCCCAGGCTGAGACGGTTGAAGCCCAGCCCGTGCAGGTCGTGCAAATAGCCAGCCGAGAGCGTCCCGGGGTTGGCTTCCAGCGAGAGCTCAGCGTCCGCCGCCAGGTCGAAGCCCTCCCGCAGTGCGACCAGAATCGCCTCGAACTGCGCCGCCGAAAGCAGCGAGGGCGTCCCGCCGCCGAAGAAGACGGTATGCACGCTGAGGCGCTCGCCGGCGGCGGAGGCCACGGCGCGCAGCTCGGCGCGCAGCGCGGCCACATAGGCCGGGATGGCATCCTCCTGGCCGGCGTAGGTGTTGAAATCGCAGTAGGCGCAGCGGTGGGCGCAGAACGGAACGTGCAGGTAGAGGCTGATGGGGGTCATTCGACTTCTTCCGGATGCAAATCATACACCTTTGGCAGCCCGAAGAAAAGGACCAGCGGACCGGCCAGCAGCAGCCACATGGCCGCCCCCAACCCGAAGCGCTCGGCCGCCAGGGCGATCCCGAACGGGATCAGCTTGCCGAACAGGCCGGCAACGTTGTCCAGCGCCAGCACCGTCCCCGAGCGGCCAGGCATGGACGAGTACAGGTTGCCCTTCAGGATGGCGTACCAGCCCGAGTTGCACAGCCCCAGCAGCCCGGCAATGGCCAGCTTGGCCCACGGGTTCGCCACCAGCAGGAAGGCCGGGAAGAGCAGGCCCTCGGCCACGATGCTGACGCGCAGGTAGTTCAGACCGCGCACCTTTTCCAGGAGCGGGATGAGCAGGAAGTCGCCCAGCAGCCCGAAGCCGGTCCAGACCGCCACTGCCAGGGCGGCCCGGGCGGCGGTCATGCCAGCCACATCGACGAAGTACAGCGCCAGGAAGCCGTACAGCCCATCCAGCATCAGGTCCGAGAACTCGAGCAGCACCAGCCAGCGGACCACCTCGCGGCGCTTGAGGGCCGCCAGCGCCTCGCGCAGCCCGGCCCAGATCTGGCGCAGCTGCGGCACCCGCGCCACGAGCGCGGCCGGCTTTGGCAGACCCTTCCAGGCGACCGCCAACAGCGCGGCGGTCAGGCCGGCCAGGGCGAAGAAGACGCCCCGCCAGCCGAAGCCCAGGAATGCCAGGCCGGAGAGCAGCAGCGGACCGAAGAACACACCCAACGAACCAGCGAAGGTCCAGCGGGCCATGGCCTGCTCGTGGCGGGAGGGATCCCGGTCCATCAGCGTGGCCTGCGACAGGCTGACGAAGGCGCCCGAGGATGGATTGAAAAGCACGAAGGAAGCCAGCAGGAAGATGAAGTCGCGGCTTACGGCGGTCAGCAGGCAGGCCATGGCAAAGAAAATGCCGCCTCCCAGGATCAGGCTGCGCCGCTTCCAGACGTCCCCCAGGATGCCCAGGAAGGGCTCGACCAGGTTGCCGACGATGCCCGGCAGGCTGAGCGCCAGCCCGATCTGCACGTAGCTCAGGTGCAGGTCGGCACGCAGCAGAGGCCAGGCGGCATCGGTGGCGCCGAAGGCCAGCTCGTCGAGGAATTCGATCAGGAGAAATATTATGCCCAAGGGCGAGAATCCCGGACAGGGCTAGGGGTGGATCAGCCGCAGGCGCGCCACCAACACAGGCGGGATCTCGCTGAAATTCCCGCCCCAGGAAAGCGGGTTCTTCTGCGGTTCTCCAGCGCGATAGGCGCATTCTTCAAATCCGTCCAGGACGAAGCCGTTCCGGAAGCCGAGGTTGAGGTAATCCTGCAGCGGCCGGTCGAAGTAGAGCTGCGGGCGCGGCTGGCCGCGCATCGCCAGCCCGTGCGCCTGCGAGGCGGTCATGTACTTCGAAACCTTGACCGAATAGACCGTGCGGATCGTGCCTCCGTCGTCCAGCTCCTCGCCGACGTGGATCGCGGTGGCGTTGTTGAAGGCGGGATGGGTCAGCGAGAAGACGAAGGCCCCGCCCGGCTTGAGCAACTCCGGCAGGGTGCGGAAGAGCGGCTGGACGTCGGCCATGTCGAACAGGGCCATATTGCACAGGGCCGCATCGAAGGCGCCCGCGCCCAGATCGCGCAGCGCCTGTGCGTCGGTGGCGTCCACGGTGCGGTACTGGATGCGGCCCCCGGGATTAGGTTTCGCCGCCGCCAGGCGGAGAAGCTCCTCGGCGAAGTCGATGGCGGTCACGTGCGCGCCCAGCGCCGCCAGGCGGCGCGAGGTCAGGCCGTTGCCGCAGGCCACATCCAGGAGCTTCTGGCCGGCATGCACGTCGAGCAGGCGTTCGACCGCCGGCCACTCGAGCAACTTGAAGAAGTCGTTGCCCTCGCCCATGCGCTCGTCCCAGAAGGCGGCGTTGGCGTTCCAGGCGGCGCGCGTTTCCGCGTTGGCCGCGTGCAGGTCATCGCTGGTCATGGTCTCTCACTGGCATCCTTCCAATAGTCTTTGAGCAGCTCGCCGGTCCAGCCTGGCTGGCGGACCGGGCCGTGCGGCAGGTATTCGAGCATTACCGGCTTGATGTCCAGCACGGGCGTGCCGTCCAGTGCATCCAGGCCCTCGACGAACAGGCTGCGCCCCTCCCGGCGCAGCAGGCGGACGGTGGTCAGGCCCAGGTGGTTGGGGCGGTCCTTGTTGCGCTGGGCGAAGATGCCGACCGGCGGCAGGCGCGGGTCGCCGCGCGGCCGGCGGGCTCCAAGGACCGTCTTATCCTCCCGGGTCAGGTGGAAGGCGAATATGATTTCCAGGTGGGAGAAGGCCTCAATCCCGTCCAGGCAGCCGTCCGGCAGCTCCGGCGCCAGGACGAGCTCGGAGACCAGCCCGCCCCAAAAATCGTCCTCGATCGCCTTGCGGGCGTTATGGACGGTGGCGATGGGATGGAGCGTGAACTCAGGCATGCGGGTTCCTTTCGAACCGGTCCCGGCGCCAGCGGGCCGGGTTGGAGCGGATGTACTCGCAGGCACGTTCGCAATCTGCCGGGGGGTACGGGAAGTGCTCGAAGGAATTTCTCTACCAGACATTCTGGATGTCCAGCTCGCGGCGTGCCCGGCAGGTGACCGCCGACTTGTATCCGGCGATGAGCGGCCCAAGCAAGGATTATAACCACAGCCGCTCCGGAATTCCATCCTGGAGAACCGTGCGCCGCCTGGCCCCAGCCGGTATAATAGGCCGGTACCCGAAAGGAGAATCCCGGATGCAAAAAGAGATCCAGCAGCAGCTCGACCGTCTCAAGGCGCGCGGCGTGACCTACGTCGACGCCCGCTACTATCCCTTCGAGGAAGCCAACAACCTGGTCATGTGGAACGGCAACCTCAAGGCCGCCGTAAGCACCCACGAGAGCGGCATCGGCGTGCGCGTGCTGCACAAGGGCGCCTGGGGCTTTTCGGCCTCGTCCGACCTGGGCGACCTGGGAGCGATCTTCGACAAGGCCTTCGACAACGCCCGCGTCGCCGCCGAGCGGGTCACCTTCCCCGTCCGCCTGGCGGAGAAGGACGCCGTCGAAGCCCGTTTCGAGAGCCCGTGCGAGACGGACCCCTTCGAGGTCCCGCTGGCGGACAAGATCGGTTTCCTCAAGGCCATGGACGGGAAGCTCGACCGGCCCGGCGTCGCCCAGCGCGTCGTCGCCCTGACCTTCGTCCGCAAACAGATCGAGTTCAGCGACTCGGAGGGCAGCCGCATCGAGAAGCGCATCACCGAGGTCTTCCCCACCCTGACCGTCAACGGCGTGGACGCCGGGGGCGGCATGCACGAGCGCAAGTTCCTGCCCGGCCGGACCGGCGACACGCGCGGCTGGGAGTCGATCGACCCGCAGCTCTTCGCCGAGAACGCCGAGCGCATCGTGCGCGAGCTGAACGAAGTCCTGGTCGCCGACGAGTGCCCCAAGGACGATCGCGCCGTCATCCTGCTGCCCGACATCATGTACCTGCAGACCCACGAGACCATCGGCCACGCCCTGGAGCTGGACCGCATCCTGGGCTACGAGCTGGCCTTCGCTGGCGGCTCCTTCGTCACCCTGGACGACTTCGGCTCTCTGCGCTACGGCTCCGAAAAGTTGACCGCGCGCGCCGACGGCACGGTGGTCAACTCGCCGGGCAGTTTCGGCTTCGACGACGACGGCGTCCCGGCCCAGGACAACCTGCTGATCGACCACGGCCTGCTGGTCGGCGCCATAACCGGCCGGCAGATGGTCGAGGAGGCCAACGCCAGGGCCCGCAAGCAGATCTTCAAGGGCTCCAGCGGCGCCAACCGGGCCTCGGCCTTCTACCGTGTCCCGATCGAACGCATGACCAACATCAACATCGACCCCGGCTCGGACGGAACCCTGGACGACATCATCGCCAAAACCGAGAAAGGCATCGTTCTGGACGGCGACCGGTCCTGGTCGATCGGCTCCAACCGCGAGCAGTTCCACTTCGGGACCGAGATCGGTTGGCTGGTCGAGGAAGGCAAGAAGACGAAGGTGGTCAAGAACTCCACCTACAAGGGCGACACGGTCAAGTTCTGGAACTCGCTCTCAGCCGTCGGCGACCGCTCGACCTGGAAGGTTCACTTCGTCGCCAACTGTGGCAAGGGCCAGCCCAACCAGATCATGTTCCTCGGCCACGGCGTGCCGGTGTGCCGCTTCGACAACGTCCGGATCGGAGAATGACCATGCGCGATCGCATCCTCAACACCCTGCACGAGCTGCGCCGCCACGCCGTTTCCAAGGGCGTGCAGGCCGATTTCTACTACCACGAGGAGCAGAGCGCCCTGATGCGCTTCGCCAACTCGGCCATCTCGCTCAACACCAACGAGCACCTGATCCGCCTGGACATTACCGCCTACGACGGTCACAAGCGCACCAACGCCGGCCTGATCACCGATCTCTCCAAACTGGACGAGATGAAGCAGGCTCTTGACCAGGCCGCCGGGATGCTGGCCCATGCCCAGCCGCTCAGCTACGTGCCCACCATCCCAGAGTTCAAGGGCGACTTCGTCCAGGAGCAGGGTTTCGACCCGGCCCTGGGCGGGATGAGCAACGAGGACAAGCTGGCCTTCTTCAACCAGGCTGCCGCCGGGCTGGAGAGCGACGAGCAGCGTCTGTCGGGCATCTTCTCGTCGGGCACCAACGTCATCGCCCAGGCCTCCACCCGCAGCGAGCATACCCAGTACTTCCAGACCTCCGACGCACAGGTCTCGGCCGTCCTGGCACACGCGAAGCTCAAATGGGAGGTCCAGGCCGAGCAGTCCGCTCACTGCCGCGCCGACCTGGATGCGGACGCGCTCCACCGCGAGCTGGCTTTCCTGCTCGAGCGCTACCAGCACGACGCCCCGCTGCAGCTGCCGCTCGGGCGCTACGATCTCGTTTTCGGGCCGGCGGCGATCGCCGAGCTGATCATGTTCTCCAGCTTCATCGGCTTCGACGGCGGGACGATGAAGCGCGGCTACTCCTTCCTATCCGAGGAGAAGGTCGGCCAGAAGGTCTTTTCGGACAAGTTCACCCTGGTCGACGACCCGACCCGCCTGGAGACCTTCCCCTTCCGGCGCGACTTCACCGGTCGCGAGCGCCAGCCTTTCCCGCTGGTCGAGGCGGGCGTCTTCCGCGGCTTCACCTGGGTCCAGGACGAGGCCGACGAGTTCGGCGCCAAACCGACCGGGCACACCGTGACCCACAACAGCCTGTACCTGCACGGCGGGGACCAGGCGGTCGGCTCGCTCGAGGAGCTGGTCAAGTTGCCGCGCTCCAAAGACGTGCTCTACTTCCCCTTCCTGCACTACACCAACATCGTCAACCCGTCCAAGGGCCTGCTGACCGGCAGCTCGCGCTTCGGGACGCTGCTGCTGCGCCCGGACGGCTCGATCGGCGTGCCCTACAACGTGCGCCTGACCCAGAGCCTGCCGGACATCTTCGGGACGCGCCTGGCCTGGCTGGCCCGGGACGTGACCGCCTACAACATCTCGCAGTCCTACGGCTCGCGCGACCCGAACGCCATCCTCGTGCCGCGCTTCCTGCAGGTCGACGACCTGGAGATCTCGCACTCCAACAGCTCGTATTAATCACTCCGATGTCGTGGGAGCCTGCACAAATAAAAATACCAGTGAGGGAACGGCATCAGGAGGGGATCAAAAAAGCCACGCACATTCAGGTGCGTGGCTTTTGGTTAGATCACCAATCTCAGCGGCTCTTCCAGGTACTTCGCCAGGGCCTGCATAAAGCGGGCTGCCTCGGCCCCATCACTGGTGCGGTGGTCGACCGAGATCGTCGCCTTCATGCGCCAGCCGACGCCGATCTCAGGCGGACGGCCGTCCGCCGCCAACACAACCGGCACCTGGCGAGCCGAGCCGACCGCCAGGATGCCTGCCTCGGGCGGGTTCAGGATGGCGGCAAAGTTCTCCACGTCGTACATGCCCAGATTGCTGATCGAGAAGGTCGAGCCCTCGATATCGTCCGGGCGGACCTTGCCATCGCGTGCCCGCCTGGCCAGCTCTTTCAGCTCGGCGGCGATCTGGCGCAGCGGCTTCTGGTCGGCGTCGCGGCAGACGACGGTCAGCAGGCCGCCCTCGACCGCCACCGCCACGCCGATGTGGACCGAAGCGTGACGCACGACCGAGTCGCCCTGGAAGGCGGCGTTCAGGTTGGGGAACTCGCGCAGCGTCAACGCGGCAGCCTTGACCACGAAGTCGTTGACCGAGATCTTGCTGTCCTCGGGCAGGAGGGTGTTGAGCTGCTGGCGCAGGGCCATCAGGGCGTCAGCCTTGTATTCGTGCGTGACATAGAAGTGCGGCACGGAGGCTTTCGACTCTACCATGCGCCGGGCGATGATCTGGCGCAGCCTGGTCAGCGGGACGGTCTGGTCGCCGGCCAGGGGCCGGGCCGGAACGACCGCCGCGGCGGGGCGGGAGGACCCGCCCGCCAGGGCCAGCTCGACGTCGCGCCGCACGATGCGCCCGCCGGGGCCGGTGCCCTGGACATGCGCCAGGTCCACGCCGCCCTCGCGGGCCAGGCGTTTCGCCAGCGGCGAGGCGATCGGATTGGAAGCTGGCGCAGCACCGGCCGCCGGGGCGGCGGCTGCGGGCTGCGGGGCCGCGGCGGGCTGCGGGGCCACGGCAGCCAGCGGCGTCGCCTGCGGGGCCGCGGCGGGCGCCTCGATCTTCTCGTCCACCGTGCCGACGATGGCGATCGGCGAGCCGATCGGCACCACCGCGCCCTCGTCCACGATCAGCTTGCGCACCACGCCGCTGGCGGTCGTCTCGACCTCCACGGTGGCCTTGTCGGTCTCGATCTCGGCCAGCACATCGCCCTTGTGGACCGTCTCGCCCTCCTGCTTGACCCAGCGGACGAGCTTACCCTCAGCCATGTCAAAGCCTAGTTTGGGCATGGCGATCGTCTCGGCCATTAGAGCACCTCCTTGACAGCCGCAATCACGTCCGCGGGCTGCGGCAGGGCGGACTGCTCCAGCCGGCGGTTGTAAGGCAGCGGGACTTCCTTCTGGGCCACACGCTTGATTGGGGCGTCGACGTAGTCGAAAGCCTGCTCGTAGATGCGAGCGGAAATCTCCGCCCCCACCCCGAAAGATTTCCAGCCCTCTTCCACGATCACGGCCCGGTTGGTCTTCTTGAACGACTCGATCACCGGCTCCACGTCCAGCGGGCGCAGGGTGCGCAGGTCAACGATCTCGGCCTGGATGCCTTCCTTCGAAAGCTCCTCGGCGGCCTTCATCGAGATCTCCAGGCCCTTCGAGTAGGTGACGATGGTGACGTCCTTGCCGGGGCGCTGGACGGTCGACTTGCCGATCGGGATGACGTAGTCCCCGTCCGGCACCTCGCCGCGCACCTGGTACATGGTGGCATGCTCAATGAAAAGCACCGGGTTCTGCGAGCGGATGGCGGCCTTGAGCAGGCCCTTGGCGTCCGCCGGGGTCCCGGGGGCGATGGTGATCAGCCCGGGGAAATGGGCGAAGATGACGTCCGGTGTCTGCGAATGGGTGGCGCCCAGCTGGCGACCGCCCCCGCCGACGGTGCGGATGACCATCGGGACCTTGAACTGGCCGGCGAACATGTAGTGCAGCTTGGCGGCCTCGTTGACGATGTGGTCCATGGCCACAAAGGCGAAGTTGATCGTCATCAACTCGGCCACCGGGTGGAGCCCGGTCATCGCCGCGCCGATGGCGGCGCCGACGATGGCGGCCTCGGCGATGGGAGTGTCGCGCACGCGCTCCCCGCCGAAGTGATCGTAGAAACCCTTGGTGACAGCGTACGAGCCGCCCCACACGCCGACTTCCTCACCCATGATGAACACCTTCGGGTCGCGTTCCATTTCCTCCCACAGGGCCTGGGAGATGGCCTCTCGCATGGTCAGGCGCGCCATGTTACACCTCCTCCGCGTATACGTTATCGAAGAGGCTGTCCAGCTCAGGCTCCGGGCTGGCCTCGGCGAACTCGACCGCCTTGTTCGTATCCTCAAGCGCCCGGGCGTCCAGTTCGTCGAGCGCCTTGGCGCTGGCGATCTTCTCGTTGATCAGGTACGACCGGTAGGCACCGATCGGGTCCTGCTCCTCCATTTGTTTCACTTCCTCCGGCTTGCGGTAGCGCTCCGGGTCGCCCATCGAATGGCCGCGGAAGCGATAGGTCATGATCTCGAGCAGGTAGGGCCCCTTGCCGGAGCGGACCTGCTTGATGGCCTTGGCGGCTGCGGTGTAAACCGCCATCACGTCCATGCCGTCGGCGCGCGAGTGGGGAATGCCGTAGCCTTCGGCCTTCTGCTGGATCTCGGAGACGGCTGAGGCGCGCTCGACCTTGGTGCCCATGCCGTAGGTGTTGTTCTCGCACACCCACAGCACCGGCAGCTGCCAGACCTTGGACAGGTTAACGGCTTCGTGGAAAAAGCCGATGTTGGTGGCGCCTTCGCCGAACATGCAGATCGTGACCGCGTCCGAGCCGGCGTACTTGTCGCCCAACGCCATGCCCGAGGCGATCGGCAGGTGTGCCCCGACAATGGCGTGCCCGCCCCAGAAGTTCTTTTCGGTATCAGCCATGTGCATCGAGCCGCCGCGCCCCTTGGACGTGCCGGTGACCTTGCCGAGCAGTTCGGCCATCACCTGGTTGGCGGGGATGCCGCAATTGAGCGCCACGCCGTGGTCGCGGTAGGCAGTAATGACCCGGTCCTGCGGCAGGCGGGCGGCGATCAGCCCGGTCGAGACGGCCTCCTGGCCAATATACAGGTGCATGAAGCCGCCGATCTTGCCGGCCTGGTACAGCTCAGCCCCCCGCTCCTCGACGCGGCGAATCAGCACCATCTGGTAGTAGAGATCCAAGGATTGCTGCTTGTTCATTCTTTCTCCCTGTGGGATGATTGTATGATGGCGTGCGAACTCCTCGGGGAATTCGTTCTTTCGGGAGCTATTATATCCAATTTTTATAACATTTCTATAAGAAATTCCGGGCAATTTCCTCCGCCGGACCCGTAACGCGAACCGCCCCGGAGGAACTCCTCCGGGGCGGGAAACGGTCTTCGGCCAGGTTACTGGCAGGCACGGACCGAGGCGGTCACCTGGGACGAGACGCCGTTGGCGTTAAACGCCTCGACCGCGTAGGTCAGGTCGGTACCCCAGGGCGCATTGTCCGTATAGCTGGTCGCAGCGGACCCCGGGCTCGTCACCAGGGTCCCGTTGCGGTACAGATTGTAGCCGGCCGCACCGGCAACCGTCCCCCAGCTCAACGCGATCGAGGCTGTCTTGGCCTTCACGTTGCAGCTCGGCGCGGCGTCCAGCTTGGCCGGCGCATCCGGCAGGGGTGGCGCGGGGACGACCGGCAGCCCCGCCACGGCGCCCGTGGGGATCACCGTCGCGTGGCTCACCCAGCAGTCGCTGCCCGGCTGCAGTTCCACCTGCCACCAAGTGCTGTCGGCGTTGCGCCCGACCACATTCAGAGCCTGGCCCTGAACCAGCGAGGTCACCACCGTGTAGGCCGTCCCCGGCCCCTTGCGGCAGTTGGCATTCGAGGTGAAGGTCACCTGCGGTTTGTTGTTCTGGTTCTGAGGCAGGGTTTGGAGATAGGTGGCAGTCGGGGTCCCGCCGGCCGGGCTCTGGGGCAGGATCTGCAGGTACGGCGCTGTCGGGGTGGGCGTGACCGCCAGGAGGACCGGCAGGGGCGGGGTGCCGCTGGCAATGATCAGGTGTTCGCCGGTATTGCCGGGTCCGCACGGATGGACCTGCGCCAGCCCGCCGTATTGGACCACCTCCGCCCCGCCGGCATCCAGGCCGCGCACCCGCCAGCGCAGGCGCCCGTCCGCTCCGCCGAGCAAGCCGCCCGGGTCCATGCTGTTCATGTCCAGCGTGGCCGAGTAGACCACGCCCCCATCGGCGGTCACAGCGCCGGTCGGCCGGAGCAGGGAGGGCGGGGCCGTAAAGACGGTGCTCCCGTCCGAGGCGCGTTCGAGCGAGGCGT
>Ga0335071_10005970_pt1 | contig 12620 bp, 12 predicted proteins | sample Lox_Sample_15_FD_206724 | JGI IMG/M metagenome (GOLD analysis project Ga0335071, IMG submission 206724) | Soil microbial communities from Loxahatchee National Wildlife Refuge, Florida, United States - Lox_Sample_1.5 | ecosystem: Environmental > Terrestrial > Soil > Wetlands | place: USA...
GCCGGGATCATCGCCATGGCGATCACCGGGACGGCGAGAACGGCCGCGGCGATCAGGCGGATGCGCAGCGCCGCAAGCTCGCCGGTCGCGGCGGTTTCGGTCGTTTGGCAATCGGGTTCCCGCCGCGGCAGCGCCGCGGTGTAGCCGACCTTCTCTACTTCCGCGATCAGTGCCCGTGGGTCGTAGCCGGCCGGGACCGTCACGACGGCCCGTTCGGTTGCGTAGTTGACCTGCGCGTCGACCCCGTCGAGTTTGTTCAACCTCTTCTGGAGTCGCATCGCGCACGACGCGCAGGTCATCCCCGCGATGTCCAGCTCGATGTTGTTCACTGCGGTCGGTGCGGCGGGCTTCACGCGACCGGGACCGCCTCATAACCGGCCTCGTCGACCGCACCCAGCACGGCGTTCGCGTCGATGGCGACAGAACTTGCCACCACGAGCCTGCCCGTGCGCGCGTTCACGTCGACGCCGTCCACACCGGGAATCTGGCTGACCTCGGACCGGACGGCGGCCTCGCAGTGCCCGCAGCTCATCCCGGTCACCCGGTACTCCCTGGTCGCCATCGCGCTCCTTCCGGCTGATACCCCGGGGGGTACGTCGATACCCAACATTGCAGTCCTTCGGGTATTCCCGCGTCGGCGGGCCGTTACCGCGGGCGGCCGCCGATTCTGCGGAACCGGGTGAACGCGGGCAGCACCATTCTGCCTGGTCGGCTGGACGCACGCGCGCTCGGACCGGGCCCGCACCGCGATCAGACGTAGCCGACGCCGATATCGACCGACACCTGACTTGCGGTTACCAGCCTGGATTGGTCGGACGCCAGCCAGGCGACCGCGTCGGAGATGTCTTCGGGCTGGGCGATGCCGTCGGGCAACAGCGGTTTGTGCAGGCCCCTCAGGTGGGGGTAGGTGTCGGCGGCCGACCGAAGCGCCTCGCGCATCCGACCCGTGCCCATCGGGGTCGAGACCGCTCCCGGGTTCAAGCTGTTGACGCGGATGCTGTACCGGCCCAGTTCGGCGGCGAACGCGCGCGCCATCCTGACGACGGCATGTTTGCTGGCCGTGTAGTGGATCATGAACGACTGCATGTTGATGCCGGCCGCGGATCCGATGAGGATGATCGAGCCGCCCCGACCCCCGTCGATGATGTGGTGAGCGCCGGCCATCACGGTGTTCCAGGTGCCGATCACGTTGGTGTCGATGGTGTCGCGGAACGCCTGCGGCGTGATTTGATCCCAGGGCGCGGGGCTGCAGATGCCCGCGTTGGCGACGATGATGTCCAGGCGGCCCAGCTCGCCGACGGCCGCGTCGACGGCCGCTCGGAGCGCGTCGAGGTCACGGATGTCGACCGCCGAAGTGATGACCCTCCTGCCGTTGGCGCTGACCAGTCGCGCCGTCTCGGCGAGGTCGTCGGGTGTCGGTGAATCGTAGGGAACGCTGGGCGGCAACGGCCCCGCGATGTCGACCGCGATGATGTCGGCGCCTTCGGCGCTGAGCCGCACCGCGTGCGCCCGTCCCTGTCCGCGCGCGGCGCCGGTTATCAACGCCACCCTTCCCGAAATCGATTGGCTCACCGAACCCCTCCATGCTGAACGTCGTTTCTGAACAGTCGTAACAGTTCAACTCGGCGAAGCGTAGCGTCGACCTGGCGCCACCGGACGCCCGGAAGGAGACCAACATGACCGTCGAGGTTGTGGACGAGGGGCCCCGACAGGTGAGTCGGTCGGTCGAAGTGGACGCGCCGGCCGCGCAGTTGTACGCGATGGTTGCAGATCCCCGGCGCCACCACGAACTGGATGGATCGGGCACCGTCGGCGGCAACATCAAAGTTCCCGCGGATCTCGTTGTCGGCTCGAAGTTTTCGACACACATGAAGATGTACGGCGTGCCCTATCGCATCACCAGCACCGTGACCGCGCTCAAACCGGACGAATTGGTCGAATGGCGCCATCCCGTGGGGCACCGCTGGCGATGGGAGTTCGAGTCGCTCTCGCCGACCCGGACACGGGTCACCGAGACGTTCGACTACAGCCAGGCCGGTGCGGTCAAGAACGGGCTGAAGTACTACGAACGGATGGGTTTCCGGAAGGCCAACGCCGCGGGCATCGAGGCGACGCTGGCCAAGCTGCGCGACCGGTACGCGGCGCAGTAATTCGTCGCCGCCGCCGGGAAGCGATTGGGTGGCTGAACCCAATCGAGGTGTGGATCGTGGTCCGGGTGGAGTGACATCCCGTCGCCGCCCCGCCCCGCAGGAAGGACCCTCCGCCGATGATCGACCACGCCCTGGCCACCGCCGCGACACCCCATCGCCTCGCGCAGTCGCTTACCCGATCGGGGCAGCTGATCAGCCGATGCGGACTGGTGGTCGTGTTGGCCTGGATCGGGTTCGGCAAGTACGTGAAGATGGAATCCCGGGTGCTCATCGAACACAGCCCGCTGATGAGCTGGATCTACCACGTGGCCGGCGTCACCGTGGTCGCGCGCGGGCTGGGAACCATGGAAATCGTTGCCGCGCTTCTCATTGCGCTGCGCCCGGTATGGCCCCGCGCGTCGGCGGTTGGCAGCGCCCTGGCGGTGGTGCTCTTCATGGGTACGCTGAGCTTCTTGTTCACCACCCCGGGCGTGGTCTCGACGCACGCCGACGGCCTTCCCGTGTTGTCCGCGCTGCCGGGCCAATTCCTGCTCAAAGATCTCGTCTTGATCGGCGTTGCGCTGTGGACCCTCGGCGACTCGCTTGCGGCGCGAAAAGCGTTCCCCTGATCAGTTTCTTGGCCGATGCCACCGTGGCCGCGTAGGCATCCGGTGTCAGGTTGGCCGCACGCTCCGTCAGGCCGCGAGCCAGGGCATAGATCGCGTTGACCGCCGCGCCGGGGTCGGTGGCCGGTGGCAACGCTTTGCGCGCCAGGGCATCCTCGAGGATCTCATCGATGATGTCGCGCAACGCTTTTGAACCGGGGTTTCGCGCCCGGCCGCCGCGCGGGCGGGCGGTGCGTTCGGCCCGCATCACCCGATCGAACGCGGCGAGGTACGGATACTCGCGCATCAACCGCTCGATCTCGTCCAGCACCGCCTCGAGGCGATCGACGGCGTCGCCGGACTGCGCCGCGGCGGCCCGTAGCCGTGCCGACGTGATCTCGTCGATTTCCCTTGCGGTCGCCGCGAGCAACGCGGACTTGTTCGGGAAATAGTGATACAGACTGCCGCTGGTCATGTCCGCTGCCTTGGCGATCTCACGAATCGTCGCCTTGGAGTAGCCCACTTCGGCGACGCAGCGCATGGCCGCGGCGATTATTCGTGCCCGGGTGTGCTCGCCGCTGGCGCCGACGGGGCGGCCGAGCGGCGACGGCGTGGCGGTCATGCGGTCACTCACCGCGCACCTCCGCGCCGAAGCCGAGCAATAATTGATCGGCCGATTATATTCGAGGGGGCCGCCATCGGGCCGTCCCGGGAGCCGGCCGACCGGACGCAGGAGTGAGGACAGTGCGATGACGCGGGCGCAATTGGGCCGCCCGGTCGGTGCCAGCGGCGAAGAGACCCGCCGGCGGATCATCGTCGCCACCATGCGCTGCGTCGCCGACGTGGGCTACTCCAAGGCGACCATCCGCGAGATCGCCCGCACCGCGGAGGTGACCAGTGCCAGCCTGTACAACTACTTTCCCAACAAGGCGGAGTTGATCAAGGCGGCCGTCGCGGCCAGAACCGATATCGCGTTGCCGCGGCTGCGCCGGGCCGCCGCCCGCCCCGGCGACGCCATCGACCGGATCGAGGCGGTGCTCGACGAATCGGGCCGGTTGATGAGCGAGTTCCCCGACCTCGCGGCTTTCGAGTGGGCGATCCGCGCCGAAGGCGCGGTGGCGCTCGACTCCCGGTCGGCGGGCAGCGCGGGGTTCACGGCTTTTCGCGACATCATCGAGGGCATCGTCGAGGGCGCTCCGGAGGGCGCCGTGGAGGCGGTCTATTCGCTGATCTACGGCCTTACCGAGCTGGGCGCGTCCCTGCCGCCGGAGGACTATCAGGCGGCTTTGGGCTCGGCCAAACAACTGATCCGGGGCACGTTGCTGAGATCCAGGCGAACACCGCCGCGCTGAGCGCAGGGTCGAGCCGTCGCCGAAGAAATCGCTGACCATTGATATGATCAATTGATTGATTATATAGTCGGCTCACGATGAGGAAGTCCATGCCGTGACCGAGACGACCATTGGCGTGACGTTCGATGTCGACGCTCTGCGGCGGCGCTACGCCGAAGAGCGGGCGCGGCGTCTGCGCCCGGACGGCATCGCGCAGTACGTGGAGACGTCGGGTGCGTTCGCCCGCTTCGCCGAAGACCCATGGGTGGACGGAAAGTTCACCCGCGATCCGCTCACCGACGAAGTGGACGTCGCGGTCATCGGCGCCGGTTTCGGCGGGCTGTTGACGGGCGCGCGGCTGCGAGAGCTCGGTGTCGGCAGCGTGCGGCTGATCGACCGGGCGGCCGACGTTGGCGGCACCTGGTACTGGAATCGGTATCCGGGGATCGCCTGCGATGTCGAGTCCTACGTCTACATGCCGCTCTTGGAGGAGCTCGGCTCCGTCCCGTCGGACAAGTACGCCAAGGGCTCGGAGATCTTTGCGCACTGCCGCCGCATCGCCGAGAGTTACGACCTCTACCGCGACGCGTGTCTGCAGACCGATGTGCACGAGATGCGTTGGGATCCGGCGACTTCCCGCTGGGTCATCCGGACGAACCACGGGGACGAGATGCGGGCCAGGTTCGTCTCCATGGCCAACGGATATCAGGCCAAGCCCAAGCTGCCGGGGATCGACGGCCTGGGTCGCTTTCGCGGGAAGGCCTTCCACACCAGCCGCTGGGACTACGGCTACACCGGCCAAAGCCTGGAGAACCTGGCCGAAAAGCGCGTCGGCATCATCGGCACCGGCGCCACGGCGGTCCAGTGCGTCCCGCACCTGGCCGCGGCGGCGGAGCGCCTTTATGTCTTCCAGCGCACGCCGTCCTCCGTTGACGTGCGGGCCAATCGGCCCACGGATGCCCGGTGGGCCAACGCATTACGCCCCGGCTGGCAGCGCGAACGCATCCGCAACTTCCAGGTCCTGACGGCCGGCGGGCGGGCCGAGGAAGACCTGGTCGCCGACGCGTGGACGAGCATCACCCGGAAACTTCCGGTCATGCGGCACGACGGGGCCGGCTCGGCGGCCCCCGACATCGAACTGGCCGACTTCGCCAAGATGGAGGAGATCCGGGCGCGAGTCGACGAGATCGTGGCCGATCCTGCCACCGCCGAGGCGCTCAAACCCTGGTACGGCTACTTCTGCAAGCGGCCCTGTTTTCACGATGAGTACCTGCAGACCTTCAACCGCGACAACGTCACCCTGGTCGACACCCACGGTCGCGGGGTGGAACGCATCACCGAGGGCGGTGTCGTCGTCGACGGGGTGACCTACGAAGTCGACTGCCTCATCTTCGCCACGGGTTTCGAGGTGGGCACCGACTATTGCCGGCGCACCGGGTTCGAGCTGATCGGCCGCGACGGCACGACGCTGACGGAGCGGTGGCGCGACGGCGTGCGCACGTTTCAGGGCCTGTGCGCCAACGGTTTCCCGAATTGCTTCATCGAAAGCATCGCCCAGGCGGGGCTGACGGTGAACTTCCCGTACCTGCTTGACGTGCAGGCAAGCCATGCCGCGTGGATCATCGCCTGGGCGCTGGCCGGCGGCGCCACCGAGATCGAGGCGACACCCGGCGCCGAAGCCGCCTGGGTCGACATGGTTGTGGCCCGCTCGTCGGCGACCGCCGAGCGGGCGAGGACCTGCACCCCGGGCTACTACAACCGGGAAGGCAAGGCCGACGCCAAGACTCGGCAGGGCAGCTTCTTCATCGGCGCACCGACCGAGTACGCCGACATCCTGGAGGCATGGCGGGCGAAAGGGGACCTGGAGGGGTACCAGATCCGCCGCGGAACGGCCGGACCGTGACGAGCCGAGGGGCCCGCCGCCGCTATGCGGTCGGGCGGCTGCGGGCCGCGACGCGGCATCGCCGCCCGCCGAAGGTGGCGATCATCGGCGCCGGCTTCGGCGGACTCGGCGCGGCGGTGGCGCTGCGCCGCGCCGGCATTGACGACCTGGTGATCATCGAGGGCGACGACGGGGTCGGCGGCACCTGGCGGCGTAACACCTATCCCGGCGCCGCCTGCGACATCCAGAGTCACCTGTACTCGTTCTCGTTTGCGCCCAACAAGTCCTGGACCCGCACCTACGCCCGGCAGCCCGAGATCTTGGCCTACCTCGAGTCGGTGGCCGACGACTTCGATCTGCGCCGCTACCTCATGCTCGGCACGAAAGTGCTTTCGGTCCAGTGGAACCCCGACACGTGGAGCTGGGATTTCCGGTTGGACCGGGCCGGGCAGCCCGCGACGCTGAGCGCCGACGTCGTCGTCTGCGCCGTCGGATTGTTCGGCGCGCCGAAGCTCCCCGCGATCGAGGGCCTGACCGACTTCGCCGGCACGCTCATGCACACCGCGCGGTGGGATCACGGCGTCGGGCTGGCCGGTAAGAAGGTGGCGGTCATCGGGACCGGTGCCAGCGGCGTGCAGGTCGTCCCGGAACTCGCGAAGACCGCCGAACGGGTGACGGTGTTCCAGCGCACCCCGCCGTGGATGGTGCCAAAGGACGACCGCCCCTATACCGCAGCCGAATTGGCCCGCTTCCGGCGCAATCCCCTCGCGGTGCGCCGCACGCGTTGGCAGATCTGGAAATTTCAGCACGACAACACGGCGACCTTCGCCGACGACCCGGTGGTGACCGCGCGCACCCAGGTCGCCACGTCGTTCCTGGAGCGCACCGTGGCCGACGGGCGACTGCGCCGCGCGCTGACGCCGGACTACCCGTTCCGCTGCAAGCGGGTGCTGCTGGGCGACGAGTACTACCGGGCGCTGCAGGAAGACAATGTCGACCTGGTCACCGATCCCATCGTGCGGGTCACAAAGTCGTCGGTGATCACCGCGACCGGCCGGGTCGTCGACGCCGACGCGATCGTCCTGGCGACGGGATTCGAGACCTCCCGCTACCTGTCGGGCATCGACGTCACCGGGATCGGGGGGCAGCGGCTGCATGAGCGCTGGGGTGCCGAGCCGAGCGCCTTTCTGGGCGTGGCCGTCGGGGGCTTCCCGAACTTCTTCGTGTTGTACGGCCCCAACACCAACCAGGGCGGCAACTCGATCGTCTACATCCTCGAGGCCGGCGCGCGACTGGTGGTTAGCGCGGTGAGTCGGGTGGCGCGTCGGGGTGGCTACGTCGACGTGCGTCCGGAGGCCGAAAAGCGTTACAATGAACAGCTTTCCGCGGACCTGGAGCGGACGGTCTGGACGCAGTGCGACAGCTACTTCCGTTCCCCCACCGGGCGCATCGTGACGCAATGGCCTTATACCGAACTGGAATACGCGCGCCGCACCTGGCGGCTGCGGCCGCGGGAGTGGCTGCACCGCACGGACCGCTACCAGGCCGGATCGTCGGCCACCTCGATGTCGCCGGCCGCGGCCGCCGCGCGCAGTTGGTGAAAGTCATCGAGCGACTTGTCGGCGTATGCGTATGACCATTCGGCGACCGCTTGACGCACCGAGTCGTTGGTGCCGACGTATCCGCGCAGAATCGACGCATTAGCGCTCTGGGAGTGCGCCCGCGCCAGCAGCACCGCACAGGCGACGACGTATTCGCCGAATGTGGCGGCCGACATCCCCTCGATTTCGACGCTGCCCTTCATGTCGTGGAACTGGCGGATGTAGTAGTCGCGGCCGTCCCGGCGCGTCGTCCCGAGGAACACGTCCGACATCGCCTGCAGGACCTGCTGGCCATTGATGACGCGCACGCCCTGTCCTTTGGCCTCGACCGCGGCGTTGACGCTTTCCGGTTGAGCCCACCCGCCGTATTCCTCGAGCACTGATCGCGCGGCCTCCTTGATCTGCAGGATGAGTGGCGTGCCGTTAGGACCCACCAGGATGACCAAGTAGCAACGGGTGCCGACGCTGCCGACGCCGACCACCCGCAGCGCGACATCGGTGATCCGAAAGTGCGACAGCAGCAGCGCCACGTCGGCGGGGACGGCGGCCAGATACTCCCGAACCGCCTCCACCAATGGCGCCTCGGTCTGCTCGTCGACGTGCTGCAGCACGGGGGGCGCCTCTCGTAAGCGAGGGGTCCCGTCGGGCCCAATCTCGGTGATTTGCTTGAAGGTTCGCGCTGACGTCCGGGTGCGCGCGCGGGATATAGTTTTCTGGATCACCGCCTGCAGGCCCTTGGATACCTTCCCGGTGTAGTGCTCGGGCTCCACCCGCAGGTAGTAGCGCTGGAGAACGTCCATCTCCTCGAGCATCGCCTGCAGACTCTTCTGGTAGCCACCCACAGCATCCTCGACGCAACGGCGGATGGCGTCGCCGGGATAGCCGGCACGGCGCCCACCGACGATGGCGCTGGTGATCAGGCGTTTGACGTCCCACTCCGCGGGGGCCACGCCGGCTTCGTCGAAGTCGTTCAGGTCGAAGACGATTGATCGGTCCGGCGCGGCATACATGCCGAAATTCGACAGGTGGGCGTCACCGCAGCAAAGTATTTCGATCCCGGTCGAGGGGCCGGCGGCGAGGTCGGCGGCCATGACCGCCGCCGAACCTCGGTAGAACGAGAACGGGTCGGCGAGCAGCCGGGCGAACCGCAGCGGGACGAGTTCGCTTAGCCGGCCCGCGTTTTGGGTCACGAGAATTTCTGTTGCCGTTCGGCCGGCGGGAGTCAGCTGGGCAAGGGCGCGCCGCGGGACAGTTTCCCGCAGCGCCCGGCCGCGCGCCACATCGTCGCTGGGGACTTCGAGTTCGATCAGGCGATCGCGCAACACCCGTTGCGGCATTCGATCAGCATATTCCCGGTGGAAAATCCGTGAGGCGTGTATCTAGCCTGCCGGGTTGCCCGCCTTGATGGCTGCGATGACGCCGCCGTCGACGAGGACGTCGGTGCCGGTGACGAAGGACGCATCGGGGCCGAGCAGGAAGGCAACGGCCGCGGCGATGTCGTCTGGAGTTCCCAGGCGGCCGGTCGCGGACATGGCGACCATCGCGCGCATGCCCTCACCGACCGGGGACGCGAGTTCCTGCTGCCCCATGGGCGTGGAGATGATGCCCGGGCTGATCGAGTTGATGCGCGCCCCCCGTCGTCCCCAGTGCGCGCTGGCGGCGCGCACGCGGATGTGGTTGGCCTGCTTGGCGATTGGATAGGCGAAGTTCGGGTCCGTGATGCTGCTGATGAAGTCCAGTTGCAACAGTTCGCTGGGCGGGTTGTGGGCCAGCGCCCGCTCCTGCTCGGCGGAAAGCGGCGGAAACATGTGGCCCGCCATGCTGGCGATGACGACCCCTGCCCCGCCGGACGCGACGACGTCGCCGAATTCCTGCAGTACCAGCGCGGTACCCAGCAGGTCTACGGCCAGGATCGCCCCGGCCGGCGCCTGCGACGGGGACAGGCCCGCGGTGTGTGCCACCTGTGTGACCGCACCCAGCGAAGCGGCGTGCTCGGCAAGCGCGCGGACCGAGTCGGGCGACGCGACGTCGACGCTGCGGCTTTCGACGTGATGGCCGTCGGCGGACAACGATTCGCTGACCGATGCCAGCGTCGCTTGGTTGTAGTCGGCCAACAGCACCGTTTTGCCGGAGCCCAGCCGCCTGGCAATCGCCTGGCCCATGCCGCCCACACCGATAACGGTCAACACCTCGCGAGCCACGGCGCTCCCATACGTAGTTCCGCCCAATCCCGCGATGCTAGAGGCTGCCACCGTCTTCGGCGTGATGGGGGTGACCGCTGTGCCGGACAGCCCTCCCGACGAACGGGGCCTTTACGGTGCTGACCACGTAGCGGCGGTTGACGATCAGCCCGCCGACGGCCACCGCGGTGTAGACGCCACAGAGCACCAGACGCCCCGTCGTCGAAACGATCGGGAACTGGACGATGAACAACGTCAGCAGCGCGCAGGCCGAGGCCCGACTGAAACGCAGCCCAAGGATCAGCGCGACCCCCATCATGGTCTGGGTCGCCGTCAGCAATACCTCCTCGACCTGACGCGAATCGAGCACCAGAGCAGGTCCGCCCCCGCCGAGGATGTGGGCCACGGGCAACGAACCGATCAGCAGCGTCCACTGGTTGACCTTCGAAGAGATCAGCGTCGCGATCGCCGCCGTGCCCTTGCCGCGACTGGCGAAAATGACCGCGATGATGAACTCGGGGGCTTCGGAGGCCAGCGGGGCGAGCCACTGAACGAGCAGGAACCGGTCGATGCCCAGCTCCGTACCGGCCGCGACCAGGTTATCCGCGAACGGCTTGGCGCAGAGCACAATCACCGCGCCCGACACCAAAAACAGCGCGACGACGGCGACGCGCCGGGCGCGATCGGGTAGCTCCCCGAGCGCCGCGGCGGTACCGATGAGGTCGGGTTCCTCGACGTCGCCGTGGCCGATCTTGTACAGGTAGAAGCCGAACCAGGCCAGCAGCGTCAGCCCGAGCGCCAGGTGGATCTGTCCGGTCGCGGGCATCACGAACGCCACCACGCCTGCGAACAGCAAAAATCCGAGCTCGACGCGATTGGCGGGCTCGAGTGCCACCGCGTCGGTCTTGGCTCCGGATTTGCGGGAGCCCGCCTTGCGCGCCACGACGATGCTGACCAACACCACGACGGGCCAGCCCAACCCCATCAACAGCCGGTTGGAGCCGGTCATGTTGGCGGCGGCGTATTGGGTGTAATCCGGGTTGTGGCCGGACACGTACGCGTAGTAGAGGTCAACGGCGTACTCGGGCAACACCGCGACCAGGGCGAGGGCGGCGATGGCCAGCCCGCCGGAGACGTCGATCTGCGCGGCTTCGGCGGCCCACGCCAGCAGGAAGCTGGCCGCCACCACCGCGGCCCCATAGGTCAGCAGCGCGGCGACCGGGTCCAGGCGAAGACCGACGATCCGGACCACCACCGCCGGCGCGATGAACGCCGCGGTGATCACGGCCGAGCGGAGCAGGGTCAGCCGCCGGGCGCGTGACGGCGAGACTGTGGGCCGGTCTGTGGCCAGAATCGTCATCCTTCAACTCAAAGAGGGGTGCCGATCGATGATGCTTGCGCGGGTTCGCGGCCAAGGCTTGACCAGCCCGCTCAAACCTACCCGCCATACCGGGGCCCAGCAACGTGCTCGGCACGTGAACCCGCGGCATCTCGGATCCCGTCTTTGCTGGCTAACACGATCTATTTCAAAAGTTAGGGCCGGCTAATCGAAAACTTTGGCAAAGCTTGAGCGATGCACACGGCTCGATCAGGTTCGGGCGAGTGCCCTGCGACGGACAACCTTGGAACGTCAACATCCATTACGACGGGCTGCTGGACTCGAAGGTTCCGCTCACCGCCCGACGGTTCTCGACGTCGGGTGCAGTGACGGATTCAGCGCGCCCAGGCTCGATTTGCCGCAGCGCCCGTCAGGTGGGTGCGGGGTGACGTCATCACCTTCCCCGAGCGGGTTTCGACGCTGTCGTGTCCAATGCCGCCCTGCATCACATTGAAGACACTCGCGCGACACTGCAACGCCTCGCCGGTCCGGTCAACCCGGGAGGGACGCTGGCCGTCGTCACTTTCGTCAAACGGTCGCCCCGAAACGCCTTGTGGCACTTGACAAGCTGGACGGCGGGTGGCGTCGCCAACCGGATCAGGGGCAAGTGGGGACACACCGCTCCGATCAAGTGGCCGCCGGCGGACACCCTGCTACAGCTGCGCGGCCACGTCCGCGCGCTTCCCGGCGCCCAGGTCCGGCGGCTGCTCTACGGCCTGGCGCTGATCTCCTGGCGCGCGCCGGGTTAACCCGACCGACCCATCGCGGCGGCGCTCGCCTGTTTCATCAGTTCGACGATCTGATTGCGGGTGAGGGACACCATCATCTGCACGGCGGCGCGCATGTCCTCGCCCACCATCCACGTCGGACCGTTGGTCAGGTTTTCGAAGGCCTCCGCGATGACGTCGTCCACGGCGGCGGCGCCCGGCCGCACGTCGTCGGGCGAGCTGATCTGTCCGCGGCTGTGCTCGAGTCGTCGCAACGCGGGCGTGTTGGTCTTGCCCAGGATGAGACCCAGGACGTCGATGCCCTTGTCGTGCAGCTCGGCCCACAGCGCCTCGGCGAAGACCATATCGAACGCTTTGGAGGCGCCGTAGGCCACCATGTTGGGGCCGCCGGCCAATCCGGCGCCGGACCCGAAGATGACGATCCCGCCGCGGCCGCGCTCGACCATGGCGGAAGCGAAGTGGTGGCACAACTGCACCGGCACCATGCAGTTGCGTTGCACCATCGCTTCGGCGGCTTCGATCGGGCTGTCAAGGAACGGCTTGAAGTTCGGGTCGGCGCCGGCGCAATACACGAGGAGCCCGATCTGGAGGTCGCCGGTCGCCGCCGCGATCGCCGATGCCGCGCCCGGCTGCGTGAGATCCATGGCCAGGGTGCGGGTTTCGACGGAGTGTTGTGAGCTGAGCTCCGCCGCAACGTGATCCAGCGCCGACTGGCGGCGCGACAACAGCACCACGTTGACACCGCGCTCGGCGATTCCCGCGGCGAACGCGGCGCCCAGCCCGTCG
>Ga0335071_10005972_pt1 | contig 12619 bp, 11 predicted proteins | sample Lox_Sample_15_FD_206724 | JGI IMG/M metagenome (GOLD analysis project Ga0335071, IMG submission 206724) | Soil microbial communities from Loxahatchee National Wildlife Refuge, Florida, United States - Lox_Sample_1.5 | ecosystem: Environmental > Terrestrial > Soil > Wetlands | place: USA...
TGGCCGGAATGAATGTAGGCCTATCATAAGGGCCAGCATAGTCATGGTGATCCATGACGCTCTACAGGTAGATGTCCTGAATAGGAAGCTCAACAGGTCGGCATCCCGTAGGAAAAGTGATGACCGCAGTGGCAAAATTCAGGGGCCTCCTGAGTATGAGTTCAAGGATGGGCTCGGCACATGGGTCATTCTTCACGAGCAACGCCATGTTGAGTAATTGCCCACCCCCGGGGTTGCCCACCTTGCTAGGAATGTCTAGCATGAAGATAGAGAGTATCTAAAAACAAGACAGGAGGATGTTAGATATGAAAAAGACAAAGTTTTTTGTCAATCCCTTCAAAATTATTAGCCCGAAGCTCAACGCCGAGTTAATAAGGCTTGATCAGTCACCCTCTGTGAACGCCACCGAGATGACGTGCTTGGAGGACGGCCTCTTGATCATGCTCGACAAGCTGATCGAAATGACGCATTTGATGCACAGATCTTTGATTGAATATGATCCGGAAAAAACTTTGAAGGCCGATAAGCTGGCCCGGGAAATTCGCGAACAAGAAAAGGCTCTCACAGGCGATCTGGTATGTTCGCCGTCAATGAACCGAGAGGTCCTGCAGGCTCTAGTGCTGTTTCCAGATCACTTAAAAAGAGTCGGGGACATGCTGAAAAGCATCATGAAAGTGGCCACCATTAAAGCGCGGGACGGAATATATTTCAGCGATAAAGCGCACGAGGAATTGGCCCAATTGTATAAAACATTTCTTGACATCCTTGCAAACTTCAGAACGGTCCTTGCTATTCGAGACAGAGGACTTCTGGACCATGTGATATCGGAGGGAGGGACATTAGACCAGATGACGCTGGATTTTGCGCTAGCCCATGGCGATCGGATGTGTCAAGGTTTATGTTTTCCGAAAGCGTCGTCCCTTTACCTGGGTGTTCTGGACTCGGCAAGGGTTGCTAACAGACACGTATTAGACATGAGCCACACGCTAGACCAACTACCGGATTCTTTTCAGGAGACTGAACTTCCGGAAATGATGATCAACAAAATCGCAAGGCGGTTGTAAGGCTCAGATAATTATCACTCGCCTTGTCATTGGTCCACAGAGCCCCGAAATGTCAGATCCGACCCATAGCTCAGGGCTAAACCTGACGGAAGAAATAGATCGTGTATGAAGGGGATTTGTCTATGGAGAGTTAGATTCTTTTTCACGCCATTTTGCCTTCCAACAAACAACAAATCGAGTAGGGAAGAGCGTTCCGTTAGGCGCGAGGGAACCTTTTTTCTTTTTTCTCATCTTAATTAACAGTGGTACAGTTCCTAACATCTGGCTGCCTTCTTTACCGGGGGGAACTCACGATGCCGGCGCTACTAGCGTTCGTAGCAGCCTTTTCCACCTTGATCACATCTGTTCTAGCCGAGCAGGTGGTTAAACGAGAGGTTCGTGACGCTTCCGGCAAACTCCTGTATGAGTCCACTAAACGAGGGCACCAGACTGAGGTTCGCGATCCCTTTGGGAAACTTTTGATTAAGACAAAGACATCATCAGACGGCAAGACGACGGTTTGTTCTCCGAGCGGAAGACTTTTGTACAAGTCCAAATGAGTGCCTTTTGTCTTTCATAACCTTTGCTGCTCTTCGGAGGGGGTTCCAAGTTGGCTTGGGAAAGGGCGTTACCGGCAAGAGAAGTTCAGGCGGACATTCGTGCTGGTGCAACCAGCGAATTCTTAATGAATAAGTATGGCTTAACTGAGAATGGCTTACAAAGCTTTTTTCAGAAACTCATCGCCGCAGGGGTTTTGACACAGGCTGAGTTCGATCATAGGGCATCTTCTGTCGAAAAAGTAGGGACACTCGTCATCGAGGAGTCACTCGAGGAGCCTCTGAGAGTTGTCGAGAATCCAAGGCAGAAGCAAAAGCAACCAGATCCCCCGATCAACAAAGGTCATTCCAAGCAGGGTTATACCTCCAAACGGGCCATCACAATTGTCCTGGTCATCAGTGCCATTTTGATCCTTGTGATGCTTTTGGTACCACGTGGGCGATCAACGTTGGTTTTGATACGGTTGTTTCTCGATTTCGCTACCAACGTAGCCGGATGGCTCTTAATATGTTGCTTGGTGGCGTTTATAATCGCTAAGATTCACAAAGCCCAATTCATAGAAACGTATTTTCAAAAGGTTGCATGGGCAGCACTCATGATAGCTGTTCTGGCGGCTATCCCCTCTACGATGTGGACCTCTCGGAAGTTAGACGGGCAACAAGTCTCATCCGCGCCATTACCAGTCCAGATGCCTCGTTTTCAAGAAATCATCGAGGGAGTAATTGCAAATCCGAATTTTCTCACACCTTCCGTCCGCCAGGAATTCCATCAGATATTAGGAAATATAGGTGGCTCCCCTGCACATGTACGGGAGCTGCGTGAAATTATGACGGGAGTTACGATCGTGTATCAACCGCTCTTCTGGCAGGACGCTCTCTTTGCTGTTCAAACCGGTAAACCGCATAAGTCTCGCCAGAGGGAAGATTACGAAAAGAAGATGATAGCCAGAGGGCTTGCTACCACCGAGCGTATAAACAAAAATGATATGCTTGTATCTAAGATTGCCGCACGAGAATCCATACCCTGGCAAGATCAACAGGTCGTGTTAGAGGAGAATGCAATTCAAGGCATCCTGAGTAATCTCCAGGAATCTCTTAGGCGGGTTGACGAATTGTTTTCTCATGCCGGGGAATAGCCCGTGCAGTAGGTTTCCGATTTGAATATGAAGGCTCAGGCGATAGAAAAATGTATCACCATCCATCGGCAACTGTTTTTTTGACAACCTGCCGTACGTGCGCCTGGTCTTCGCGGGAACCTTCATTGACGCCGCTTTTCAGCGAGGGACCGTGAACCTGATTTACATCCAAGGAGGGGATACTCATGGCGCGGGATGACAAATTCGTCGCTGCATGTAAAGACAACTACCTGGACATCGTCCGCGAGCGCATTGCTGAAGGAGTCGACGTGAATGCGCATGATGCGCAGTATCGTACAGGTTTGATGGAGGCAGCAGCAAAGGGCCATACTTACATTGCTGAGCTGCTGCTGGAGAACGGAGGGGACGTCGACCTTCGGGATGAACGCGACCGGACTGCGCTCATGGAAGCTTCCTCAAGCGGTAGCTATCCGATTGTGATATTGCTCCTGGAGCATGGGGCAGATGTGAACGCCCACGACCAACGGAAGCGAACCGCTCTTATGGAAGCGGCGCATGGTGGACACGATTTCGTGGTAAGGGAGCTGCTAAACAAAGGCGCCGACGTAAACGCACAGGACCACACTGGAATTTCAGCACTGATGGAAGCCGCGCGAGAAGCTCACCAGTTAGTGCTGGACGAACTCCTCGCACACGGTGCCAACGTGCACGCGGTGAACGAAAGCGGCCAGACTGCGTTTTGGATGGCGGCGCATCGCAGCCTATTCTACTATCAACCGGTCCTCAGCTCGCTGGTCGCCCGGGGAGCTGACGTCAACGTGAAAGACAAAGAACTCGAGCTAACCCCTCTGGACCTGATCGACTCTCTCGCGGATATGCTCGTGGCTTGGGGTGCGAAACGCGGTTCGGAACGATAGAAGGCAGAGACAAGCACAGACACTCGGGCATTCTCTTTAATTGGGCCAGCCTTGCCGGCTGACGGTCAGCGGCGCGCGGTGTTTGTCCTCGAATTTGTCCATAGAAAACAGGTATGCGAGGTGCGTGCCACCCGAAGCCCTGTCTCAGATAAATCCCTTACGATGCCGAAACTCGTTCAACTTACATCATGTGGGGGCAGTTGCACTGACAGGCCTACTCTCCGAGCTTTTCGCTGCTACAGTTCATCTGTTGTTTCTCGGTACGACGGAGATCTTATGTAAAGGTCTTCGTATGTAACTATTTTAGTGTGGAGTAGTTCCTCCCAAGACTTCTGTGAGAATTTTTTGGTCGCATGTGGAAGCAATTAAGGCAAACGCGAAGGCCAGTGCAAATGGATGTGAAGCTCGATTGGAGGTTAGACCATGCAACAAGCAGGAAATTCCTTATCCCGCCCGACGTTTGATGGGATTCAAAATGCTTGGCAGCCCCAGGAGTGGATCAAGAAGTCACGATGGCATTCAGCACGACTGCAAGGATTGTGTAATAAAATAGAAATGAAATCAGAGCGTGGATCACCACCACCCGCTTGTGTATGCGGCTGGTTACATTCACGTCACTCATAGAATAGGTCAAAGCGATGGTGAAGGAGACATAGAGGAAATCTTCGTAGGTAGGATCAATTATCCCTGGGAAAATAAAGCCCCGGCGCATGTCTTCCGGTGAAACCCGACCTTTTCTGTCCGTTTCTTGGTAATACAGCCGCGTATAGTGCAGGCCAAAGGAGGTATGCAGGAGCAACCAGGAGAAGATCACCGCGATCACACTTAGGACAACTAGGAGTCGGAAGTGGCCCACAGACCGCTGGCTGACTGCAGTGAGGATGAAGCCCACACAGGTAGTCCCGACATAGGCCGTCAATATCAGCACAAGCATAAGTGGCCAATGCTGGGGGTCCAGCCTGGAGACGCGCTCCCGGGTCCTCGTGGCATCTGCAGTAAAAATGACAATACCCAGAAGCAAGAAATAAGCCGTTAAGGCAATGATCCACCCCCAAAGAAATGAGACTTGCCAGCCCCACGCTAGCCACCACCCGATTGCGTACATCGCCAGGCCCAGGGAAAGACAAAGCCCTGCCCGGCTGAGGCTATTAAGCCCCCAGCTGAAGTTATATAACCGGTCTTTAATTGTCCGTAGGGTTTGAACTTTCTCAATCGGGTTCATCACGCACCTCGCCTCCGCATTCTCAGTTCACCCCAGCATGCCACGGCAAAGTAGAGAAGGACCAAAATTCAGAGCACGACCCAGCTGTTGGCCACATGCTTCAACCCTGCCTCGAGCTGATTGATGGGCAGCAGACCATCAATGGTCGCAATGGTTGGCGTCAACCAGGAAATAGCCCTCAGCTGAGAGAGTATGGGGATACCCTCGGGGTATACGTTATGAAACCAGTAGATTGTGTGTTCGATCTGTTCGTTCATGGTGGGCCATCTTCTTCTATTCCAGGAAAACAATTCCGGTCGATTATGAACAGTTCGGCCTAAGGTAATCCGCGCATCAGGCCCCCCCTGAATGCCATGACTAAGATTTGCCAGTTCCCGTTGTGATCCAACACTTCAGCTGGCCACGACGGGTGTGGAAGTGAGAATAATGCCGTACACCACGCGTCGATTGTTCGCCACGAATGTAATTCCGTATTCCTTTATCCTGTACTGGTTTGATGCCCGTTCATAGAATTAGGCGCTCAAAAAGCGCCTGTCGGAATCGATGGCCGTTAGTGTGTCCAACCTTTCCACCGAAACGTTCCAAATTTCTGAGGATCTGTGACCTCGTCGGGAATCTCGATCCCGAAGACTGCACTATCCTGCCTGACAGTTATGCGAACTCCCTTTGCGGGGACCGTTATTTCCTCTTCCCAGGGAAATTCCTTGCCCTGTAGGGTCTTGAAGAATTTGGTAACCATAAATGTTCGGAGGATGTTGCCTTGTCCATCCAGATGCTGGCTCTTCAACATCAAGAAATTATCCTTCGAGACCCACTGCAGCCGCTCCCCTTTGGTTTGCGAAATGGGTATCTTGATGACGTAACATTCGCGGCCGTCGAGCGGTTCTTCTCTTAGTACCGCCTTCTCTGCTTCCGCCTTGCCAAGAAAACGCTGCAAGTCTTCTGTGGTGATTCCGGTGCCGCCTACATCCACGGAAGGGTCATCCGCTGCCACAGGCATTGTTTTGTACGTTCCAGGAAGATACATGTATGCAGAGGGCTCCTGTCCAGCCTGTTCCAAGAACAGGTATCTCAACCCATTGGATTCTTTAGGTTCGTAGAAATCTAGGAAGTAGCTCCCCTTACCCTCTTGCACCTTGGCCATCAGCCACAGAGCACGACTCGAAATAACCTTGTTTCCTTTGAAAGCTTTAAAAGTAAGGGACACGCGAAAGTTGTCACTGAAGCTTTGCTTGTCGACCTGCTCAAGGATCTCCTGCGCGGTCATCGCGTGGACATTAGTTGCCAGAACAGCGAGAAAAGAGGTTATTAAGATAAGTGAAATCCATTTTAGCTCGCCTAGTCGGCGCGGACGAGCCATAATGTGGATCATCCAGTCTTTAACCAGCATCTCACTACCTCCGTGCCAACGGTGTGCATTCTGCGCTATCACCGCTAATCTAGAGCCAAAAAACTATTGACTTCGATTCTGTGACTCACAACGTTCTGATAGTCATTATTGCGAGCGAATCAATTTCTGCGGGCATGTTGCTACTCCTGTCCGCGATATTGTCCAAATCATCTGGAATTATTCGGCGGTCCTGCTCCTTTATCCTGTACTGGTTTGCTGCCTTATGGTTTCCCTTCCGACTCGCGCCCCCCTCTAGCTTTGCTGATCTTTTCTATGACATAAAACATCATCGGGATGAGGAAGATGGCGATCCCGGTTGCCGCGAGCATGCCACCAATCACGGCCGAGCCCATCACTTGCCGCGCCAGGGCCCCAGCTCCGCTGGCAACAGCCAGTGGAACACAGCCGAGAATGAACGCGAAGGAGGTCATCAGGATCGGGCGTAGCCTGACCCGCGCTCCTGAAAGCGCCGCGTCCATCAGATCTTTGCCCCCTTCGTACTCGCTTTTTGCAAATTCCACGATAAGTATCGCGTTCTTGGCGGCCAGTCCTATGAGGACAATCAACGCGATCTGACCGTAAATGTTGAAAACCATTTCGCGCCCCAGAAGCGCCACAAACGCTCCGAACACGGCAATGGGTGTGCTGAGCAGAACACTGAATGGCAGCGACCAACTCTCATAAAGCGCGGCGAGTATGAGAAAGACGAACAGTAGTGAGAGCGCAGATATGGCAGCGGGCGAGATGCCTTGCTGTGCCTGTTGCTCTTGGAAGGACATGCCCATATAATCGAAGCCCATGTCTGAAGGCATGGTTTCTCTAAAAACTTCCTCCAGGGCATTCATCACCTGCTGCGTGCTGTATCCCGGCGCAGCCATCGCATTTATCTGCGCTGAACGGTAGAGGTTATAGCGCATGGTGAACTCGGGACCCGAGCGCCACTCCGTTCGGGTCACTGCTGATAGCGGAACCGGGTCGCCCGTAGAGTTCCTTACATAGAATTGGTTCAAGTAACTGACGTCTGTACGGTAATCCCCTTCGGCCTCTACATACACCTGCCATTGTCTGCCGAAGCGGTTGAAATAATTTACGAACAGCCCGCCCATAAACGCCTGCAGCGTGCCATACACCTGCCCCAGATCCACGCCCTGGCTCAAGACTTTGTCGCGGTCCACATCAACAAAATACTGTGGTACGTCCGGCAGGAGGGTTGTAAATACCTGCGCGAGTTCAGGCCGCTTCTGTGCCGCTGCCATGAATTTCCGGGTGTTGTCCGCCAGGAACCCGATGTCTCTGCCCGCACGGTCTTCGAGAATAAAGGTTATCCCTCCCGCAGTACCAATTCCCTGGATTGCCGGCGGGGGAAAGGCCAATGCAATTCCCTGCGGCAGTTGGCTGAGTTGGCGGTTGAGGCTGGCGATGATGGCCGGCGCCTTCTCTTCGGCACGCTGCCTCTCGGACCAGTCCTTGAGTTTAATGAAGAAAAAGCCGCTGTAGGTGTTTTGTATAAGGCTTAAGAGATTGAAGCCGATAATTGTAGTGCAGTTTTCCACGCCGGGAGTGTTCATGATGATCTGTTCTACCTGCTTGCCTGCTTCCGAGGTACGTTCAAGCGAGGCAGCATTAGGCAGTTGAATAACGGCGAATATGTAGCCCAGGTCCTCTTCCGGCAGAAACCCGCCCGGGAGCTTCTTACCGAGGAAAACGATCCCGATGCTCATGATAGCGAGAATGACAAATCCAATAACCGCCTTTCGGATAAGGCCCCTCGACACGCTAACATAACCCTCGGTTCCACGGCCGAGCATCTTGTTAAACGCGTTAAAAAACCGATGTAGCGGGCCCCTCGCCTCCTTTTTCGGCTGAAGAAAGATTGAACAAAGCGCAGGGCTCAAAGTCAAAGCGTTGAAAGCGGAAAGAAGCACCGAGATCGCAATAGTGACGGCAAATTGGGTGTACAGCCTGCCGGTAATGCCAGGGATGAATACCGTCGGGAGAAACACGGCTGCCAGGACGAGTGCGACGGCTATAACAGGGCTCGCAACCTCCTCCATGGCCCTAAGGGCCGCTTCTTTAGGCGTCATTCCGTTCTCTATATGGTGTTGCACTGCCTCTACGACGACAATGGCGTCGTCAACTACCAGCCCTATTGCAACTACCAATCCCATGAGGGCAATCGGATTTATCGAGAAATCCAGTACGGGGAAAAAAGCGAAGGTGCCGATGAGCGACACCGGCACAGCTATAATGGGAATAAGTGTGGCCCGCCACCCTTGGAGGAAGACGAACACGACGATGATGACGAGGAAGATGGAAATGAATAAGGTCTCGACAATCTCTTTTATCCCTTCGGTGACGGAAAGCGTCGTGTCCAATGCGAGTTCATAATCGAGGTCAGCCGGAAAGGAGTCCTTGATTTTGGCCATCACCTTCTTGGCGCCAGTCGCCGCTTCCAGGGCGTTCGAGCCCGGAAGTTGAAAGAGCGCCAAGACTGCAGTCGGCTTGCCTTTGAAACGTCCCTGAATGTTGTAGGTTTGGGCTCCCAGTTCGAGGCGGGCAACATCCCTCAGTCGCACGAGGGAACCGTCAGGATTGGCGCGAACCACGATCGCGCCGAACTCTTCAGGGGTTAGCAGTCGTCCCTGGGCCCGGATCGTAAAGGTGAACTCCTGTCCGGGAGGACACGGCTCTCCCGCAACCTGTCCCGACGGGTTTACCGTATTCTGTTTCTGTATAGCGTCTACGATCTCGGGGACAGTAATATTGAGCTTGGCCAACCGATCCGGGCGGACCCAACAGCGCATGGCGTACTGCCCTGCGCCGAAGACTGTCACCCTGGAGATGCCTTTTACCCGAGTCAATTGGTCGACAATGTTAATGTAGGCATAATTCGCAAGGAAAGTCTCATCATGGCTTCCTTCAGGCGAATAGAGTGTAAAGATAATGAGCGGCGTGGTAAGCGACTTTTGGACCGTTACCCCGAAGGCTCTCACCTCGGCCGGGAACTGGCTCTCTGCCTGGGACTCTCTCTGTTGGGCTAGTATCTGGTCTGTGTTGGGGTCGGTCTTCACGTCGAAATTAACATACAGCTGCATCTCGCCGTTGTTGGCGTTAAGGGAATACATGTAGTTCATGTTGTCTACGCCGCTCATCCGCTGTTCAAGCGGGGTGGCAACAGACTGCTCGACCGTCAGGGCATCGGCGCCCACATAATGCGCTTCCAGGAGGATTTCGGGCGGAATAATGTTGGGATACTGGGCCACCGGGAGCCCCGCCATTGCGACCAGACCAACGATTACTATTACGATAGCGATTACTATTGCAACGATAGGGCGTCTGATAAAGAACCGGTACATGACGGTTATCTCCCTTCTGTCGCGGGCAGGTGTTCCGGCTTTGTAGTAGCTTTAGGAACTGCCACGGGAGAGGAGGGGGCAAAGGGCTTCGGATTCACGAGCATTCCTTGCTTTACCTTCTGGACCCCTTCAGCTAGGACGCGTTCGCCAGGTTTAAGACCTTCTTCGATTTCCCAAAGGGAGCCATAACGCTCTCCGAGCTTGACAGTCCGGATATCGACCTTATTTCCGGTGTCCACCACGGCCACCTCAAACGTACCCTGGAGTTCGGTCACCGCCCGCTGGGGTACGAGCAGCGCCCCCTTTTTAGTGTCGATCAAAACTCGGACCCTTACGAACTGACCGGGACGGAGGAGGTAGTTCGGATTCGGAAAGAGCGCCTGGACCCCCAGTGTCCCTGTCCTTACGTCCACCTGCCGGTCCATCGCGTAGAATCTTCCTTTGTGAGGATAGACCGACCCGTCTTGCGATATCAGTTCTGCCTGCATCTTTTCTGCTTGTTCTAAAACAGAAGCAGGGCTGGTAACCGGTAGTCGTTTCATCCAGTTGATATAATCCTGTTCGCTGATAGAGAATTTCACCTTGATCGGGTCGATCGTAGAAACGGTCGTCAGCTCTCTGCTCTGACCTGCAGGACCAACAAGGTCACCTACCTGAGCCTTGGCAATGCCGGCCACACCATCGATGGGGGACGTGATTTTGGTGAAGCCAAGGTCGAGCTGGGCCTTCTCTAGCGCAGCCTTGGCCGCAAGCACTTGCCCCTCGGCTGATTTGTCGGCGGCGAGGTACGAATCAAAGGTTTCCTTGCTTATCGCGCCCGAATCTAAAAGGGGTTGATGGCGGAGGAAGTTAGCATGGGCATTTATATAGAGCGCCTCCATCCGTGAAAGGTTGCCTTTGGCTTGGTCTAGGCCGGCCTCGAAGGGACGGGGATCAATTTCGAAAAGCATCTTCCCCTTCTTGACCGGCTCCCCCTCCTTGTAATCCTGGCTGATCAGGTATCCCGTGACCTGCGCCAGGATGGTGGCATTCACCAGGCCGTCGGTTGTGCCAACCCACTCGCGTACGATGGGGACGTCTTTCTGGAGAACCTCCGCAATTTCCACAACAGGCGGCGGCATCGCCGCCTGTTGTTCCTTGCCACACGCGGAGAGCCAGAGGAACGCGGTACATACAAGAACTAATAGCGCACTGTGCGTGATGGCGACGAATCCGTAACCGATTCCAGATACTCTCAAGTGTAGCATGTTCTCTCCTCCCAATACGTTTCACACGATAACCGTGACCTGATGACCTATTCAGCTGAAAACGTTATCCCCGGGGCAATAGTATTACCCACAGCATTGGAACATACTAAGATCCGATCACTCGGCGAGCTTCTTGAACGCCTGCTTGATCTGGGAGATCCCAGCGGACAGTTCTTTTTCAAAGGCGGCCGCTTTGTCCTTGGCCATACTCCTTTTTCCCTGGAGCTGGGTTTTGAATTTACTGATTTGCGCCAGGAGATCCTTCTTTTTATTCTCAAACTGGGCCTTCGCCTCGACCTTTTTCATAAACAACCGAGCTTCCAGTGCCTCGGCCACTGCCTCGTATTCAATCTCAGCTGCGATGTATTTGTCGACTGCCTTATGAAGCGAGTCATCAAGGGCCTTACCGGCAGCGTCCAGATGCCTATCCAACGTGGCCTCCAACGTGGCAATCGAGTGTTCGATCTTCTTCCGTCTGGCCTCGAACGCTTCTCTAGCCTCGGCCTTGCCTAAAGCCAACTGGACCTGCAGATCGTCAAACTGCACCTGCAACTTCTTCTTCTTCTCCTCAGTGATTCCTTTAGCCTTAGCCACTTCTGATTTGAACTTCTCCAAGGCTTCGTTCAATTTTTTCTTGCGGACTTCAAGCTTGGCCAGTGCCTGCTCTTCGGTCTGTTGCAGTTGCATTTCAAGCGCTGTAGCGCTGGCTTCCCAATGATCCAGCTTCTTGTCAATAGATTCTCTGATTTCCTTCACCTTTGGCATGACATTTCTCCTTTCGATTCTGAGATTGGACGGTTGCATCCCGCGGATTCCCCAAATTTCCCGCACGCAAGCCGTCGGGTCGTGGTCACAAAGTCATTGCCCTTGCTGATTCTCCAAGCAACAGTTCGAAGTTCACGTGGCTCCTAGTGTAGTGTTCCAGTGCTGGCTTTACAGAACGTGACGGCGACGATTCCCCATCAGCCGCCGGTCATGACACGCTTTGCTGTAAAGTAAATGCTGAAACACTACACTAGCTAAGGTTTTTTCCTAGCTTAGGCTGCGCGTACGCAACAATCGGGTGTGATAATCAACCCCCCCATTCCCCCGTTTACAATTTTTCTTTAGCATTTTTCATGAGCCCGAGTAGCCACTATCTGTTGAAGGAAGCAAAAGCATATGTTAAAGCTTAATCCAAACGTTCCAGATAGTCTTTGGGTCCTCTGCCCAATTTACGGGCTTGACATGAATTCATTTTCAGTCACGAACCAATTTATGCATATAAATCTATTTTAATTGTAAAGTTGGGCACTTTCTCTGTCAACACGGAAATCCACTATCAGGAAAATCCCGTTGGCGGGGCTGCAGCGCAATCAATATGATGCTCCTTTCCTGAGGGGAATCTCTCCCTGCAGGCCTTCAAGACAATCGGAATCTTCTCTTCAGCCCTCAACTTCCTCCGTGTGGCCCTCCGGATATCTGCCACAACATTCCTTGCCATGTCAGCTCCTTTCTCTTCTTGGCCCAAGCCAACTAGCCAGAGCCGACGGGTACGTCAAGATCATGATGAGCACAATCTCAGCGTCACCAACTCTCCTCTAAAAAATCTCTATCTCGACTGCCACTTTCGCTGACGTTGAACAGTTCCAGGCTGACGGGCTCGGGGCTTACCTTCCATATTTCATCGCAATATTGACGAATGGTGCGATCAGACGAAAACTTTCCCATTCGAGCGGTGTTTAGAATCGATATCTTCGTCCATGTATCTTGATCCTGATAGGTGCGGCTCACATTCTGCTGGCAATCGA
>Ga0335071_10005973_pt1 | contig 12617 bp, 10 predicted proteins | sample Lox_Sample_15_FD_206724 | JGI IMG/M metagenome (GOLD analysis project Ga0335071, IMG submission 206724) | Soil microbial communities from Loxahatchee National Wildlife Refuge, Florida, United States - Lox_Sample_1.5 | ecosystem: Environmental > Terrestrial > Soil > Wetlands | place: USA...
GCGCGCGGCGCTCGGCGGAGCCGTGGTCGGGACGAAGAAACACCCTCGGTCGAACCAAGAAACTGACCGAAAAAGGAGTCGCCGCTATGCCGACCTCTTGACTTCCACAGCCCCATACAAGGGTGGGTAGAGCGAAGCGAAACCCACCATCTCTCGGCAAAGCGCTGATTTGCAAGTGGGTTGAGCTTTTGCGAAACCCACCATTCCCGCGGCGATGGGTTTCGCAAGAGCTCAACCCATCCTACAGACCGAGCCACTTCTGCGCCCCCTTCCCTGCCGCCGCTCCGGTCGCAAAACAGGCCTGCAGCAGATAGCCGCCGGTCGGCGCCTCCCAGTCCAGCATCTCGCCTGCGGCAAACACGCCAGGCAAGCGGCGCAGCATGAAGTCGGCATCGAGTTCGTCGAAGGCGATGCCGCCGGCGCTCGAAATCGCACGCGTGATCGGCGCCGTACCGATCAGCCGGATTGGTACCGCGTTGATCAGGTTGGCGAGTGCATCGGGCGCAAGCGACGACAGGGGGAGCGCGTTGTTGGCCGCGACCTCTTGCAGCAGGCCGATCGCCACCGGTGCAAGCTGCGCCGCCTTCCGCAGGAAATTCGAGAAGGACTGCTTGCCGCGCGACGCAGCGAGACGAGCCGCAAGATCGGCATTGGCGAGATCGGGTCGCAAGGCGATATGCGGTATTGCCTCGCCCGAATTTTCGGTCGCAGCGCGCAACTCCGCCGACAAGGCATAGATCGCACCGCCCTCCAGCCCGGTGCTGGTGACGATGATGTCACCCTTCGCCGTTCGCGGGCCGAACGCCAATGTCACGCCCTTGAGCGGCGTGCCCTCAAAACGGTCGCGGAAGACGTTCGACCAGGCAACGACAAAGCCGCAATTCGCCGGCCGCAGCGGCGATATGGCGACGCCCTTCGCCGCGAGGATTTTGACCCAGCCGCCATCGGAGCCGAGCCGCGGCCAGCTTGCGCCGCCCAGCGCCAGCACGGTTGCACGCGCCTCGATGACCTGCGGCCCGTCTGGCGCGTCGAACACCAGGCGGCCGCGATCGTCCCAACCCGTCCAGCGATGACGCAAGGCGAACGTGACGTGGCGCGCAGCGAGCCGGCGCAGCCAGGCGCGCAACAGCGGCGAGGCCTTGAAACTTTGCGGAAACACGCGACCCGACGAGCCGACAAAGGTCGGCTGTCCCAGTGCCTCGCTCCAGTGCCGCAGGCTGTCCGGCGGAAATGCGTTGATCGCCGCTTGCAGCGCCGGGCGCGCCTCGCGATAGCGACCGAGAAACGTCTCCAGCGGCTCGCTGTGGGTCAGATTGAGCCCGCCACGCCCAGCCATCAAAAACTTGCGCCCGGCCGACGGCATCGCGTCGTAGACGGTGACGCGGGTGTCAGCCTCGGACAACACCTCCGCAGCCATCAGGCCGGCCGGGCCGGCACCGATCACGGCGACGTCGGTCAGAGTTTCACCCCTGCCCGCGCCGCGGCCTGCGACACATATTTCTGCGTCTGCTGGAAAGCGTTTTCCAGCGCCTTTGCCGTCGACATGTCGCTGATCTCGCCAAAATGCGCCGCGATTGCATCGGGCGTCCATTCGGACGGCGGCAGATTGACGCCTTCGGTCTCCATGATCCTGATCAGCGCGAACGAGCCGGCGCCCGCGCCCATGATGGTGCGCGTCGGCGCGTCCTCGCTGAGCAAAAATTCGACTGCGGGCGTGATCGCTTCCGGCCGCATCAAGGACGAGGCCTGCGGCGGCAGCAGTTCCTCCGTCATCCGGGTCGCTGCGGTCGGCGAGATGGTGTTGACGCGGATGTTGTTCTTGCGGCCCTCTTCCGCCAGCACGTTCATCAGGCCGACCATGCCGGCTTTCGCCGCCCCGTAATTGGCCTGGCCGAAATTGCCGTAGAGGCCCGAGGACGAGGTGGTCAGCACGATGCGGCCGTAATTGCGCTCGCGCATGCCGTCCCACACCGCCTTGCAGCAGTAGAAGGTGCCGACCAGATGGACCTGCAGCACCTTTGCGAAATCAGCCAGCTCCATCTTGCCGAACGACTTGTCGCGCAAGATGCCGGCATTGGCGCACAGCAGGTCGACGGCGCCCCATTCTTTGGTGGCGCGCTCGACCATCGCCTTGACCTGCTCGAAATTGGAGACGTCGGCGCCGTCGGCCATCGCCGTGCCGCCGGCTTTGCGGATCTCCTCGACGACATTTTCCGCAGGGGTCAGCGATCCGCCGGTACCGTCGCGGGCGCCGCCAAAGTCGTTGACCACGACCTTGGCGCCGCGGCTCGCGAGCCCCAGCGCATGCGCGCGGCCCAGACCATTGCCCGCGCCGGTCACGATCGCGACGCGTCCGTCAAACCTGATTGTCATGTTTCGATATCCCGGTGTTTCAAGCGAAGTAGATCAAACCGATCCAGTCGGCGATCAGCGCCGGCCTGTCCTCGCCCTCGATCTCGACAGTGACGTTGGTGCGCGACTGCAACTCGGTCGGCTTGCGCAGCTTTGCCTCGGCGAGGACAAAACGGCCGCGCACGCGCCGGCCCGACCTGACCGGCGAGATGAAGCGCAGCTTGTCAAAGCCGTAATTGACGCCCATGGTGGTGCCTTCGATCACCGGCATCACCTCGTAGGACATGATGCTCAGGAGCGACATGGTGAGAAAGCCATGCGCGACGGTGGTGCCGAACGGCGTCTCCTTCTTCGCGCGCTCCGGATCGACATGGATGAACTGGTGATCCTCGATCACGTCGGCATAGTGGTCGATCCGCTTCTGATCGACCACGTGCCACGAGGAGACGCCGATCTCCTCGCCGACCATGTTCTGATAGGCCTCGAGCGAGATCGGCGGCTTTTTCCAGACTTCATTCATCCCTATAGTCTCTTCAACTCTCCGGGCCGGCCGGGCGCACCGCCCGCAGCTCGGGAAAATCCTCTTCGCGAAACTCCCGCCCCCGCAGGGCATCGCCGCGGTTGTCATCGTGTTCGAGGCGGCGCAGCTGCACGCGGCGAATTTTTCCCGAAATCGTCTTCGGCAGCTCGGTGACGAGCTCGATGCGGCGGATGCGCTTGAACGGCGCCAGCCTCGCATGCAGATGTTCGAAGATCGACAGCGCGGTGTCGCGCGTGCGTTCGGTATCGCCGACCAGCAGCACATAGGCTTTTGGCACCGCGAGCCGGATCGGGTCCGGCGACGGCACCACGGCCGCTTCGGCCACCTTCTCGTGCTCGAGCAGCACGCTTTCCAGCTCGAACGGCGAGATGCGATAGTCTGATGATTTGAACACGTCGTCCGAGCGGCCGACAAAGGTGAGATAGCCGTCGTCGTCGACGAACACGACGTCCCCGGTGCGATAGCGGGCGCCGTCGGCGCCGGTCAGCCGGCCATCCTCGCCCTGATAGCCCTGCATCAGGCCGGCCGGCCTGTCGGCACCGAGCACAAGCGTCACCTCACCCTCTTTGGCAGGGTTGCCATCGACGTCGGTGACCTCGACGCGATAGCCCGGCAGCGGCCGGCCCATCGAACCGATCTTGACTGACTGTCCCGGCGAGTTGCCGGCGAGCGCCGTGGTTTCGGTCTGGCCATAGCCGTCGCGGATGGTCAGCCCCCAGGCCGTGCGCACCTGGTCGATCACCTCCGGATTAAGCGGCTCGCCGGCGCCGCAGACCTCGCGCAGGCTCACCTTGAAGTCCGCAAGCCGCTCCTGGATGAACATGCGCCACACCGTCGGTGGCGCGCACAGCGTGGTGACGCCGCAGCGGCCGATGGTCGCGAGCAGGGTTTTGGCGTCGAAGCGCGGCTGGTTGACGACGAACACGGTCGCGCCGGCGTTCCAGGGTGCGAAAAAGCAGCTCCAGGCATGCTTGGCCCAGCCGGGCGAGGAAATGTTCAGATGGATGTCGCCAGGCTCGAGGCCCAGCCAGAACATCGTCGACAGCGCGCCGACCGGATAGCTGCGCTGGCTGTGCCGCACCAGCTTTGGTTTTGCCGTGGTGCCCGAGGTGAAATAGAGCAGCATCGGATCGTCGGCCCCGGTCGGACCGTCCGGCACAAACGCCTCGGAGGCGTCAGCGGCCTGTTCGAACGGCAGCCAGCCCTCATGTGCAGAGGTCGCGCCGACGACGATGCGGGCGAGATTGCCGCTCTTCAGCCTGGCAAATTTTGCGACCTGATCCTGCGCGGCAACCACCGCCTCGGCGCGGCCGCGATCGAGCCGATCCTGCAACTCGTCAGGGGTCAGCAGCGTCGTTGCCGGGATCACCACGACCCCGAGCTTGATCGCGGCCAGCATCGTCTCCCAGAGCGGCACGACATTGCCGAGCAGCAGCAGCAGATGATCGCCGCGCTTGAGGCCTTGCGCGCGCAAAAAATTCGCGACCTGGTTGGAGCGGCGCGACAACTCGGCGAATGAGAGCCTGGTTTCCTTCTGACCCTGATCGACGATCCACAGCGCCGGGCGGTCGCGGCTTTCGATATCAGTCGCGAGCTCGGCATCGAACCAGTCCAGCGCCCAGTTGAACGGCACGGGATCGGGCCAGCGAAAACCTTTCACCGCGGCATCGTAGTCGGCGCGATGCTTGAGAAGAAAGGCGCGGGCGTCCTTGAAGCTTGTCATCGCCATTCAGCTTTTTTCCGCAAGTGCGCGAACGTGCTGGATAATCCCGGAAAAGTCCACCCCGCCATGTCCATCGGCGTCGAACGCCCGATAGATTTCCTGGGCGTGCTGGCCGAGCGGCGTCGCCGCGCCGGCCGCCTTTGCCGCGTCCTGCGCCAGCGTCAGATCCTTCACCATCAGGGCCGACGCAAAACCCGGCTTGTAGTCATTGTTGGCCGGCGAGGTCGGCACCGGGCCCGGCACCGGGCAGTACGATGTCAGCGACCAGCACTGGCCCGACGAGGTCGAGGCGACGTCGAACAGCGCCTGGTGCGACAGGCCGAGCTTTTCGCCGAGTGCAAAGGCTTCGCTGACCGCGATCATGGAAATGCCAAGAATCATGTTGTTGCAGATTTTTGCCGCCTGCCCCGCGCCGGCGCCGCCGCAATGCACGATCCGCTTGCCCATCTTCTCCAGCACGGGTTTTGCCGCCGCGAACGATGTCTCATCGCCGCCGCACATGAAGGTCAGCGTCGCGGCCTTGGCGCCGCCGGTGCCGCCGGAGACCGGCGCATCAACCGAGGCCATGCCGTGCTGTTTGGCCAGCGCATGCGCCTGTTTCGCGCTCTCGACGTCGATGGTCGAGCAATCGATGATCAGGGCGCCCTTCGCCATCGCGCCCACCACCTCGTTCCAGACCGCGAGCACGTGCTTGCCGGCCGGCAGCATGGTGACGACGACCTCGGCGCCCGTCACCGCAGCGGCGGCGCTCGCGGCAAGTTCGGCCCCATCTGACCTCGCCTGATTGCGCGAGGCTTCGACCAGATCGAACGCGACCACGGTCTGGCCGGCCTTGACCAGGTTGGCGGCCATCGGCCCGCCCATGTTGCCAAGGCCGATGAATGCGATTTTTGTCATGTCCGTCTCCTCGGCCTTATCGTTCTAATTTGTTCAAGCGAGTACGAGTTCATCGGCGCCGATCTCGGCAAAATAGGGCGCGATCATCGCCTCGGTCACATCCTCGATGTTCGGCGGCGACCATTTTGGGCTCCGGTCCTTGTCGATGACCGCGGCACGCACGCCCTCGCGAAAATCATCGCTCCGAAAAACTTCCAGCGCCGCACGATATTCCCGCACCAGGCACTCTTCCAGCGAGCGCGCGTGCCGCGCGAGCCGCAGCAGTCTTAGCGTCACCACCATGCCGCGCGGCGATTTCTCGCCCAGCGTTTTCAGGGTCGCTTGCGCAAGCTCCGAACCGTCGCGCTGCAGGGCCGCGAAAATATCCTGCATCCGGTCATACGCAAACCAGCGGTCGATCTTTGCCTGCCAGGCCGCTACCGGTCCAGATGTCTCGCCGGTCGCAAAACCGTCGATGAGCATCTTGATGTCGGCGGCCGATGCTCCCGGACGAATCCGGGTCAGCGCGTCGCGCAGCTCCGGTAGTTTTGTCGAGGGCACCACAGCGTCGGCAAAACCTGCATGAACGGCATCAGGCCCGTTCATGGTCTGGCCGGTCAGCCCAAAATAGCTGCCGATCTCGCCGGGCGCGCGCGCCAGCAGAAAGGTGCCGCCGACATCGGGAAAGAAGCCGAGGCCGACCTCGGGCATCGCGAGCCGGGTCCTGTCGGTGACGACGCGATGGCTCGAATGCGCCGACAGCCCGACGCCGCCGCCCATCACGATGCCGTCCATGAAGGACACATAGGGCTTTGGAAATTTGGCGATGCGGGCGTTGAGGATGTACTCCTCGCGCCAGAGGATTTGTCCGAGATCGCCGCCGACCTTGGAGCTCTCATAGAGCGCGCGGATGTCGCCGCCGGCGCACAGGCCGCGCTCGCCGGCGCCTTCGAGCAGGATCAGGCTGACCGCGGCATCCCGTTCGAACAGATCGAGCGCTTTTTCGATCTCGCGAAACATCTCCAGCGTGACGGCATTGATGGCCTTCGGCCGGTTGAGGCGGATGATCCCGGCGCTGCCCTCGCGCCGCGCGATCAGGTCGGGCTCGCTCACCGATGCCACCGCCGTCATCGCGCCCCCTCGATCAGCTTGCGCGCCACGATCAGCCGCATGATCTCGTTGGTGCCCTCCAGGATCTGGTGCACGCGAAGGTCCCGCACGATCTTTTCGATGCCATATTCGCTCAAGTAGCCGTAGCCACCGTGCAGCTGCAGTGCCTGGTTGGCGACCTCGAAGCCGACATCGGTGCCGAAGCGCTTTGCCATCGCGCACAGTTTTGTGGCCTCGCCATCCTTGCGATCGAGCGCCGCGGCTGCGCGCCAGACAAACGTGCGTGCCGCTTCCAGTTCGGTCGCCATGTCGGCGAGACGGAACTGCAGCGCCTGGAATTCGTCGAGCCGTTTGCCAAACGCCTTGCGCTCCTTCATGTAGGCGAGCGCCTTGTCGAGCGCGCATTGCGCGCCGCCGAGCGAACAGGCGGCGATGTTGATGCGTCCGCCGTCGAGCCCGGCCATCGCGATCTTGAAGCCGATGCCCTCGTCGCCGAGACGATTTGCGACCGGCACGCGCGCATTCTCAAAAATCACGGCGCGCGTCGGCTGCGCGTTCCAGCCCATCTTGCGCTCATTGGCGCCAAGCGAAAGGCCTGGCGTATTGCCCTCGACCACCAGCGTCGAGATGCCGCCGGGCCCCTCAGTGCCGGTGCGCACCATCACGACATAGAGATCGCTGCCGCCGGCGCCGGAGATGAACTGCTTTTGGCCGTTCAGCACATAATGATCGCCGTCGCGCACCGCGCGGGTGCGTAAGCTGGCCGCGTCCGAGCCCGAACCCGGTTCGGTCAGGCAGTAGCTTGCAATCAGCTCCATGGTGCACAGTTTTGGCAGCCATGTCTGGCGCTGGACGTCGCTGCCGAAAGCATCGATCATCCAGCTCGCCATGTTGTGGATGGAGATGAAGGCGGCGACAGTCGGGCAGCCCTCCGCCAGCGCCTCGAAGATCAGCGCTGCATCGAGCCGGCTCAGGGCGGAGCCGCCGACGTCGTCGCGGATGTAGATGCCGCCCATGCCGAGGCGCGCCGCCTCGCGCATCACCTCGACCGGAAAATACTTCTCCTCGTCCCAGCGGATCGCGTGCGGCTCGATCTTCTCCGCGGCAAAGTCGCGCGCCATCTCGCGGAGCGCGACCTGGTCCTCGTTGAGATCGAACTGCATGGGTGAAACCACTTTCGGCGTCATTGCGAGGCGCAAAGCGCCGAAGCAATCCAGACTGTCACCGCGGAGGGATTTCTGGATTGCTTCGCTGCGCTCGCAATGACGGGCTACTTCATCGTCGGGATCGAGAACTCCGCGCCTTCCTTGACGCCGGACGGCCAGCGCGAGGTCACCGTCTTGGTCTTGGTGTAGAAGCGGATCGAGTCCGGCCCGTGCTGGTTGAGATCGCCAAAACCGGACTTCTTCCAGCCGCCAAAGGTGTAATAGGCAATCGGCACCGGGATCGGCACGTTGATGCCGACCATGCCGACATTCACCTTTGCGGCAAAGTCGCGCGCGGCATCGCCATCCCGGGTGAAGATGGCGACGCCATTGCCATAATCGTGATCCGACGGCAGCGCCAGGGCCTCGTTGTAGTCATGCGCGCGCACCACCGACAGCACAGGCCCAAAGATCTCTTCCTTGTAAATCCGCATGTCCTTGGTGACATGGTCGAACAGGCAGCCGCCCAAATAGAAGCCGTTTTCGTAGCCCTGCATCTTGAAGCCGCGGCCGTCGACCGCGAGCGTCGCGCCTTCCTTGATGCCGATGTCGACATAGTTCTTGACCCGCTCGACCGCCTCGCGCGTCACCAGCGGACCGTAGTCGGCCGACGGATCGATCGAGGTGCCGATCTTCAGGGATTCCACGCGCGGGATCAGCTTTTCCATCAGCCGGTCGCCGGTGGTCTTGCCGACGGGAACCGCGACCGACACCGCCATGCAGCGCTCGCCGGCCGAGCCGTAGCCGGCGCCGATCAGCGCATCGACGGCCTGGTCCATGTCGGCGTCCGGCATCACGATGGCGTGGTTCTTGGCGCCGCCAAAGCACTGGCAGCGTTTTCCGTGCGCGGCCGCCCGCTCGTAAATATACTGCGCGATCGGCGACGAGCCGACGAAGCCGACCGCCTTGACGTCGGGATCATCGAGGATGGCGTCGACCGCCTCCTTGTCGCCGTTGACGACGTTCAGGATGCCCGCCGGCAGGCCGGCCTCGATCATCAGCTCGGCGAGCCGCATCGGCACGCCGGGATCGCGCTCCGACGGCTTTAGGATGAACGCGTTGCCGCAGGCGATCGCCGGCGCAAACTTCCACATCGGGATCATCGCCGGAAAGTTGAACGGCGTGATGCCGGCGACGACGCCGAGCGGCTGCCGCAGCGAATAGATGTCGATGCCGGGCCCCGCCCCTTCGGTGTACTCGCCCTTCATCAGATGCGGAATGCCGCAGGCGAATTCGACCACCTCGAGGCCGCGCTGGATATCGCCCTTGGCGTCGGGAACGGTCTTGCCATGCTCGCGCGCCAACAATTCGGCGAGCTTGTCGTAGTCGCGCTGCACGAGTTCCAGAAACTTCATCATCACGCGGGCGCGGCGCTGCGGATTGGTCGCGGCCCATTCGCCTTGTGCGGCGCGGGCGTTCTCGACGGCCGCCCGCACTTCCGCCTTGGAGGCGAGCGCCACCTTGGCCTGGACGTCCCCGGTCATCGGCTCGAAAACGTCCGCGGTCCGGCCAGAGCCGCCTTTCACCTCGCGGCCGCCAATGAAGTGTCCGATTGAGCGCATGGGTTTCCTCCGAGGGAACGAGCAAAAGCCGGTTTTGGCCGGCATCTTGCAGGCTTTATGGCGTTTGGAAAGGGGCTCCGCGCGCACCGGTTTTGCGAAAATAGCGGGGTCGGCCCGCAACGAGCCGCGTGCGACCAAAGGCGTACGCCTCCTAGTGCCGGCCGGCAGCGCCCTTTACCACCGGCCGCTTTTTCGCCGCAGGCCTGGCCGGCGGCGCCTGGCTGAGCGAAGCTTCGCGCCCGGCGGCTAGAATCTCGTCCGACAATTCGCCGTTCCCCGCGATCCGCGCCAGCAGCAGCGTGCCGGCCATCGTCGCGAGCATCGCCATGGCCTGCTTGCGCGCGGTCCTGCGCGGCACGTCGCCCATCTGCTCGGCCATCATGTCGAGCATCTGGTCGAGTTTTGTGGCAAAGGCTTTGCGGGTTTTCGGGCTCTCGCGAACGATCTCCGCGCCCAGCGCCGGCACGGCACAGCCATGGCCGGGATCGTCGCGATGCACCGCCGTCAGATAGGAGTCGACGATCATCGCCAGCCGCTTGTCCGGCGGCGTCTGCGCCGCAATCTGCCGCCAGCGGTCCGTCGAGCGGTCCATCGCATAGGCGAAGGCCTCGATGACGAGCGCTTCGCGAGAATCGAAATGCGCGTAGAAGCCGCCATGGGTGAGCCCGGCCTCCTTCATGAGGTCGGCAACCCCGACGCCGTGCGCGCCCTTTTCCCTGAGCAGGACCGCGGCCTTCTTCACGATCCGCGTATGCGTCTCCTGCTTGTGTTCCTTGGAATAGCGCATGGATGTCCTATGGAATGTTCATGGTCATATAATAGCGACTTTGCCCGGAAAAAGCTGCATCTATTTCCGCCGCGGCGCGCGCGAGATTGGCCCTTGGCTGGCCTTGACAAGGCCACGTCGCGGTTGGAACTGAAGTCACCCGCATCCCGACACCTCAGAGAGACGGCCCCATGGACATGCTCAATCCCCATTGCGGCGCCAGCCGCGACAGCCGCGGCGTCGTCCGCCTCACCATCTGCAATGCCGGCTCGCTCAACATTCTGGGGTCTGATGTCATCGATGCCGTTCGCTCCGGCATGCAGCAGCTCGCGAGCGACCGCAGCATTCGCGTGCTGGTGCTGGCCGGCCAGAGCGAAAAGAGCCTGATCGGCGGCGCCGACATCAAGGAGATGGCAACGCTCGACCAGGCCGCGGCGGAAGCCTTCATCACCCGATTGCGCGATCTCTGCGAGGCCGTGCGCGCCTTCCCGGCGCCGGTCATCGCGCGCATGCCGGGCTGGTGCCTCGGTGGCGGGCTCGAGGTGGCCGCCGCATGCGATGTCCGTATCGCGGCGCACGACGCCAAATTCGGCATGCCGGAGGTGCGGGTCGGCATTCCCTCCGTCATCCACGCGGCGCTGTTGCCACGGCTGATCGGCTGGGGCCGCGCCCGCTGGCTGCTGATGACCGCGGAAAACATCGACGCGGCCACCGCGCTCGCCTGGGGACTGGTCGATGTGGTTGCCCCCGAAGGCGGTCTCGATGCCGCCGTCGAGCACACGGTCGCGGCGCTGCTGGCCTGCGGCCCCGAGGCGTTGCGCGCGCAAAAAGACCTGCTGCGGCAATGGGAGGAACTGCCGCTGAAGGACTCCGTCGATCTGAGCATCAAGGTGTTCGGCCAGTCGTTCCTTACCGACGAGCCGACCCGGCTGATGCGTGAGTTCATCGAACGCAAGCGCTAGAGCGTTTTCGAGCGAAGTGGGCACCGGTTCGCGTGAAGAAAACGCGTCAAAAACAAAAAGCTAGAGCCTCCGTTCCGATGCAATCGGAATGGAGGCTCTAGGTGTCGCCAAAGGCCGAGTCTTTGTCGTTTGAAGCTCTGGCCCGATTTCGGAAAACCTCTTTCTGTGCCACGCAGGAGGAGCTCATGGCAAACGTCTTCACGTATCGCGCGGCGCCGAGCAAATATCGCTGCGGCAGCGAAATGACGAATTTGACCGTGATCCTTTTTTTCGGACCGTCATCCAGCTCAGTGCCGCTGGCGTGCGCGTATTGTTGCAACATGAACATCGATACCGATGGCGACCCTCAATCGTATGGTCCGCTCAACACGCCCAATATCCGGCCACTCGATAGCCTGAAGAATGCCGGCTATGTCGAGCCCGACCAGGAAGGGCCTGACTTCAAGACTCGCGGGAACAAGCAGCGAAAAAAAGCCTACGACGAGGGGATCGCGGCGGCCAGGACGGAGTACGAAGAGCTGCAGAAACAGTGGGTCGCTCTCGATCCGAAAACGGTCGAACAGAAGAGGAAAGACCTCGACCAAAAGATCGCCGATGCCGACAAGGCGCTCAATGTCCTCAGGGAGCAGAAGGCGGTGCCTCAGAAGATCGGGGATGCCGACAAGGCCCTCAATGACCTCAGGCAGCAGAAGGACGCCCTCGACCCGGAAAAGGCTGCAAAAGAGAGAGCCGACCTCGCAAGAGAAGACCGTCCCGGTCACTTCACCGGCAAGATCAAGGCAGCCCGGGACAAGATATATGAACTCAACCGGGATTACGAGTTCAAGCCGCTGCCGGACCGTTGGAAGCACGAACCCTGGCGGCAGGAACTCTGGCAGCCCGGAGACGCGAACAAGCCGGTGAACCTCGGAAAAATCTTCTGGCACTGGTACGGCGTGGCGAAGATGACGCCTCACGACGCGAAGATCGCCCATCCGGTTCAGGGCACGAACAAGACCCCCATTCTCTATCACCCGGATTTCCTGAAGAACCCCGGCCCGATTCACCACGAGATGTATGAAGACATCAACGGCGAGTTCCCCGTGGTTCAGCAGGGAGGCGCAGGCGGCGAGCCGGGGCCGGGCTATTTTGTGAGCACGCTCGCCAGGCGGATCAATACGGACTACCCGGAGTGGGACCAGAGAAGCACGATTCCGCGCGGTCAGAGCGACGTCAGGCCTTACGGCGCGGTCGCGAGCCAACTCAAAGGCGAAGCACGGGTGGACATCTTCGACAAGGTCCTCGCCATCGGTTGCGACGACGGCGGGAAATCGCTGGTTTTTCCGTTCCTCGATTCGGGCTATGGCGACGCGGTGGCGGAGTGCTCGTGGAGGACATTCTCTGCCCTCGGAGGTACCTTCGACAAATACCCGTGGGGGCAACTGAAAAAGAGCAGCGAACCTCGCTTTCTTTATCTGGCGTTCCCCAACAAGCAGGAGCCCCAGGCGGTGTTGTCACAGATCGGGGCGCTCGACAACGGC
>Ga0335071_10005974_pt1 | contig 12617 bp, 13 predicted proteins | sample Lox_Sample_15_FD_206724 | JGI IMG/M metagenome (GOLD analysis project Ga0335071, IMG submission 206724) | Soil microbial communities from Loxahatchee National Wildlife Refuge, Florida, United States - Lox_Sample_1.5 | ecosystem: Environmental > Terrestrial > Soil > Wetlands | place: USA...
AGAGGAAAGACGATGGTTGTGTTCTTTTCCACACCAATCTCAGTGAGCGTTTGCAGATAGCGCAGCTGAATGGTGATCGGCTGCGTTGCCAGCAGTGCTGCGGCATCCACGAGCTTTTGCGCGGCATTGAACTCACCCTCGGCGTGAATAATCTTCGCGCGTTTTTCGCGCTCAGCCTCTGCCTGCTTTGCCATGGCGCGCTGCATCTGCTCTGGAAGATCCACCTGCTTCACTTCCACCGAGACGACCTTCACCCCAAACGGTTCAGTCCGCAGGTCGATGATGGACTGGATACGCAAATTGAGCCTGTCTCGATGGCTCAGCAACTCGTCCAACTCCACCTCTCCCAGCACTGAGCGTAGCGTGGTCTGGGCGAACTGCGACGTCTGGTTGACGTAGTCGACCACCTTTATAGCGGCGCCATTGGGGTTGACCACGTAATGAGTCACCACTGCGTCCACCTTGAGAGTAACGTTGTCACGAGTAATTACGTCCTGGGGCGGCACCACAAACACCTGCTGACGGAGCGAGATGCGCACCATCTGGTCTATAGGCCTGAAGACCAGGATGACTCCCGGCCCCTTGGGTGCGGGAAGAGAGCGGCCCAATCGGAAGATTACCGCGCGCTCGTAGTCGCGGAGTATCTTGATCGAGCTGAGCAGATAGAGGACGACGATTGCCCCAAGAACAAGCATCGGAATCGGCAGTTCAGACATTGGGTTGCCTCATTGAGCAGGCGTCGAGAGCCAATCTCACAATAAGCGTATGGTTCAAGACGGAGAAAACCTGTGCACAAAAGCACACCTCGCCCTGATTTTCTGTCGTGAATGCAGAAACAGAAGAATCTGAGAGCGTGCCAGACCGGTCACACCTACTGCAATCTACCTCGGCTCACGAGGGAGGAAGCACGCTGCATTGCCGCAGGGCCGCCGTCGACTCCCAGGTAACACTATTCGCGCCAGGCAGCGCACGAATCCCGCCATCGCCGATGTCGACGAGCGTGGGACGCCTTTTGTCCTCAGATAGCACAAGAACGAATTTTCAGTGCCAAATGGGCTTTTCGGTTGCCTGTCGCATATGAGCAAAACTGAACGGAACATCAGGCTGTTGGTGTCACGCTGGCATTCGCGCGAGAAACCGACTTGAGCGTGGTTACGCGGACTTCTGTGAATACATCGCCAAAGTGCGCGCATACCGCTTGCCCCGATCGTTACTGGTTGAGGCTAGGATGATGGTGGGTTCAATGTCAGTGCAGTTGTGACCTATCGGTACAAGCAAAGAAGGCCCCCAGCCGAAGCTGAGGGCTTGTCTTACTTCGAAGCGCCAGCTCGCCGATCGCGCCGCTCAGTACATGCCGTCCATGCCGCCGTTACCGCCAGACGAAACAGCAGACCTGGCTTCGGGTAGCTCAACCACCAGCGCTTCAGTGGTCAGAAGCAGACCGGCAATCGACGCTGCGTTCTCGAGTGCTGTACGGGCTACCTTGGTTGGGTCGATGACACCGGCCTTCACCAGATCTTCGTAGACGCCAGTTGCGGCGTTATAGCCGTAGTTATCATCCTTAGACACGAGTACCTTGGACAACACAACCGAGCCCTCTTCGCCGGCATTGGCGACAATTTGGCGTAACGGCTCTTCGAGGGAACGGCATACGATGCGCGCGCCAATCTTCTCGTCGCCTTCGAGTGTCCTGATGAGCACATCGACCGCCGAAATGGCGCGAACGAGTGCCACACCACCGCCCGGAACAATTCCTTCCTCGACTGCCGCGCGGGTGGCGTGGAGGGCATCTTCGACACGCGCCTTCTTCTCCTTGAGCTCGGTCTCGGTTGCAGCGCCAACCTGGATGATGGCAACGCCGCCAACGAGCTTGGCCAGCCGTTCCTGGAGCTTCTCCTTGTCGTAATCCGAAGTAGACTTTTCGATCTGTGCACGGATCTCGGTCACGCGGCGTTTGATCTTGTTGGCCTCGCCGGCACCGTCGATAATCGTGGTGTTGTCCTTATCGATAGTGATGCGCTTCGCCTTGCCCAGATCTTCGAGCTTTACGCCGTCGAGCTTAATGCCTAGGTCTTCGGTGATGGCCTTGCCGCCGGTCAGGACAGCGATGTCGCTCAGGATGGCGTTGCGGCGATCGCCAAAGCCAGGCGCCTTTACAGCGGCCACATTCAATGTGCCGCGCAGTTTGTTCACTACCAAGGTTGCAAGCGCATCGCCTTCCACATCTTCAGCGATGATCAGGAGCGGCTTGCCACCGCGCGCAACCTGCTCCAGCAGGGGCACCAGATCGTTCATGCTGCCGATTTTCTTCTCGAAGATCAGGATCGAGGGCTCGTCGAGCACGACTTCCATACGCCCAGGATCGGTGACGAAGTACGGGCTCAGGTAACCGCGATCAAACTGCATCCCCTCGACCGTCTCCAGAAAGGTCAGGCCAGTTTTCGAGTCTTCGACAGTGATGACGCCATCCTTGCCCACCGTCTTCATTGCCCGAGCGATGATTTCACCAATCTCTTCATCGCCGTTCGCTGAGATGGAGCCCACCTGGGCCACAGAACCTTCGTCCACCGGTCTGGACAGTTTGCCCAGTGCGCCGCCTTCGACCCACTTGCCTTCCTTGTCGCGCGTGCCAATGATTGTGATCACGGCCTTGTCGATGCCGCGCTTGAGAGCGGTAGGATTTGCACCGGCGGCTACAGTTCTCACGCCTTCGCGGAAGATGGCTTGGGCGAGAACCGTCGCGGTCGTAGTGCCATCACCCGCCAAGTCGCTTGTTCTGGACGCGACTTCACGCACCAACTGCGCGCCGACGTTTTCCAGCGGGTCCTTCAAATCAATTTCTTTGGCAACCGTTACGCCATCCTTGGTAATGGTGGGCGAGCCAAACCTCTTCTCGATAACAACGTTACGACCTCTGGGTCCGAGCGTTGCTTTGACGGCGTCGGCCAGTATGTTCACACCGCGCAGGATCGCTTGACGGGATTCTTCACCGTGCAGGATTTGCTTTGCCATACATAAAACTCCTAAGACCGGTGAACAATGACCGGTGGTCAGTGTTCAGTTGTAAGTAAGCTGTCATGGGCCGTCAGGATTATGTGTTCAGAATGACCGAAGCACCATGTGCGGCTCTTCCGACCACTGATCACAGATCTCCGAAACTTACTTCTTGATGATGCCGAGAACCTCTTCCTCGCGCATGATCAGGTACTCTTCGCCGTCGATCTTGATCTCGGTTCCGGAATACTTGCCAAAGAGAATCTTGTCACCGGCCTTGACGTCGAGAGGGAAGATCCTCCCCTCATCATTGGATTTGCCTTTGCCAACGGAGATGACTTCGCCTTCCTGGGGCTTCTCCTTGGCGGTATCAGGGATGATGATTCCACCGCGGACCGATTCACCCTCGTCGACACGACGGATCAAGATGCGGTCATGAAGTGGAGTGAAGGTAGTGGTTACTGATGTTGCTGTCATTTCTCGCCTCGCATTGGAGCGCGGGCAGGGTTGAGCCCAGCCGTGGACATAGGGTGGCCTTTGGAAAGGGAGGCTTCTGATATTGCGGATTGAGGCTCAAGAAATCGGAGCAACGGACCCGTTCAAACAGTTCCACCAGTAGAGCATTAGCACTCTAGCCTTCTAAGTGCTAACGGTATGCTGGGCACTTACCGTTGTCAAGTAGTTTCTGGATAACATGTGAACTAAATCCACCGATAGGCTGGCAGCGCTTGGGTAAGTGTGATCGCCGCTCTCGAATAAGTGAGCAGAAGAGGGCAGATTGCATCGTTGATATTTGTCATGCTTGCGCAATGTATGCCTGTGAGATACCTGAGCAGGCTCACCCGACTCCGAGATTCGGAGGGCAAAGCTTGCCGCGATCGTCGAATCTGTGGCGCCCCAAGCTATTGAGCCGGACATGCTGCGAACCTCAGAGTGAAGAGCGTTCACGCCCACCGTTCTTGGGAATCTATCTGGCCACGAGAGCATCGGCAACGCCGAATCCGGTGGAGCCAACTAGAACGCAAGTCCAGTTGTCGCCTATGAGATCGGACCATCATTGCAGCGCATTTGCGCCCTCGAAGCTGATGTTTCCTGCAAATGCATGTTCCGTTAACGTTCCTGCCTCATGAACGCGCTGTGGTCCCCGAAAACCTGAGGAGGCACTGTGAGCAGTTGTGCTCAGATATTCAGCAAGCAACCTGCTAAAGCTCAATGAAGGGACTACGCGGTCCGTTGCAATAGCGCAGCTAATCCAAATGAAGCCACTGATTTGAAGGCCGAGGCAGCATCGTCATGTCACTTTCGATTGCAGAGCGGCAGGAACTTGACCTCTCCTCAAGTGCCGAACTGAAGCAGAGCCAATCAAACGAATTCAACTGGGTGTTCTTTGTTGTGATTGCGACCTTTCATTTGGGAGCAGTGGCGGCTCTATTCTGCTTTCATTGGTCTTCATTGGCCATATTCATTGCAACATGGCTCCTATGCCAGAATGTCGGCATTGCCGTCAGCTATCACCGCCAGCTCACGCATCGCGGTTTCACCACGCCGAAGTGGCTGGAGCATAGTATGGCGTTCTGTGGCGCGGGAGCATTGCAGGGAAGCCCGACCTACTGGGTTGCCGTGCATCGCATGCACCACCAGTACACCGACAGACCAGGTGATCCGCACTCCCCACGCGACGGCAAGTGGTGGTCGCACATGGGCTGGATCTTACGTGGCGCACTGCACAACGAAACGAAAATGATCGCGCGTTATGCGCCCGATCTGCAGGAGGACGGCTTCTACCGTTGGCTGGCAGTCTGGCATTGGCTGCCGATTACCTTGACTGGCACCCTGCTCGTGGTCGGCGGCACCTTGATCGGTGGATGGAAGCTTGGCCTGTCGTGGGTCCTTTGGAGCGTACTTCTGCGTGTCACGGTTGGATTCCATGTGACATGGTTAGTCAACTCCGCAACCCATTTATGGGGCACACGCCGCTTTAAAACCCATGACGATTCAACTAATAATTGGTGGGTCGCGTTGTTGACCGGCGGAGAGGGCTGGCATAACAACCATCATGCTCATCCTGTATCGGCAGCACATGGCATGACATGGTGGGAGGTGGACTTTAACTACTGCCTAATCCGCATGCTGGCGCTGATTGGCCTTGCAAAAGACATCAAAGTGACGCTCGTTAAGGCTTCTCGCAACGCCAATGAGGCGAGGCGAAACCTACCTGTCGAATCGTAGCCAGGAGCGCCTCCCGCGACGTGATCCGACACACCCTCAACTCTCATTGAAGGGTCGGCTTGCCGTGGCAGAAGGGGTACTCGACGAACGGGGGACCTTAGTCGCAGCAAGCGAATCGAGCAGTAGATCGGGGAGAAATGAAATGCGACTCTACCTTATAAATCCCGACAATCCTGTCGTCAGCCTGAACAAAGTTCATTGGAACCGTCTGAACAAGTATCGAGTCTGGAAACCACTCGGGCTTCTCGTAGTGGCGGGACTGACGCCGTCGGACTGGGAGGTGACATTGATCGATGAGAACCTGGGTCATCCCGATTACGGACGTCTGCCCAAACCTGATCTCGTCGGCATAACCGCCTTCACTTCCCAAGCGCCTCGGGCCTACGAACTCGCAGCACTGTACCGCGCGATGGGAGTACCGGTGGTGATGGGAGGGATTCACGCCACATTCTGCCGCCTTGAAGCGCTGGAGCATGTGGATGCGGTGGTCACGGGAGAGGCGGAATCTATATGGGGGCAGGTTGTGGCGGATGCGCGCAACCACGTCCTGCGCAGAGTGTATGACGGTGGAATCAGCGCCATGGACGTAATCCCACCTGCTCGCCACGACCTGCTCCACGGACGTTACTACCTCGGCTCGGTACAAACCACGCGTGGTTGTCCGTTGAATTGCAGCTTCTGCAGCGTTACCGCCTTCAACGGAGGCACGTATCGCCACCGGCCGGTTGATGATGTCATTCGAGAGCTACGACTGATTCAGGAAAAAGTCATCCTGTTTGTAGACGACAATCTCATTGGCACTCGCGAGGACCATCTCGCGTACTCCAAGGATCTCTTCCGGGCGATGATTCAAGAGGGGTTGACCCGGCCTTGGATCTGCCAGGCGACCATGAACTTCGCCGACGATGACGAATTGCTGGAGCTGGCCGCGCGATCGGGATGCCAAGGCGTATTCATTGGGTTCGAATCCCCCACCGTGGAAGGTTTGATGGCCTTAGGTAAGAAGTTCAACCTTCAGAAGGGGAGAGATTTCCGCGAGTCCGTCCGGCGGATTCAACGGCACGGCATATGCGTTGTGGGCTCTTTCATCATAGGGATTGACACGGACCAGCGAGGGATTGGCGAGACAATCGCTCGCGCGGCCAAGGAATACGGCATCGACGCCGCCAATGTTCTGATCCTCACTCCGCTTCCCGGAACCAAGCTCTTCGCTCAAATGGAGCGCGAGGGCAGGATCCGTTCGAACGATTACCCACGAGATTGGAAGTACTACACTCTGACTTATCCGGTGGCCAGCTATGCGCACCTTACCTGGGCGGAACTCGTGAAGGAGGTAGATCGGTTCAACGATCGGTTTTACTCGTATACGCAGATTCTTCGGCGGATGCTCCAGCTCGCTGGGAAAACGCACAGCCTCAGAACGTTATCTGTCGTCTTCGTTGCTAACCTGAGCTACCGATCCAATCACTTTCTTGACCGGCGTATTTATGCCAGTCGTGTTGAGTCTCCCAATGTGGGGGATGCTCCATTTTCGCTTGCCGGGAGCAGTGAGCAGTTTTGACCATCATTCGCGCCTCTGGCCATACATCATGGTTGCGTGTCTGGCACCCTTCCGCCCCAAAAGCCTCCTCAATCGACCCTTTTCGCGGTAGCGCCCGGCAAAGGAGAACGGCATGCTTGAGCAATTCACAAACACGCAGATTCTCGCCGCTACCGCAGTGTTCACGATCGTTGCGATTACAACAGTTGCTTTGTATCTGACCTATCGCAGAACGAGAGCCCGAGGCTTCCGCACGAGCTTCGGACCGGAGTACGACCGCGCTATTGTCACGCACGGAACCCTGCGCAAAGCCGAGGGGAAGCTGGCCGATCGGGCAACTCACGTGAACGTACCGCAACTCCGCGAGCTCGCCGCCGCCGAACGGGAGCGATTTGTTACCGAATGGCAGGCTGTGCAAGCCCGTTTTGTCGATCATCCAAAGTTCGCGGTCACTCAAGCCGACGCGCTCATCTCTTCGCTCCTTGTGGCCCGCGGCTATCCCAAAGGAAACTTCGAACAGCGCGCTGCGGGTATCTCGGTCAGCTATCCATGGCTGATGCAAGACTACCGCCGTGCAAACGCCATCGCAGTACGGCCCGGACGGGTCGATGCCAGTACCGAGGAACTCCGCAAAGCAATGATCCAATACCGTACTATCTTCGACGAACTTGTCCAAGCTCAAGAGTCTTAAGGGAAACGGCGAGCCGTCTGGGATGGAGCATCGATCGAGGCCATCCTAGGAAATAGGGATGGCAGGTTTCTGCGCATTGCGGTCAGGCAGCTGATCGAGCAGGACCACGTTCAGCAGCGACTTATGCACCTGAATCCGTCCGTTGTAGCTTATAAAGCCGAGCTTGCGAAAGCGATTCATGAAGAAGCTGACACGGGACCGTGTGGTCCCAATCATATCCGCCAACGTTTCCTGCGTAATGGATGGGATGAAAGTTTCCGGCTCGCCCGGTTTGCCGAACTCTGCCATCAACAGAAGAATGCGCGCCAGTCGTTTCTCGCTGGAGTTGAAGAGCTGATCGACGAGGTCTGCCTGGGTTCGCATGCTGCGGGCCAGCAGGAACTTGAGGAATATGTCGGCAAATGCAGACTCGTCGTGCATCACGCGAATCATCTCATTTCTGCTGATAGCGCCGAGCAGGCGTTCACGGCAGTAGCAGTAGCCATACGCGACCCGGCGATCGCGGCGAGACACTCCTCTCCGACAAATTCTCCGGCTGACAGAAGCGTGATCGTGGCCTCTTTGCCGTTCTGCGAAACAACGGTGACTCGAGCACGGCCCTTTTGCAGATAGAAGATCGAATCCGCCGTATCTCCCTGGCAAAAGAATGTCTGCTTTGGTTTCAGCTCGACAATGACTCGGCCGAGTCCGGCGTTTGCGAGAAAAGCAGCCGGATCGAATACTGTACCAATTTGATTGGTCAAGATTTTCCTCGCTGCAGGCCGTGAGTGTGTGGGTTGGCTGTTTATGCCCGGGGAACAGCCGCCGCAAGATAAGGGCGATACTGTAGTCACGATCAATCTCTGTCCATCATCACATCGACTGGGAGTGGCCGTCAGATCAATTCTGCTCAACTCTTCAGAAGGCGCCGCAATGCTGGCTTCGCAGGTTTGCCATCAATAAGGTGGAGCTCTTAGTAGATTGCGCGCCGCTTTGGCATCGTCTTAGTCACGCAAACCGAGCAGGAACCGTCCCGGTTTTTCGCAATGCGCTGGCGACTTCATTGGGGGAAGCCGAGATTCCTCTCGGCTCTTACCCAGCGGGGAAGGAACGTTAGTGCGGCTTGCTTGGGAGGATGATCTGAGGTGCTACTTGCGGATTCAGGGGGCGCTAAATCCACGGTATCCCGGAGTGTTCAACTACGAATCGTCAATTCTGATCACCTGAAAGGCGACTCATCGCCGATTTCAGAGGAGAATTCTGCGGATTTCAAATTAGGAGACAAGCCAACTCTGAGCGCCGCACTGGAGCGCTTGAATGGCTGCGATCGTCTGTGACCTGGGGGGGCAATAATTGCGTATTGAATTGAACTGCCGCAATGGATGCAATCCGTTTCGCGCAGGAAGCGGCTTTCTTCGGCGACAGGCTGCGGAAAGGTTCGCAGGCACTCTGGACACTCAATGGTTACGCACGCCTCCGAGGAAGCAGCGTGTCCATCGAAATGAATTCGAAGCGGCGGGCTGGAGCTGAAGCGTTGGCGAACGCGGTGTCTACTCTGGGGAAGGGTCTGGATGATACGCAAAAGTCCGTTGATACCGTCGCCCTTTTGGAAGAAAGCATCCGCAGCCACTTCGGAAGGTACCACGTTGGCGGGATACATACCTCCCATGGCGATCCTTTGGATCGCGGGAAATCGCCGCCAAACGACTGCAAGCAACTCGACCCCTGACATGCCCGGCATGTTGAGGTCAGTGAGAAGGATATCCGGCATCTCTTGGCGGATCTCGCGCAACGCAGCAAAGCCTCCCGCTGCGGATCGCACCCTGTATCCAAGCTCATCCAGCAGAAGCTCCATCGACATTCGAATCGCCGCATTGTCATCCACAACGAGGATTCTGATTGGCGAATCCGGCATATCTTACCCCATCTGTTTGCTTTGCGGATGACTGCTGGAGAGAGTATCCCGGTTTAACGAACCGACTTGCTGTTCAATTCTGGGCAGGTTTCAACTTTAGATTCGCAATTTTTCCACAAGGTATGCCAATCAAAGTCCATTGGGCCCTGCTCACATGCACACACGGAGCTACGCCTCTGGAATTCCGGAACCGTCGTGTAGAACTACATTGAGCAGTGACTTGTGTACGCGGATGCGGCCGTTGTAATCGATAAAGCCGAGCTTGCGAAAGCGGTTCATAAAGAAGCTGACTCGGGAGCGGGTGGTGCCGATCATCTCCGCCAGCGTCTCCTGCGATATCTTGGGAATCAGGGTCTCCGGCTCACCCGGCCGGCCGAACTCCGCCATCAACAGGAGAATGCGCGCCAGGCGCTTTTCGCTGGAGTTGAAGAGTTGATCGACAAGATCCGCCTGAATGCGCATGCTGCGGGCTAACAGGAACTTCAGAAACAGGTCGGAGAAATCATGCTCCTCGTGCATCACGCGGATCATCTCTTCCCGCTTGATCTTGAGGGCGCTGCATGCGGTTGTGGCGGTGGCTGTAGCCAGCCGCAAGCCCGCTACTGCCGCGAGCGCCTCCTCTCCGAGAAAATCGCCCGCGCTGAGGAGTGTGATGGTAGCTTCTTTGCCGGCACGGGAGACGACCGTGACCTTTGCGCGGCCCTTTTGAAGGTAGAAGATCGAGTCGGCCGGCTCTCCTTGTGAAAAAAAGGCTTCCTTGGGCGCCAATTGGACAATTCTTCGTCCCAGCCCTGCGCTCATGAGAAAGGCTGCCGCATCAAATGGGAGATTATCGAGTTCAGCCATCGCACCCTCCGGCCAGATTCAATGTTGGCGCTCAATCCCACAAATCCGGAACGAGACAGCATCTCCATCGAATCAATTGAGAGCTGCAGCGACGATCGAAACTCCAGACAGAGAACCTGGGATCATCATACTCCCGAAGTCACTCAGATCATTGAGCTTCCAACAGGTCTCTGCTCGTTCTGATTTTCGAACCGTGTTGCGGCTCGCGCTGCATTATGTGGACCGGAGCGGGGGCAATGGAGCTGATTCAGCTCAAGCCTTAACAGATTCAGTCGGACCTTGAGCCGGATTGCTCAGATCATTACGAGCTAAAGCACTAGCGTGGGAAGTGCCTCGTGGGCATCAAAGGCGCAAACAACAAGCGACGCTGCGCATGGGTAGAAAAAGGTGAGTTGTATGAAGAAGTTTGCAACCGTCGTGGCAATACTCGGTCTGGGTGTGGCTAGCGCCGCTTGGGCAGAATCCGATCGCGAAGCAACGGTCAACCGGCTGGATCATGCGGGCAGAGTGGTGCACGAGATCATGGCCGCGCCGGATAACGGCATTCCGGAAGAGGTTCTCGACCACGCGAAGTGCATCGCCGTTGTTCCTCATTTGATCAAGGGTGGGTTTGTGTTTGGGGCAGAGAACGGCCGCGGCGTGGCCACATGCCGGACGTCCGGAGGGTGGAGCGCGCCGGCATTCTTCGCTATCACGGGTGGCAGCTGGGGCCTGCAGATTGGCGTTGAAGGCATTGACCTGGTCATGATCATCCAGGATGAGCGTGGCATGAAGCAGTTGCTTTCCAGCAAATTCGAGCTGGGCGCAGATGCGTCGGCTGCGGCAGGACCGGTAGGACGTCATGCTTCAGCCGATACCGATTGGAAGATGGACGCCGAGATCCTTACGTATTCACGCGCCAGAGGCGCCTTTGCGGGTCTCACTCTGAACGGCGCTTCAATTCGCCGCGATGACGACTCCACCGAGGCGATCTACGGCCATGACGTCTCCAATGCTCGAATTCTCAACGGCGAGGTTGCAACACCAGCTGTGGCAAACTCGTTTCTCGACGCGGTTAGGGGCGCAAAAGCCCAGGCAATCGCCTCAAACTAGAGATTTGTGCATGACCCCGGTGCCGGCGCAGTTTTCATTCTCACAGGCAAGGGCGCCGGCACGCTTGAAAGGATTCAGAATGCTCTGGACAATCTTCGTCGTCGTTCTCCTCTTGTGGATACTGGGCTTCAGCTTCCACGTTGCGGGTGGCCTGATTCACTTGCTGCTTGTGATTGCGCTGGCAATTCTGGTTTTTAACTTGGTGACCGGAAGAAGACAAGTTCTTTGAGGCCCGAAACGCTTGGTCGGGCGTTGGCATTGGCAGAATCTAAATCGAGCGCCGTTCAAGTATGCAATCGAATGCTTGGAGTCAGCATGCCCCTCATTAAGAAGATCGATGTAAAGAACTATCTTTCGTCTCCCAAACGCAATGGATTCCGTCCTTACCCACCGGAAAGCCCACGCGATGCGCCGGAGTCTGCGGTCGACACGTCAGGGCGCGAAAATTCCAACGCAAACAAAGCAATTGAGGAGACATCCAACCAACACTCCTTGAGTGGAACGGAAACGCTGCAGACCAAGACGCAATCCAATCGCAGTCAAACAGTATCCTCCGGAGAATCAAAGAGTGTACGAGGGTGAAGCTTCATTCTGTTTTCCTGCGCAAAGAGTGCATCCTGCCGAATCACCTGGATCCGCTCCGAGAATCTATGGGTAATGGCTGGACGCGTGTGGAGGAAATCTCTGCGCCGGTCTTGGATACGATCATCCGTCAGGCCGGCTGGCACTTCATTTGGGTTCTACCTGACTGTGCGCGTAGAGGCTTAGGGACAAGCTTAGAAGCGGCGACGAATCGAGCATTGACCCGCGCGCTTGGAGGCATACCGCGACAATTCAACGCGGCAGAGCTTGATTCAGTGCACATCACAAAGTACCCGGGAATCTATGTCGTGAATGTCATGTTGCTATCCCGCCAGGTCCAGGAACAGGCGAGCGTTTGCACCTGAAGCCGGGGGACCGGTCTAAATTCTTTTTCCACCCGGATGGTGTTCGCTCTGCAACCGGTGGTCTTTCCTTCAAGGATCACCTGCCCGCAGCGGTGGTCGCCTCTGCTATTGGAGAAACTATCGCGCGGATGTGGGGAGTGAAACGCAGCGGCGCGCCAGTTCGGCCAGAGCATCTTTGGGCCGCGATGTGTCGGAGGGGATCCTTCCCCTCTTCTGTGCCTACCCCCAAACCTTGGCTGTACCGAAAACCCTTCCGAATCCATGGCTCGGGTTCGCGCCGCTCATTCGAGAGGTGCTAGCCCGCATTTCTCACGGATTGTGTATTGATTTGGGTTAAGCGATTTTGAAAAGTAGTAGGAAAGGCCGTCAATTCGTGGCATAACT
>Ga0335071_10005975_pt1 | contig 12616 bp, 12 predicted proteins | sample Lox_Sample_15_FD_206724 | JGI IMG/M metagenome (GOLD analysis project Ga0335071, IMG submission 206724) | Soil microbial communities from Loxahatchee National Wildlife Refuge, Florida, United States - Lox_Sample_1.5 | ecosystem: Environmental > Terrestrial > Soil > Wetlands | place: USA...
GATTTTTTCCAAAAAATGACCTTAAAGCAAGTTCATTACTGCCGTAAACGATGTATGAAGGAACCATATAGACACCATATAGCCACCACGAAGGAAGTATAAAGGATGTGTAAGACCCTACTTTGGAGCCCAATAAATGGGCGACTCACGTCGCCCAATCAGCTGACGGCGGCTGTATGCCGCCTCAGCTAGTCCGAAGCAGCCAAGGGCGGCTTGCCATCTACGCTTCGCTCCGAGGGTGCTCCGCGATGGCCGCCTTGGCTAGCGAAGGAAGTACGAAGGATGGGCAGGATTGGGGAAGGAAAAGGGCCGGATAAAAAATGGGACAGTGGTATCACTGTCCCATTCAACCATGAATATCCGGGGGCGAGGGTCGCGGGGCGCTGCGTCCCGGGCGGGGAGACCCTGGCCCAGCAGCAAATTATTTGGTCGGTGCGGCGCGCAGGCGGCGGGCGAGGAAGATCACCGCAATGAACACCATGGCTGCAAGCACCAAGCCGGGTGCGCCATACTGGTCGGCAATGCCGGTCTTGGGCAGGGCGGTCGAGGTGGGAACGACGGTCAGCTGGGCAATGGCGGCCTGCGTCAAGGCTGCGCCGACGGTGGCCGTTACCGCCTGGGGCGTATCGGTGACAAGGGGCGTTACCGGCGTGGAGGTGACTTCAGCCAGCACCGGTGTATCGGTGGGCTCCAGAGTCGGAGTCGCAAGGCTGACGGCTGCCGAGGTGGCGGTCAGTGCCTGCTGCACCTGGGCATTCTGGGTGGCCTGCGCGGCGGCCTGCTGATTCGCCGTACCGCGGTTGGGCAGAATACCAAAGAAATAAACTCCCGCCAGGCAGGCAAGAGAGAGCAGAACGATCCCGCCCAACAAGCCAGCCACGATCAAAAATGTACGATTACTGGACTCTTCCGGCGGTTGTTGCTGTGGAGCCTCATCCAAACTACCTTGGTCGCCTTGATACATGGTATTTTCTCCTCGCGTAATGTAATAACTATTATCCCACAACTTCCAGATTTATCAGAGGGATAAGGACCTGCTCTCCATTTTCCAATTTGATATCTGCCGCGGGAACGCGCAAGCCGCTGGGCAATGTGCTCAAGCCGGGATGCAGGGCCGCAATGGTGCCGATCATCCCGGCCGCAGGCGGGAAACGCATCCGCACGGTCTGGCCTTCTTCAAAGGTTGTAACGTCCTGAGGGGCATCCGGTTCGGACGAAACCGGCAGCGGGATGATCGCTTCGGGCCACACCCCGCTATAACGATCGAATACCTCGGCCTTGATCGTCGCTTCGCGTTTGGCATTAGTGGTCAACAAGCGATAGGCAGCAGAGTTCATCGGCATGGCACCGAAGCCGTCTGTCAACATGATCGGATAGCGCATCTCGCGCGCCAGAGGCAACAGGGAGGGGAATAAGCTGGCCAGGATCAAGCCGCGCACGGGAAGTTCGGCTGCGGCCTGCAAGGTATCGGCATCGCGGCATTGGCCGGCGATGATCACGGAGCCGCGCAGGCTGACATCGAGCCTTCCGGCTGCCAGAACGGTGTCGGGCTTGTCGGCCAAATTGGTCAATACCCCGGTGTCGATCCGGCCGTTTCCCCAAACGCCCTGGACCAATGCACCCGTGGTTTGAATCACAACGCCGCGGTCAGGGATGACCTGTGTGACAGTGCCGGGGATGCCGGCACGCAGTTCGGTGCGGGTTTCACCCACCTCGAGCAATATCTGGCCGCCGCCGGTCACCACCACCTTGCCATCGCGCGGCGCCTTGACGGTTTTGGGCATCATGCCCTTTCCCGTTGCAATGACTGCACCCGTCGCAAGGCGGTCCCCGACCTTGCACTGGATCAACTTATCGGCTGCGTCCGGCGGCAAGTTGAGCGCCCGCCCGATATCCAGCAGGACATGCTCGCGTGCCCAACTTACCTCGGCGACCACGTCGGCCGGGCTGACCTTTTGATTCAGGCGGGCATTCACCCTGCCATTAATCGGCAGGACACGCTCGCGCTGGATGGTTGTCAACGGCAGGATATGATGTACAGGGGCAAGCATCGTTTTAGCCTCCGACCGTCCACAGCCATTTCTTGATCAGTTCGCGCCGCCGGCCCGGGTCGTTGGGCAAAGCCAGCGGGCGCCCCCGTCCGTCGATCACCACTCCCATGGCGCCTCCGTTGACAGGTATCTCGCCACTGCGGCCCCTGCCAAAACCGACATCCGCATTATGCGATGGGTGGATGGTCAGTTTGGCAGACTGGCCCTCCGGCAGGGGGAAGAGCTCCAAATTACCAAATTTGACTTCAGCCTGTGCCACATGACCATCGCCATAAGTCAGCTTGGCACGCGCCACCAGCGAACCGGAGCTGGCGGAAGCCACCACAGAGACCACGGTACCGAGGCTCTGGAATGCGCCGGATTCCAAAACATGGACCGGCATGATGGTATTGCGCCCCGCAGCTGCGCCCAGCAACGGAAGCAAGTCGTTTTTATCGATGATGAACGTGGTCAAACCGGTCGGTTGAATGGAATCCAGCAGCAGCAACAGGCTTTGTCCCGGGGTAGGCGCGTCGCTCAAGGCGCCGCCGCTTGCCAGGATTGGATCAAAGCTTGGGAGCAATCCGGGACGCGGGGGGCGCATCGAGGGCGGAAATTTGTGCCTGGCCGCCTGCACAGCAAGATAAAGCGCCTGCCGTGCCACTGCCTGTGCAATCGCCTGCTCTTCCTTGGTGGCCGGAATGGAGGCCGGATACAACGCCTTCTGATAAATGTAATCGCGCAGCACGCCGGTGGATACGTCCAGCGAAGACCAGCGCAAGATATCCTCCAGGCTGGTGTATTGAAGCAAGTTGGGCAGGTTTTCGCCAAGGCCGAATTGCGGATAGACCCCCAAGGTGGATCGTTGGGCAAGGCCCGCCGCGATCACTGCAGCCGAGGCGCCGATATCCACACTCAGCAACCCCTTGTTGCCCGCATACACCTGGCTGAGGAAGCGCACCATTCGATCCTGGGCATACGCCGTGGGAAGAACGTTTCCATTGGCCCAATTGACGATGACATCCAGGCCCTTTAATTGGCGCTGGCGGACTTTGAGAAAGACGCCAGCCAGTTCGCGTGCAGCCGGTTCGAGGTCCTCGGTTTCGAGGGAAGGGCGCACGTTCGGGCTGAAATGCAAGGCGGAAGTCACATTGCCGAGCAATTCCCTGACCTCGTCATCCAGTTTTTGATTGCCTGCAAATAAAACAGCCGGCCGTTTCTCCTGTGGCAGAAGGTAGCTTGCCAACCCAACCGGCTCCAGCATCTTATGGACGGAGCGGGAGGCGCCGCCATCGGTGCCGCCTGTAATAATCACAACGTCGGGCTGCAAGCGAAGGATCGTATCGATCTGCAGGTCCGCCTTGCGATGGTTGTTCAACCCGACCGCATCAACCAGGCGTGAGTAGGTCATCTCTGCCAGACGGCGGGCACTCTCCAAGGAGACCTCATCCAGCAATCCCACGACAGCTATTTTAATGGCCGGGCCGGCAGACAATGTGGAAACAAATGCGTCCACACCGGAGCCATCCGGCTGGGACGGTGTAACCAGGCGGCGATTTGCATCAAGCAGGGTCCGACCGGTCAATTTTTGCAGATCGGAAAGCACATTGCAAACGCCTTCGCTCAAATCCCGAAACGGCGCTTCCACCGTCGAGGGGGATGAGGCTGAGGCGATCAGGCGATACTCACCTTCCACGACATCGAACAGAATCGCACGCGTGGTGGCTTCACCGATGTTGACCGCCAGTATGGAATCACTTTGAATGAGAGAGGAGGGCATAAATCAATGCAGTCCGAATATGGTTCCGATGAAATGGAAGCGCTCAATCAGCGCGGTCAAGGCGGCGGAATACACGCCGGCGAACAAAACACCCAAGGCGATGGCCAAAAATATACTCCCGATAAAGGCAATCAGCTCGATCACGCCAAAACGGCGGACGGAACCATCCTGGGTGGTACGCGCGCCGAAATGAAAATAAACCAAGGTGGTGGTGACGCCTGCCAAAATCCATGCGCCGGTGATCAGTATTCTCACCAGATCGGGAGCGGAGGTAGCCGAACGCAAATCAAACAACTTGATGGTCGTATCGATCTGGGGAAAGAGGGTCCCCTGCACTGCGCCGCCCACGGCAACGGCCGCACTCACGCCCACGAGCAACGCCATCGCAGGCATCCCCAACTGCGTCAATTGGGGCGAGACCTTGGTCAGCAAGAGGGCGCACAAGAGCAATGGGATGATCAGCAGGGCGGTCTTCCCTGAAAACCCGGTGAGAAATAACGGGACGATCAAATCCGGATATAACACCTGCCATAACGCCACCGCAGCCACATATCCGGCGGAGACACCCACAAAAATATAAACCGCGACACGAAATAACGGACTATCGCCGATCAAATAGCTGAAAATCAACACTGTAAAGAGAAAAGCTATTAAGCTGGCAATCACGACTTAACCTTCCTCCTTTGCAGCGCGGCGGGCCTGCAGGCCTAATATAAAACTCCAACCACCGCCAAGGATGATCAACAAGGCCGCCAGCAGCAGGCCGACATTATATGCATCCCAGTACCGACGAGCCAGGTCAGGCTGTCCATTGGCCTGCTCGATCTTGGCTGCATCATTCAATCCATTGACGAGCCCATTGATCTGACCGGAAGCCACATAAGGCATCAACATGGGCCCGGCCTGAGAACTGGATAAAACCACCAGCGAGGCATTGCCGCGCAACGGCGTACCAGCCTGCTCAACCCAGGCACGTCCCGCCTCCACACTATCGGTTATCAGAATAATGGCCGCAAAATTCGAAAAACTTTTGACATCCTTCCATGGCGCCGACTGCCAGGCTTTTAAGCCATCCGCGTCGAGAGGCATGGTCCCTTTCGGATTCAGCGCAAAATCATGAATACCTGCCAGGCCACCAGGAAGATAACCAAGGTCCATATACCATTGGCCGCGGTTGTAACTTTTTATCGGCAACGGGCCGGTGTCCAGGCCGGACATAAATTCCTCGGCCAAAGCCGACCCCGTAGGCGACGATGAGAGGATGGTCAGATGAGCCTGTTTTACCAAAATCAAACGACGGAGATATGGACCCGCGATGGTGCTCATTTCGCCGGAAAGGGATGGCTCATAATCGAAAACAACCAGGGCCGGCGCGCCTGCAGGCATATTCCAAATTGCAGAGAGTGCCGTCTCGGTTTGATCACCGGAGATGCTGGCCGGCACAGCAAAAAGACTCTGCGTGCCCAGAAGGAAAACAGCTCCCACACCCAGGAATACCAATACCGTGACGATCCAACGCAAAACCTGCTGGGACATAATCACGGAGACCGATTTCATAGGAATAGGTGCGGTCTCCGCGGCCAGGATCTGATCAAGCAGCGCCGCCTGATTTTGATGCTCAGTCGTAGCATTCAGTTTAATCGAATAGGCCTTGGGTCTGCTTGTGGGACGATACGCGTCCCCTCCCGGCAGGACATTTTCCAGGCCGGCCAACGGCCCAGCACCTTCAATCATTACAGAATCGCCGCTTGAAGTAAAACTTGAAGGTATGGAAGACGGACGCGCAGACTCAACAGGACGCATGGCCTGGACCCAGGAGGGCAGTTCCGCCGGAGCGATCGAATCACCTGTCGGTACAGGCGAAACAGAATCACCCGTCGGTGCAGGTGCAGGTGCAGGCGAAGGCGGATTTATTTCATCGGAAGGCTGGCCAGCGGTTTCAGGAGGTTGGTTGGCATTTTCGGGTTCAAGGGCAGACAACCAATCCGGCATCTGCATGGAACCAAAAATTGCGTCGGAGTCGCCAGCCACTGCGGAAGCATCCGTAAAGGCCGGAGCCGAGGTCGGCGGCTCAGGCGCCTCCGCGGGCGGCGGAGGTGGTTGGAGATCGGAAGACCGCAATGAAGATAACCAATCGGGCGATTCAGGAGAAGCAGGCGCCGGCCCGGCATCCTGCGAAGGCCGGGAGGGCATAGCCGGCTGACTCTTTTGAGGAACATCCTGTGTGACCTGAGGCGCCTGCGAGGGGGAAGAATCGTTTTTAGGTGCAGCGGCCTGGAGCCAATCGGGCAAATTCGACGAGGAATCAAACGAGGTGGATGATCCTTCCGATTCAGGTGCCTGGCCAAAGGCTTTCAACCAATCGGGAACTTCGGAGGGTGCGGCAGGCTCGTTCTGCGTTGGTGCGCCAGCCTGTCCCAACCAGTCCGGCTGGGGCGGCGTTTGACTTTCCTGCGCAGGCAGTGACGGCGACTGGGAGGGTGGCGGAGAGGGGGGTTGTTGAGCTTGAAGGTTGTTCAGCCAATCGGGAACTTCGGAGGGGGCGGCAGGCCCGCTCTGCGTTGGTGCGCCAGTTTGTCCCAACCAGTCCGGCTGGGGCGGCATTTGACTTTCCTGTGCGGGAAGCGATGAGGGTTGAGAGGGAGGTTGTTGGGCCTGAAGGTTATTCAGCCAATCGGGCACATCACTTGACGGCGATGGCGGCGAGGCGGGCGTCGATTGCGGATAAAGGTCCCCTGACCGATCGGGGGAGTGGGATTCCGGGGAAGCTTGTGTGGAGCCAAAGGGGCCGGCATCCAGCTTTTTAAGCCAATCGGAGTCATCAGAGGATGTTGAAGAGGCAGGGATGGAAGGATTGGAATCGAATGGAGGCGCAAAAGCAGAAGATTGTTCCGGTGCGGGAGCAGGAGCGGAGGGCTGATCGGCTTTCGAAAGCCAATCAGTCAGTTCATCCTTTTCGGGAGCAGGCTCCTGGGACAACATCCAGCGGGGAGTGGTATTTTGAGTCGGGACCTCAGACGGAGCCTGTGTGGCACCAATGCTCTGCGAAGCATCCTCCGCAATATCCTCCTGGCCGCCCAATTCGACCCATTTGACCTGCGTATCCTCGGGTTCATTTTTTTTCTTCCTGGCGGGTGCGTTGCCGGTCAGACTCACAAGCCAATCGGGGACGTCCTCGTCGTCGTCGTCACTTTGTGACGTCAGCCCGGCCAGCAGGTCGGGGGCGGATGGCGGAGGGGTTGGTGGATTTTTTGCCGATAAGGATGAATCGGGTGAATCATCACCGGCAGATTGGCGCGCTTTTTCCCGGGCCTCCCTCAGCCACTGCGGCAGGATCGGCTCCAATTCGGCTGTAACTTTTTTGGTGGGGACCTGTCCGGGCTGAAGAGGTGCGTTCTCTTCCTTCAGCGGACCGGTTAATGGCTCCAGGCGCGACATGCAGTTCTGGCAGAACTCTGCATTGGCCAGATTCAATTCACCGCAAACAGGGCACTTGATGGTATCCATCACTTGCCCCCATAGGGGCGGTCTGCGCCGAACAAGACGCGCAGGCCGGTGGTCAACGTACCAAGGGCAACGCCGATCAATATACCGCGCGCCCCGCCAAGCGGAAGCACGTGCTGAACCAGAAGAATGACACCCGTTAAGGGGCTGTCGCCCAAAAAGGGTAAAATGGCGGAGGCGGCCAGCGTGAAGACGGCCGTTAAAAGGAAGACGACGCTCATCAGATCGGTCCGGCGGCGCAAGAGACGGATACTGGCATAAAGAAGGGTCACGGATAACAAAGCCATCAGGGTAGTTTCCACCGGGACGATCACACTCATCACGAGTGAGCGCATATTTACATTATCGGGTCTCAAAAAAATACCGAATATGAAGGTGGCGAACAGGGTGACCAACAACAGTGCGCTGTACACCATCCCCTTCTCGCGTTTAACGATCTTGTTGGCATGTACAAGAATCAAGTTCCCCACGCCGACCAAGGCCGCCATCCCCGCCAAAATGATGGCGTAATTCAGCAGGGTGCTCTGCACGCCGGCAAACAAAGGCACGAAGTAACCGAGGAGGACAAGCAGGCCGGTAAGAATGGCGATCGGGGCGGCGATATAGCGCATCAGATCAACCCTATCAATTTCGAGACCGCGCCGGCCAACAGCACCAGGATAATCACCCAGCGCAAAAAATCCTGAACCGTCAAAGCTGCTGAACGAGAATCGCCGGGATCAAGGTACGCATTGGCTGCAAATAATTCCTCGCCAATGAGGGGTTCCTGTGCGGATGCAAAGAGGGCGGCCTGCGAAGACAGGTCGGTGCTGGCCCCGAGCAGAAACGCGTTCTGGCGTTCCGCCGCATCAGCCAGCAGGGCGGCTTCCACCCCGAAATCGCCGACCAGCATGCTTGCGGAGATATTTTCATCACGAATGATCGGCATCGCACCGGCCGCGGCCGAAAACGGGGTCATCCCGCTCAACCGTCCCGACATGGGTTGATACAGGTCATCCGCGCCCATGCTTTGATACCCGGCCTGGAGCGTATCCTGCGCCAACAAGGCCAATGAGGCTTCCCCTCCCACCACGACCGGAGGGTTGTCGCTCAAGGAGGTGCGTTCTGCGATGTGCCGCAACAGGCCCAAACCCGCCAGCGGTGCGGCCGCGCGTGGAGTAAGCAGGCTGGTGCGTCCCAGGGAGATGAATAAGCGTGTGCCATCCTCGACACTAAGGTCGACGGCACGGGATAATTTCGTCAATTGAGGAATAACGCGCCACGTGGGCGGCGACTTTCGTTTGATCAGGGAAAGCACGAGCAGAAGCAGCGCGGCAAAGACGACCAGGCCAAGACCGATCAAGTCCATAAGTCCGCTCCTCCCAGGAAGGACACAAAGTCGTGCCGTTCTTCATCTGATTCAAGGGTATGTGCGAGCGCCTCCGTGCCTTCATCAAGGAATGGCCGCACGAAATACAGCGCCTGGGCAGACAGTATAGCCAGAGGCTGGCCGCCGTCCAGCATCCAGGCCGCGAAGCCATCGAGGTGATAACGCCGCAAAGTTTCCACCCAACGAGGCCAATAGCCGCGTGGCGACGTATGCCCGTAAGAAGACTGCATAGAATGTAGTATAGCATAATTCATTAAGGTAGGACTACCTAGAAAACATGGCGATGCCGCCGGTTTATTAATAACCAGTGATTAAAATGGGGCATTTTCCATGAAGATCCCGAGAGACCCCGCTCTCATTTATGAAAAATGACCCATAGTATAATCTTACGGATTTCACCGGCGGAGGAGCCATGGTCAAAGGACAAACCACCTTGGTCAAAGGACAAACCCCATTGAGCGACAAGAAGATCCGCGTGCTGGTGGCCAAGCCCGGGTTGGACGGGCATGACCGGGGCGCGAAGGTAGTGGCGCGGGCCTTGCGCGATGCCGGGATGGAGGTGATCTACACGGGCTTGAGACAAACGCCCGAAATGATCGCCGAGGCGGCCTTGCAAGAGGATGTGGATGTGGTTGGGCTTTCAATTCTATCCGGGGCCCATATGGCACTGGCGCCGCGTGTCATGGATTTATTGAGAGCCAACGGCCAGACGAATGTCAAGGTGTTCATCGGCGGCATTGTACCGGATGAGGACATTCCGCGATTAATGGAACTGGGCATCACAGGTGTGTATGGCCCCGGCACTTCCACGGAAGATATCGTCAAAGACATTAAGAATGCAGTGAAATGATGTCGTTGGAGGAATCGGTTCTGCAAGGTGATCGTCTGGCACTGGCCCGTTTATTGACACAGATCGAAAACGACACGTCCGACGGGCGGATTGCCCTGGATATTCTTTTCCCGCATGCCGGCAAGGCGCATCTGATCGGAGTAACGGGCGCCCCCGGAACGGGCAAATCATCGCTGGTCAATCAACTGGCACTGCACTTCCGCAGGCAAAGCAAACGCGTTGCCATTGTGGCCGTCGATCCCTCCAGTCCCTTCACGGGCGGGGCGGTGTTGGGCGACCGTGTGCGCATGAAAGATTTGAGCGGCGACAACGGCGTATTCATCCGTTCGATGGCCTCGCGCGGTTCGATCGGCGGACTGGCACGGACAACGGCGAATGCCGTACAGGTTTTCGACGCGGCCGGTTACGAGATCATCCTGATCGAAACGGTGGGGGCGGGACAAAGCGAAGTGGATATTGCCAAGCTGGCGCATACCACCCTGGTGGTGGAAGCGCCCGGCCTCGGCGACGACATCCAGGCCATCAAGGCGGGGATTCTCGAAATTGCCGATATCCTCGTGGTCAACAAGGCGGATCGCCCCGGCGCGGAAAACGCCGAGAAAGCCCTGAAGTCCATGCTTGACCTGGGGCATCCGACACAGAGAGTCTATATTCATCATGGTTCCCTCGCCCCAGCCCCTCTCCCGGTGGAAGAGGGGAAAGAGGCGAGGGGTTCGGAAATGGATGTTTGGGTTCCTCCCATTCAAAAAACAATTGCAGCCGATGGAAAAGGAATCGATGAACTGGTGCAGCATATTGCAAGGCACGGCGAGTACTTAAAGGCCAGTGGAGATTGGGCGGTTCGGGAGCGCGCCCGCCTCGAGTCCGAAGTGGAGGCGGCCCTCCAATCCGCATTGATGGATCAATTCCATGAACACGTTCCGGAAGACCGATTCAACAAGGTTGTGAGTCAAGTTTTTGACAGAATCTTGTCGCCGGGGGAAGCCGTAAAGGCATTGACAACTGGGAATGGCAGGCTAAAATGATTTATGGAAAGCGCATCCGCTTGCGCGGCATGGAAAGAAGCGACGTGCCCAAATCCTTCGAGTGGATCAACGACCCTGAAGTCAACGACGGACTAGCGATCTATCTGCCGATGTCGATGAGGGATGAGGAACAGTGGTACGAGCAGATGGCGCAGCATGAGCAGGCCGAGAGGCCCATGGCGATCGATATGCGCGATGGCGAAAGCTGGAAACCAATCGGCAATTGCAGCGTTTTCAATATTGAATGGACGAATCGCTGCGCCGAACTCGGCATCGCAATCGGCGATAAATCGGTCTGGAATCAAGGTTACGGCACGGAGACGATGCACTTATTGTTACAGCACGGCTTCGAGACCCTGAATTTGAACCGCATTTATCTGAGAGTCTATTCGACCAACCCACGTGCCATACGCTCCTATGAAAAAGCAGGTTTTGTGCTGGAGGGCACCCTGCGCGAGGCAGTCTACAAACATGGAAAATACGCGGATGTTCACATCATGAGCGTTCTGCGTTCAGAATGGAAATCCATCAAGGAATAGAGATGAGTCACCACATACGCAATCACGAAATGAAAGTCTACGGGGAAATCAAGTTGTTCACGGGCACGGCTTCGCCTGTGCTGGCCCAGAAGATTTCGGACTATCTTGGCTCGCCGTTATGCGAGCATGATGTCATCGAGTTCCCCAACGAGAACCTGTTCGTCAAGCTGAAGCACAGTGTGCGCGGCCAGGATGTGTACCTGATCCAACACACGGCTTCGCCGGTGCATCGCAACATCATGGAGCTATTGATCACGATTCAAACGCTGCGGCTCGATTCGGCGGCGCGTATCACGGCTGTGGTTCCCTACATGGCGTACGGGCGTTCGGATAAAAAAGACCAGCCGCGCGTTCCCATCTCCGCCAGGCTGATGGCAGACATGATCGAAGTTGCAGGCGCGGACCGCTATATGACCCTTGACCCGCACGCGGGCCAGGTCCAGGGATTCTTTTCCATCCCGGGTGACGTCCTGACGGGCTCCCATCTGGTCGTCGACTACATCAAGAAAACCATCCGGCCGGATCTTAAAGACCCGGTGGTGATCGCCACTGACCTTGGTTTTGCCAAAATGGGGCGCAACTATGCCGCCGCCATGGACATGTCGGTCGCTTTCATCGAAAAGCGCCGCACCGGAAACGACGCCAAGGCCCAGGCCCTGACTTTGATCGGCAATGCCAAAGACCGCGATGTGCTCATCGTGGACGATGAAGTGGATACCGGCAGCTCCATCGCCCAGGCCGTGAACCTCGTGAAAAGAGAGGGCGCGCGCGACGTCTATCTTGCTTTCATCCATCCCATCCTGTCGCCCGGAGCCGCACAAAGACTCGTCGATTTACCCATCAAGCACATCATCACCACCGACACGGTCCCGATCAGCGAAGATAAGATGAGCATTTTTAAAGACCGCATCACGGTTCTCTCGATCGCAGAGCTGTTAGGCGAGGTCATCCAGCGCGCCCATGAAGGCCGAAGCGTTGGAGAGATGTTCAATGAATAGCGATTAGCTCCCGGCTGACCGCCAACCGCCGAACCCCATCATGCCCGAACTCCCCGAAGTTGAGACCCTTGTGCGGACGCTGCGCCCGCAACTGGTCGGCAAAAGAATCATGGAAGCCGACGTGCGTTGGGTGCGCACCCTCTCGACCCCATCTGCGAAGAAGTTCAAAGAACAGATCAAGGGCCAGGAAATCCTGGACGTTTCGCGGCGTGCAAAATTCTTCAACATCCGGCTTTCAGCCCATCGAGGGCCTCAGGGCAAGGTTTACAATCTCCTAATACATCTCCGCATGAGCGGAGACTTGCTTATCAAGCAAGGTAAAATCAAACCAGAGAAGCACGACCGGCTGATTTTCACCCTCGCCCCCGTCCATGATGGAAAAATGATCAGGAAGAGTTTCCTCGTCTTCAACGACACACGCAAATTCGGGCGGGTCTGGTTGACCGACGACTTGGGAAAAGTCCTGGGCAAGCTCGGACCCGAGCCTCTCAGCGACGTCTTCACACCCAGCTGGTTATATA
>Ga0335071_10005976_pt1 | contig 12615 bp, 9 predicted proteins | sample Lox_Sample_15_FD_206724 | JGI IMG/M metagenome (GOLD analysis project Ga0335071, IMG submission 206724) | Soil microbial communities from Loxahatchee National Wildlife Refuge, Florida, United States - Lox_Sample_1.5 | ecosystem: Environmental > Terrestrial > Soil > Wetlands | place: USA: Florida...
ACGAAGCTGGCCACCGCGCCGGCATCCTCGTCGCCGGCGGCGAGCGCCGCGATCTCGGCGCCGACATCGAAATCGGCGGTCTGCACCGAGATGTCCATCACCCCCCCGTCACCGGCGGGAAGAAGGCCACCTCGTCGCCCGAACCCACCGGCGCGTCGAAGCCGGCCAGGGTCTGGTTCACCGCGGCCCGCAGGTTCTTCGTCTCCAGCAGCAACTGCCACGGCGCACCACGCGCTGCAAGCTGAGCGCGCAGATCGCCAACGGTGGCCACGCCCTCGACGATTGCGAATTCCTCGCCGGCGCAACCGAGCGCCTCGCGCAGGCCGGCGAAATACAGGATGCGGATACTGGCCGTCATGTCGCGAGTGTAGGAGAAGCCGTGCCCATCTGTCGATCCGGGTGATCGAGGATGAAGGCGGCGATGGCGTCGCGGTCATCGAGATCCAGCCGCGGCAGCGGGCAGCCCGCCGGCAGTTCCGCCGCCTTCGGCATGGCGATGGCGACCACGCTCGGGTTGTGCGGCCAGATGAACGGCTTGCCGTTCTCCGGCCGATGCACTTCCAGCTTCGGGATCGGCGTCTCCCGAAAGCCCTCGACCAGCAGCAGGTCGCAGGGCGAGAAATTGGCCAGTTGTTCCTCGAAGGTCGGCGCCGGCCGGCCGCGCAACTCGTGCATCAGCACCCAGCGCTGGTCGCAGACCAGCATCACCTCGGTGGCACCCGCCTCACGATGCCGATGCGAATCCTTGCCCGAGCGGTCCAGGTCGAAATCGTGGTGCGTATGCTTGATCAGCGACACCGTCAGCCCCCGCGCCACGAAGCGTGGAATCAGCTGCTCGATCAACGTCGTCTTGCCGGCGCCGCTGTAGCCGGCCAGCCCGAATACCTTCATGCGATCCCCACCCTCGCGAACCCGCCACCCGGCGTGCGGAAATTGGTCGTCTGCCCTTGCCACAACCGCGCAGCGACCAGTTGCACGCGCCCCGCGTAAGCATAGCAACGGACATCGACCTTGAGTTCCGTCACATGGCCGTCGATCGTCACCGACGTCGTCGACGGTGGCACCAGCGCCTGTGCCACGTAGTCGCCGGCCAGCACCTCGTCGAACACCCGCCGGGTGATCTTGTCGCCGCGATAGGCCGCCTTCGAACCATAGCCGCCGGCCGGCTTGAAGAACAGGCCGCGGCGCCGCGCCCAAAGCTCCCCGGCGCGCTCGCGACTCACCCCTTCGGTGCGCGGAATCGTCGCCATCAGCACGTCGACAACCTCGCGCGCGGCGCCGCATTCGCGCAGCTGGCGCTCGTCGCTCAGCAACCCCAGGTTGCGCTTGTCGGCATAGAGCGCGTGGGCGCGCGGATGCGGCGTCACCACGACGCTGCCGTCGAGATAGGCCTGTCGCAGCGCCGCCTGCTGCGGCGCCGCCAGCGCGAAATCGGTCAGGCGGTTGTAGACGAGGTCCAGCCGCCGGTCCTCGTGCCAGAGGCCGCCATGGCAGAGCAGCAGATCCGCCGGATCGCAAATGACCGCGGCACTGCCCTGCCGCTCGAAAAGCGCCTTGGCCAGCAGGAATTCCGGATAGAGGTACTGCGCCGCCGGCGCCTCGTCGACGATGGCGACGGTCTTCGGTTCGCCAACGCACTCGGCACGGAACATATCGGCGAACATCCGGTCGACGTCGCCCCCCGCCTGCGCGGCGGCCAGCAGCGCACCGCCGGCGTTGGTGTTGATCTCGATCAGGCGCGGTCCGTCGGCCGTGAGATGGAAGTCATAACCGAAGAAGACGCCACGCGCCCGCGGCTCGAAACGGGCGATGTCCGGCGCCCGCGACAGCACGCGCTCGCGATAGGCCGGCAGGGCGACGACCTCTTCCATCGCGGCCACCAGCGCGGCCATGCGCCGGTAGTCGGCGGCGGCGATCCGGACGGTCGCCGCCGAGAAGAGGTGCGGCCGTTCGGCGAGCAGCGGCGCGGGGATGTCGGCAAGACTCATCCGGTCAGTCTAACCCGCGAAGAAGGCCTCGACGTCGGCGATCTCCCGCGTGCGGCGCATCGGCGGCAGCGACTGCCAGATGCGCCGGCCGTAGGGCTTGCCCACCAGGCGCGGATCGCAGACCATCAGCACGCCGCGATCGGTCTCGTCGCGGATCAGCCGGCCGGCACCCTGCTTCATGCTGATCGCCGCCCGCGGCAGCTGGATGTCGAAAAAGGCATTGCGCCCCTGCCGCTTGAGGTGCTCGATGCGCGCCGCCAGCACCGGGTCGTCGGGCGGCGCGAACGGCAGCTTGTCGATCACCACCAGCGACAACGCCTCGCCCCGCACATCGACGCCTTCCCAGAAGCTCTGGCTGGCCACCAGGATGGCATTGCCGAGAAAGCGGAAGCGCTCGAGCAGTTCCGATTTCGAGCCCTCGCCTTGCAGCAGCAGCGGATTCTCGAGCCCGGCGGCGGCCAGGCGCTCCTTCAGCAGTTCGTGGATGCGGCGCATCGCGCGCAGGCTGGTGCACAACACGAACGCGCGGCCGCCGGCGGCCCGGATGGCGGGCCAGGCCGCTTCCAGCACGGCCTCGTGGTAGAACGGGCTGTTGGGATCGGGCATGCCTTCCGGGCAGTAGAGCAGCGCGCAAGTCGCGTAGTCGAACGGGCTGCCCCAGAGTCCCGTGTCAGCCTCGGCCAAACCGAGTTCCCCCCGATAATGGCTGAAGTCGTTGCCGACCGCCAGCGTCGCCGACGTGAAGATCCAGGCGCGCGGATGGCCTTCCAGCTGGCGCCGGAAGATGTGCGCGACCGACAGCGGCGTCAGGTTCAGGGTCACCGAATGCGCGGTCACCTCGGCCCAGCGCACCATGCCCTCTTCCTCACTTTCGGCCGGCGGCGGCGACTGCCAGCGCTTGAGCCGGTGCAGGATCTCGTGGGCGCGCTGCCGGCAGCTCTCCAGCCCTTCGGAGCGACCGGCCTGGCTTTCCAGATGTTCGATCAGCTTGCCAAGCTCGTCCTCCAGCGCCGCCAGCGCGGCGCTCGCCTGCGCATGGTCGCGCCACTGGGCATCGGAGAGGCGCATGCCGTCGCGATGAAAGGCCAGGCGGAAATCCCGGGCCGCCTTGTCGACCGACCGGCAGGACTCCGGCAGCGGCGCGAAATCCTTCGCCGCCGCCACCGCCTCCAGGCGCGTATCGCGCGCCAGCTCGACGATCTGCGCCACGCCCACCGCTTCGCCGAAGAACAGGCCGGCGACGTCCGGCAACTGGTGGGCCTCGTCGAAGATCACCGTGTTGCAGGCAGGCAGCAATTCGCCCAGGCCGTCGTCGCGCAGCATGACATCGGCAAAGAACAGGTGATGATTGACCACCACCACGTCGGCACTCATCGCCTCGCGGCGCGCCGCCACGACGAAGCAGCCCTTGTGGTGCGGGCAGTCCTGGCCGAGGCAGTTGTCGCGCGTCGAGGTCGCCTGCGCCCAGGCACCGGAATCCTCCGGCACCGACGACAGTTCCGCCTTGTCGCCGCTGTGCGTGCGCTTGGCGAAGCGGACGATCTCGCGGATGTGACCGGCCTCCTCGCGGCGGGCGAAGCGGCCTTCGCTGGCCGCCCGTTCGAGGTGATAGGGGCAGACATAGTTGGCGCGGCCCTTGAGCAGCGCGACGGTCACCGGCAGCCCGAGGGCGTCGCGCACCGTCGGCAGGTCGCGGTTGAACAACTGGTCCTGCAGCGTCTTGGTGCCGGTCGAGACGATCACCTTGCCGCCCGAGAGCAGCGCGGGCACCAGGTAGGCGAAGGTCTTGCCGGTGCCGGTACCGGCCTCGGCGACCAGCACGCCGTTGGCGGCCATCGTCGCCGCGATGCGCTGCGCCATCTCGATCTGCTGGGGACGCAGCCGAAAGCCGGGGATGGCGCGGGCCAGGGGGCCCTCCGCTGAAAAGATGCGCTGGAGTTCGTCCATGGCGGGCCCGCATCCTATCATGCGATCCTGGATACCCCGGGACCCCCTGTCATGATCTGCCGGACCGTGACAGAATAAACATCACTTACCCGCCCATAAGGACATCACATGAAACTGGAGACCCTCGCCGTTCACGCCGGCTACAGCCCCGATCCGACCACCAAGGCGGTCGCCGTGCCGATCTACCAGACCACCTCCTACGCCTTCGACGACACCCAGCACGGCGCCGACCTGTTCGACCTCAAGGTGGCGGGCAACATCTACACGCGCATCATGAACCCGACCACGGCCGTGCTGGAACAGCGGCTGGCGGCGCTCGAAGGCGGCGTCGGCGCCCTCGGCCTGGCGTCCGGCATGGCGGCGATCACCTATGCCATCCAGACCATCGCCGAAGCCGGTGACAACATCGTCTCGGTCGGCACGCTCTACGGCGGTACCTACAACCTGTTCGCGCACACCCTGCCCCAATACGGCATCGAGGTGCGCTTCGCCGACTACCGCGATCCGGCCTCGTTCACGCCGCTGATCGACGCCAGGACCAAGGCGATCTATTGCGAGTCGATCGGCAATCCGCTCGGCAACGTCGTCGACCTCGCCGCGCTGGCCGATGTCGCCCATGCCGCGGGCATTCCGTTGATCGTCGACAACACGGTACCGACGCCCTACCTCTGCCGGCCGTTCGAGTTCGGCGCCGACATCGTGGTGCATGCCCTGACCAAGTATCTCGGCGGCCACGGCACCTCGATCGGCGGCGCCATCGTGGACTCCGGGAAGTTTCCCTGGGCCGAGCACAAGGCCCGCTTCAGACGCCTCAACGAGCCCGACGTCTCCTACCACGGTGTCGTCTACACGGAGGCGCTCGGCCCGGCGGCCTACATCGGCCGCGCCCGCGTCGTGCCCCTGCGCAACATGGGCGCCGCCATCTCGCCGTTCAACAGCTTCCTGGTCCTCCAGGGCATCGAAACGCTGCCCGTGCGCATGGACCGCATCTGCGACAACACACTGGCGGTGGCGCAGTTCCTCAAGACGCAACCGAAGGTGAAGTGGGTCCGCTATGCCGGCCTCGAAGACCACCCAGAATACGCGCTGACCCGCAAGTACATGGGCGGCCGCGCCTCGGGCATCCTCTCCTTCGGCGTCGAAGGCGGCCTCGCCGGCGGCGCCCGTTTCCAGGACGCACTGAAGCTGATCACGCGGCTGGTGAACATCGGCGACGCCAAGAGCCTCGCCTGCCACCCGGCCAGCACCACGCACCGTCAGCTGTCGCCCGCGGAGATGAAAAAGGCCGGCGTCTCCGAGGACATGGTGCGCCTGTCCATCGGCCTCGAGCACATCGACGACATCAAGGCCGACCTGGGTCAGGCGCTGGCGGCTGTTTGAGCCGGGCGTAGGCCTCCCGCACCGCCTGGCGCAAGTCGCCGGTCGGGCGGCCTTCCTCCTGCGCCTGGTTCAGTTGGTCGAGCAGCCGCTTGAAGTCGTTGAGGCGCGCCTCGTCATAGGTCCATGTCCGCCGCGACTGCGCCGCCTCGGGCGTCAGCACCACGGAACCGTCGCCCACGACCTCGGCACGTTCGCCTCCCCCCTTGCGCTGGGCGGTGATCACCAGCGCCGGACGCTGACCGGCCCTGGCCTTCTTGTCCTTCAGATCGACCGGCTGGCTTTCCGCCTTGAAGCGGGCGATGGCGTCGGCCAGTTGCCGGCGCAGTTCGTCGGTCGGCAGCCGCCGCTCCTGCGCCTGGCGGATTTGTTGCAGCAGTTGGGTGATCTCGGAAGGTGCCGGAACCGAACGCTTGGCCGGTCCGAAGGAGTCCGGCGGCAGCCGCGACGCCCGTGCGAAGGTTGCCGACGAGGACACCAGCCGGGCGACGCGCAGGTTGCCGTAGCGCATTGCCCAGGTCAGCGCGTTTTCGCCGCGGTCGCTGGTCAGCCCGGCGTCGGCACCGGCGCCGAGCAGCATCATGGCGATATCCTCGTTGCCGGTCATCGCCGTCATCATCAGCGGTGTCGCCTCGTTGGGCGCCCGCGCATTGACGTCGGCGCCGCGCTCGAGCAGCATCCTGACGACATCGTCATGACCGGCGTAGGCCGCGTAATGGATGGCGCTCCATTCCTTGCCGCGCCGCCGGATTGCGGCACCGTGGTCGAGCAGCCAATGCACCGCTTCGAGGTTGCCGCGCCAGGCCGCCAATTGCAGTGCCTGTTCACCCCAACGGTTGACCCGATTGACGTCGGCGCCGCGGGTGGCGAACAGTTCCATCATCCGGACATTGCCTTCCCAGGCGGCGATCATCAGCGGCGTGCCGATGCGATCCGCCTCGGTGTTCGGATCCATGCCCTGATCGAGCCAGGAACGCGCGGCGCTTATGTCACCGGCCTCGACCGCGGCACCCAGCCGCACCGGATCGGGCAGGCTTGCCGCAGCAGCTCCCGCTGCCAGCAGCAGCACCAGAAAAACGCCTCGAATCGCTCGCATGACCAGGACAGTCCGTTCCATAATGGCCGCTCATTATGCCCGCACATCGCATCCTGTTCGCGTTGTCGCTGTCGGTTTCGCTGCATCTGGTGGCCTTCGGCATCAGCGATCTGTTATGTCGAACGCAAGTACGCAAGCCGCCGTCGCCAGCGGCGATGCTCGATGCGACACTGCGCCTGCCGTTGCCGGACCCGATCGTCGAGCCGGTGCTCAAGGACACGCTGACCCGAGTCGATGCACCGAAGCCGGTCAAGGAGGTGCACGACCAGCCCGCCGGCGGGCGACGCATCGCCGAAGTGGCGGCCAGGCGCAAGCTGGCCAGGCACGTCTTCTATCCCGAGGCGGCCGTCGCCGCCGGTATCGAAGGCGAAGTCCGGCTGGTGCTGACCCTCGACGAGAAGGGCCGCGTGCGCGACGTGCAGGTGGCCGGCAGCAGCGGTCACGCCATCCTCGACGAAGCCGCGATACGCGCCGCCTACGCCATGGGTTCACTGCCCGGTCTCGACCGGCGCGAGGTCATCCTGCCGGTCACCTTCCAGTTGCAGCCCTGAGCTACAATTGCGAATGACTACCATTTCCATTCCCCTGCGCGGACCGCTGCTGAGGGGTGAGCGCGGGCCGCGCGTCGCCCTCGTCGGCCGCCGGCGCACGGGCAAGAGCAGCATCTTCCGCGCCGCGGCCAGCCCGACGGTGCACCACGAGCGGCTGGCCGGCGCCGGCGGCGCCTACGACGAATGCCTGGTGGACGTCGGCCTCGACCAGATCTCCCTGGTCGACCTGCCGGCCATCGAGACCCTGCACCGGCTGCGCGAGCAGGACCGGATGGAATTGATGTACCTGCTCTGGGGCGACCGCTGGCCAGCGATCGCCCGCCACGAATCGGCGCAGCCGGTGGCCGCCTTCCCGGCACCCGACGTGCTGATCCAGGTCGCCGACGCCACCGCGCTCGAGCGCGACCTCGAACTGACGCTCGAACTGAGTCTCCTCGGCCGGCCCATGGTGATCGCCCTCAACCGCATGGACGAGGCGCGCGCCAAGGGCGTGTACATCAACGTCCGCGCCCTTTCGGAGAGGCTCGGCGTGCCGGTGGTGCCGACCATCGCCCACATGGGCAAGGGCATCCGCCCGCTGTTCGACGCGGTCATGCAGGCGGCCCGCGCGCATGTCTGCCCGTTGCCGCAACCGCCCAGCCCGCACCTGACCGACAGCCTGCGCGCGCTCAATACCCTCGTCGGCGATCCCGCGGTCAGCGAGGCCTTCTCGATGCCACGGGCGCTGCTGCTCACCCAGCTGGCGGAGAACGACGACTACTTCCTCGGCGAGTTGGGCAGCCACTTCCCGCAACTCCTGACCGCCGTCGCCGATGCGCGCGCCGCTGCCGAGCGCACGCTGCCGCGGCCGCTTTCCGAGGAATTGCACGCCGATCGCCACCATCGTGCCGCCCTGCTGTTCGAGAGCATCAGCGGCCTGTCCGGCCCGGAGGAGGAAGGCTGGCGCCGGCTGCTCGACGAACTCTTCCTGCATCCGCACTGGGGGCTGTTCGGCAGCCTCGGCGTGTTCGCGCTGGTGTTGTTCTTCGTCTTCGAGGTCAGCGCCGCGCTCGATTCCGTGACCTCCGCGAGGCTGGTCGAATGGGTACAGGCCTGGACCCCGGCCAGCACCGCCGGCGTCGTCGGCCATGCTGTCGTCGACGGCCTGGTCGGCCTGGTCGGCATCGTCGTGCCCTACATGATTCCGCTGGTCGTGCTGCTCGTCGCGCTCGAGGAATCGGGCGTCATGCATCGCGTCGCCTTCGTCGTCGACCGCGGCTTCCACCACATCGGCCTGCACGGCGGCGTCGCCGTGCCCTTCCTGATCGGCCTCGGCTGCAACGTGCCGGCGATCTCGGCGGCGGCCGCCACCGCCTCCGGGCGCGACCGCGTCATCGCCGCGCTGCTGATCACCTTCGTGCCCTGCTCGGCGCGCTCGGCGATCATCCTGGCGCTCGGCGGCAAGTACCTCGGGGGCCTCGGCGTCTTCCTCATCTTCATGCTCACCCTGCTGGCCATCGCCATCCTCGGCCGCGTCCTGGCACGCCGCTATTCCGACGCAGCGCCCGGCATGATCCAGGAAATCCCGCCCTACGCGCTGCCCACCTGGAGCGCCATCGTGCGCAAGACCTGGGGCCGCACCAGCGACATCGTCACCATCGTCACGCCGCTGCTGGTCGTCGGCAGCATCGTGCTGGCGCTGCTCGGCCACTTCGGCGCCGACCGCTGGATCAACATGGCGCTGACACCGGTCACCGTCTGGTGGCTCGGCCTGCCGGTGGTGCTCGGCGTGCCGATCCTGTTCGGCGTGCTGCGCAAGGAACTGTCGCTGCTGATGATCTACCAGGCGCTCGGTACCCAGGACATCGGCCCGCTGCTCGACCCGATCCAGATCGTCACCTTCCTGCTGTTCCTGACCTTCTACGTGCCCTGCCTGTCCACCTTCGCCGTCATGATGGGCACGCTGGGCCGGCGCCACGCGCTCTTCTCGCTCGCCCTGTCCGTCGGCGTCGCGCTGCTGATGGCCGGCACTGCCCGTTTGCTGCTGAGCCTCGGCGCCGCATTGCTGTAAGACCCGCCGGTCATGCTATGGTGCTGACCGGCAAATCGTGACGAACTCCACCGACTTCCTGATCCTGCTGCTCGCCGTGGCCGCCCTGGTGGCGGCGATCTTCGGCAGCCGCCTGCTGGTCGGCTGGCTGCGCCTGTTGCGGCTGCGTTTCAGCCCCGCCGCAACCCGGCCGGCAGAGCGTACCGGGATGCCGCGAGCGGTGGCCGCCATCCTCGACTCGATGGCACCGCGCCTGGCGGCGCTCGGTTTCCGGTACGAGGAAACCGTGCAGCGCGATTCCGAATTGCGCATCGCGGCGACAGAGCCGACCTGGCTCGACGTCCATCTGCATCCGGCGAGCGGCAGCCGCGCCACCGTGCAACCGGCCGAGGCACCGGAGCCCGGTGCGCCGGCCACCGTCGTCTTCCTCGCCAACATGGCCGACCGGCTGCTGATCACCGAGAACCGGCGCCAGCACCTGCTGCTGCCGATGCCCGCCCTCTGCGAGGTTGCCGACGCCAACGCCGCCAGCCTTGCCGAACACTGGGCGTATCACTGCCGGCGACTGGAATCCCTGCGACAACCCGTCATCGCCGATCGCGAGGCGCTTCGGCGCCGGCGCGACGAACTGCTGCCGGCCATCTACGAGCACGCTCGCACGCTCGGGGCGATGCGTCGCGACGGCGATGCCTGGCGTTTCACCGCGCGCGGCGCCTGGCGCCATCTTCGCCGGTTGATGGCGGGCATGCGCCGTATCGGCCGCCTGCCGCCGATCGCCGACGCCAGCGCTCCTGAAGTCGACCTGCTCGCCGATCGACAGGCCTGGCAGACCCAGGAAGCGGCGCTTGCCGCCACCGCGATGACGCCGCGCGGCAAGCTGTTCTGGTTCCTGGTCAGTGGCGCCATCGGCGCAGCCGCGTTCGCCTACCTGACCTCGTGGCAGTTCCTGCCGTTGTTCCTGGGCGTCCTGCTGTTCCACGAATTCGGCCATGCGCTGGCCATGCGCGCATTCGGCTACCGCAACCTCAGTGTCCTGGTGCTGCCCTTTCTCGGCGCCGTCGCCATCGGCCGCAAGGACGACGCCGGCCCCTGGCAGAAGCTCGCCGTGCTGCTCGCCGGCCCCGTGCCCGGACTCGTCGTCGCGGTCGTCGCGCTGCGCATCGCCGCCGCCGACCCGGCTCAGCACGAACTGCTCACCATGCTGGGTACGCTCGCCCTCTTCATCAACCTGTTCAACCTGCTGCCCGTCACCCCGCTCGATGGCGGCCAGATCGTCGACACGTTCCTGTTCGCGCGGCGACCGCGCCTGCGCTTCGGCTTCATGGCGGCCAGCGCGCTGGCGCTCGCCGGCATCGGCTGGTGGCTCGACAGCAAGCCGCTGGCGGCGCTGGGCGTCATCCTCATGTTCACCCTGCCGCTGGCCCGGCGCCGCCTCAGGCTTCTCTCGCAGGTACCCCGCTCCGCCGACGATGCCGTCGGGGCAATCCTGCACTCCCTGCATCGGACGGCCGAGCGGCGCCCGAACTTTCCTGCGCGCATGCAGTTGCTGCGCACCCTGCTGCCGCTGGTGCGCGGCCGCACGCCGGCCTGGTACGAAGGCCTCGGCGGCCTCGCCGCCTATGTCGCCGCCGCCGCGCTGCCCCTGGTGCTGCTCTGGGACACCGGCCTGCCGCAACAGACGGCCAGCCAGCTCGCCCATGCCCGGGACCGGAACGACGAGCCGCCGAAGCCGCCCGACTGGCAGGCACAACTGGCCCGTGCCGAGGACCCGGAATCGCGCTGGCAGGTGCTCTGGGCGGCCGGCCGCTGGTTCGAGGAATACGAGCAGGAAGACGAAGCCCGCGAGCGTTACCAGGCCGCACTGACCGTCGCGTCGGCCATGCCGCCGGGATCGACGCGCGAGCTGCACCTGCTCGATGCCCGCATCGCGCTGGCACGGCTGGACGAGCCGGATGCGGCCCGGCGCAGTTACGACGCCCTGCTGGCGCAGTTGCGCGCCTTGCCGGCCGCCGAGCGCTGGCGGCTCGCCGACGTGCTCGACGCGATCGCCATGCTGGACTACCGCGGCAGTCCGCAAGCGCGCGGCGCACGCCTGCGCGAAGCCGTCGCCGCCCGCGAAGCGGCGCAGCAGCCGGACCGTTTCGCCCTGATCCGCGATCGCATCGAACTGGCGCGCGTGGTCGATGCCGCCGGCGACGGCGGCGCCGCCGAAGCATTGTTGCGCAGGAACTTCGCCGAACGATCCCCGGACGGCAAGCAAACCATCGTGTGGCTGGTCGAGCCGGCCGCCTGGTTCTTCATCGCCCATGACCGGCCCGCGGAAGCCGAAGCACTGCTGACCGGCCTGCCCGCCGGCAATCCCGGCGTGCGCCAGGCCCTTGCCTGGAGCCGGCTGGCACAGGGCGATGCGCCGGGCGCCCGAGCCATCCTCGCCGCCGAATACGCCCGCCTCGGCAAGCAGCGCTGGCAGGACTGGCTGCGTATCGGTGTGGCCCTCGACCTCGTCGCCGCCAGCGCCGACGACCCGGCCGAACAGACGCGCTGGCTCGGCGAAGTCGCGGCCATCAGGGAAAGCATGGGCAGGCAGTTTCGCGGCCTGCGCAATTCGATCCGCGGCGAAGCGACCACGGTCGCCTGGGAGCAGCGGCGCGGCCAGGCACGCCTCGCGATACTCGACCGCCTGCCCGGCGCCGGGCAGGACGCCAGGGAAGACGCCGACAACAGTTGCAAAGGCCGGGAAAGAAAATGAAAAGAGCGCCGCATGGGCGCTCTCTTGCTTGGAGTTGGCGGAGCGGACGGGACTCGAACCCGCGACCCCCGGCGTGACAGGCCGGTATTCTAACCAACTGAACTACCGCTCCGCGCTTCGAAAAACAGCCTCCCGTCGGGGAGGAGGGCGGATTTTAGCGGCTCTGGCGAATTTTGCAAGGCCGGCGCCGCTCACCGCGGCGCGTACGAGTACTTCGGCGCCACCCGGCGGCGCCCGGCGCGCTGGGCAGCCACCGACTCGACCAGCCAGCCGATCCAGGCGTCCAGCCCGGCGCCCGTCTTGGCCGACAATTCGATGATCGGCAGCTCGGCGCGGATCGCCTGCACGGCCGCCCGCGCCCGCCCGACGCTGAACTCCTCGATATAGGGCAGCAGATCGGTCTTGCTGATCAGCACGCGGTCGGCCGCGCGTACCATCACCGGATACTTGGCCGGCTTGTCGTCGCCCTCGGTGACCGACAGCAGCAATACGTTGGCATGCTGACCGACGTCGAAGCTGGCCGGGCAGACCAGGTTGCCGACATTCTCGATGAACAGGATGTCCACGCCGGCGAGGGGCAGTTCGTGCAGCGCGCTGTGCACCATGCGGGCGTCGAGGTGGCAGGCCATGCCCGTGGTGATCTGCACCGCCGGCACGCCGTGGCGACGGATGCGCTCGGCGTCGTTCTCGGTTTCCAGGTCACCCTCGATCACGGCGACGCGCAGGCCGCCCGGCAGTGCCTTGATGGTGGCTTCCAGGAGGCTGGTCTTGCCGCTGCCGGGCCCGGACATGACGTTGATCGCCAGCACGCCCAGCGCGTCGAAATGGGCGCGGTTGTGATCGGCCTGGCGGTCGTTCTCGTGCAGCAGGTTCTCGAG
>Ga0335071_10005977_pt1 | contig 12613 bp, 12 predicted proteins | sample Lox_Sample_15_FD_206724 | JGI IMG/M metagenome (GOLD analysis project Ga0335071, IMG submission 206724) | Soil microbial communities from Loxahatchee National Wildlife Refuge, Florida, United States - Lox_Sample_1.5 | ecosystem: Environmental > Terrestrial > Soil > Wetlands | place: USA...
CTCTATCGCAAAATGCGTGACTCTTGTTCGCCCTCCACATCATGGCAACCCGAAACTTTCTCTCCGCCATCGTCGCTTCGGCTAAAGAACAGGATGCAATCGGACGAGAAGAGGTTTCTTCCCGATCGTATTTCTTTTCCCGATCCTCTTGCATCCCATCGTGGAATTATCCTTGCCGGCGCTTTGCCCGATCATTGTCGGGAACCCGGCGGTTTGCCTGCAAAGCATAGAACTATCGGCGGTCCGGTTCGTCGCTATCGCCGAAGCCGGCAACCGTAAATTCGCCGTTAAAATTGATGACCGCCCAAGCGGTATGTGTCGAGGGATCGATGCCGTAAGTGCCCAATCCGTAGCCGGCAGTCCATGGGCCGACCACAAACTGCTTCTCGACACCACCGAAGTTTTTAGTCACTGCATTGATCCAATTCCCTTTTCCATTCCGGGTTGCCAAACCGAAGAGACCGCTTTTCAGTTCATCGGTTCTCAAGCTTCGTCCCTCGTAGCTCATCGATAAAACATAAACATCGGTTTCCTGGGTTCCAAAGCCTTTTGCCATGCCGCCCAAACGCAGAATGTCACTCGCAGCGCCAGGGTTTGTTTTCGACCAACCGGTATAGATTGCCTTTGTGAGGCGTCGACCGCCGGCATCCTGAGCAGTGCTGCCGTTAATCCCTGCAAGAATGCTGGCCGTGGTCCCCCTGAAGCTGTCCTGAACAATAGTGTACGATTGGCCCTGGCCCACCAGGAATTCGGCACCATTTAGGCTATAGCCAAAAGTTTCGCGCTTTTCCCAATTGCCCGAGAGGACGGGCGTGGCCGATATTAGTCCGCCGATTTGCCCAGAGGGAACACCGTAGTATTCAAATGTCACATGAGGTCCATCGACCGTCACAATATAGTAGCCGATCTGATAAAGGTCCTGTGACAGGGGGATTTCACGAGCCGGATTATCATATTTCGTATCATTCGATGGGTTCACGGGGGTATAGAATTTGTTGCTGTCGGAGGCGCAGATGAGTTCGTGCACGATGGCCGTTTTGCCATCCGTCGTCGATACCACGGCGCGATTATGCATGTGATCATGCCCGCCGATGAGGTATTGCACTCCATGGTTGGCCAGGCTGGCGATGAATGCATCCGTCGATGCCGGGTCCGAAGCGGGATTCGGTCCGAAGAGACCATCGGCATGGTTTTCGGTAATCAATCCCTTGTGCGCAAAAACGAAGGCGTGGTCCGGCCGCTTCTTGTCCGATAGTCGTTGCGTGATCCAGTTCTGCTGCTGCGGGATCGTCGTATTGGTCGTGTTCCCGGAATTATCGAACTGATCCAGAAGAATAAAGCGGGCATTTTCATAGTCAAAGGAGTATGTCAAACCCTTTATGGAGACACCGTTGAAGGTGAGGCTGGGGCTGTTAAAATTAGACCCGATTTTGAATGGGAAGCCGACCTTGGAATCTGGAGCGAGAAAAGCGTCTGTCCCGATACTCGGGTTTATGTCGCTGGGGGTTAGATTATTTAAGCCGTTTAGGTTCTGAGGGAAAATCCGAATAAATTCCGGTCCGGACCCGGGCATTTCGGATTCGTGGTTTCCGCGGAGAGGGTAGAAGCCGATACCGGCGTTATAAAGGTCTTGGGCAAACAGAGCCCGGGTATCAAGGCTGCCTAAGCTGGGCACATCCACTGTGTCTCCAACGGCTACAACAAACCTCACTCCCTTTAGTATGAATTCTCTGTCCACTTGTTTGATGACATCGGCGGCAACAGTATTCGGATTCTTGCCATCATCGTTATTCAGCCATTGCGTATCGGCGATTACGCCGAATTTCCAGGGTTCGGCAAAGCCGGCGATGGATCCGACGAGGAGCATAAACGCCGTTGTCAAAATCAACACTTTCAGGAATTGCGTTTTCTTTTGCATACGATAGATCCTTTCAAAATAAATATTCACGAGTTATTGCCTACGCCCACTCACTCAAACTTCCGAGTGGTCTCGACGGGGGAATATTTACTTTTTAAATATTTGTTTTTAATGAACTGCGCGCGATGATTCGGCTAAAAGATGATGAGATTTCCGCAAAGCGTGGATGAAGAACCATTGATCCGCATTTTCCCGGCTGTCGGCGGATGCAGGATCATAATAAGTTGCTGGCAAGCTCCGCAAGTTCTGACCGCTCGCCCTTTTCCAGATTAATGTGGCTGTACAGACTCTGTCCTTTGAAATGCTCGATCAGGTAGGAAAGCCCGTTGGACTCGGCATCCAGATACGGATGATCGATCTGGTAAATATCCCCGGTAATCACGATCTTCACGGCATCTCCGGCGCGTGTGATGATGGTTTTGATTTCATGTGGCGTCAGGTTCTGGGCTTCGTCGACAATAAAGTATATTTTTTGCAGGCTCCGCCCCCGGATGTAGCTCAACGGTTCAATCACCAGTTTGTCATCCCGGATCATCTGGTCGATCTGCTGATACTGCTTGTCCTCCTCGGGGTACTGGTTCTGTATGATTTTGAGATTGTCCCAGATAGGCTGCATATACGGGGCCAGTTTGCTCTCGATATCCCCTGGGAGATATCCCATGTCCTTGTTGCTCAGCGGGACCAGGGGTCTTGCGACGAAGATCTGCCTGTAATCTCTTTTCGCGGCTATTGCGCTGGCCAACGCGAGCAGAGTTTTCCCCGTTCCCGCTTTTCCCGTCAGCGTAACCAGCGGAACGGAAGATCTCGTCAAAGCATCCACGGCGAAAATCTGCTCCGCGTTACGGGGTTTGATTCCCGAGACCGGTGTCTTGTCCACCTTGCGCAATAGCCCGGTTGCGTGATCGAAGCAGGCGAGCACGGACCGGCTGGGATTGCGCAGGATGAAATATTTGTTGGGGATCAGCTCCAGCGAGTGCTTTTTTGCGATGCGATCTGCTTGAGATTCGTAGGGGGGCTGATACAATGCGCTGACAAATTCGTCCTCCACATCTTCGATGATCTCTTTTCCGCTATAGAGCGCATCGACACTGCGGATTCGATCGGTCGTGTAATCTTCCGCCCGTATGCCAAGCGCCTTTGCCTTCATTCTCATATTCACATCTTTTGTTACAAGAACGACGCCTTTGCGTTTTCCGGCTGCCTGGTGCACATCATAGGCGACGCTGAGGATCCTGTGGTCCGGACTGTCTTCGCTGAAAATCGCGCGGATTTCGGGGTTCAATCCTTTCGAGATGACGATCCGCACCACGCCTTTGCCCGGACCGAGCGACACGCCTCCGTTGAATATGCTGTTGCCGGTCAACGCATCGAGCGTTCGCGCGAACTCCCGTGCGTTGAGGTTGATCACCTGGCTGCCGCGCTTGAAACGGTCGATTTCCTCAATGACGGCCAGGGGGATGACAATGTCGTTATCCTGGAACTGATGAATGCAGGTTGGATCGTGCAAAATGACGTTGGTGTCCAGAATAAAAGTCTTGGCAGATGAATGTCCAGCCATTGCGGCACCCTTTCTTCACAGGTGATTTCGGCAGCAGGATTGAAGGGAGACAAAAGACTCGGGGTTCTTTCAAGGCAAATCGCGTATATCGGAACATGACTCTATGGCGGCCGGGGCAGGAAGACCGGTTACCCCGACCGCCTGAAAGGAGTATATATGAGTGGAAATAACTCTAACAGGCGGATTTGAATCTATTGTTAAGATACAGCGAAATAATCGTGAATTCTGAACAGCTTCATCGCCGAGCCGGCCCTGGCATCGGCAATACCCGGTAGAAAACTGGGCGGAGGAAAATGTGGAACGATTCCTTGGAATTCCAAATTCTTTTGTCAAGACTTTGTCCCCAAGCAATGACTATTTTCGGCAACAATGATCGAAGAGGGATTCCGCGACTGCCCATTCGACAGCGAAGGCTTCGTCTTGAATCGTTTGATCGGCCTGCTCAAGGCACGATTTCATGATGTCGAAAATCGTCGCCTCGGCAGACGTCTCGAAGTCTTCCGGAATTATCGGGATTTCAATTCCTGCTTTTATCCTATTACTGGTATTCATAAATACGACAACCTCTCGTAAGCGAATCGTTCGAAATGCGGCAGCTTGCTGTCGCTTTTTTGAACTGCCCGATTTTCAAGGATATCGCGAAAAGCGCGAGCAAGCTTGCGCACTTCGAAAAGCTGACGGCTGAAAGCCGACTGCTGAAAGCTGTCAATAGGCTTCCCAATATGCTTCGTAATACCGGTTCCGATAATAATTTGGTTTTCTGCCATTGACGGCCGTGGATACAAAGAACCGGATTATTTTCCAGTGGCCCATTTTAATAAAACGGCGGTTGGTGCTGTAGATTCCGCCCCGGAGGACCCGGAACCGAGTGCGTTCAATCTGGCGGGTCAGCTGATAGTCTTCTGCGAAGAGCGCTTTCTCATCAAAACCCCCGATTCTGTCAAATTCCTCTTTGTCGAGAAGCATGAACATCCCCGTCGCGAATGGCTTGTGAAAGCGCGATAGCCGCTGCACCAGGTTGTTGCAGGTATAGAGGAAGTGATCCAGCCAGATGCCGCCGCAGCAAAAAATATCCGTCGTGACACAGTGGAGCGATTTCTTTTTCATCAGATCGACGGCGCGGCGAATCAACGTTGGATCCGCCAGTTCTATGTCCGCATCGAGAAAGAGGATGTATCGGCTGTCCGCGCATATCGCGCCCCGGTTTCGGCCGACCGATGGAAGCCCGCCCTGGATTACGGTAAGCGCCAGACTTTTGGCAAACTTCATTGCTATCGGAATGGTTCGATCCGTTGAATCCGCATCCGCCAGAATCACTTTGGTGTTCGCCATCAGAGAATAATCCTGCTCCTCCAGCGACAGCAGAAGCCGAGGAAGGAGTTTCTCCTCATTTTTCGCCGGTATGACAATCGTCAATTCGTCCGATATATTCATAGTTTCAGCCTCCAGACTGATGACCGAGCCGAAGAGTAACAGGGATTTGTTACCCTGAAATGAAGCTGTCATGAAGTTCACGTGAAAGCTTCAGATCCGGCGGCTTCTATGGAATAATTCGGATCGCGCGGCTCCGGAAAAGATGTAGAATGGCGGGCAAAACAGGGGTTGATCATGGCAAGAGGCCGGATTCTGGTGATCGATGACGAGAAGGATTTGATCGAGCTGGTGCGCTACAATCTCGAGAAGGAAGGTTTTGTCGTGCGCAGCGCGCAGGATGGAGAATCGGGGTTAGAGGCAGCCCGGAAAGAGCCGCCGGACATCATCCTGGTAGATCTGATGCTCCCTGGCATTGATGGCCTGGATGTCTGCCGCTCACTGCGATCCGACAGCCGGACAGCCCGGATTCCGCTCATCATGCTGACCGCCAAGACCGCTGAAGCGGATCGCATCCTGGGTCTGGAGCTCGGCGCGGACGACTATGTCACAAAACCTTTCAGTCCGCGCGAGCTCATTGCGAGGATCAAAGCCGTGCTGCGGCGCACTTCGAGCCCCCAAACGGCTCCGGATGTGATTCGGCGCGGCAGCCTCACGATCGACATGGCACGGCGCACCGTCACCTGCGCCGGCGAACCGATTGTCCTGACCGCCACCGAATTCCGGCTACTGCAATATTTTGCCTCCCATTCCGGACACGTTTTCTCGCGCGCGCAGCTGATCGATGGCGCAATGGGCAGAGATGTAACCGTTGAGGATCGCACCATCGACGTCCACATCACGGGACTGCGCAAGAAGCTCGGGGATTGCGGCGACTGGATTGAAACGGTTCGCGGTTTCGGTTACCGCTTCCGCGACGACGAAGCAGCGCCAGAAGACTAGCTGTCAGCTTTCGGCTCTCAGCCAACAGGGAGCAACGACACCCGTGTGACGGCTGAGAGCTGACAGCTGAAAGCTATTTTCGCGGCAGATATACGAAAAAAGTCGAGCCTTGGCCTACTTCGCTTTCAACGCGAATCCGGCCGCCATAGGCTTCCACCAGGTGTTTGACGATGGATAATCCGAGCCCGGTCCCCCCGGACTCCCGCGACCGTGCGGCATCGGCGCGATAAAATCTTTCAAATATCCTATCCTGATCCGCTTTGGGAATCCCGATGCCGGTATCCGCGACCGAAAGCACGATTTCCGATCCTTCGGCGACCGCCTTCACGCGGATGCTTCCGCCCGAGGGTGTGTATCGGAGGGCATTATCCAAAAGATTCTGTAAGATCTCCTGAAAGGTCCGGACATCGCCATTCAGCACGGGCAAATCGCCGGCGTATTCCACCTCGAGCAGAAGCCGTTTCTGCTCCGCCTTGATGCGGGCGACTTCCATGCAGGGATCGATGATCTCAGCAATCGCAACCGGCACGGTTTCGCGCTTGATCTGTCCCGCCTCGATTTGCGCCAGCTTGAGCAGGTCGTCCGTCAGCCTCCCAAGCCGCAGTGCGTGTTCGCGGATAATCTCCAGGAAGCGGGTTCGATTCTGAAGATCGTCCTTTGCGCCCCCGAGCAGCGTTTCCGCAAAACCCTGAATCGCAGTCAAAGGTGTCTTAAATTCGTGCGAAATATTGGCGATGAAATCCCGCCTCGCACGTTCCAATCTGCGGATCTCGGTAATATCGTGCAACACCATGACCGCACCAGTCGTCGCACCCTCGAAGGAGATCGGCGCGGCGGTGACGGCGAAGCTTCGCGTTCGGATCGATCCTACGACCACTTCCCCGTGGATGAGTTCGCCTCCTGTCAACGCCCTCTGAATCATGGATAGCAGATCCGAGTGCCGGATCAGTTCCATCACCGGCCGCCCTTCGCTGGGCGTGTTCGCGATGCCCGCATCCCGGCAGAACGCGCTGTTGCAGTAAATCACGCGCTGATCGCTCCCGATTACGGCGACGCCTTCCTCCATGCTGGCCAGTACTGCCGACGAGCGATTTCGCTCTTCGGTCAGTGTCTTAATCGATCGGTCGAGCTTCACGGCCGTCTGCCCCAGGGTATTGGACAGTTCGGCCAGTTCGTCTCTGCTGTGCTCCATGGGGAGCGGCCTGAAATCGCCTTCGGCCACCCGCCGGGAAAACTCCTTGAGTCGCCCGATGCGACGCGATACCGCGCGATAAAAGAGCAGCGAGACTCCGCCAGCCACGACCAGAATCACCAGCGAAATGCCCCACAGGCGGCTGCGAAAAGCGAATCTTGCCTCCTCGAGGCGATGAAGCGGCGCGGACAGCCGTAGGACGATCGGCGGTATTGTCTTGGATTCGTAACGGTGCGCAAGGTATACGAGGTCTACCTTGAGCGTCGGGCTTCGGCGCACCGCACGTCCCGTACCGGTGAGGAAAGCTTCTCTAATCTCAGGGCGCGCGAGATGGTTTTCCATCTCAGCAGGATCATCCGCGGAATCCGCCAACACCTTCCCGTCGCTCGCCACCAGGGTCACGCGAGCCCCGCTCTGGCCGCACAGCCGAGTCCATTCCCTTAGCTGCGGCACATCAAGCGATCGGGGAGGATTCGTCTCCGCAAGGCGAATCAGGGAATCCAGTTGGGAAAATGCGGCGTCGAGGAATTCTTTCTTCAATGCCCGGACAACGTAAGTATCCACCGCGGCGAGGACCAGCAACAGCAGGAGCAGATTCAAAAATCCGATTTTCCAGAAGAGCCTGTTTTTCATGCTTTAGCCACGCCCATTATACAGCACGACCCGGGAAATTTCGGCACCTGTCGCTTATATTCTCTTCCCGCTCGACATCGGTGAATGTTCATTTCCACATACCTGCGGCCGCTGCTCTTCCTGTATCGAACGGCTTCCGAGGGCCAATCTATCAGGCGTGTTTTTGACGGGAAACAGGGTCTATCCCTGGAATTCCGGGATAAGGATATCGCAGTTGCGGCGCGCCCCATGATTCTGCATATAGAGAATCAGCGCGGGCGTTTCGTGCGCCCCGAGATGGAAGGCGCCCAGCTGTGATTCGGAACCTTCCACTCCCACCCACTCCCTGCAGCTGTAGCCAAGGCTTTCGAGCACCCCTTGCACTCCCATTTCCAATCCGGAAAGCGACTGGCATTCGAAGCTCAGGTCGACCCAGCGGTCTGGAAAAACGGAAAAGAACTGCTCCAGGTCGCACATCCTCTTCTTTTCGCGGACCGCAACCCGGATACTTCTCGCGGGATGGCAGATGGTGGATATGTGGTCGAGAAGCTTTGCGATCAGGGTATCCAGACAGCCCCTTTCCCATAATTTGGAGAGATCGGGAAATATGGAAAGATAGACGGAAGGACCGCCGTGCCTGGGTCCCGGAATGATCTCCCGCTCGATTATTTCGGCGCACATTCCCATCACCGCCTCCAGGCAAACCATAGCCCCCAACTGTTAAGCTTTGATGACGGAATTATGAATATTTGATGAAGGGTTTGCTGGAACGCCGGCATCCTCGCCTAAAAGCAAACGCTTTCACACTACAGGCGTTTGATGACGACGAGGCTGAGGTCATCCGATTGCGGTGCCGACGCACGCCGCGCCTGAAGAATTGCCTCGCAGATTTCCTTGGCGCTGCCGTCCTTGGCATGTGAAACGGCCCGTTCCAGCCGAATCTTGGAAAAGGGGGAGAAGGAATCGAACAGTCCGTCGGAGTAAAGCAACAGCACGTCGCCTTTGCCCATCAAATTAAGCTCGTTGACCTTGTACCGTTTTTTGTACCCGAGGGCACGCTCATAATGGCTGGCATCGGCATGGCCCTCGGTCGGCTGTAGGCCGATCGGCGGATAGCTCACCAACCGGTTCGCGCTGATGTCCACGAAACAATCGTATTCCCGTGAAAAAACAAGCGGCAGCGGATGCCCCGCATTCACAAAGCGAAAACGCCCCGTGTGCGAAATTTCTCCATAGATGAGCGTGATGAAGCTCGCGCGATCCCGGTCGGCGGCAAGATTGCGCAACGTCGTGGATTTTAGGAATCGTGTGTTCACCTGCTCGAAGAGGCGCGCGGTGATTTCGCCGTTCAAATCCATTTCGTACAGCGCCGCCGTGTGAAAGACCTGGTGCAGCATCAGCGCGCGCATCGCGTCGGTGAACTCATGGCCGGCGACATCTGCGACCAGGATCCCTCCGCTCCATTTGAGCCTCTGCAGAGATTTCGCCACGGATTCCTGCCCTTGTGCGTTGGCGGCTCGAATCCTGGCATCGAGATCGAATCGGTCCTGGAAATTCACATAGGTAATGAGATCGCCGCCGGCGATTCCGTTGAATGGGATCGAAACGCCGTAGATGTCCGTGTTCGGTATGCGAGGAATGGCACCAGGTGCAGGCATGAGTCGCTGCGCCATGTAGCGCGCTCCCATACGCAGTTCTTGTTCAATCGAAAGATCGGGCTGTGTCATCGCGTCCTCGAATAGGAATGACGATGAATAACAGATCGTTGGGCTAAAAGCAAGGATTGGAATTTCTTTCGGAGTGCGGCTGCTTGCAGCCGCTTTCTGCATACCCTCCCAACAGCGGCAGCAAACTGCTGCACTCCAGAAGAGCATTAATCCTGCGGATTGGATTCGCGGAACTTGTAGCCGAAACCGCGGATGGTCTCGATCCAGCCGCCGCACCGGCCCAGCTTTTTTCGCAGCGACATGATGTGCACATCGATGGTGCGCTCCAACACCGTGACATCTCTTCCCAGGGCGCCGTCGATCATCGAAGCACGCGAATACACAAATCCCGGGTGGGACGCCAGATACTGCAGGAGGCGGTACTCGGTAGCCGTAAGGTCCATCTTTTTGTTGCCGCATCGCACTTCGTGGCTGGACGGATCGATCGAGAGATTGCCATGCCGGATCATTGAGGGCTGCAGGCGGTATCCGGAGGAGCGCCGCAACAGCGCTTTGATCCGCGCCGTGAGTTCGCGCGGGCTGAACGGCTTGGTTATGTAATCGTCCGCCCCAATCTCCAGGCCCACGATGCGGTCTGACTCGGAGGCTTTTGCCGTCAGCATGACAATGGGGATTCGCGACGTGGTGCTCTCCGCCCGCAACATGCGGCACACTTCCAAGCCGTCGATGCCCGGAAGCATCAGGTCTACGACAATCGCATCGGGCTTCTCGGTTACGGCCCGAGCAAATCCGGATTCGCCGTCCGAAGCACCGATCACGGTGTACCCTTCCCGCTCGAGATTGTATCGGACCAGCTCGATCAGATCCGCTTCGTCATCGATGACCAGAATAATTGCCTTGGACACAGTGAGCTCAGGATGTGGTTGTTCGTGTACTGCTTTCGTGGCGGTGGCGCACTTCCCGCCCTTCCACCATGTAAATGACTTCTTCCGCGATATTCGTGGCGTGGTCCCCCACCCGTTCGAGGTTGCGCGAGATCAGGATCAAGGCGAGCGCGCGTGCGATCGTCCCGGGATCGGCCATCATGTGGGTCAGGAGAACACGGAAAATCTGGTCGCGGTATGCGTCGACCTTTTTCTCTTCTTCCAGCACCCGGTTCGCCGCAGAACAGTCCTTTTCAACCAGCGCTTCCAGGCTGTCACGCACCATCCGCTCCGCGATCTCCCCCATCAGCGGCAAGTCCACCAGCGGCTTGAGCGGCGGTGCTTTGATCACATGATTGGCATTTTGAATAATATTGACCGCCTGGTCGCCGATCCGCTCTAGCTCGGTCGCGATGCGGGAGGCCATGAACAGGAAACGCACGTCCGTGCCGACCGGCTGCTGCAGCGCCGTCAGCGTGACGGCGCTATCGTCGATTTCAATCTGGAGGTTGTTCACCTCCTCTTCTTTGCGATAAATTTCGGCGCCGAGCGACTCGTTGCGCTCAATCAGAACCCTGAGCGCGGCCTGAACCATCGATTCCGCCAGGCGGCCCATCAGGAGAAGCCTCTCAAGCAACTCCTGTATCTTTTCGTCCAAGTGGCGCATTAACCGAACCTCCCCGATATGTATTGCTCCGTCCTCGGATCGGAGTTTTTGGTGAAAATGGTTTGGGTCTCTCCGACTTCGACCAGCTCTCCCAACAGCATGAACGCGGTATCATCCGAAATGCGGGCCGCCTGTTGCATGTTGTGCGTGACAATGAGGATTGTGTATCTGTCCTTGAGTTCCAGCATCAGCTCTTCGATGCGCGCCGTAGCGATCGGGTCGAGCGCGGACGCCGGTTCGTCCATCAGCAGGATTTCCGGTTCGACCGCAAGCAGTCTCGAGATGCAGATGCGTTGCTGCTGCTCGGGCGTGAGCGACAGAGCCGAAGCGCCGAGCTTGCTCTTCAGCTCATCCCAGAGGCCGGTGGCGCGCAGGCTGCTTTCGACGCGCATGGCTAGCTCTTCGCCCTTCGCCAGGCTGTGAATCTTCGGACCATAGGCGACGTTTTCGAAGACGGACAGCGGGAATGGATTGGGCCGTTGGAAAACCATGCCGACGCGTTTGCGCAGCTGTCGCAGATTGATGTCGCCGTCATAAATGGATTTGCCGTCGAGCAGGACGTCTCCCGTGACTTTGACGTTCGGGATGATTTCATTCATACGATTGATGACGCGCAGCAGTGTCGACTTGCCACAACCGGACGGACCGATGATCGCGGTAATGGCTCTCGGGCGGATGGAAAGGCTCACATCCATCAGAGCGTGAAAATTCCCATACCAGAGATTCAGCCCCTTCGTTTCAATTTTCGCCGTCATAAATAGCTCTGTAGAATTTCGGTGACAGACGCCATAACCCCCAAATTCAGGCGATCTGACTGATAGCCTATATCTCTAGAGAATTGGGGAGTTATGGTGTCTGTCACCGAAATTCCTCTTAACCGAATCGCCCCGATATGTAGTCCGCGGTGCGCCGGTCCCGCGGAGTAGTGAACAGCTTTTCTATCGGCTCGAGCTCAATCAGTTCTCCGAACAGGAAGAATGCCGTTCGATCCGACGCCCGGGCAGCCTGCTTGACGTTGTTCGTAACCAAAATAATCGCCAGATTGGTTTTCAAGCTCCTCAACGCTTCTTCGATCCGCGCCGTCGAGATCGGATCCAGGCCCGAACACGGCTCATCGAGCAACAGCACGTGCGGCTCGAGCGCGAGCGTGCGCGCCAGACACAGGCGCTGCTGCTGCCCTCCCGAAAGGTTGCGCGCCGGCTCCTTCAGCCGGTCCTTCATTTCGTCCCAGAGATATGCCGCGCGCAAGGCTTTTTCCACGCGCTCGTCGTAGCTCCTGCGGGACCCGGATGAAAGCCGCAGGCCGAAGGTCAGGTTTTCGTAAACGGACATCGGCAGAGGCACCGGCACCGAAAAAACCATTCCGACCTTGCGGCGGAGCATTGCGACATCGGAATCGTAAATGGACTGCCCATCGAGCAGGATATTGCCGGAAATTTTGAAATCCAGATCAAGTTCCGCCATGCGGTTCAGGCAGCGCAGGAACGTGGTCTTGCCCGCACCTGCCGGACCGATAATCGAAAGGATTTCGCCGCGCCGGGCCTCCAGGCAGATACCTTTCAGAATCTCCGTCCCGTTCACATGGACTTTCAGATCCTCAACCTTCACCTGGCCCTCAATCACAATTGCCTTCCTAAACTTTTGGTGACCGCTACCTTCATTTCCAAATTCCTCAAGCTTTGCGATTTTTCCCCAACGTATCTGAAATTGGGAATGAAGGTAGCTGTCACCGAAACTGGGGAATTAACGCCCATAGCGCAGCC
>Ga0335071_10005979_pt1 | contig 12612 bp, 10 predicted proteins | sample Lox_Sample_15_FD_206724 | JGI IMG/M metagenome (GOLD analysis project Ga0335071, IMG submission 206724) | Soil microbial communities from Loxahatchee National Wildlife Refuge, Florida, United States - Lox_Sample_1.5 | ecosystem: Environmental > Terrestrial > Soil > Wetlands | place: USA...
TTCACCAGGCTACTAGAGCACAAGCGTCTGTCGAGCCTATTAAGGCCAAGCAAAGGAAGCTCACCTATCAAATTCAGCCCGATGGCTCCAGGATCCTCAAGCGAGAAGAGGCAGGGGCGTTTTACCGCTCTTCGTCCGGGGGCACTATGAATAGCATGGGCGACCGGTCTACATTTTTCGATGAGCAGGGCAACGCTTACAATATCGTCCATAGCAAGAAAATCGCTAACTTTGTGGAGCACCCGCCTGAACCCCTCCACGAAATGATAAAGAAGATACCACCGGAGGGCATTCATGGCTACGAAATGGTGAATGGGCTTCAATGTGCCATTCGCCCCGTTCTGATGAACGGCAAGCCTTCGGGTAAGTGTTATTCTTACTTACCCTATGGTTTGAATGTGAAAATCGAAACGACGGCACCTGGCGGTTCCTTTTGGGTCGTTCGAGAACTCTATGACATCGAGGTAGCTGAGCCCGATCCGGCGCTCGTTGAGATTCCCGAAGGTTATTTCATCCAAGACGAGGGAGAACAATGACAAGCCGGAAAGAGAAAAAGCATTCATTCGACTCCCTCGTCACTGCCAAAAACCTGATGGGAGTTCTGTGGTTGCTTATTTCCTATTTGCTTTAATGTGGAGGTATGCGCCTTAGGTGTCCAGATGGAAAGAACCCGGGTTAGAATATTCTCCCCATACGAAACAAGACTTTAAACTGGCCTCCTTCCCCATAACTGACACCCAGGAAGACGACACCGATAAAGGTTTCACCGACCAATCCCACGGCTCCATCCTGGTAAGGGTTGGCAGATTGGTGTTTTGAGAAGGCCTTGCCAACCTCATAGACTCCGCTCAGATACAACTTTCCCAAAAATGTCGGTTGAGAAAACAGGGAGCGAAGCAGTGCGAGATCTCCATAATAGTACCTGCTGCCATATTGTTCATTTCTGCTCAACGCACTCAAGCGCAACGGTCCCCCCAGGGAGAAGAGCGGGACAGGCAACTGGTTGTTTCCTGTCACACCCCCTGAGATGCTGTTCAGAATGGTGTACCTCGAATTGATCGGGTGAGCGAAGCTGACAAGGCTTTCGATCTGCGGATACTCTCTCTTTGCTATGGGAGAGCTAAAGGTGTACCGTGCTTCAGTGACCGTGCGAATTCCGCTGTGGGGAACCATCGGACTGTCCTGTCCTTCATGTTCCCAGCGGGCCCGCAAGAAGCTCAAATTGCCAGTTCTTTCGCTAATGATAGGCGACCCCTCGGACTGGCTAAACCGTGCATGGCCAATCTGGTAGCCAAGGCGGACCTCGTCAAAACGTCCGGCTGCGTAGCCGAAGTCGGCTCCAAAAGCAGGCTGGTGATAGTCAATGGAGAGGATCTTGGTCCCCTGGTCGTACACATCGAAGGTTGAGTCTTCGAAGAATACACGGGGTGCCAGGAAAAAACGGCTTGCCCTGATCCGCCAGTAGTATTCAGTTCCGACCTGGTTTAGTGTTCCAATGTTAAAGTCGGTACGCCACTCGGAAAGCGGCCCTTTGAAATCCAAAAAGGTCAACCGCCCTCCCAGACCAAAGCGCAATCCGTCGGATTGGGAACCATCGAGAAGGATCAACGTATTCAAGAATGGGGGCCCGTATTCTTTCTCGTGAAGTCTGATCAAATATCCCTCTTTGCCCGACTGCCCCGAGACACGATAATCCGCCGAGGCATAGTGGCCCCAGCCGGTGAACCGTGTCAGGAGGGTTTCCACATCCTTCGTTGAATAGCTTCCTCCCGCGAGGAGTGACACCTCTTTCTCGACCACTTTATTCTGGCGAGGAGAGGCACCGGAGATCGCCAGGAAGTTGGGATGTTCAAGGGATGGGCGACGGCGTTGTTGGCGCTGGGTCACATAGGTTGCCCACTCTCCTTCATCAACAGCCAGAGGCAACAACTCAGCGGCTTTCAAAGCAGTTGACTCATAGCCAATCCTCTCAAGTTCTGCTGAACGCCGGAAATCAGACGACTCGAACGCCGACAGATTCGGTGTCACCACGACATTGGCCAACTTGATATATTGGCTTTCGTTTCCCGCGATCATGATGTCAATTGACCGGCCCGCGACCCCCAGCAGGGAAGTAGGGGCGTTCTTCCCCAAGGACTGACCTTTCAGAGGGACCGCGATGATGAAATCGGCACCCATCGACTGAACAACATCCACGGGCAAATTGTTGAGAGTACCGCCGTCCACTAGAACCTTGTCCCCCACTTTCCAAGGGGAAAAGATGGCCGGAATCGCCATAGTCGCCCGAAGTGCGTCAAATAGCGAACCGCTTTGGAAAACCACCTGGTTCCCTTCTTTGAGATCAACTGCCACACAGCGGAAGGGAGTAGGGAGGTCGTCGAAAGACTTCATGTCTCCGTAGGGACTGGCAAATCGGGCGATCACAAGACCAACCCCATGACCCGACGACAGTCCGCTGGGCAATCGAAAACCACCCTTCAGGCCAAACTCGAGTAGATTGGGGAATTCACGGCGATCTTCTTTCCTTCGGAAAGCCAGATCCGGAAAGAGGGGGGCCGAGCGTAATGCGTCCTCCCAGCTGATTTTACTCAGAAAGTCCTCAATTTCCGGAACATCATAACCGGATGCGTAAAGCCCCCCCACTAATCCTCCCATGCTCGTACCAGCCACCATGTCAACCGGGATCCGATGTTCCTGCAGCCACTTGAGGACGCCTACGTGCGCCAGGCCCAACGCACTGCCGCCCGCCAAAGCCAGCCCGATGCGGCGCCGCGGGGATTGTTCCGCCTTCAATGTAGAACATAAAAGGAGGAAGCACAGCCCGAGCAACTTCCAGTGCCTAGAGATATGAAACCAGCTTCTCATAAATTGGAACCTCAATTTGCGAGATTGAATGAACAGTTCAGAAATACTGCGCCATCCTGATAAAAACGGTGCCGAAATGCAAGGGATTTACCCATTCCTCGGACCGTGCAGACTGCTGGAGGAAGGCGATAGGGAGTGAAGTTCAGCGACTGAACTGACGATACTGACTGGGGAATTCTCTTTGAGACTGGTCCATGGCACAAGCGACCTACAAAATGGAACTCGGTACGGAAGGCGGCTTCGTTGCTTACGTTCAGATCGTCAGCCCTGTCCTGGGCGACAAAAGTGGAAAATGGTTTGTTGTGACACCTGACTATCAGGCTTCCTCACCGGGAGGAAAACCCCACGAGTACCCATCCTTGTGGAAGGCAGAACGAGCCGCCCGAGAGGTAGCGTTGCGCCTGGCAACAAAGGTAACAGAATTGGAAAATCCCGGACAGCCGTTGACCCTGCCACCTGTCGTCACAAAACATAGACGTCGAAAAAGATGACCGTTCCCTCGGCTCAAAGAGGCATCGCTTCCTGCTTTCCCTCACCCAGGCTGTCAACAAGCGAGGGAGACGCTGATCGGAACACCCGATAGTCGAGCTTCGGAAAGAGGTTGTCTCGCTTCTCGATCTCCTGAAGACAACTCAGACCGTTCTGTGGGTTATGGACTTGTTCGAGTAGTCCTTGAAATCGTGAGATATGTTCCCGAAACCGTCGAATTGCATAAAGAGGGAAAGTTCTTCGACTGATTCCAAAAGCCCAGTCACTGCTTTGGGCCAACAGTAATTCTCTGCCGGCCTGGTTGAGTATTCTCCTGAGTATTCCCTCAGCGTTCGGAAAACGATTAGCCAAATCCACCATCTGGGCTTCAGCCCAGTGTTGGTGCCGGTATAGCCATTGCGTATCCGGGTTCAACCAAACCCGATTATATCCCTCGGCTCCCCAGGAGGAAGCCGAAGGCAGAGAGAATGAAAACGTTGGAGAAGTCTCGAGATAATCACTCAGAGTTACCAACTGGAAATTACAGACAGACATGGCTACCTTGCGAATCACTGCATCCAGGAATCGTGGCCCTTCAAACCACCAATGCCCAAAGAGTTCGGCATCATAAGGAGAAACAACAAGGGGAGGACGGCTGAGCTTTGCCGACAATGCTGCGATTTGCGACTCCCGGGAGGACACAAAGTGGTTGGCGTGTTCAGCAGCCCGAGTCAAGGCTGAAAGTCGATCGTAGGGTTCTCTATTCCTGAGGTCCCCTTTTCCGGTGATCCGATAGTACTTGAATCCCAGGTTGCGCCGTATCCCATCCTCGTGGAGGTAGGGCCTAATATAGTCATAGTCGGCGTCGTGCCCCAAATCCCGGTAGAATTCTCGATATTGGGCATCCCCGGGATAACCACCATGCAGGTTCCAAACCTGCCAACTTGATTCCATATCCCTCCCAAATGCCGCAATACCATGCGGCGTCAGGGCCGGGGCGTAAATACCATACTTAGGTGGAGGCATGCCCAACAGAACACCGTGGGAATCAAGGACCAGAAAGTCCAGACCAAACTCCTGAAGTAGCGGGTCCAACCCGGGCTCGTATCCGCATTCAGCCAGCCAGACACCGCGAGGCCGATATCCAAAGTGAGACTGAAATGCTGCCAAGGCCACTGCCAGTTGTGCTTTCCTCACTTCGGGACGGGATACGAACGGAATAAAGGGGTGAGTAGCTGGGCAGGTTACCAGTTCCACGATTCCTTGCTGTCGCAATGTCCGGAAGGCCTCAAGTAGATTCCGGCTGTAAGTACTCTCATAGTCATGCAAGGCGCGGGAAAAGAAATCCCTATACATCCTCGCCAAAACATGAAACTGGGGAGAATTGCGGGTTCGTGAGACTTCCTTTCCAGCCAACTCGATTCGCAGTTGCAGGTACTCCAAGTACCTCGACTGAAGCAAAGAGTCAGACAGCATCTCGGCCAGGGTTGGAGAGATCGACAGGGTCAAACGGCATGGAACCCGATCGCTGGCGATGTGGCTCAGCACCGAGATCAGGGGCAGGTAGCTCTCGGTAATCGCTTCGAACAGCCATTCCTCTTCAAGAAACGAAGAGTGGTCGGGATGGCGAACGAATGGCAGATGAGCATGGAGGATAAGGGCTAGATAGCCTTGGGTCATTATGAAGAGGGCTTCAACACAGTGACTGCCAATGGCGGAACGGTCAACTGCAGGGAGTAAGGACGTCCCTGCCAGGGGATTTCGTCCGCAGGCAGACCCCCGGCATTTCCGAAGTTGCGACCACCGTAGATTGAGGAATCGCTATTGAGAAGCTCCTGGTAGAACCCTCCGACCGGGACGCCGATTCGGTAGCCTTCCCGGTGGAGGGGGGTGAAATTGTAGACAAAAACCAGGAAGTCGCTGGGATTCTTGCCACGACGCAGAAAGCTGACAATACTTCTGTCGCTATCGTGGAAGTCAATCCACTCGAATCCTCGGTAGTGAAAATCGATTTCGTATAAAGAAGGCTGTGAAACATAAAGGCGATTCAGGTCCTGAACAAACCGTTGAACCTGTTGGTGCGGCTCGTACTCGAGCAAGTGCCAATCCAGGCTTGCGTCGTGGTTCCATTCTCTCCACTGGCCGAATTCACCCCCCATAAAAAGAAGCTTCTTGCCAGGTTGCCCATACATATATGCCAATAGCAATCGCAGATTGCTAAAACGGTCATGGAAGTATCCAGGCATTTTGTTTAGCAATGACCGTTTACCGTAGACCACTTCATCATGCGACAACGGCAGCACAAAGTTCTCGGTGAAGGCATACATCAGGGCGAAAGTGAGGTTGTTGTGATAGAACTTTCGGTAAATAGGATCCTTTGAGAAAATCTCCAGCATGTCATTCATCCACCCCATGTTCCATTTCAAACTAAACCCCAATCCTCCTAAATAGACCGGACGTGAGACGGCAGGCCAGGCAGTTGATTCCTCGGCGATATTCAGGATCCCCGGGAAAAAATGGCAAGTCAGTTCATTGAATTTCTTTATGAATTCGATGGCTTCAAGGTTCTCATTGCTCCCGTACTGGTTGGGAATCCATTCTCCAGCAGGGCGAGAATAGTCGAGATACAACATAGAGGCTACAGCATCCACCCTCAATCCATCGATATGGTATTTCTCGAGCCAGAACAGTGCGTTTGAAATAAGGAAATTTCGGACTTCATTGCGTCCATAATTGAAGATCAGTGTTCCCCAGTCCCTGTGTTCCCCCTTGCGAGGATCGGCGTGTTCGTACAGATTCGTCCCATCGAAGAAGGCCAGCCCATGGGCATCTTTAGGAAAATGGGCGGGGACCCAATCCAACAGAACTCCGATTCCTGCCTGATGAAAGCGGTCGACGAACTCCATGAAATCCTCAGGTTTACCGAACCGGCTAGTCGGAGCAAAGTAACCGATAGTTTGGTACCCCCAGGAGCCATCGAAGGGATGCTCAGAAATCGGCAGGAGCTGAATATGAGTGAAACCCATCTTCTGCATGTAGGGGATCAAGCGATCAGCCAACTCACGGTAAGTGAGATAGCGGTTTCCTTCTTCAGGACTCCTCATCCAGGACCCTAGATGAATTTCATAAATCGCTAGTGGGGCCTCAAGCCAATTCGTGTGGGTCCGCTTCTCCATCCAGGATTGATCCTGCCACTCATAGTCGTGCAAATCGTAGATGATCGTGGACGTCTTAGGAGATTTCTCGAAGTAGAATCCGTAAGGGTCGGATTTGATCAGGAGCAGGTTATTGTGACGCGACTTGATTTCAAACTTGTAGAGAAGCCCCTCTTCAAGGCCCGGGATAAACAACTCCCAGATCCCACTGCTCCCTCTCATTCTCATTGTGTGGCGCCGGCCGTCCCAGTTGTTGAAGTCTCCGATGACGCTGACTCTCAAAGCATTGGGAGCCCACACGGCAAACTGCACTCCCGAGACTCCATTGATGGTCTTCAAATGAGCCCCCAGCTTCTCATATTTCTTGAAGTGGTTGCCTTCGCCCATGAGATAGAGGTCGAAGTCTGTCAGCACGGGCGGGAAACAGTAAGGATCGACAAACTGAGAGAACTTTCCTTCATGATCTTGCATGCGGATCTGATAAGCAAACAGGTCGCGTCGATCCAGAAAGAGCAACTCAAATATTCCCTCGGGATGAATCCTTTCCATCATTTGGAGATTATCTTTGGGCCCCTCCAGACTTACCCAGGCTTCCCGGGCCTCCGGTAGAAATGCCCGAACCACGACGGCCTTTACTGATCTCCCGGTACCATCATCCTCAATTTCCACTGGATGGATGCCAAGGATACTGAAAGGATCAGAATGTTCCAAACGAACCAACCGCTCGATCTCTTCCCTCGATACCAAGGCCTTCATTCATTCCTCCAAGGCAACTAATCTGGTTCTTGATCAGCTTGTGGGCAAACTATTCGAGAGAGGTCCAATTTCTCCCGTAGAATTCTCAGGGGAATCCCTTCGGTCCTGTCCACCCGCCGATGGTCTGTCTTCCACCTCCGCCAACGCGACCGGTTGCGAAACCCACCGCCCAGCCTCCCTGAGAGTTGAGTCGTCCACTGGTTTCATCTTCGCGACGCTAGTCAGCTCGAGAAGGTCGTTAAGCCAGGTTGTGGTCTCCTGATCCTCGGCGGACAAGGAGTCAGAGGATTTAATAGAGCATTTCGGAGTCTCCACGACATTGGACTCCAGTAAGGTCGTTGTGCCATACAACTCAGAATAGAGACAGAGACGAACCTGGTAGCGAGATCCGGGGTTTGTTTTGAACCACCAGCATGTCACAGTTCCCAAGTCAAAAGTAATTTGCTGGCCACCATCGGGTTGGCACCAATCCAGGACCAGCTGAAACGCAGACCGGTCCTCCTCCGGAAATCTCGATAGCACCTGCCCTATTAGGCTCTCGGTCATTTCCCAATATGCAAAAGCGTGAAACGGATCCTGAACCATCAGCTCCAAGCAATCCGATTTATAGAAGGCCGGCAAACCCGGCCCTAAATCGACATGAACCCCAGGCGGCAGTTTTTGAAGTTCCTCTGAAACTAACTCCGGGAGAGGTTCCTCAACAGGGGGAGTCTCCGCTATTGAGGAGGAGGACCTCATGCTGATCAGCGACCTTTCGACCCTACAGATGAATCATGGTCCAATGGCCTGAAAATACCAGAGGGTCGAGGTTTCTTGCAACTAGAATCTCACTTGACTCGTTTGGGGCTTCTTCATAATCTACGTCCAACCAGGACCAATTGTGGCTGCTCCGAACGTTTTTTCTTCATGATACAAGGACCTATGCAGCACACATCTTCCCAATATGAGAATTCGACCAATAGCTGCAAACGATATTTTGGGCTGGCTATCAAATCGTCGGCAATCGGTTCTTTTCAAATGAACCATCCAACAGATTACGTGGAATGAAAGACTGTCTGTCGAAGGCCTCAGAAGCTGCAGATTACCTGGTCCGGACTCTGAGTCGATCCGGAAAGAAAGAGGAGATTCCAGCACTGGCGGTGATTCTGGGCACAGGCTTGGGAGGCTTTGCGAAATCTCTTGTTGACAGGAAGAGTGTGTCGTATGCCAGGATCCCGCATTTCCCGCGAACCGCCGTAGCTGGCCATGTGGGAACATTCAGTTTGGGAAAGGTCCGTGGCTGTTCTGTCATCTGTCTCGAAGGGAGGGTTCATTACTACGAAGGTCATGATTCGACCAAGGTGACCTTTCCAGTACGGGTTTTGGGAATCCTCGGGGTCCAGATCCTGATATTGACAAATGCCGCCGGAAGCTTGAAGCCGGGGTTGCGACCCGGTAGTCTGATGTTGATTCGGGATCACCTGAGCTCCTTCATTCCCAATCCCTTGATTGGGCCCAACCAGGAATCCTTAGGCCCGAGATTCCTCGACATGAGTCAATGCTATTCTTCCCGGTTGCGGGCCATAGCCTTGAGATGTGCCCGGACCTTGAGGCTAAGGATAAATGAGGGAATCTACGTTGGCGTGACCGGGCCGAGCTATGAGACTCCTGCAGAAATTCGAATGTTCCAAAAGCTCGGTGCTGACGCCATAGGTATGTCCACTGTTCCAGAAGTCATCGTAGCACGCCACATGGGGATAGAGTGCTTGGGGATTTCAGTCATTACGAACCTTGCCACAGGGATTTCCAAGACTCCTCTCACCCACGATGAAGTGATCAGGACAAGTCAGACGGCTGGACAAAGACTGTTGAAGCTCCTGAATTCGATCTGCTGCGCACTCACGGCGGAGACATCCATGGACGGTCGACCGTCATGAAGAAATCTTCCAACGAAAAATGAACTTCCTGCGCCCGGAATTCATCGAGGATCAAAGCCAATCAGGAAGAATTGCCATGACGAAGCGCGGCCATCGCGCTTAAGACTCCGTTGTTGTTGAAGCCAGTCAAGCAACAAGTCGATGATCATTATAGGTATTTGCGGCGGGACGGGTTCTGGGAAAACCTCAGTGGCCCGAAAGGTGCTTGAGGCTATCGGTGGGGAAAAGGTATTGTTGCTTTCCCAGGATTGCTACTACAAGGACAACAGCCACCGGACTCAAGAAGAACGGAATCACATCAATTTTGACCACCCGGATGCTCTGGACAGGAGTCTACTTATCGATCATCTGGAGGCGCTCAAACTGAACCGGTCGGTGAACCAACCGGTGTACGACTTTACAACGCACAGTCGCAAACCGGAACAAGTACGGCTTGAACCCCATCCTGTCGTAGTTGTTGAAGGAATCCTGATCTTTGTGGATAAGAAACTCCGGGACCTGTTCGATTTGAAAGTATTCGTGGATACCGACCCGGATGTCCGGTTCATTCGCAGGTTAAGGCGAGACATCGTTAAGCGCGGACGTACCATAGACTCGGTTGTCCAGCAATACTTGCAGACCGTACGCCCCATGCACCTCGAGTTCGTTGAACCTAGCAAGCGTTATGCCGACGTGATTATTCCAGAAGGTGCAATGAACGCCGTCGGTGTAGAGTTCCTGATCGAGAGAATTAGAGCCTCACTTTTGTGACCCCAGGAATCTTGAGAGGAATTCAGGAATAGCCAAAGACCGATCTCCCTTTTCACCTTCTGACTTTCTTCACCCCCACTTTAGGGCAGACCTCGTCAAGACTACATATGTGACATAGCGGTTTGCGAGCAGTACAAACTCGTCGTCCGTGAAAAATCAGCCGATGGGAGAAATTGATCCACTCTTCCCGTGGAACCTTCCGCATCAGGTCTTGCTCGACCTTTTCCGGCGTCTTGGCGTGAGTTAACCTCAATCGGTGGGAGAGCCTAAAAACGTGAGTGTCAACCACAATCCCTGACGGAATTCCAAAGGCTGAGCCCAGCACGACGTTAGCAGTCTTTCGTGCCACACCCTGCAGTGTCAGCAATTCCTCCATGGAATGTGGGATTTTGCCGCTAAATTTATTGACTAATTGCTGACATGCTGCCTTTATGTTCCGGGCCTTGTTACGGAAGAAACCAGTGGAACGAATTAGATCCTCCAATTCAGATAATTTTGCTTCTGCAAGATCGCTAATAGTTGGATACCTTTGAAATAGGACAGGGGTAACCTGATTGACCCGCACATCAGTACACTGCGCAGACAGGATTGTCGCAATCAGCAATTGCAGGGGATCAGCGTGAGTTAGTGCGCACTGTGCGTCCGGATACTCTGCCTTCAAGAGGCTGAGAATTTTCCGAATTCGGTCTTGCTCTTCCTTTGTCATTTGAGCTTCCTCTCTGTTTGCAATAATGATGAAATTTGGCTGCCCAGCAAGCCTGGATTATAAGGCAGGTTCGAGCGAAAACCTCATTATCGGATTGGGCAGATCCTTTGAGAATCTATTTTTGATTAGTTATCCTTACACCGCTTGGGATATGATATTGGCACTTGAAGTCAGTTTGTCCTGCCACGCAAAGAATGAGCCAATATACTGCTGATCTCCACATCCACCCTCGCTCTGCCCATTCAGCTCAGAGAGGGGATTGCATCTCCGAGCTGATATTCTGGGCGAAACGAAAAGGCATCCAGGTATTGGGGACGGGAGACTTCATTTATCCTGATTGGCTAGGGTTCATGGAAGCCCACTTGGAGCAGGACGAATGCGGGTTCCTCCGCTCCAAAGGGGGAGATGATATCCGCTGGATGCTCACCACAGAGGTGGAAACCGTCTTCCAAAATGAGGGCAGGAAGTATCAGGTTCACCTGCTCGTGACTGCACCCAGCTGGGAAATTGCCTGGCACCTGGCACGGGTTCTTGGGCGGGCAGGGGATTTGACAGCTGGCCGAATTCCGCGTTTTCAAATGCCTGCGTCCGAGCTTCTGGCTCGTGTCCTGGAGGTGTGTCCGGATAGCCTGATCATTCCCTTGCATATCTGGTCGCCGTGGGGGTCCTTGTATGGCTCGAGATTCGGTTTTGAGTCATTCGTGAATTGCTTTGGAGATTTGTCCCCGCAAGTCTTGGCCGTTGAAACCGGTCTATCCAGTGATCCCGGCGTCTGTTGGTTGGTGAGCGAACTCGACGGGAAGCAAATTGTCAGTTTCTCGGACGCTCACTCGCCTCGAGACATAGGACGAGAGTGCACTATTTTTCAGGGAGAATGTTCTTATCGAGGGGTGTGTCAGGCTCTTCAAGGGAGCGGAGAGAATTCAATAGCCGGGACTATCGAATTTTTTTCTGAAATCGGGAGGGACTACTTCAACGGACATCGTGATTGCGGAGTGATAAAATCTCCGGTCGAGACAAGGTTGGAAGGCAAGCGTTGTCCTGCTTGTCGCGATGAAATCACCATAGGGGCACTCCAGCGCGGACTTGAAATTGCCGATCGGGAAGTCAAAGACCTGGGTGTGTTTCAGGAAAAAGGGTGGATCCACACTCAGAAGCTAAGACGTCCTCCATACCGAAAAGCTATCCCGCTCCGCGAGATAATAGCCTCCACATGTGGTATCAAAGGCAAAGAGAGTGTCATAGTCGACAGGATTTATGAAGCTGCACTCGGGTGCGGAGCTACAGAGTATCAGATCTTGTTGGAAATGAGTGAATCTGACCTAAAGTCCTTTGTCGACCCGCAAGTCAGCGAAGGGATAGTTCGAGTAAGAGAAAGTCGCTTGAAAGTCGTTCCAGGATTTGACGGCGTCTATGGCTCAATAGAGCTCTTTGAGGAGAAGGAACTGGCAGACTTGACCCAGTTGCGACTATTTGGATGATGAATTAGGCCTAAGTGATTTGGATAACTACCTGTGTGTCGTATTGAATCTGATGGCAGGTTCGGCTACCCGAATGGCTTCAGTCCTCTGCGAAGTCAAAGTGGTCGCTGGGCCGGGCTACTGATTGGGCAATTGAGTGGGCGACTTTGACGGTTCAGTTCCAAAAAGGGTTTGAAGTCGAGGCAAAGGTTCAGTCTTATGTCTGGGGCCCGACGGAGCGGCTCCAATCGCCCTTAGCCCAAGTTGAGGTGATGGTGCAGTCAACGAGAGTTTCCGCCTATCACGCTTCACATGTCTTGGTTGTGAACGCCTTCTCTCCTTGATGATCCCTTCTTCGATTAAGATGTTCACCACCCTTCCTGTGCCCGTATCCAGCACGCGGGCAATGGCAGCGATGGATTGTCGGTGGTTTACGAATAGGTTACAGATGGTAAGCCGACGTTTGAGTCCAGGCTCGAGATCTGAGGGGTTCGGCAGCAGCGCAAAAGGTCTTCCCGTCAGCTCAAATCCTTCAA
>Ga0335071_10005980_pt1 | contig 12610 bp, 13 predicted proteins | sample Lox_Sample_15_FD_206724 | JGI IMG/M metagenome (GOLD analysis project Ga0335071, IMG submission 206724) | Soil microbial communities from Loxahatchee National Wildlife Refuge, Florida, United States - Lox_Sample_1.5 | ecosystem: Environmental > Terrestrial > Soil > Wetlands | place: USA...
CTGCGGTTTATGTGCATTTATGCGTCGCATACGACGCACTGAACTCGGCTGACGCATTCAGTTGGTCCGACGATCGGACATAAACCGGACACGGTGCTTGCACTCCCGACAAGGGACTTCCCTCGCCGCTGCTGGTCCGCAGACGAGCAACGTAGAGGTTGCGGGGAGCAGGTATCCCGATACTTGGCATCGCCTCATCAGTCACCGACTCGACAACCGCAATAACGGCCCCCACGGCAAGCGCAGCGTGAAACGGTCCATTGCAGCTCCTTCACCAACGTGGAGTCGATTCGGTGATCATCGCCGTGGTGGGCTCGCGGCTCCTAGGGCCGTTTGCCTTGACGCACAGAGGCGGCGGTCACCAAAGCGATTGGGCGAGGTCGGGTTCGCGACCTATGGTCCGCACCCAGGGGCCAACGACGTTGTGAGCAGCGCGGCACCCCTAAACAGCACTACCCTGATGTCGTGCAGTTGGTCGCCGCCCGCGGGGGAATCATCCGGTTTCGCGTCGACGCCGATCAGACCGTTCAATTGGTCGTGGCCGGCCGGACCGACGGCGACCCGATACAGCGATTCGATTAGTCGACGTACGCCAAACGCACTAATCATCAGGTAGCGCCGGTTTCAGGGTTGCTAAGCAACCCGTCAGCTGGCGTTATCGCCTACGTGTTCGGGCGCTCTAATATATCTCTCATTTCTTCAAGCTCTCCCCTGATATGTTCGACCACCTTATGTCGACTTTTCCCAAATAGTTTAGCGATGAAACTGAAGTGCAAATTAGTGGTTAATATGCAGCCATCGTCAGCCAGTTCGAGCATTTCTTCAACTCTTTTTAGAAAGAGCGAAGTGGGAAATAGGAACTTGTAATCAATGTACTTATTCATCTCGACCCGGGTGACCCTGCCTCGAATTTTCTGCTCCTTTCCCGTGATCGGCGATACCTGCCTAAAATAGAAGGTCACATCGGGATGCTCTAGGTCTGGATCCTTAATCTTAACCACGCGCTCAATATGATCCTCGCTAACCTCGGTATAGTGCTTGTCGTATTCGCAGAGGAACAGAAAAGCTTTCTCTACGGGTACGTTGATCTCAATAACAATTCTTTCGATCACTACTGATACGCCTCCTGTATCTTTTCACGAAGGATGCCGAGGAAGCTCGTCGCAAAGTCCAGCCTGCGCGGTTCAACAAAGCCAAATCGTCAACCACAGCCGGGTTAATTCAAGCACAGCTTTTTGCCCTTGACACTTTTGTGCAATCAGCACCCGGCTGCAGATGCCGCGCGGTCGGCAGCGGTGCGGTCCGCCGCCGTCGATAGACGTTTGCCCCCGTTGTCCGCCGCTGGACGCTCGCCGGTGAATCGGGGCTTCCGGCGAGCGGCTACCGGCCAATATCGCTTCGACCAGCTAGGACTTGGTGGGGCTGTTCGGAGTCGGTTAATGGTTGACATCTCTATGTCGGTTGATCCTTGACAGTCTGTCTTGTGGTTAGGCCTGTTCGCGGGTGCGGAGGGCCCGTTCGTTCCTTACCTCGCCGTGGCTGGTACGCGTGGCGCTCTTGACCAAGTGGTCGCCGACCCAGAACCGGAGCAGGTCACCGTCGACATGCACACCAGGAAATGTCAAGCATCAGCCGAGGTAAAACAGGGCTGTTGTAGGGCGGGTAGGACTTGAACCTACGACCTACGGATTATGAGTCCCTAGCCAGTGCTCGCGCGACCAGCGGAAATAGTTAGCTGTAACCCAGCATATCGCCTGTTAGACAGCATATTCGTGCGTTGCCAGTACGGCTCCGGTGCGCCCTCGGTACGGCTACAAACCGCCCCCGGTCGCCGGTATCTCGCCGGTACGAGCGTGTTAACTAACGGTGGGGCCTGGGCGGCAGTCGAATTTAACAGCGGGGACGAAAATACGATCGTTCAGCTTCCACACTTGTCCGCCTGCGCGCAGGTCAGCCACCCGAGGCCAGCGCCTTGAGTTCGCCGAGTGACTCGCGGATGTGTTGTGACAGGTCGCGACCATCAGTGCCGTCGATCCAGCCTTCGACGGCGACCTTGAAAACTGCGACGCCTGCCATTGCGGTCAGATTCGCGGTGAGGGCGCCCACTCCGCGGTTGCACAACGCATCGGCTATCCCTTCGGCGAGGCTTGAATACTTGCTCAGTTCCCGCTCCTGAAGCCCCGTGTTGGCGGCAATAACAGCCTGGCGTTGGCGCGCCGCCGCCCGGGTGATGGGCTCGAAATACGAGAGGATGGCCTCAAGGCCCGCAGCCACGGCATCAATCGGCGAGGCCGAATCGGGAGCATCCGCGACGGCGCTCACGAACAGCTCATGTAGCGCGTCTTCGCCCCAGAAGACCACCTCACGTTTGTCGGCGAAGTGCCGGAAGAACGTCCGCTCCGTCAGACCAGCCCGCTGAGCGATGTCGGCAACCGTCGTCTGGTCGAATCCGTTTTCGCTGTAGAGCTCTAAGGCCGCCCGTTGTAGGCGGTCGCGCGCATTCGGTTCCCAGCGACCCACAGCATCGATGCTAGATGATGACAGTCGCTGACATCGATGGTAGCGTTTGTCATGACAGCGACTGTCATCAGCCGATCCTCTCGACCATATCGGCGGAGTCGCGCAGGACCGAAACGCACTTACAGCGAAGTGCGTTGGGAAGAAGACCAGACGGGATGGTTGCGACATGCGACAGATCCGAACCGATCTTTGGGAAACCCACACCGACGCACCGTTTCCCGGACTGACTACCCACGCGTATTTGTGGACGCGACCGGAGCGAAACGTGTTGCTTTACAGCCCTGCCACCGAGGTCGACTTCGCCGCGATTGAAGAACTGGGTGGCATTGGCTATCAATATCTTTCCCACAAGCATGAAGCAGGTCCGCTCCTCGCCCGAATCGCCGATCAATTCCGTTCGCAATTACACGCACCCGCCGCGGAACTGGGGCAGATCGGGCGGTACGCCCACATCGACGTGTCGCTGGCAAACCGACACGTAGATAGCAACGGCTTGGAGATAATTCCAACTCCCGGCCACACGCCAGGCAGCACGTGCTATCTGTTGGCTGGGGTTGAAGACGAAACCTATTTGTTCACCGGTGACACCACGTATGTCGGCGACGACGGCAGATGGACGACATATCTTGTGTCCGATAGTGACCCCGCTGCATTGAGGTCGAGTTTAGAACTGCTGGGCACACTACACCCAGACATTGTGATCACAAGCGCATCCCGCAGCGAGACAGGCATGCACAGACTCGGTTCTCGACGCTGGTCGGACTGCATCGCCGAAGCACTGGCGAGTGTGCCTGGCGAAAACTAAATCGCCGCAACGGAATACATTATGCCGCTTGCGGTGCGCCACGCCACTGAACTGGCACCCGATAACCACGATTACACAGCGACTACGCGCAAATGAGGCGAAGGGAACCCGAATGAAAGCAGTGCGATTCGACAACTATGGCGGCATCGACGTTCTCGACGTGCGCGAGGTGGCCCGGCCGCAACCGAGTAAGGGTGAGGTGCTGGTCGAGGTGAGGGCGGCGGGCATCAACCCCATTGAAGCCATGATCCGCCAGGGCGTGATGCAGGAGATGTACCCGGTGACATTTCCCTCCGGGGAGGGCAAGGATCTGGCCGGTGTAGTCGCCGAAGTCGGTCCCGGTGTGGATACGCTCTCAGTGGGTGATGAGGTGCTCGGTTTCTCCAAAGACCAGGCCAGCCATGCTGATTACGTCGTTGTGTCTACTGAGCAGCTCATCGCGAAACCGCCCGAAATCCCTTGGGAGATCGCCGGTGGCCTCTTCATTGTCGGCACCACCGCCTATGCCGCCCTCCGATCGGTTGCGTTGACGCCGAATGACACGGTGGCCGTTGCTGGCGCCGCGGGCGGGGTGGGTACGATCGCGGTGCAGTTGGCCAGGCGCAGCGGCGCGACGGTGATCGGTATCGCCGGTCCTTCCAACGATGAATGGCTCTCGGGTCATGGCGTGATTCCCGTCAACTACGGCGACGGTCTGGCGGAGAGGCTGCGGGCGGCTGCGCCGGGCGGCCGCATTGACGCGTTCTTGGATTTCTTCGGCGGCGGCTATGTAGAACTGGCCGCCACCGATCTGGCCATCGCACCCGAGCGGATCGACACGATTATCGACATGCCAGCGGTCGAGCGCTTCGGTGTGAAGTTTGTCGGCAGTGACGAGGCTGCCGACGCCAGCGTGCTCGCGGAGCTGGCAGCACTTGTTGCAGCAGGTGAACTTGAGGTGCCGATCGCCGAAGTCTTTGCGCTAGAGGATGTTCAGAGTGCCTACCGCGTGCTGGAGAGGCGCCACACCCGCGGCAAAATCATCCTGCGGCCTAGCGCGTAATCGAGCGACCGCCGATCTCACGTCGCAGAATTCAAAGCCGGGGGCTGAACCGGCGGTTAGAGCCGGCTCGGAGGGCAACGGCTCGACGTGCCGTTTGGCCAACTCAAACGCCAGCCACCGAGGGACCGCGATACGGGCGCGACCGGCGCAACTCCAGCACCGTCGCTTCCACCACCGCTGTCATCTGATGCGGACAACTCGCCGGCCGATTCGACCGATCCTTCAGCCCGTCGAATCCCGCAGGTTGATAACGGCCAACAGGTGTGCAGCGTCTGACGCGACACTCCCACCTTCTGGGCCACCTGCGAGATTGACAACCCATCACTGATCACAGCCAACACGGCCTGATACCGCTGCTCGGCCACGCTCAACTCCCTCATTCAGGGAGTGTCAAGGATCAGCCGAAACAACTGTCAAGCATCAGCCGACACACTGTCAGGCATCACCCGAAGACGGAAATGTCAGCCATCAGCCGACGTCCTACCCGCTTTACGGTGGGGCGGGCGGGGCTCGAACCCGCGCCCAACGGATTATGAGTCCCTTTTCGATAGCGCTCCGACCTGCGTATACGCCTTAGCCGTTCGCAGCGATTCGCGTGCAAGACATTGTTTTCGGTCGTTGCCAGTACGTTCCCGGTATGCCTCCGGTACGGCTACAAATTGCCCTCGGTCGCCGGTATCTCGCCGGTACGAGGGCGTTAGCTAGCCGCGCGACGGCGCCGTTCTTATGGCAGACGAAGCAGAACAATTTTGCGACACCGAGGCGCGTCTTGCTGCTTCGATGTGCCAGTCCGACGATGGGCGTTATTCGTGCATCGATAGCGACATCATTCGTGGATAGAGGATTGCTGGACCGAGCCATCGAGTAAGGAAGCGGCGTAGTTCGATTCCCTCGCGGGGTGGCTGCCCCGGATCGGTCAGGATGGACTGCACCGTGCGCATGGTCATTTCGGCGAGTTCACGGAGCGCAGTGTTGTCGAAGCCGTGGAGCTCCCAATCCACATCGAAGCGGTGAAAAACCGACAGGGCGAATGTGATCGCGGTGTCGGAGCTCAGCGAAGTGGCGGCTTCGCCCTCCTCTCGCCGGGTCAGCAGGTTTTCCAGTTGTGGATCACCAGCGAGGTTTTCGATTCCAAACGACACGCTTTCGACGATTGCGGTGACTGGGTCGTTGAGTCCGCGAACGCGTTCAGCGATTTGGTCGATAAATCCGTCGACCGCACGCATTGCGCTGGCGATGAGCAGCGCATCAGCGTTGGGAAAGTAGCGGTACACCGTCTGGCGAGTGACTCCGAGCCTGCGGGCGATGTCGGCGAGGCGTATGGACGCTCCATTTTCGGCGATCTCCTCGTCTACCGCACTTAGGATGCGCGAAATGGCTTCCTCGTCCGAGGCGGGTGTGGCACCCGCCCAGCCACGACTACGCATTCGCCGTCACTAGCCTTTCGCTGGTGAATTCAACCGTAAGAGTTGCGGGACCGGTCATTCCCAGCAGCGGTTTCCACGGGGCCGGTCCGACGCGATGGGTGGTGGGAAGTCGACGGGTAAGGACCGTGAGTGCTTCCGCCAGTTCCCGGCGTGCGAGGTTCGCGCCGAGGCAGTAGTGCGCGCCACCGCCGAAAGTCAGAATCGCGGGAAGGTCGTTGCGTGTGATGTCGAAGCGGTCGGCGTCGTCGTAGATTGCTGGGTCTCGGTTGGCGGCAAAGGTGTTCACGAGTACCAAGGTTCCTGCCGGGAACGTGTACCCGGCGAATTCAACGTCGTCAGTGGCGGCGCGCGGGACGATACAGGCTGCCGGTGAGTGGCGCATGCTCTCCTCGACCGCTTGCATCGCAAGCTCTGGTTGGTCGCGCAACTTCGCCCACTGGTCTGGATGCTCGCAGAGCACCTGCACCGACGCCGACAGTTGGTTTCGCGTCGTGTCCGTTCCGGCCATCAGGAAGCCGGCCACCAGCATGCGGAGTTCCTCGAGATTCAGCCGCTCGCCGTCGCTTTCCGCGCGAATGAGCTCCGAAAGCAGGTCATCGGTGAGGTGGTCTCGGCGCGCGGCCACCATGTCGTCCACGTAGGCGTCGAGTTCGCCCCATGCGCGCATGATCGCGGCCTCATCGAAGGTGACATCGGGCTGGAAGTTAAGGGCCTTGAAGATTTCCTCAGTCCAGTCCGCGAACGACTGCCAATCCTCGCGGGGCGCGCCGAGCAGCGCGCAGATGATCGGAGTCGGGTACTGATACGCGATGTCGGTCACGACGTCGCACCGCCCGGCGTCCACGACCCGGTCGATCAGCCCGTTGACCACCTCTTGGATGGTGTCTTGGAGACGTGATGTCGCGCGCGGAGTGAACGCCTTGGAAACCAGTTTGCGCAACCGGGCATGTGATGCACCGTCCAGGCCCAGGAGGCTGCTCGCCATCTTGTCGAACAACGGACCCGACGTGATGCCCTGCGCCGCCAGAGTGACACCTGGTGGCAGGCGGAATCTGCTGTCGCGCAATATGTCGCGAGCCAGTTCGTAGGACAAGATTTCCGGACCGAGGGGCCCAATCGCGATCGGCGCACAGGATTGCGCCGATCGGACATCCTGAAGGATGTCGTGCGGAGTGGCGGTGAGGCTGTAATCGAACGTCGGGAGACCAGCGTCGAAGACGCTGGGAGCGGTGCTGTTCACGTTCATCGAATTTCTACTTCCGTTGGCGCCCAGACGGCGATAGTACGGACATGTATACCACGAGCGTATGACCAGGCCGCAAATACTGCAAGGCAAGACCGCATACTCCGAGGTAAACCAGTTCGTCGCCCGCTATGGTCATACGCGGGTTTACTTGACGTCTATCCCCGACGCCAGCGCAGTGGTGGAGTCGTACTGCAATGGACCGAATTTCAGTCGGCCTTGCTGGTGACGGGGGGTGTGGGCCTTGCAAGCAAACTCGGCGAACCTAACCCCCACAACATCGGAGGAACCTTCGCCGGGGCCGGTGTCGGCCAAGGTGCTGAGCGCCTGGTTAGGTAACCAGCCGCCTGAATAGCGGCACTACGTTGCTCGCGGGCTCGGCAGACTTCGCCGGGGCGATTGGTTTCGGCAAGGCATTGGGAATGCCGCCATCTGCTTGTGGGATATAGCCGCCGTACACGTCCAATGTCAGCGAGTACGTCGCGTGCCCTAGCCACTGGCTAACCTGCATGAAGTGGACACCCGCCGACAGCTGTAGTACCGCGAATGTATGCCGCTTATGCGGACGTCTTATCTGGGGTAAATGATCTTGATATTGCGTTTCTACAGGTAGACCGTTTGCAGACGCGTCCGCGAAAGAAGCAGCTGGTCAGGTGTTGCGGGCGCTGCGCCAGGCGTTCCAGATGTCGGGGCGGAGCTTGCCGCGGTCGGGGACGGCGAGGCCGGTGGCGCGGGCCCAGGCCCGGACTTCGGCGGTAGAGGGTTGCGGCGCGTTGGGTGCTTGGTCGAGTTCGGTCACGGTGTGGTCGACGGCCAGCGGGGTCAGCAGCGTAAGGGAGGCGTGCTCGGTCTCGGCCCAGGCGTGGGCGGCGGCGAGGAACCGGTAGGTCCATTCCTCGGCGAGCTGGCGGGTTTCGCAGAAGACGATCGGCACGTTGGGCCAGCGGATCTGGAGTTCGGCGAGACCGTCGGCGACCAGGGAGGGCCGGATCCGGTCGAGCTTGAACACCTGGGAGTAGCGGTCCTCGACGACGACCGCGGCGCGTGGCAGTGCCGCCAGCTCGGCCACCGCGAAACGGAGTTTCCCGCCGGTCAGGCTGGCCACAAGGTCGACCAGGGACTTGCGTTCGACCGAGGCCACCAACCGCCCGCCGAGGGTGATGCCGTAGTCGCCGCACGGCAGGGCGCGTTTCACGGTGCGGACCTGTTGGCGGCCGAACCGGTAGGCGTACTGCTCATGGGAGTCGACGACGATCTCGAGCTCGGTGATCCCTGCGGCCCGGGCGGTGGGTGTGCGCACGTTCGGGCGGGCCTGTTTGCGGGTGCGTGGGGACTGCCAGAAGACGACGTCGCGGCCGCGGGCTTTGGTGAACACGATCTGGGAGCGGCTCTCCCGACTGCGGTCGAGAACGACGTCGATGGCGGCGCCGCGCCGTGCGCACGACCGGAGTCGTGTTCGTTCCACGATGTCGGGGTCGGCGGGCCACTCGTCTGCCGAAACCTGATAGCAGAACAGGGCTTTCGTGCGCGGCCAGGTTCCGGAGGTGCGGAACACCATCCCGCCGGCCAGCGGTAGCCGCAGCAGATAGGGCAGCGTGGAATCCGGGTCCGGGTTATGCGCGATCAGTAACTCCGCCAACGCGTTTCAGGCCTCCGCTCGATCCTGGCCAGCGGGACGGCCGAGGTGCCTCCGAAGTTCGAGGTTCTCGCCATGGGCGGCCTCGAGCGCCTGCCGCAGCGTGGCGACTTCCTCGTGGTGGCGGCGTTTGAGTTCGGTGAGCTGGGCCGTGAGGGTGCGTACGACGCTGCTGGGCTGGTCGGGGTCGGTCTGGTCCGGTGGGGGCGGTGGCATGCTGCGCTGCTGGTTGCGGAGCTGCTCGACCCGTCGTCGGATCTCGGTGTTGCGGTAGAGGAAATCCAGTGACACCCCGGCGGTCTGGGCGAGCCCGCGGAAGGTGATTGGCGCGTCGCGGCGGACCATCTCTCGCAGGCCCTGTTCGGCGCGGGATTGGGCGGCGGCGCTCTTGGCGGTGGCGGCTCGACGAAGGTTAGCGGGGTTGCCGCGCATCAGTTTGTGTCCGGCTTGTCGGTGATGGCGGTGGTGCGCGCGTCGACGCCGGCGCCCCGGACGGCGCGGTCGGCGAGCCGGGTGTTGCCGAGGGTGAGAATGATGCGGCCGAGCGCGTCGCGTTCCTGGTGGCGTCCGGCCAGCCAGATGTTGTCCTCGCCCATCGGCTGTCCGGTGCGGGTCTGGAAGGTCGCGCGGCGTTCGGTGATGAGTTGCTCGGTGCGGGTCAGCTGGGTTTGCAGCTCGGGCAGGAAGGTGGCGTCGGTGGCGAACTTGTCACAGGTCAGGCAGGCGTTTCCCTTGCCGCAGACCTGACGGGGAGGCAGCAGGCAGTACCCGTTGGGCAGGATCCGGTCGGTGCGCCTGTCCAACTCGAGCATGTCGTAGAGGTCGCGGGGATCGACCTCGATCTTGCGCCCATCGGCGGTGATCTTGCGGTAGCGCAGAAACTCGGCCTCGGCGGTGGACTGCAGGGTCTGCGCGTAGGTCATGCTCATGGTCGGCGTGAGGTGACCGAGGTAACGCTGCAACACATGCAACGGAACGCCGATGTTCAGCAACCTTGTGGCGACGGTGTGGCGGAACCGGTGGGTGCGGTTGAAGTCGACCAGGGCGCCGGTGCTGTCCCGCACGTCGAGGCGAACGGCCAGCTCGGTCAGCAGATTCCGCAGGGTGTTGCCGGAGTAGGGCCGGTCGCCGTTGCGGTTCATCTGCGCCGCAAGGAACAGGTACTTCGGGATCCTGCCGGGTGCACCGTGTTCGGCGAAAAACCGCGCCGCCCATTGTTGTTGCTCGCGGATGATCGCGACGACCTCAGCGGGCACGAGGATGGTGTCCGGCGCACCGTCGATCTTGGTCTGCTGGTAGCGCAGCTTGGCGACCAGTGCCTGGTCGTCGCCGTCCTCGGCAGGCTCGCCCGGCGAGGACGGGGCTGTCGGCGACAACGGCAGCAGTGGGTCGCGGTCGAGCAGGCAGATCTCGCTTACGCGCCGGCCGAGCAACGCCACCAACATGGTGATCCGCATGGCCTGCTCATCACCGAACCCGCCGTCGGCGACCGCGGCGCCGAGCAGGTCCAACCCGCCCAAGATCTGGGTCATGGCGTCGTCGTCGATGACCTGACCGTCGAGTCGGGGCCGCGGCTTGCCGGGCAACTCACCACGCCGGTAGAAGCCGGCGTGCTCGGGTCCGAGTCGCAGCCAGCCTGGTTCGGCCAGCGCGGCGGCGGCCGCGTCCTTGTTGTCGGTCATGAACAGGTAGAACTGCTCCACATCGCTGGCCAGGCGCTGCACCGACCCCGGCGACAACCGCTGGCCGGTACGGCGTCCACGGGTGACCGGCCGGGCGCGCAGATGACCAAGGAAATCCAGCATGAGTGCGCGCATCCCGGCCGGGTGATCGGCCAACCACGGCCCATCGACCCCGCGACCGGCCAAGAACCCGTCGAACTCGCCCACCGCCACGACCCGGCGGTGCACCGTCGACCAGGTCAACATCCCGGTGTCCAGACCCACCTTGCAGTGCCACTGCAGGCCGCGCCGCAACCACCGGGTGCCGATCCGGTCGAACCGCACCGAGTACCGGCCCATCGGCTCGTGATCGCGCAACGGAATCCGGTTGTCCTCCACCGGGTTCCATTGGTCCCGCCGCCACCACGGGCCGGTGTCGCAGGCGGTGACGAGCAGACGCATCATCCGCGTCAGCAACCGGCGGACGGTGTTCATCGTGGCCGCCGCCGGCAGCCGCCCACTGCGGCGGTGCACCCCACGCTGGATCTGTTGGCACCACTCCCGCACGGACAGTCCGAGCAGGGAAGCCGGCGCCCGCCGTCCACGATCGGCGACCACCTCACCGAGCCGGCGCACCAGCATGCTCAACCCCGGTGTCGGGACCTTCCCGCCCAACTCGATGATGCGGAACACACACCACGCCACCTCCCGGCGCATCGGCTCTGGTAGCTGCGACAGATCCACCCCGGCCCGCCAGGTCCCGTCGTGGCAGAACGCTCCCGCGAACTCCGGTGGGACACTCGACTCGGCGAAGCACGACAACCGCATCGGTTCCGGTACGCCCGCCCACAAGTCGTCCAGCGCCCGCGGGTCGCAACGTCCGCGGGCCGCTTCCACCCAGTCGATCGTGGCCTCCCCGCGTCCGCCGGTCACGAGCCGGACCCGACCCGCTCATCGCGGTGCACGTCGACTCGCCAGCCCGCGCTGAACGCCTTCCAGTCGGCGACCGCCCGCATCTCGGCGTCCTCGGTCACATGCGCGTAGGTGTTCAGCGTGGTCTGCACGTCGAGATGTCCCAATCGCCGACTCACCACATGCACGGCTACCCCCGACAGCAACAGCGCCGTGGCGTGCGCGTGCCGCATCCAGTGCGGAGTCCAGGCCTGTGGCACCTGCCCGGACAGTTGCCGGCGCAGCCGGTCCACCAGGTCATAGACCGACTCCGGTCGCCACGGCGCGAACCGCGGCTCCCGGTCGAGGTTGACGAACACACAGCTGGCGTCGAAGTCGTCGGCGGCCAGGTCGGCACCGGCCTCGCACAGCCGCCAAACGTATTCGCCGTAGAGCCGGTCCAACTCGTCGGAGACATACACCCGCCGGTAGCCGCTCTTAGCCCGCACCCCGTGAGGATGGTCTCGGTCCACGACCTCGATGAACGGCGTCTCGCCGCACCCGGTGTGCCAATCGCGATGCTGCAATCCGAGGGCCTCGCCCAGCCGCAAGCCCGTCTCCGCCAACAACATCCACAGCAATCTGTTGCGGACCGAGCCGCGCCACTGCCGCGTCTCGGTGTCCCAGCTCGCACACGCCTCACAGATCCGCTCGATCTGCACCGGCGTCAAGATCGGAGGCGCCGCCCGGCGCCGGTGACACACCCGGATCACCGCCTGCCGGCGGCCCTTGCGGCGCGCGACGTGTTCCAGCAGCGGCTTGTACCGACCGCCGCCACGATGGGTGATCCGGTGCAGGTCGCGACCCACGTCCACGCCGCTGAGCACGTGATAGTCGTAGCAGGACAACACCGCTCCCAGGCGTGCGGAGATCGTCGACTCAGCAAACCGTGCCCGACGATGCTCGATCGACACGACCTCCGGCCCGTCTCCGGTGCGCAACCAGGTCAGGAACGACCCGAAGTTCTCCAACGTCACCGCGTCCCAGTCCAGCCCGAACAGCTCCAGAAACTGCCACCACAACGCCAACGCCCGCGCGTAGGACTTCACCGTATTCGGCGACGCCTGCTGGGCCCGTAGATATTCCAGGTACTCCTCGGCCGGTCCGACCACACGGTGGCCCGCGCCCAGCACCGTCCATGTCCGTTCACCCGAGGGAAGGGTCAACCCCTGCGCCCGACAGGATCCCGTCCCCACGGTTGCAGTCGTCACACCCGCACCGTAACGACCCCAGATAATGCCTCCGCGAACGACACGCCGATCCCCGTGAAGATCAGTTGTCATCCGTCACGGACGATGATCCCGCGACCCCAGATAAGAATTCGG
>Ga0335071_10005981_pt1 | contig 12609 bp, 11 predicted proteins | sample Lox_Sample_15_FD_206724 | JGI IMG/M metagenome (GOLD analysis project Ga0335071, IMG submission 206724) | Soil microbial communities from Loxahatchee National Wildlife Refuge, Florida, United States - Lox_Sample_1.5 | ecosystem: Environmental > Terrestrial > Soil > Wetlands | place: USA...
GATGTCCCGGTAAATCCGATCCATATCGGGATATTTCATAGTAATGTCTCCCTGAGATTGCCGGACCACTCATTTTTTCACCATGTGCTTTCGATACATCTGTTCGAGCTCTGAAAGGTCGTTCACTGGTGTAGGGATCACCCTTGATTCGTTCTCCAGAACGTCTCTTGCAAGGTCCCGGAACACAGCCGCTTCCCGGGAGGCTGGAGCATGCTCCACCACGGCCCTGCCTTCCAGCTCGCAGGCCTGGATCACGGGACTCCGGGGGACGAACCGGACAAACGGCGTTCCCAGCATTGCAGCAAAGGCCGGAATGACTGCATTTTCGAACGCTTCATCACCATTGCTATTGCAGATGATGCCGGCAAGGCCGGTATCCCCCCGTTTAGCAAGCCGCTGTACGGCCCGGGCAATATTGTTAGCTGCATAGATGCTCATGAACCCCCCGGAGCAGACAAGGTAGATCTCCTTTGCAAACCCCTCACGGATCGGCATCGAAAATCCGCCACATACGACATCACCAAGCACGTCGTAGATTGCCACGTCGACATTATAGGTCGTAAAGGCATTCAGGTCTTTTAAGATCTGCAGGGCAGTCAGCACGCCCCGGCCGGCACATCCGACTCCCGGTTCCGGTCCCCCTGCCTCAACAAGGTAGATGCCACCGGGCGATTTGAAGACGATGCGGTCCATCTTGATCGCGTACTCGTCCTTACCCACCCGCAACTGCTCACGGTGCTCTTCCAACACCGCGGGGATGAACTTTCCACCCGCAAGGATCCGGGTCGAGTCCCTCTTGGGATCGCAACCCACCTGCATAACCGTGTGCCCCATCTCATGAAGCGCGGCGGACAGGTTTGAGGCGATCGTACTCTTTCCAATCCCGCCTTTCCCATAAATCGCAATCTGTCTCATGAATGTATCACCACTTTGCTCCGTATCTTCTCTCCTTCGAACGCCACGCCATAGTCCACTCGTTCTGAACGCATTCGAAAAGGTTAAGGATACCGGGATACCCGAAATATTCCCTGTTGATCATCCTGAACTGGCGCATTGTCCTAACCACTTCCACGATATACGGGATTCCCAGGCCCCCGGCCGCGTGTCTCTCGATCGTGCTGCCGAAGACAACCAGGGGCCTGACCTCCATGAGACTCTTTCGCGTTTTGTACACGTCCGTTCCATACATGACCATTGGCGTAAGACCGAGGCTTTTCAGTTCCCCTTCCAGCAGATCCCGCACAGGTCGCTGCGAGGAGTAGAGGGCAACGAGCTGTGGGGTCATCTCCATCTCCTCGGTCACAAATCGTACAAGCGGGATCCCGATTGTGGCATCGGCAACAATCGCTGCTGGCGTCCGATACAGGAACCGGGCCATCGGCCACTTACACCGGCAAGTCGCCGTTACCATCCGTTCGCCTTCGGAAACTATCTCATCCGCTGTCTTTTGCTTATCAAATCGTTCCCCAAGGGTGTTGAGCCATCGTTGCGTATTGGTCATCCCGACAGGCAGGGGAATTCCTTTACAGACCTGTTCCATGCCATATTCTGTTGAGAGGAAATCCGCTGCTTTCTGCCCGGCATCATGGCTCAGCACGAGAGAGGTCTCAGCAGATGCCGCATTTACGATTTCAGAAAGCGGGGTCTTATGCGTGAGCGTGGCGGCCACGGGAATACCCATCCGGGCAAGCATCTGCTTGACCCATGCCAGGTCTGCCGGCCACGTCGGATTGGCGTTCGCATGGGGGGCAACAAGACATACAGAACCTGGCACCTTCTCCACACTGCTATCAACCAATTTTTTCAGCATCGTGTCGAGCGCGATGTCGATACCGGTATACTGCGATCCCCGGAATCCGGGGCTTGCAATAGGGACGAGCCGGAATTTCACCTCCGGTTGCAGGGTCTCGCAAACCGCGACGATGTCGTCGCCAACGATTTCGGGGCCGCAGGCAGATATGACGAACAAGGCGGAGATTTTAAGATCCTTCACTTCGCGGATGGTGCGGGCAAGGATATCCTCCCCGCCATGCACGATCTCATCCACGCAGAGCTTGGTGCAAAGCGTCATCGTCTCCATGTAGTCACACTCCTGAGCTGCAAAAGCCGTATTGACCAGGTACTCGCATCCCTGCGGGGAATGGGAGAGCAGTGCTGAGCCGGAAACCCCTAGCGCGGTCAGGGCCGCACCATTGAAAGCGCAACGAAGGTAAGGGTCTGTGCACGCCTCATATGAGGGGATCCCCTGAACTACCGGTCCTTTATCGTTTCCCGGTACCATAGAGCATCCCCCTGAATAGTTTCGACCTCGGGAGGTCTTTGTTCTCAAGTGCCTGCCTGACAAGAGCAGCGATGTTTTTAATCCCCCGGTACCCGTAATGGGGCTGGAAGGCCGGGTTCATGAGGGATAAGTTCACCACCGGGCAGGGTGGGAACCGGCCGGAGTTACCAAAGAATATCGGGTTGTCGTATTCCCGGACAATCGATTCCAGTTCGTCCTCAGTTTCCTTTGACGACCGGAAACTACCCAGTTTAAAGAGCCCTTTTGTCAGGATAATCTCCGGGTTTATTCCGGTTCCGAGTATGTATTTGATACTGGGCATCCGCTCCTTGATCGTGTACGGGTGGACATTGATCACGACCGGGTGAGCCCCGAACTCCTCCGCCATCCTTGCGAGCGAGAGGGCCCGTATTGGCCCGGGAAATTCGGAAATCTCGATAATTGCCGTCTTACCGGAAAGGGCCTCTTTGAGATAGGTGACTTCCGTCTCCACTTCCTTTGTCTCCCGTTCGATTACCTCCAGCGCTTTCTCCTCCATGCCAAGCGGTGTCGCCACACCGAGCAGCCATTCCTCCGTAGCAGCGGGCCCATATGGCTGCCCGGTTTTACTGTAGGGGACACCGAACCGTTCCTGCATCATGTCGCCGAGTTTCTGACCCCAGTCATAGCACCACGAGGCATTCAGTTCCACCTCCCTGGCGTGACGGATCTGCTCGACGGTGCAGCCTCCGGCAATGACGGCATTTACCTTGATTCCAATCGCGGTAAGAAGGCGTTCGATCTCATCAAGGTCCCAGTTGAACTCTGTGGGGGACGGGCCCCAGCGGGCGCCGAGGATGTTGATCGTCCTCTTCAAGGTCGTCTTCGGCGGTTCCATCAGTTCCATGATGAGCTTGAATGCATCCTCGTACCCGCTCCGGAAATCACCGCCGAACCCTTCGCTTTTAAGGGCCAGCACCCGGCAACCGACCAGATTTTCTGCCTCGCGGGCAATACTTTCCACATCGTCGCCGATAATCCCCGAGCAGCAGCAGGAAAGAATGACGATAAGGTCGGGGTGGTATTTCACGTATGCTTCCTTCACTGCTTCAAGGAGTTTTCCCTCACCGCCATAGATGACATTACTCTCGTCAAGGGTGGTGCAGGCCGTCGGCTCGAGCGGAACACCCCGGATCTCGCAGCACTCCCGGGTCCTTACAAAGTCGGACATGTACAGCGGGCACCCCGTAGGACCGTGCACGAGGGGGACAACGTGCCGTATGCCGCTGATGACATAATATGCGGTAAAAAATTTACACATGGGGGCGTGCGAAGCCTGCAACTTCGGGATCATCTCGCCCGTTTCCACTTTTTCCAGTAACTGCTGCAGGTTACCGTGAAACACTATGGAATCGTTCTCCATGATTTACACATTCACCCATCACGCGAGCAGGATAAATAATTATTTAACACTTTTTCGTTGGTTCTGCCCGGACTCCATTACCTGCAGGTTCTTTATCGGAATTCGGCATCAGGTTGTTTCTGAAAATAAATTTGTATAATTTGTTTAAAGAGAAATGATGGCACCTGCAGAAAAGTGCTCTGTCCGTCATTCCTGATGGGGATTTTCTGTCATAACCAGGACTCCCTTCCTGGATTTTTTAGCCTGATATAGACGGTAGAGGTCGAGACCATACACAACTGCCAGTAGGGTAAGAAAAAAATGCAATAACAAGCCGGATACGCGACAATACCTGAATGATGGGCATTATTTCAATTACCCCGTTTACTTAAACTCTGACAGGGAATGATTTCCAGAAATAGCCGAATGATTTTCAGGTGGCATGTCCGCCCATCTCTTCGTTAATTTTTGGAGGTTGCAAAAAGATCATAATGCAAGGTAATTGTTAAAATATCTCTAATTTATCGTCCAATTGGCAAAAATGCCTCAGCCCGGTATCCTAGTCCAAGGTTGAACCTTCATCGATCCAACCTTGTTTCATTTCGGATTCTCCAAAATGAACAGGATAATGGCTTTCGGAATGAATAATTATTTCGGTCAATTGTTGTCTATATGAAAAATAGCAGGCTATTTATTAATAAATATATTTCATAGATTCTTTTAGATTTCCCGGATTTCCTAGGCTATTTGTAACCAGATTTCATTTTGGAGAAGGGGGAAGGTTTATCCATACTTAAGTTAGGATTCGATCTATGAAGAAGAATGCAATTCTTCCTGACGATGAATTAAGCGGAGATGAAATTCTCCTCAGGTGCAGACGGAATAAAAATGGCGATTATGTATGCAAAATTATAGGATCGAATAAATTAGGGAATATCCAGCCGCAGTGAGATGTAAGTGACAATGAAAAGCTCAGGGTAAGCTATCAGCAACGAACCTCCTTCATCCCTTTTTTGTGTGGAACAACTTACCTTCTGCAAAAATGCAATGTATGTTCATGGTTTGGGTGGAGATTCCCTTTCCTGTGGTGTAAAGTGACATTATATCCTTGAAACTATAATTTTCTTATCTTTTCGCTGCCCATTACTAGTTCTATTGAAGTTATCGGTCATTTTAACATGGAACAACCCCTAACTTACTCCATTGTATAATTAAGGATCAAATAATGAATAGCGAGGCTATCAATACTCATGACAGATATGGAACGGTTTAATAAAAAAAAGGCATTAAAACTTGTTATTTATGGGGTAATTTCTGTTTTACTGTTATCCGCAATTATTGTAATCGTTACAATCTTACCATCTCTTGATCTCGGAAAAGACCCTATCATCGATAATTGGGGTTCGTATAGCTCCCTTGATCATGTCGGAGATAATGGCTTAATTCAAAGGAATGAAAGTGCATCTTATGATTTTGTTGCATTTGGAGCAAATCAGACATTCTTCTCGTATGACGTCTTTGATAAAATAAATTCTACAGGAGGACAGGAATTAGACTATTTCATTATTAAAAATGGTACCTGGAAAAAAACGAGTCCCGATTCTTATACGATCTCAACTTCTGAAACTGTTATCGACAGTTCTTTTCTCACATTGGATAAAAAAACTTCATCGGATATAATAGCCTATGACAAAAATACCGATCAATGGTACTCAATTTCTGATCCTTCTTATAAATATTACCGATTAACTAACAATAGCCAAATCGCTCAAAAAATTATCCAGGGTTTATCTGCATCCAATATGGAAGAAGAATAAATGAAATCAGGGGTCTGTCAAGCCTTCGGCATCTACTTTAATTTTCGACTTCTTTTAAATGTAATAATCGAATTGATAAAACCACTAAAAACGGTTCAGAAAAGTCATTCATCTTAAGTCCCGATAATGCACCAGAACCAATCATTAAATCATCTGAAAAAATGATTTTTCTTATTATCTTCAGATTATCGGTCGCACTGATGTTGCCAACTTTCCCTGGATGATTTTCTTTGGATCTTCGGTTGTAACCTCGCTATAATGGCAGCAATAATAAAAAAACAGATGGAAACAAGGACAATTGACCCGCCAGGTGCGAGGTTGAACATGAATGACAACTGCAACCCTATGACAACTGATACGACTGCAATGCCGCACGAGGACATCACTGTCTGTCTGAATGGCATTTTCAACTGTATCATTGCTGATGCCGGGATCACGATCAGGCTTGATACCAGAAGCACACCCACAAGCCTCATTGCAACAACCACGGTTAATCCGGTCAGGATCGTGAAAATAAGTTCCAATGTCGGCACCGGCAGTCCTGCAACTCTGGCGAATTCTGAATCGATGGTAATGCCAACCCATTCTTTCCAGAACAACAACAAAATACACAGGACTGTTGCTCCGAGACCTGCGGCTAGGTAGAGATCAGTCTGGTTTATACCAAGGATAGTTCCAAAAAGAAAGGACAGGACGTCAACAGCCACATTCTGTGTGATACTTACCAGTATGATACCAATTGCAAGCCCAGATGCAAACATAATCGCTATTGCTGCATCTGATGCCACTTGTAATTTGCCAAGGGTATGTATACCTAGTGCTCCGAGTACGACCCCGGCAACCGCAGTATATAATGGATAAATTCCCGCGAATAACCCAAAAGCGATCCCGCCAAAGGCTACATGACTAAGACCATCTGCAATAAGGGATAACCTCCGGAGGACAAGGAACACACCAAGACTTGAGCAGGTGATTGCGACGATCAGCCCACCGATCAGGGCACGGACACCAAACTGATAGGATAAAAATTCAAGGACCATTGCTCTCCTCTCAAGTGCTTTTGCTTGCCATTACCATCAGGTTCCACAAACCTTCCGCATTTAGGTTTGCTGAAGGTCCGTCGTAGATCACCTTCCGTTGTAGAAATATTATCCTTTCAACATGAGCTGCCAGATCGGGCAGATCATGCAGGATCATCAGGACTGTGATCCGATGCGTTTTATTCAGGTGATCAACAAGATTATAGAATTCCTGTTTGCTCTGTGCATCTACCCCATTGGTGGGTTCATCGAGAGCGATGATGTGCGGCCTGCCCACGAGTGCACGGGCGATCAAAGTCCTCTGCTGCTGGCCACCGGACAGATCTGAAAACAGCTCATGCTGCACTCTATGAAGACCTGCTTCTCCTATTGCATTATCGACTGCCCTCTTACTGTCAGAATTCATGCGTTTGAACAGTCCTATCTGGCCAAAAGTTCCCATTTCAACAACTTCACGCGCAGTAACCGGAAATCGTTCCTGCCTGATGACCGGATTCTGGGGCACATAGCCGATACAGGGTCTGCAGGGGGTCTTGCCCTCACATTCATCAATATGACAGGTAAATGAAACGGTTCCCTTATCTGGCTTCAGCAAGCCGACCATTATCTTCATGAGTGTGGATTTTCCCGAACCGTTTGGCCCGGCAATTCCAACGAATTCTTCTTGGCGGATCGAAAAGGAAACGTCTTCCAGTATGGTATTTACCCCATAAGCAAACCAGACATTATTAAGGGTGAGACAGACCTGCTCACCATCAGGATGTATTACTGGCATGCCATCGCTTTCTTCATTTCCTGCAGGTTGTTTTCCATGACTGCAACATAGTCGGTATCATTAGCCGTCAGGGGACCTGCCGGGAGTATTTCCATCGTTGTGAACGGATAAACGGGAAGATTAAGTTCGGCTGATACGGCTTTACTTAAATCTTCTGCCTCATCCGGTTCCGCGAGAACTCCTTTGACATTCTCTGCTTTCGCCTTGTCAACGATAGCCGACATCTGTTGTATAGACGGTTCAGCATCTGGGCTGAGTCCAGCTATGGATATTGCAGTAAGGTTATAAGCCGCTGCAGTATAGTCCAGAAATGCGTGCGAGGTCAGAAACGTTCTGGTGGAGCAATTCGAAAGGCCTGCCTTATAGTCAGAATCAAGCTGCACCAGTCGTTTTTCAAATATTGCAGCATTATTCTGGTAATCTGATGAATTTGAAGGGTCTGCTTGAGATAATTGCTGGGCTACATAGGGGACGAAGTACTCAGCCAGCTGAGGAGATAACCAAAGGTGCGGATCTTCGGTCATATTCGGGAAATTCGGGTCACTACTTTTCATCTGATTATAGACAGTTCCCGGAATGGCATCGGCAAAAGTTGCAAGATGTATGTCAGGATTGGCCGAAGCTGCCAGGTTAGCTGCCCAGGGTTCGAGAAATGGCCCATCATAAAAAAATACCTTTCCATTTCTGAGAGCCACTGCATCTTTCGGTGTCGGTTCATAGTCATGGGGATCGGCCCCGGGAGGGAGCACCTGGGTAATTGTTATGTGATCCCCTCCGACTGGTGCGACGAGGAGCGTTATCGGGCGGAACGATGTGATTACCTGCACTTTTCCAGCTGATTCGATATTCGCAGGTGGTAATGATGCAGATCCACTAGGATTCGGTGATGAATTCGAACCGCTATTAGAGGATACTATTACCGGTTGTTTAGGCCCTTGTGAGATGTTCAGGCAACCGCTTCCGGCAACAAATGCAATAATGATTATGGTTACTACGATCAACAAAATAATCTTAAATTGTCTCTGTGTCAACCCGATCAATCCTTAGCTTGAGGTCAAATATCTTTCCTGCAAATCTTATTCGTGAGTTATACAAATAATAGTTGTGCTAATTTTGGGTATTATCCAAATATATTACCGCTATAATCTTAGGCAAACAATTAATATTCAAAAGCATTTTTCAACCCCTTATGAAGAATACCTGGAGGATAGCAGATTTAATATTTCTAGCAAACCCCTAATCATTCCCTATTCTCATAATTCGAGGCAGCCGTCATCATGCGTAATATCCCCGCAGATCCCCTTGTTCGGATGTCCCATCGAATTGCATATACGATCGATTGCATCTTTCGATACATGGCTTTCAAACCTCGAAACCTCTATACAAGCCTGTTCAGGTGATATCCCAAAATGAGTTAACATCAAGGACAGAATTCTGTGCCTTTTTATCAGGAATTCAGCATATTGTCTTCCTGAATTGGAAGGCCTCACCCCATAGTAGGGTGTATGAATGATAAGGCCGCTTTCAGCAAGTTCGTTTAACGTTTTGGTAATCGTCGATGGATCGACTTTAAAACGGGATGCAATATCATTAGTTTTGACGGCGTCGTCTTTCTCAAAGATATATTTAAGATATTCAACTTTTCTTGGAGACAACTCAAGCCCATTAAGCGCTTCCATGAAATGTTTTTTACCACATGAGGGAAAAATGTTTGGTATATTACCAATTTATATAATCGCTATTTTTCCGGTTGTCATTAATTTCCTATCATTGGATACTTCATAGTGATTTCTCCTTGAGATCGCCGGACCACTCATTTTTTCACCATATGCTGTCGATACATCTGTTCGAGCTCTGCTAGGTCGTTCACTGGTATAGGGATCACTCTTGATTCGTTCTCCAGGATGTCTCTTGCAAGGTCCCGGAAGACAGCCGCTGTACGGCCAGGACAACTATTTTCATGCGCCTTAATGGGGATGACCCCCTGGTGACCGGCAAAATGCCGCAGGGACATTTGATTAGGTATTTAAATAAGAACTCATGAAGACCACTGATGGACGATGAAGCCGAATAGAAGATTAGTACTCGTGGCTCTCTTCTCGATTTGCGTTATTGCATTTTCAGGTGGTATCCCCGGCGCCAACGCTAATGAGATTGCAACCGGACCTGTCATCAATCCCTATCTTGCATCCCCGGTTAATGCCATTACTCATTTTGATTCTTCCCAGAGCGACTCGACGCCATACGGGCCACCCCGTGGTTTTTTCACCGTTGATCCGGCGAAACAAACGGTTGTCTATGGAGGCCCCATAAATATCATTACGCTCGCCTCTACCGACAAGAACTCCATGTGGGCAGTCGGTTCCAACCGCGTAAGCTACGTGAATACCAGTGGCAATACCCTGAAGGAGGTCGCGAAATTTGAGGCCCTTGCGAATGCTACCGACAACGTGTTACCGGCAATTTCTGACGATAATTTCCGCACCTTCGGCGAATCGTCCGCAGTTGGAATGAACGTATCTACGATGGACAGTTACTTAAAAAGCTTCTTTGGGGACAATTATCAGAAACGCGGAGGACACGGGGCATATCCGGTAGTCGATAACAATAACGTGCTTTATACCAATTACGGCGACACCCTCTATGCATTTGCTTTAAACGATCCGACCAATCCTTCAACTGGAATAACGATTCGTTACAAAATAGAGCATATTGTCGCAACAATCGAGGGTAACGACCCTGCTCCACCACTGGGTACACGGCTAGTGGGTCTTTCCATGACATACGACGGCCATATCATTCTAACATTCAGCAATGGTGTGGCAGTCCTCGACCGCAATCTCGATACCTCATCCTTTTCCTTTTACCGGTTCCCCGATAACGAATTCGTCAGTAATTCGGTTGCCGTTGATGAACACAACGGTATTTACATCGCATCCAATAGGATCATGCGGAAGCTCGTCTGGACTGGCTCATCCCTTTCGGCTGATGTCAGTGACGGCGCCTGGTCGAGCCCCTATGATCATGCAGTGGAAAAACCTCCAATTATCAGTTTCAGCAACGGCACCGGGTCCACCCCGACGCTTATGGGCTTTGGCGACGACCCCGACAAACTGGTGATCATAACCGATGGCGCGAGTCAGATGAAACTCGTGGCCTTCTGGCGTGACAATATCCCTGAAGGCTTTGTCCAGAGGCCCGGTACTCAATCGAGGCGTATCGCCGGACAGATCCCGGTAACCTGCGGTTATACCACGCTTCCTGAATATATACAATCGGAACAGTCAGTCGTTGTTTACGGGTACGGGGCTTTTGTAGTGAACAATATTCCGACGACAGTCGATCCTCAACTCGAGAACAAAAATATGATCCTTCAGGCCTCGCTGATGGGGCCGGCATACCCTGCATCGTTCGGCATCGAGCGCTTCGAATGGGATCCCGCCACCCACGAATGGTCTTCGGTGTGGGGGCGATCCGATGTCTCATCGACCTCGATGATCCCGGTCCACAGCGAGTCCGGGAACATGGCCCTTATAAACGGGTACCGGGAGCCGAATGGCTGGGAGGTCCTCGGTCTCGACTGGAATACCGGGGTTATTGTCCACCAGACGATCTTTGGCAGGGAGAATTTTGGTAACGGGGCCTACGCAATTCTCGAGTACCTGGATAATGGAGACCTCCTGTTCAATTCGATCGTGGGCCCGATCCGTATCCATTATGGCTCAGGCCCCGGACCTACTCTCCAACCCACCATTACCCCTGCGACAACTCAGCCGACGATCATGCCCCCGACACCCCGGCCCACAATTACCTTTGCGAGCATGGCTCCGATCACGATAAAAACCCCGACCCCGGCGCCTACTATCCCCTTTGTAACGCCATTCCCAATAACCATTACAACGCCGTTCCCGGGGCCTACGATTACTTCCGCAACCCCGGCACCAACGATCACGGCAGCGGTCTGGCAGAATGCAAAGGACCGGATCGGGTCAGACTCCACCGACAACTACCCGGGCACGATCGCGTTGCCACGCATGACGTTTACGGCGGAGGATAATGGACGAACCGTCGGACTCGATAATAACGATATCGTAGCAGTGTCGCTCAATGAAAACCCATCGACAGGGTTTACATGGGTCATGACAAATACCTCGGGAATTGAAATTCTCGAAGACTCGTTTGTCGTTTCCGAACCTCCAATCCCATCCCAGATCCCGGTTGCCGGTCGTGGCGGTACAAGGACGTGGACCCTGAAAATGGCCGGCACAGGCAACCTGACATTCCAGGGGGTATACAAGCAACCATGGATGCCTGATTCTGACAGTGCGGCAACGTTTGCCATGTTCTTCGACGTCATTTGACCGGGAGTCAACTAATTTTTGGTTTTTCATTTAAGACATTTTCTGATATTCCGGCTTTGTTGACTGCTTGTAATCCCAGGCCGGATTATTGCAAAGGATCGGGCTTCAGGGGGGTGGGAGTCATCATCCCCGCCAATCCTTGACAATTTATTACATATCGGCCACCCAATAGTAGCTCATGTCACCGGCCCGGGCAAATTTTTACGATCCTCCACGTAATGTACGAGTCGCCTTCATCATGCTCCTGTTTTTAATCCCGCTCTGTCTCCCGGTAACCGCCCTTACGGCAACCATCAGCACAGGTCCCGGATCTCCGGATACCACGATTCAAAATGCATCATTTTTCGAAAACCAGGGAAAAACGCTCATGGCTGACAGGAACTGGAGCGGAGTCATCGATAACTCAAACAGGGGACGTGTGCTGTACCCCTACAATCCTGAGTTGCTCTGCCTGCAGGCGTATGCGTTACGAAAGACCGGGTATTACCAGGAATCAGTGGATTTAATCAGCCTGGCGATCCCGAATGACACCCGGCCGATCAGGTATGCGAACCGGGGCTATGGATACCTCGCGATGGGGAAGACTGCGGATGCTATTCGCGATGCGGATTCCGCAATCGCCCTGGACCCTTCATACTCCACGGCCTATGCCCTCAAGGCATCGGCCCTCCGGATCGCAGGGAATCTCTCCGGTGCAGAAGACGCAATCGACGAGGCACTTTTCATCGACCCGGAAAATGCATATTACCTGCAGGTACATGGCGAGATCCTTGCCGATCGGGGGATCTGCAGTAGTGCGATCGATTCCTTCCGGCATTCCATAGCCATCAATAATAATACAGACCAGCCCTGGCCGGGCCTGCCGAACGCAACCAGTGAACTCAATCATGCAGAGACGCGGTGTGCAGCACAGCAGATCCTCACCCCGACAACAAAAGCGTCGTTTCCTGCCGG
>Ga0335071_10005982_pt1 | contig 12609 bp, 7 predicted proteins | sample Lox_Sample_15_FD_206724 | JGI IMG/M metagenome (GOLD analysis project Ga0335071, IMG submission 206724) | Soil microbial communities from Loxahatchee National Wildlife Refuge, Florida, United States - Lox_Sample_1.5 | ecosystem: Environmental > Terrestrial > Soil > Wetlands | place: USA: Florida...
GAGGGCAAGCACGATCGTGACGAGGAACAGCAGCGGCATGTAGCTCGCGCGATCCGGCGAGATCGGCGCCAGCATCGCCCAGCCGTGTTCAGCAACCTTGCCGGCGAGACCGGTGCCGAGCAACTGCTGCGTGGCCGCATCGATGAGGCCGATGACCGTCGACGGTATGACGCCGAGCAGCAGCGTCAGTGCCGCCAGCCAGATGAGGCCCGCGCGCTCCCAAGGGCCGGCATCGTGCGCATGCGCGAGCGTCGGCTCGCGCATCTGGCCCAGGAAGATGATGCCGTGAAACTTGACCATGGCAAAACCGGCAATCGCGGCCACCAGCGCCACGACGGCGGCGGCGACGGGCACGACCATGTTGAGCCAGGAATGCGGCAATCCCGGCGAGAACAGGAAGGCCTGCAGCAGCAGCCATTCCGAGACGAAACCCGAGAGGGGCGGCAGCCCCGCGCCCGCGATCACGCCCAGCAGCGCGAGCCACGCCACCCAGGGCATGCGCTGGATCAGGCCGCCGAGCCGGCCCAGGCTGCGCTCCTTGGTTGCGTGCAGCACGGAACCGGTGCACAGGAACAGCAGGCTCTTGAAGCCGGCGTGCGCAAGACAGTGGTAAAGCACGGCCGTCATCGCCAGGGCGGCAAGCGCATCCATCCGGTAGGCGTGAAAGATCAGCGTCAGGCCGATGCCAACGGCCAGCAGGCCGATGTTCTCGATCGACGAGTAGGCGAGCAGCCGCTTCATGTCCGACTGCACCGTCGAGTAGAGCACTCCGAACAACGCCGTGACCAGGCCGACGGCCATGGCCACCACGCCCCACCACCAGAGCGTGGTGCCGACGAGGTCGAAGCTCACGCGCAGCAGGCCGTAGATGGCCGTCTTCAGCATGACGCCGCTCATCATCGCCGACACGGGCGACGGCGCGGCCGGGTGCGCCTCGGGCAGCCAGACGTGGATCGGCACCAGGCCGGCCTTGGCACCGAAGCCGACCAAGGCCAGCAGATAGGCGATCGAGGCCCAGAACGGCGACAGTTCCTGTGCGCGCATGCCGGCGAACGTGTAGTCGCCGGAGCCGGACGTCATGACGCCGAACGAGAGCAGGATGGAAATGGCGCCGACATGCGCGATCAGGAGGTACAAGTAGCCTGCGCGGCGGATGGCGTCATGCTTGTGGTCGGTCGTCACCAGCAGGAACGAGGACAGCGCCATGCTCTCCCACGCCACCATGAACGCGTAGGCATCGTCGGCCAGCAGCACCATGAGCATGCTGGCCAGGAAGACGTGGTATTCGAGGCAAAACGCGCCCGCGGGCGTCTGTCGGTCGTTCCTGAAGTAGCCGGCGGCGTAGACGGAAATTCCGACCGATGCGAACCCGAGCAGCAGCGCGAACACCGCGGTCAGGTTGTCGAGGCGAAGGTGGAAGGGCAGCGTCGGCAGGCCAATGACAAGCACTGCCGTTTCCGGCGCGCCACCAAGGAAGTCCAGCGCGACGAGGCCGACGGCGAGACCAACGAGTGCGCCGAGCGGCAGCAGCAGCTTCGCCACTGCGCGCATGCTGCCTGCCGCCAGCCCGGCCAAGCCCAATGCCAGCCACGCACAGGCGGCAATGAGGAGCAGGTCAATCGACAGGAGGGACTGCATCGGCGCGGCGCTTGTCTCGTGTTCTCTCGCAGGTCTGCGCCTGCCTAAGCTGGTGATTCTATCAGGCAGTACGCGGTCGCAGCGGGTCGTCCTCCCCGACGTACTCGGGGCGCTCGTAGATTCTCGCCAGCGCCTGCTCGGCGGTCGGGAAGAATCGCTTCTCGCCGATTTCGCCGCGCAAACCCGTTGCCTGCATGACATCGAGGACCTGTTTCTTCAGGCCCGCAAAGAGCATGACGATGCCCACCGCGTTCAGGCGCTCGACCAGGTGGCGGATCACTTCCTCGCCTGACGCGTCGAGTTCGTTGATGCCGTCGCCGACGACCAGCAGGTACGGTGCCTCCGGATTGTTGGCGACGGCTTCGAGGATCGCATCCTCGAAGAAGGCGACGTTGGCGAAATACAGCCGGCCGTCAAAACGCACGGCCGTAACGATATCGGACGCCGGCAGGTTGTTCACCTTGGCATCGCGCAGCGTGCCATCCCCCAGGCGGCCAAGGATTGCCACGCGCGGGGACATGGTGCGGTAGAGGTACAGGCCGATCGCCAGTCCGGCACCCACCATGATGCCGTTGTCGAGATGCGGCGCGAAAGCCAGCGTGGCAACGAAAGTCACGATGGCGGCGATGCCGTCGTGTTTGTTCGCTTGCCACGCGTGGCGGATGGCCGCGAAATTGATCAGGCCGATCACGGCCATGATGATCACTGCGGCCAACACGGCCTGCGGCAGGTGGTAGAGGAGCGGCGTGAGGAAGAGCAGCGTAAGCAGCACGAAGATGCCCGTAAATACGGACGACATGCCCGTGATTGCTCCGGCGTTCATGTTGACGGCCGAGCGAGAGAAGGACCCGGACACGGGAAAGCCCTTCGACAGACTGCCAACGATGTTGGCGATGCCTTGCCCGATCAGTTCCTGGTTCGGATCGATCTTCTCGCGTGTCTTCGCTGCGATCGCCTTGGCGATCGAAATCGCCTCCATGAACCCGACAAGCGAAATGACGATGGCGGTGGACAGGAGCGAACCGATCATGTCCCAGGAAATCCTGGGCAGCCCCAGGCTCGGCAGTCCCTCAGGAACCTTGCCCACGACTTCGCCCCCTCCGGACAATCTGCTCGTTTCACCAGCCTTGACGATGCGCCAGCGGCCGCCGCTGGAGACCACGCCGGCAGGCACCTTGCCTTGGGCGAAATACTGCGGCGTGCCACCGGGACTGACTTCTGTCTGCTCAAACACGATGCTGCGGATGGCGCGATTGCGGCGACGGTTCTCATCCTCGCGATCGCGCAACTGCAGCTTCAGGAGTTCCAGCTCGTAGTTGAATGTCGCCTCCTCGCGCGCATGCTCGCCGCTTGCCTTGTGCAACACCTGCAGTTCGGTACTCTTGGCCGTGATCTGGTCGTTAATCTCCTTGATGCGGTCCTCGGTGCGCACGAACTCTGCCAGCAATACTCTCGCTTCCGGGTCACCGATCTGATCGAGGGTAGCCGTGCCGTTGCGCTCGAAGTTCAGGGCCCAGGAGGCAAGCGTCGTGAGCGCCACCGCCACAAGCACGCCGGGCATTTTCGGGGCCCACTTGCGGATGCCCCAAATGAGCGCGATGGCGGCAAGGCCCACGGCCAGAGTCGGCAAGTGTGTATCGCCGACCTGCCTGGCAACACCCCAGACGTCCTGAACGAAATGCTCGGAGCGTCCGATCGGGACGCCCATCAGCTTGTTGATCTGCGAAAGGCCGATGATGATCGCGGCGGCATTCGTAAAGCCAACGATGACCGGATGCGAGAGGAAATTGACGATTACGCCGAGCTTGAATACGCCCAACGCCAATTGAACGATGCCCACCATCAACGCCAACATTACGGCCAAGGCGACAAAGTGATCGGACCCCACCGCCGCCAGCGGCGTCAGGCTCGATGCCGTAAGCAGGGAGACTACCGCTACCGGCCCGGTACCGAGCTGGTTCGACGAGCCCCACAGCGCCGCGACCATCACCGGCAGGAAACCCGCATACAGCCCGTAATAGGCCGGCAAGCCCGCGAGCTGGGCATAGGCCATCGACTGAGGCACCAATACCAGCGCCACTGTGAGGCCCGCAACAAAGTCGGCGCGAAACGTGCCGCGTCCGTAGGGGAACCAGCGCAGGAAAGGGAGGAATCGTTTCAGGGCGGTTGGCATGGTCATCGCGAGAATCTTTCCGGCAGCTGGATCAATCTGTCTTTGCGCAGGCTTGACTTCATTTTGACGTTCATTTGACGCATGTTGCGATATTAGCAGTCCGCAATAGGCCTTACGGGAACAAGGTTCTTATTCCCCGATCGGGGCCTCGTATTCCGCAGTGCAGCAGATTCGAGGGGGGGAAACCACGTGGAACGACAGCATGCCCGCTGGAGCAAGACCATCTTCTGGGGTGTCGTGACCGCCCTGCTCTACGCGGCGATGTTCTATTACGCCGACGTCGTACAGTATGTGGCGCACACGACGCCGGATGCTTGCGTGGTCGGCGAAGGCGCCAACGCAAGCTACTTCCATTCTTACCAGGTCGACGAGGCCGCTTGCGCCGCGAAGGGAGGACATGTCGAGCAAGGCACCTGGTGGCACGTGCTGCTGCCGATCCTGATCGCCTTCGCCGTTTCCTACGCCCACGGCGCCTTCACGGGGCTGTTCTGGGACGTGATGGGCCTCAAGCCTGCCCGCCAGCCCGACAAGGCGAAGTGACCGCCATGGATGCCGTCCAGTTCATCGACCTCAACGCCGCCACGGTGTTCCTGCTGGTGCTGATCGGTTTCATCGCCGGCATGGTGTCCGGCTTCATCGGCTCTGGCGGCGCCTTCGTCCTGACGCCGGCCATGATGTCGCTGGGTGCTCCGGCCATGGTGGCTGTCGCTTCGAACATCTGCCACAAGTTTCCCAAGGCGCTGGTCGGCTCGGTCAAGCGCCACAAGTACGGCCAGGTGGACGTCAAGCTCGGCATCATCCTCGGCATCGTCGCCGAGGCCGGCATGCTCTACGGCAAGCACCTGATGACATCGATCAAGCACCAGTTCGGCCACACCGGCACCGACCTGTATGTTTCCGTCATTTTCATCGTCGTCCTCGCCATCGTCGGCGGCTTCGTGCTGCGCGACTACCGCCGCCTGAAGGTGGCCGGCCACGACGCGCCGAACGAAACGCCCAAGCTGGCGCTCTGGGCGCAGTCGATCCGGATTCCCGGCACCATGGTTTACTTCAAGGCCATCGGCGCTCCAGTCTCCGTCCTCTTCATTCTGCCCATCGGCTTCGCCACCGGCATGCTTGCCGCCACCATCGCGGTCGGCGGCTTCATCGGCGTGCCGGCGATGATCTATATCCTCGGCGTGCCGGCGATCATGGCTTCGGCCACGGAACTCGTCATCGCCTTCGTCATGGGCCTGGGCGGCACCGTCGTCTACGGCCTCGAAGGCGCGGTCGACATCCGCCTGGCCATGCTGATCCTTCTCGGTTCGCTGTTCGGCATCCAGCTCGGCGCCATCGGCACCACCTACGTCAAGGACTACCAGATCAAGCTGGTCATGGCGGTGATCATGCTCACGGTCCTGTTCTCGCGCTTCTTCTACATTCCCGGCTACCTCTCCGATCTCGGCGTCATCGCGCCCATCGAAGGCGGCCACGTGGCGACGCTGAAGACGCTGGGCGATTCCGTGCTCGCGGTGGCGCTGATCCTCGGCGCGGTGACCGTGCTCACCGCGCTCACCAAAGGCATCGCCGAGCATCGCAAGCTCGAGCAGTCGCGCGAACTGGCTGCGGATCTTGCCGCCCTCGCGCCGGGCCGGGAGCGGTTGGCACCAAGCGGCTTGCTGCAACGTATCGAAGTCGCCACCGATGGCTCCGAATATAGTGCCGGGGCCGTGCGCACGGCGATCGACCTGGCGCGCCTTTCCAGCGCCCGACTCTTCGTCACCGGCATTGCGGTTTACAACCCGGAGTATGCCTCGACGGTTCCAGGACTCGAGCAGGCGGCGCTGGCAAAGGCCAGGAGCGACGTCGCTACGGCGGTCGCCGCCGCGGCCGACGTCGATCACGAAGTTGTCATCGCGGAAGCCGAGGATCCGTACCGCGGCATCGTCGATGCAGCCACGGAATACGGCGCGGACCTCATCGTCATGGGACGCCGCGGCCGACGCGGCTTGGCGCGCGACATGGTCGGCGACGCAACTGCGCGCGTGATTGGCAATGCACCGTGCAACGTGCTGGTGGCGCCGCGGGGAACCAGCCTCGGCGAAGGCGGGATCCTGGTGGCAACCGATGGGTCCTCTTACGGTAATGCCGCAGTTGCCGCCGCCGGTCGACTGGCGAAGAGCCTGCAGCGTCCCCTGACGGCGGTGTCGGCGATCCTGTCCAGCCATAACGACGCTCGCCGCCAGGAAGCAGTGGACGCCATCAAGCAAGTCAAGTCTGAATGGGGCGGTGACGGCATCGCGGTCACCGGCATTGTCGCTGAAGGCCGCCCGGAGCAGGTGATTGTGGAGCAGGCAAACCGTGTCGGCGCGGCCTTGATCGTACTAGGCACACACGGCCGCACCGGGCTGGATCGCCTGCTGATGGGCAGCGTCACCGAGCGCGTAATCGGCTTCGCGAACTGCCCGGTGCTGGCGGTCAAAGCAACTTGAGGCGTCTGGCTCGAGCCGGACCGCCATTTGGCGAATCCGCCTGTAACTGCTAACGGACATCCTGATAGGCGAGGATGATCTTCTCTACGAGTTCGTCCAGTTCTATCGGCTTCAGGCAGTAGTCGCTGGCTCCGTGTTCGAGGCCCCAGACACTGGCTTGCAGTGAAGCGTGTCCGGTGAGCATCACCACCGGCAGGTGGCGCTGCATCGCCTTGATGCGCGCCAGGCATTCCATGCCATCGACATCCGGCAGCATCACGTCCAGCACTACCACGTGGGGCCAGCCGGACTGCACCTCGGGCATTGCCTCACCCCAGCGCGTCGCGGTTCTGACATCGAATGCGCGCCGCCGCAAGCGGAGCGAGGTGGTCTCGAGGAACTCCTCCTCGTCGTCAACCAGCAGGATGTTCTTGGGCTGCTTCATTCTCGGCTCCGGAATTCGCCGCCGCTGCGCCACGAATCGCAGCGATGTCGGCTCGCATTTTCTCCAGATAACGGTCGATGCGTGCCTCGTCGTGCATCACCATATCCATCTGGCGGGTGTGAATCAGCAGATAACCGAGGACCAGCAGACGCTCCTTCAGGTAGGGTATCGGGCGCTTCTCGATGCGCGCACTCAGCGAGTCGCCCTTGACGCTGACGCGAAAGTCGATCGATCGGAGTGTGTCGGCCAACAAGTGCACGCGCCGCCGGCGCCTGGATTCGTCCGCCGCCCCTCCCTGGAAGGTGAAGTTGACATAGGACTCGCTGAGCAACTCGGAGAAACTCGCCTCGGCCAGGGCGAAATGGTAACCGAGCCGGACACTGAGGTTGCAGTAGTTGCGCGAAATCAGGAAGTAGTTGCGGCCCGACAAACTGGAACGGACCGCCGGATCGAGCTGCGGATTCATGGCCGACTGGGCGATGATGGCGCCGAAGCCGCGCAGGCTCACGGGAGGCGGGCCGTCCCAGTGGACTGCGTTGATTCCCTGCCAGATGGCCAGCATCGGTTCCGACACGATATCCTCGATGCGTATGAACGGGTCGGACAGGTCGGCACCTTCGCGGAAGCCGTCATCGACATTCACCACCCACCACTGCGAGGGCATGCCGACGACGTAGAGCTGCTTGGCCGACTTGTCCTTGGCGCCCAGCCGGCGGCCCAGTCTGAGCATTTCGGCCAGGGCCTTTTCGTGGCAGAAGCGCGTGATGTCGTGCAGCGTTCGACACGCGGCCGGCTTGAAGCGCGGCGAGTCGGGCTCGGTCAGATGGAGCGGCGTGATGTGGCCCAGCGCCTCCTTCAGCAGCGAGTGCACCGGACTGCCTTCCATCAGGTTCGGCCGGCGCGTCGCCTGCTCCAGCAGCGCCTCCACACACCCCTGATACACGCGCCGGCCCGTTGCATCGACGGTCACGACCTGCCCGTCCTCCAGGCGCGACAGCGCGCCAGGCAGGTCGAACAGCGCCGGCACGCCGAACTCGCGTGCCACGGTGGCAAGGTGCGTGGCGATCTGGCCGGACTCAGCCACGACCGCTGCCGCCCGATTCATCAGCACAGCCCATTCCGGGTAGGGCGTCTCGACCACCAGAACGGCATCCCGCGGAAAGTGCAGGGCCTGCTCCTGCGTCTTGACCCTGCGCACTGCTCCAGATGCCACGCCACGGCTTGCAGTGGCGCCTCCCGCGAGGATGGGCGCTGCCTCGAACGAGGCCGAGTCTGGAGCAGCTCCCGCGTTCGTCGGTGTCAGCGTGCCACTCGGCCGGGCCTGAAGGATGACCAGCCGTCCGTCCCGGTCGACCGCCCATTCGATGTCCTGGGGCGTGCCGAAGTGCTGCTCGATGCGAAGCGACAACTGCGCGAGTTCGCGTGCATGCACGTCGGAAAGACACGCGTTGGCGGATTCCCCGGTCGCCAGGTGCACCGCGACAATGGCATGTGGCGATTCGCGTCCGATCCGCAACAGGTCGTATGCCGACGTGCCATCCACGATATGGTTGCCCAGTCCGGGCGCAGCGTGGACGACGAGCCACGGGCTGCGCGGATCGTCGGGCGGGCGCGAATAGCAAACGCCGCTGACCACGGCGTCGACCATGACAAGGCACCCGACGCACATCAGCACGTCCTGGTGGCGGTAGCCGCGCTGCTCGCGGTAGACGATCGCCTGGCTGCGATACTTGCCGGCCACGATGTCCTTGTACGTCTCTGGAATGGCGGCCAGCGGTACATTCAGCCGGGTCCGGTACTGGCCGGCGAAGGAACTCTGCCGGCTGTCCTCGCCCCAGGCGCTGGATCGCAGCGACACCGTCGCCTCGTCGCCGGCGTCGTGCGCGAGTCGATCGGCGTGCTCGCGGATCAGGTGATCCAGATCGTCGGGCAGGTGCGCTCCCCGAATCAGGTCCTGGATGTCGTCGCTGACGCGATCGAGCGCCTGCAGGTCTTCGACGTCGAGCGTCTGCAAACGGCGGTTGATCTCGTCGGTGATGCGGCTCGCCTCCATGAAATGGCGGCCCGCCAGGACCGTCACGGCGAATCCCTCCGGCACGCGGATGCCAAGGCGGTTGCGCAACTCGCCGAGGTTCGCCATCTTCGCGCCGACCTGGTCCACGGCGCCGCTGTCGATCTCTTCCATCGTCAGGACGAAGGCACTGCCCGCCACCACCGGCTGGCGCGAGAGGATCGCCTCGACGCGGTCGGCGATGATCTTGAAGCGGTCTTCAAGTTCCTTGTAGCGGCCATCCGACAAGGCGATCAGGCTGCGCACCATCTTGAAGACATTCACGGTCAGGGCCGTGATGTCGCCACCCACGAAGGCCATGCCGAACGGCTTGCCCGAGTGCAGCATTTCCTCGGCAGTCGACATCAGTTCGAGTGCGTTGTTGTTGGCTGTCAGAAGCGCGCGGAAGTTGCGATAGTGGTCCTGGAAGGCCGAGCGCACTTCCTCGGGACCGGACTTCGGCGACCGCCTGAAGAACCGGGCAAGTTGTTCGAGCACGAAAGACATTGCGGACGGCCGCGACCGCGGCGCTTCAGTGTTTGAGCCGGATGCCCCAGCCCTCGAACAGGAACAGGATGGCATAGCCGTACCAGATCGTGTAGACCACGTATCCGACAAGTGCGCCCATGGCGACCCAGAACATGCGGCTCATGGGTACGGCCTCGATGCCGTAGTAGTTGTAGGCCGGCTCGATCGCCTTGGTCTGCACCTCGCGCAGCATCCGCGCCTCGCCGAACCTGCCCTGGCGAGTAAGGTCCTTGGCCATGGCCGAGAACGTCTGGTGCCAGTCGACAAGAACGCGCCTTCCGTCAAAGCCATACTTCCCCGCCACGGCATCACCGTCGTTCCTGAACATCAGGTCGGCATCGGCCAGTACCGCGTCGAGCAATTGGCCCAAGTCGCCAGTGACGGCCAGGTTCTGGGCATTTGCGGTCACCGTGCCCCCTGCCGCCCCCAGCAATTTGGCCACGCGCGCGGCCTGTGCCGTGTCTGCGCTCTTGAAGTTGACGGACATCGTCGTGCTGACCAGCTTGCCGGCCTTCTCCTTTACGGCGGGTATGTAGTAGGCCGAATCCTTCGAAATCGAATTGAACGTGCTGTCGAGGTAGTCGAGGGTGTTGCGTCCACCCGCGAAGAGCGGGCTGAAGATCCCAACCAGGACCAGCAGGAACACCGCAACCAACAGCAGGCCGAGCCCGAACTCCTTCTTGTTCTGGATCATGCTTGTTCCTCCTTGGCCTCGAAATCGGACGCATCGTCCTCACCCTTGAGCGTGCGGATGTTGCTGAAGAATGTCCAGAATACCCAGAGCGCAAAGCTGCTCAGGGTGACGAAGAAGATGACGATGCCGATCGTCTCGATCAGGGAGCCGGCATCCTTGCTCAACGAAATGTACTCGAGGCTCGCCAGTTTCGCCGGCAAGGCGAAGACACGATTGACGAACGCCGACATCACGGCCAGCGCGAAGAAGCCGCGGATGGTCGCGCCTGGCACTACCTTGGTCACGAACGTGCCGACCTGGATGCCGATCAGCGACCCGAGCAGCATGCCCATCGCCAGCGTGTAGAAGATGAAGCCGTAAATCGCGTACTGGGCAATGCCCGCGTAGCCCGCGGTAAACACGATCTGCAGGATGTCGGTACCCACGGTCGTTGCCGAAGACACCCCGAGCACGTAGACGAAGATCGGGAACGTGAGGAATCCGCCGCCGACGCCCATGATCGCGGCGGCCAGACCCACCAGAAAGCCGCTGGCGACCAGGAAGATCGCGGAAATCCGTCGTCCGCCCGGGACCACGCCCTGATCGAAGCGGATCATCGGCGGCAGATTGAACCCCTGGACGCGACGGGCGAGCCCCGTCATGTCGTCCGCAGCCGGCCGGCCGGCCGCGTTCGCGACCTGTTCAGGCGCCGCGGCAGCCTTGCGCGACTTGAAGAAATCGGCCAGGCCGTAGAAGCTGAGGAAGCCGAGGATCAAGACATAGATCGTCGTGATGAAGGCGTCCGACAGCACCGGGTTCATCTCGTACAGGGTCCGATTGAGGTTGCCGCCGGCCGTGGCGCCGGCGATCGATCCGATCAGGAACGTGACGGCGAGCGAAACCGAAATGTTGCCGAGCTTGCGATGGAGCACGCTGCCCATGATCGCCTTGGCAAAGATATGAAAGAGGTCGGTGCCGACGGCCAGAATGCCCTTGACGCCGGCGCTCATCAATGCAGGCGCGATGATGAATCCGCCGCCGGCGCCGATGCACCCAGTGATCAGGCCGGCGACAACACCGACCGCAATCGAGGCGGCGAAGATCGTCGTCGTGTAATAGGCCGGACCGTAAGCCTGTTTGCCGCCCAGGACATGGGGCAGCGCCGCGCCAACCTCATCGGCGCATGCGATGCCAATAGCAACTACTGGCAGCAGGAACAGGCCCAGTAGAGCGATGCGTTTCCGGTCGCGCACGATTCGCTGCGATGTCTCGACGTCCCAGCGCGCGTACTGCCGGGCGCCGGACATCATCAATTCGTATAGTTGCCTTGCCCAAGTCATGTCGATCTCCTACATGCAAACAGCTTCCGCAAACCGATTCGCCCGTGCCTGCATGGCAGGCAACTCGAGAGAGAAGACGGCACCGCCGCCATCGCGGTTCTCGGCGATCAACTCGCCGCCGAGCCGCGCCATGATGTCGTGCGAAACATAGAGGCCCAGTCCCGTGCCCTTGCCCTTGGGCTTCGTCGTGAAGAAAGGATCGTACAAGTGCTCCAGGACCTCGATACTGAGCCCCGGGCCGGTGTCCGCAAAGTCGACGACGACCCGCTCTTCCTTCACGCGGCTCGTAATTGTGATCGTGCCGTCCTGGCCGATCGCGTCCATGGCGTTGTGCAGCACATTGAGGACGACCTGTTGCAGCTGCGCCGGATCGAGAGAGACCGCGGGCAGGCCATCCTGGTAGTGGCGCTCGATCGTGATCCGGTGCCGGCGCGCTTCGTGCTCGAACAACGCCGCGGTTTCTTCGACCGCCTGATTGACGTCCGTATCCACCGACCGGCCGTCCGAACCGCGCGAAAAGCCGAGCAGTCGGCGCGTGATAGTGCTGGCGCGGGCGATCTGCGTGCGAACCTTGCCCAGCGCCTCGCGGTACTCGCCAAGGTGCACCACGGCGTCCGGCTTTTCGTCCTCCATGAGGTCGTCCATCAGGCCCGTCTGGCCCGAGATGAGCTGCAGCGGGTTGTTGATCTCGTGCGCCACGCTGGCAGCCAGCCGTCCGATCAGCGCCAGTTTCTCGACGTCGCCGACCTGGTTGGCGAGGAGGTTGCGTTCGTGCTCGGCGCGGGCAAGGCGCCCGATCATCGAATGCGTCAGCCCCACGGCCACGAGGATGATGGCCGCCGCCGCCACTGCCACCAGCACGGTGTCGCGGTGCCGTGCCTCTTCATATGGTGCCAACGAGGACTCCACGTTCGTTTCGAGCACCAGCAGCCACTGGCGGTTGTTCAGATACACGGCGCTGTGGATGGTGTCGCCCCGGCGGGCAGCGTTGCCGCCTTCGTCGGCCAGTGCGGAGAATCGCTCAAGTTCCTCCGGCGTCACACGACCACGCCCGATCCGGCTGCCGGTCTGCATTTCGCCGCGGCGGTTGACGATGAACGCATCTCCATCCGGTCCCACGTCCGCAGTCTGCAGCAGCCCATTGAAGAAGGCGAGGTCGATGGTCGCACGCAGTATCCCTGCCCGTGCCGGATCGGCGACCGCGACGACAAGGTGCGGTACCTTGCGATAGCCGCTGAACACGTCGCTGACGTAGCGGCCGCTCCTCATGACTTCGACGAACCACGGGGCGCCCGCATAGTTGCGGCCCGCA
>Ga0335071_10005983_pt1 | contig 12608 bp, 11 predicted proteins | sample Lox_Sample_15_FD_206724 | JGI IMG/M metagenome (GOLD analysis project Ga0335071, IMG submission 206724) | Soil microbial communities from Loxahatchee National Wildlife Refuge, Florida, United States - Lox_Sample_1.5 | ecosystem: Environmental > Terrestrial > Soil > Wetlands | place: USA...
TCTGACACTTGGCGACAACCGCCGGGTCGACCTATCGCAAACCATCATCTTCATGACGTCCAACCTCGGTGCCGTCCAGATGACAGAGCTAGTGGCAGGAGGTATGGGGTTCATTCGTCCATCCGAGGCGATCACAAACCATGTGGATGAAAAGCTGGAACGCGTGGCAATCGAAGCGGCGCGACACAAGTTTTCACCGGAGTTCATCAACCGACTGGATAAGCTGGTGGTCTTCCGCCCCTTAAGGCGTGAACAGCTCGAAGAAGTGCTGCAGATCGAACTCCGGAAAGTGCAATCCCGGGTCACCCGTGCAACAAACAGGCCTTTTCTCTTTCGGATTAGCGAAAAAGCACGGCACTTCCTGCTGGATGAAGGGACGGATCAGCGTTACGGGGCTAGACACCTCAATCGCGCTATTGAACGCTTCTTGATCCATCCTCTGGCGAGATTGCTGGCAACGGATCAACTTCGGTCCGGCGACCGCCTGCTCATTGACCTGCATCCAGCTAAGAATTGTCTGGCGTTCGCCAGAGATGCGGAACACTACGTGCCGTATCCCTATGTCGCTTCTGGCAACGCGCGCCCGGCCTGCAGTTCGAACGCGAAAATCGAGGCCTAGTGACATGGAGAATTCAGCTGCCGGTTCGGAACGTCGTAGCTCCGCGCCGACCTTGAACGATCTACACCTCCCCCAAGCAGCCCTCCTCCCCCGCCCGGGCGAGCTGATTCGCCCGGGCGCGGCCCCCTTGAAAGGAACGCGCCGTACGTCACGCATCCATTCGATAAATACAATCGCGGAGACCAAACGCGCGCCAGCATTGAACATCACCTGCCGACTCGACAACGAACATGAGGTCTTGTCGAGACTGGCGCTCCTGATTACCGGGGACATTCAAGCTGCGGAGCTATCGGTCTTCAAGGCGCGTAGACCGTGCTTGCTGCAAATTGCAGAGCGATGGCTTGGCTCGCCGAGAAGCGAACGGCACTGAGCCATAAAGCTCGGACATCGCAATAGAAACTGGAGAATTTATGATCAGAGTAATCACAATTACGCATCTGTGCGGAAGTGGCGGAACAGAACTGGCTTCTTTACTTGCCCGAAAGTTTGGGTGGGAACTCCTGGACCATCACTTGGTAGACCGTATCGCCCGTATCGCCGACTTGGACGTCGCACCTGCCGCCCAGCTCGACGCGCAGGCGGCCCGCTGGTGGCGCGTTCTACGCCATGCGGGGGTTGACCCAGCAGACTGCTGTCCATATGTATCCCCTCGCTGGTTAGATCCGCTTGACGAGGACTGTGTCCACGCTCTCGCCACGCAATTGATCCAGGCAGCAGCCCATTCTGGAGAGTGTGTAATCGTTGGTCATGGGGCGCAGTGCTTGCTGCAGGGCCGGGCGGACGTGTTCCATGTGCTCGCCTACGCGCCCCTCGAGCAACGACTCCAATCCATGCAAGCCCGCTGGCCTGAACACAAAGATGTTGAAGCCCTGCTCACAGGCATTGATTCACAACGGGCCGAGCATGTCCGTCAATGCTACGGGAGAGACTGGATCGATCCGACTCTCTATGATCTTTGCCTAAGCACTTCGATCGGGCTCGATCGCGCCGCCACACTCATCAATGATGCAGTGGTGTTCCCGGATACGAGTTGGACGCCGTCTCAGGGAGAAGAAGTGTCGCCATGCCATTCGCTGAATCAGTTCTAAAGGTGCGCCTGAATTGCATTTTGCTTGCAACGGATCTGTCGCTGGCTTCTGTAAAGCCGCTTCACCACGCGCAGGCCATCGCCCGCTATTACGGAGCGAAGCTATGTGTTGCTCATATTGTTTCTCCTGTCCCTTATTTGATGGCTGGGCCGGAAGCCCTACAGCTGGCTTGCGAAGGAGCGTCCCAGGATCTCCAGCAATTGCGGCGTGACATGCTTCGCGACAGCTCGCTCGATGGGTTGGATCGAGAATTCATTCTGCGCTACGGAAGCGTCTGGGAGGAATTGCAAGCAATAATCTCGCAACAACGAGTCGATTTGGTGGTGGTCGGAACACACGCTCGGCGAGGTATTGAAAAAGTACTTCTGGGCTCCGTCGCCGAGCAGGCCTTTCGTGCTGCGAGATGCCCCGTCCTAAGCGTGGGTCCACACTCCGACCAGGATGGCCGAGTTGACCTCACTGGGCAGATTCCTACATACCTGTTTGCGACCGACTTCAGCGAAGCTTCTCTCCGTGCACTGCCACTGGCTCGTTCGCTCGCTCACCAAACTAAAGCAAGACTGATCCTCATGCATGTGATTCCGTCGGCTCCTCTACCACAAGCCCCAGGCTGGTACAGCTCATCCGAAATCACGGCCATGCGGGAAAATGCAAAGATGGCTTGCGTCCGGCAACTTCAGCAGCTGATGCCCAATGACGACGAGACAGCAATTGATACTGAGCTGATCGCTCGGTTCGGAATACCAAGTGAGAAAATATTAGAAGCTGCACTAGAGAAGAAAGCGGAATTGATCATACTAGGGCTACATCGCGCGTCTTTAGCCGGCACAATTTCGCATATGCCCTGGGCCACAGCTTATGACATCGTTTGTGGCGCTGGATGTCCCGTGCTGACCGTCAGGGAATAATGAATCGACGTCAGTCGCCAGGCGAATTCGTTGCCGAAAGTCAACTATCGTTCAACCGTGGATGGACTTACAGGCTTATTCACGAACAGAATCATGAGCACACGCGCGGAGGGGGAGACTCTGTTTACATGATACGGTGCGCAGTTCGTGCCATCCGGGCAATTTCTAGTTCCATTTCGTGCTTTTCCCAGCAGCTTAATTCTTGATCATGGAAAAGGTCGGCGTGGTAGCGTCGATAATGCGGGCTGTTGCCAGCGGACGGTTCGTAGACCTTCTCGCGTACCCATCGTTCACCGGATACGATTAAAGACCGACAGTGCGCACATTCGTGCGAAGTGCTCACAGCAGCGACAAGCGCCCCATCCGCAGTCGGATCAATTGTCCCGTTGCCCGGCGTTAAAATGCTTGCCATGTGCGCCTCCTGTCAGTTGCCTTTTGTGTCCCACCCCTACCATAAGCAATCAATGAACCAAACGTCGGCCCCTGTCTGAAGTCAGATAAGTGCTTATCTGTCCTTCGATAAATCAATTTGGCAAACTGGCAGGCGACCTTGTAGTACGGATTCCGTTCGGCGGGCTGCCGGTTCGCGGGCACTCCGACAAACACCCGTGCCCTTGGATCTGACCAATCCACACTGCCACCCGCCGGGCGTGAGCGCACAAGCCGCGCACATTTGTGACGACGATCACATTCAAGACAAATGCGAAGGAGTAGTTCTCGCTTCGAGGAACGGCAGATGCGGCGTCTACCATCCCCAATTAACTTGGAAGCTATGAAGAGAGAAGCAAGAGACCTGCTTCACGCCCTGCGACGACGGGATGCTGCTGCGCTTAGGCGATACTATGGCGTCGATTCTTTGGCCGGCATGTCTCCACCAGGCCTGGCAGATGCTAGATACGTGATTGCTCGTGAATATGGCTACAGCAGTTGGCAGAATTTACAGAGATATTCTGTCGATGTGGCCCGCAAAGGCGCACTAGGATCGGAGCAACATGATTATCGCAGCTCCGAGTGTGAAGCCGCCAATCCAAGCGCACCTCGAATTCCTTAAGTTTGGCATATAAATCCGAGATCAAAAGGTGCGTCATTCGGCGCGCTGAGCGCCAAATCTCGTGGCCTCAGCGGTCAACGTTTCAGCTGACAGTTCGTAGTCGATCAACGCGTCAACCTGTTCCCATACGCCGGGATCGTTCTCAATCTCATGGTGAGGCTTGCTCAAAACGCGAATCAGCCAAGGATAGTTATCGCAATTGACGTCGTGATCTTTGTAAGTCATCTGGAAATTCCCAAGGATGCTTGTGTGACCGGGGTCAGTCGCATGGATTGTGGATCGCCCGTGAAGCAGGCCTTCCGACTGGTAAAAGTTAATCGCACGATCGACGTTGGCCGGAATGCGAGATCCGGATTGCCAAATCTTCGGAACGCTGTCTATCTGGATGGTGAGTCGCACCCGAATGCCCAACCGGTCTAATTGTCGAGCTAATGCAACTGCTTGCGAACCGCCCCAACTATGCCCGTAAATGACGATCGTTGCTTGTTGTTTCTCCACCCCTGTTAGGACACCGTCGTTGTCCGTGTCGAGTTGATGCAAAAGCCAACCAAGCGCTTTCTTCCCTTCGCGGTTCGCGAAGACCTCGACGTGAACCGTCGAAGGGTAACGGTCCTGCAAGAACCTGGCAAATTGCACTTCCGGCCGCTTCGAGTCATCGTGGTTCACGAACCCACCCACGAACCCAACCACGATTGCACTCCGACCAGAAACTTCATCGACTGAAGTGCTTTTTCGGAGGCAGGCAAGTCTCAAAGCCTCTTTCACGGCAGAATGAACATTTTCTTGGTTACACGGCTGGCCCATCGCATTTCCGTACGACTGCCGGAAATCTCGTTCGGGGCCCCGCGTTTCTTGCGCGTGCACGAAGGTTTGCGTATGTAATGTCGCGAGCAAGATGAACCAGACCATACACAGCGCTTTCCGCCAGCGTCTCATTGGCATCTCCATGCGCAGGGGATCGATAACCCACCGCTTGTTTCCTAAAGTAGAAGCTCTCCCTTCGCATTCAGCACCGGCTTGATACGCACGTGACGGATTTGCCAGTGAAACCGCTAGCCTTGCGGCGGCACTTCTGACGCGCAGTAGAAGTTTCTCTCGTCGATCGAAGGCACTTCCATCGCCAGAGTCGAAGCCGGGTAACGCGTACTTTCGAAAAGGGATGGCACGCGTCGTTTGTGGTTCTCTCTGCCCTCATTGAGGCACTGCCCTTGACAGGGCGTCCCTTGTTGCCCCGGTGCGGCTTCCCATGGATTGCTGATCTGTCTGAACGGAATTGTTCACCGCTTTACACACCGAGCGGGCCGCATATCGAAATTCAAACCGGTCTGACCGGCAGAGGGCCCATCTGACGGCGTGAGGTCAGAAGGCATTCGCAGTCAGATGCCCTACCCGTTCGTTTGCCTGAGTTAGCCCATCTTCCGCGTTGGCACTGAATTTGCAGCGTCCCGAATGAGCGACCGTTACATTGTTCGGAGAACGACTCATGAAGATCTGTGTTTGTATAAGCTTTATTGCATTGCTTTTGCTTTTTCAGCCCGCAGCCGCTCAAGCACAATCGTACTTTGTCGAGGCCGATTCAAATAACGTCGAGCCCGTCTTAGGGAAGACGAGTTCAACTGCCCGACAGCATTACCGCGAACTTTCGATCTACACGAGCGGAATGCTCGCCAATCCCCAACTCATGAGCGACCTGAAGAATCAACGACTTTTCTTCACTGGCGTCCGCCTCACTTCTCGGCTTTTCACAACTCGCCATCTTTTTATCGGCGGGAATTTGGATGTAAAACCCCTTATCGTTCACTCAAAAAGCGTCGCCAATGGCCGCGAGTATACCTACGGCGGTGGCAGTGGCGTCGGACTGCAATTTGCGCCTCGTGCACACTGGCGCTGGCAGCCGTTCTTTGATGTTGACGGCGGGTTCGTAGCGTTCCCGCATGATGTGCCGATGCCGAACACTCGGCGCGTGAACATGACTCTCGATTTTGGGCCTGGTGTAACGATACCACTGCGAGGGAACCGCGCCATGCGAACGGGTGTGTGGCTTTATCACTTTTCCGATGGAAACACGGCCCCTCGAAACCCTGCTTTCGATGGGGTTATGGTCTACGTCTCCTACACCTTCCGCAACTTCTCTCCACGCTTGTCGCGCAACTGACCGGTCAGAAAAACCTCGACACCAAGTCTGACTACGAAACGATACGTCAACTCGAGCGAGTACAAGCCGCCCGCGAAACGGCACTGAGATCAGGAAGGAATAAGAGTAATGGGTAAGAAATCCAAAACAAAAAACAAGGAAAGATCAACCCTGGACAACACTCAACAGGTTTGTGTTGTGGACCAGCCCAAGATCGACAAGAAAGACTACGAGGCGGAAATCTTCAAGCTGCAACTTGAACTCGTCAAGCTCCAAGACTGGGTTAAGGCCACGAACGCCAGGATTGTCATCATTTTCGAAGGGCGCGACGCAGCTGGCAAAGGCGGCATTATCAAACGCATTATGGAGCGCGTCAGCCCGCGCATTTTTCGCGTCGTCGCGCTTCCCGCGCCGACAGAGAGACAAAAGATGCAGCTTCATGCTCAACGCTACATTGAACAGCTGCCCGCGGGAGGAGAAATCGTCATCTTCGACCGGAGCTGGTATAACCGCGCCGGTGTTGAGTACGTGATGGGCTTTTGCAGTAAGGAAGATCACAGGCAGTTTCTCAGAGACTGCCCTGCGTTCGAGGCCTTTCTGGTCAGCCAGGGCATCATCCTGCTGAAGTACTGGCTGGAAGTATCGGAAAAGGAGCAACACAAGCGCTTTCTCGCGCGTATAGAAGATCCTACCAAGCGCTGGAAGTTGAGTCCCATGGATTTGGAATCGCACCGTCGCTGGTACGACTACTCACGCGCACGAGATGCCATGCTCGCTGCGACCGATACTCAAGCGTCGCCCTGGTACATCGTTCCGTCGGATGACAAAAAGCGTGCCCGCCTCAACTGCATCGCTCACGTCCTTAGTAGCATCCCTTACGAGGAGATTCCCTATACACCCCCAAAGCTTGGCATACGCCAAGAATCGCAAGGGTACATAGAACCGAAGCAGACGCATCGAGTCATCCCACAGCGCTGGTAGGTATGGCAACCCGTCAGTGGTTTCCATTACCAGAGTGGCTCTTGTCATACCGCCGGGATTGGCTGCGACCTGACATCGTCGCGGGGCTGACCACCGGGGCAGTGATCATTCCCAAGGCTTTGGCATATGCCATGATGGCAGGACTGCCGGTGCAGGTAGGTCTCTATACCGCCTTGCTGCCGATGCTGATCTATGCGGTGTTGGGTACGTCTCGCGTGCTTAGCGCCAGCACCAGCACAACTTTGGCAATCTTGACTGCCGCGCAATTGGGCCAGATTGTGCCGAACGGCGAACCCGGCGCCGTATTACGAGCCCTGACGATCCTAACCTTTCTCGTGGGCGCCGCACTGGTGCTGGCCTCTCTGTTGCGCTTGGGATTTGTAGCGGACTTCATATCGGAGCCAGTACTCGTAGGTTTCAGAGCCGGGATCGGAGTGGTCATCGTGGTAGACCAGATCCCCAAAGTCCTGGGTATCCACTTCACAAGAGGGACATTCGTTCAAAACGTCCTCGCGACATTTCACACCCTTCCAAAAACGTCATTCGCAACTCTGGCCGTCGGACTAATGGTGATGGTGTCCCTGCTAAGCATCGAGCATTTCATGCCGAAAATGCCAGCGCCATTACTGGCAGTAGCGGCCGCGATCGCCGCTGCAAACCTGTTCCATCTCCAGCGCCACGGTGTCGAAATAGTGGGCCACATTCCACAAGGTATGCCTTCGATGGTGAGGCCAGATCTTTCGTTGATAAGTGTACTGTGGCCCGGCGCGTTAGGGATCGCTCTAATGAGTTTCACGGAAACGGTTGCCGCCGGCCGAGCCTTCGCAAGAAAAAATGAGCCCACGCCGCGAGCGGATCGCGAGCTGCTGGCGACAGGACTCGCCAACCTCGCAGGTGCCTTCTTCGGCGCGATGCCGGGCGGCGGCGGCACAACGCAAACAGCAGTGAACGTCCGCGCAGGCGCTCGCACTCAATTCGCGGAAGTGGTAACCGCGGCGATGACCCTCGTCACAATATTCTTTCTCGCTCCACTCATTGCAACGATGCCGCAATCTGCGTTGGCAGCGATGGTGATCGTCTATTCCTTCAGACTGATTAAGCCGATCGAGTTTCGAGATATTCTCAGCATTCGCTGGACCGAATTCTCGTGGGCGATCGTCGCGTTTGCCGGCGTGGTGCTTGCCGGCACCCTGCAGGGAATCGTCGTTGCCATAATCGTCTCTTTGGTCACACTGGCGCACCAGGTAGCCAACCCACCAGTGTATGTACTGAGGCGAAAGCCTGGAACGAATGTATTCCGGCCGGAATCACCGGAACATCCCGAGGATGAGACCTTCCCGGGGCTTTTGCTTCTCAGGCCAGAAGGTCCGATTTTCTTTGCGAACGCGGCACACATCGCACACCAAATTGAGCCACTGATCCGCAGAACGCGCCCGACGGTGATCGCCGTAGACGCCAGCGGAGTTCTCGACATGGAGTACACGGCTCTGAAAATGTTCGCGCAGCTCGCACATACACAAAGCCAGCACGGCGTTCAACTCTGGCTGATTGGCATGAATCCCAGAGTTTTGGCCATCGTGCAGCGATCGCCATTGGGACAGATGCTGCGCCGGGAGGGAATGTTCTTCAACTTGGAGATCGCCGTTGCGTGTTACTTGGCAGCTGCTCGTGATTAATCCTGAGCTATAGTGTCGACCGCCCCGCAGACCACACGGTCTTGCCGGCGAATCTTGGTTCGATCACGGTTTGCGCGCATGCGGAAAGAGCCAAGCTGATGGGCGCTCAGACAGTGTGGAGCGAACTGCACGCTGGCGCCGAACTGGCGCTGAGTCGTCCCTACACGGCGCCCGGTGGCGGACCTCGGTCGTGGCTCGCCGAAAAGTTCGCGAATCTTTCAGCCAACAACACAAAACCAAAATCATGAATGAGGCGAGCGCCATTTGCATTCCATTTGTTAAGCGCTATCCTTGTCCACGAAGGCGTTGCAGTAATATAGATAACCAATGCGCGGAGCGCCCAAGTCAGGCCCGGCTATGCACGTGCTCGTGTTCCTGCTGATGTGTGCCGCGCTGCTCTGCACCCCCACTGCGTCCGCCCTCGATCCGAATAAACGCCTCACCCAGTACATCCACACTGCTTGGCGAACACAGGATGGCTCCGCGCCATCGGCCGACATGATCTCCATAACGCAGACCTCGGACGGTTTCCTATGGTTTGTATCTTCTCGCGGCCTGTACAGATTTGACGGTGCTCGGTTTGTTCCCTGGACTTTGCCGGCTGGTGTTCTGGGTACGAGAATCGTAAACATTTTCGGCGATCGCGCTGGTGGGCTTTGGGTTGTAATGCGCGATGAAATTCTCCACTTGAAAGGTGGCGTTGTCATCTCTCGTTTCGAACTGTCAGGGGTTCAATCGACTCAGAATATCAGCGAAGATTCTGACGGCACCTTATGGCTTGCGCGAGGTGCCCTGAATAGTCCAGAGAACCCGCTCTGTCATGTGAGCGATCAGGCCCTCAAATGCTTCGGCAAAGAGGATGGAATCCCGATCTCCCCAATCAATTCTCTGTTGAGCGATGGTAAAGGTGGGTTTTGGCTCGGAGGATTCAATGTGCTTGTGCACTGGCATGGGAGCGTTTCGGAAAGTTACCCGACGAAGGGCCAAGTGGTAAGCCTTGTGCCGAATGCTGATGGATCGCTCGTGGTTGGTATGCTTGGCGAAGGGCAAGGGAGAGGACTTGCGCGATGGAAGAACGGATCTGTTAGTGCATTTGTGACGCCGACCTTCAACGGGAGTAAAGTCGCTGTCACACGCATCATCTCCGACCGCACTGGTAATCTCTGGGTGGGCACCGAAGGAGAGGGGGTGTTCCGTATCCACGGAACTGCGGTCGAGCATTGCGGACACACCGAAGGCTTGTCGAGTGATACGGTCTGGACCCTCTTTGAAGACAGAGACGGAATTGTCTGGGCTGCAACTCCAAACGGGCTGGACAGTTTTCGCGATCCTGCGGTGACCATCTTTTCATCGCTCGAAGGTTTAACAAAGGATGCAGCGGCCGGCATCCTGGCTACTAAGGACGGTAGTGTTTGGGTTGCAAACGACGGCTCACTCGATCGCATTGTCAACGAGACGGTCTCCTCCATTCGCATGGGAGCGGGTCTCCCCGGTCAGCAAGTTACTTCGATGTTGGAAGACCGAACCGGGAACCTGTGGGTGGGGGTAGACGACAGCCTGTATTTATACAACAACGGACGATTTCGACGTTTGCCATCGTCCGACAATCAGCCACTTGGAATGGTGGTCGGGATTACCGAGGACATTGCTGGGAACATTTGGGCAGAGTGCTCGGGCAAGACGCGCAGGCTGGTGCGTATCCGCGATTTCCGTGTGCAAGAACAATTCACTGAGTCGCAGGTACCTGCTGGACATAGCCTCGCAGCCGACCCGAAAGGAGGAATCTGGATCGGCACGCTCGACGGAGAGATTGCCTTGTTCCGCAACGGTATTCTGGAAAAGAAATATCCGCTGAACCTCACGGGGGAATCGGCCGCCGATTTGATCCTTCCCCGGGCAGACGGTTCCGTGCTTGCAGGTTCCACCGACGGCCTATTCGGTCTGCACGACGGCAAGCCGCAAAGGCTAGGTAAGAAGAACGGCATTCCTTGCAATTGGACGTATTCCTTCATCGAGGACAGAAATAAAAACTGGTGGCTTTCTACCGAGTGTGGGATCGTCGAGTTGTCTGATTCCGAGTTTCAAAAGTGGTGGGCAAACCCGGAAACGATCGTCCAAGCACGGTTGTATGACACGTCAGACGGAGCCCGCCCCTCACCCCCGTCTTTTAACTCGGCGGCTTACTCTGCGGATGGGCGTGTGTGGTTTGCCACTGGAGTAGTGGTGCAGATGGTGGACCCGCCTCGTCTTAGGCAAGAACTGCCACCGGCACAGACCTATATCGAGTCCGTCATCGCTGACCGAAAGCAATTCGATGCAACCGACAACCTCAGGCTCGCCCCGCATCTGCGCGACCTACAGATTGACTATACTTCTCCCACCTTTACGATTCCGCAGAGAGTGAAATTCCGCTATCGGCTGGACAATTATGACCATGATTGGCACGATGCGGGCACGCGTCGGCAGGCTTTCTACACGGATTTGCCCCCCGGGAAATATGCGTTTCGTGTGATCGCCGCCAATAGTGACGGCGTCTGGAACGAGAGCGCTGCCAAGCTGGATTTCTCCGTTGCCCCGGCCTACTACCAGACGAACTGGTTCCGGGCCGTGTGTGCTGCGGCCTTTGTAACATTGCTGTGGGTCCTGTACCAACTGCGTCTACGGCAAGTGGCCCGCGAATTCCAGATGACGCTAGATACGCGCGTAGCGGAAAGGACCCGCATCGCCCGCGACCTACACGACACGCTGCTACAGAGCTTCCACGGGATTCTGCTGTATTTTCAGACTGGCATTAATCTGCTGCCGGAACATCCGGCCGAACCCCGGATGGCCGAAGCAAGAAAAACGCTAGAGAAGGCAATGCACCAAGCGCAGCATGCGATTGTCGAAGGGCGGGAGGCGATCCAGGGCTTGCGCTCGTCAGTGCTAGAAAAAAACGACCTTGCCTTGGCTATACAGGCGCTCGGGGAAGAGCTTGCAGTCAACTCGAATTCGACCGCCTTTCAAGTGAATGTAGAAGGCACTGCGCGTGATTTGCATCCGATTGTTCGCGACGAAATTTACCGGATCACTGGTGAAGCCATGCGCAATGCGTTCCGTCACGCGGAGGCCACGCAGATCGAGGTAGAAATCCACTATGACGAGCGGCGGTTACGGGTACGGGTACGCGATGACGGCAAGGGCGTCGACGAAAAGTTGCTCGCGGATGGTGGACACGGAGGACACTTTGGTTTGCGTGGCATGCGGGAAAGGGCCACGCTGATAGGCGGGAAGCTGACCATCTGGAGCGAACTGTATGCCGGCACGGAAGTGGAGCTAAGCGTTCCTGCGGCCGGCGCGTACACGTCAGCTGTTGACGGACAGTCAATGTCCGTAACCAAGAATGTCCTAGCGAAGATATCCGGCCGAGGCACAATGAAAAAATCATGACCGACGAACCCAGCCCAATTCGAATTCTAGTCGTAGACGACCATCCCGTCGTCCGTGAAGGAGTCACAACTCTCGTCGGCGGTCAATCGGACATGCTCATTGTTGGCGAAGCTTCGAATGGACGTGAAGCGATCCAGCAGTTCCGGGCCCAGCGGCCTGACATTACTCTGATGGATATTCAGATGCCAATCATGAGCGGCTTGGACGCGTTGATCGCGATTCGTGACGAAGCTCCCGAAGCGCGGATCGTCATGCTGACCACTTACGCTGGGGACGCCCAAGTACAGCGGGCAATCAAAGCTGGAGCTCGAGGGTACTTGCTGAAAAGTTCCTTGCATGAAGAACTGTTGCAGACTATACGAGCCGTTCATGCAGGCAGAAAGGCCATTTCCGCGGAGGCCTCCTACGAGCTCGCCGAGCATGCCACCGACGATGCCCTTACACCGGCAGAAGTGCGAGTATTGCGGCTGATTGCCGCGGGGAATGCCAACAAAGAGATAGCCGAGCAGTTATCTGTAAGCGAAGAAACGGTGAAAGGCCAAGTACGAAACATACTGTCCAAATTGGGGGCCAAAGATCGCACCCAAGCCGCCATGATTGGCGTAAAACGCGGCATAATCGAATTGTAAATTTTCTTCAGATGTGTCCCACATTCAGACGTTTCGAGAGTTTCACGAAACGCAAAGCCACCTAGCTCCGTCGCTTACCCGTCACTTTTGATG
>Ga0335071_10005984_pt1 | contig 12608 bp, 12 predicted proteins | sample Lox_Sample_15_FD_206724 | JGI IMG/M metagenome (GOLD analysis project Ga0335071, IMG submission 206724) | Soil microbial communities from Loxahatchee National Wildlife Refuge, Florida, United States - Lox_Sample_1.5 | ecosystem: Environmental > Terrestrial > Soil > Wetlands | place: USA...
CGAAGGCGAGGGCGGCGACGATGAGGCGCTGCTGGCGCTTGACGAGGACGCCCGGCGCCCGGACCGCGCTGTGGGCGAGGATGCCGAGGGTGGCGACGGCGAAGGCGCCGAAATGGAAGAGCTCGAGCCGCTCGAGGGCGTCGTGGAAGCCGAGGGCGGCCGCATCGGTCCAGGGACCCGGCCAGGGAACGTGGAGGCGTGCGCGGGCCAGGAGGAGGAGGGCGGCCGGGGCGTAGATCAGGGCCACGGTGCTGGCGTGTTCCTTGAGGAACCGCTGGCGCGCGGGGAAGATCATGAAGAAATGGAGGAGAAGAGGGGGGAACGCGAGGAAGGCGACCTTGTCGATCCAGTAGAAGAGGAAGTCGAGACCGTCGAGCTGGCCGGTCAGGGAGAAGATGTTGAAGGCCGCGAACGACAGGGCGAGGAGATAGAACGAGATGTAGTGCGGGCTCAGGGACTGGCCAGAATTGAAGAAGACGACCAGGCTCGTGACGAGCGTCGTCAGGCCGATCAGGGCGAGGTAGAAATAGACGAGGTCGGGTCCCTTCTTCTGGGGGAAGAAAGTCCGGAAGGTCTGCATCCCCTGGGCGTTGATCTCGTAGATGACGGCCTGGTCGGTCCCCGAGGCCATCCACAGGCTCTTGAGGACGTCGGTCCGGGTCCGGACCGGGTTCTTGTTGATGGCCGAGAGGACGTCGCCCTTGCGGATGCCGGCGCGGAGAAAAGCCTCGCTCCGGGGGTCGACCTTGACCGCCGTCAGCCCGCTGGGAGTCTCTTTCCAGGTGATGCCGTCGGTCGGCTCGACCCAGCTCGCTTTCCGGACGATGTTGACAGCGCCCAGGACGAGGACGATGAGCACGATGCCGATAATAGGTACGGCGGTGCGCTTCACGGCCTCAAATCCCTTGTTCTCCGGGGCGGCCGAATCCAAAAAAATGAATCCAGTTCATAAAAAAAAACGCCTAGTCGAGCACCTGCCTGAAGCCGGCCCGGATCGCCCACCGCACGGCCCCCTGGTCCAGCATCTTCTTGAGGGCCGGGTCCTGCTTGAGCCCGAGCGGCCGGGTGCTCCGGGCGCGGAACGTGTCCATGTAATCGGTTTTGGGCGGCTGGACCTCCTGGGCGACGCCCTCTCGGCCGCCCGGCCCGGGGAGCGGTTTCCCGGGGAGGGCCGCCCGGGAGGCGGCGAGCAGGCCGAACAGGATGACCCCGACGGCAACGCTGGCCTCTCTTTTCACGTTTCAAGGGTAAGTCTTTCCGCTCCCTTTGTCAATCGGGCCCCCTCCCGTTTGACAAAAGAGAGTGGCGTGGAATAGATTGGGGAATGGGCCGATGACGATTTTTGGCCAGGGATAACCGACTCCGATGCCCAATTTCACCTGCCGGGTGGCCGGCGAGAACGGACGTGTCGCCGTCCGGAGCCTGCTCGCGACATCGGCCGAGGAATGCCGCAAGTCCCTCGAGGCGGAGGGCGTTCTCGTCCTCTCCGTCCACCGCGACTGGAGGGTCCTCGAGGCCCAGGGCATCCGGTTCGGCCGCAAGATCAAGGACAAGGACTTCATCCTGTTCAACCAGGAGCTCGTGGCCCTCATCCGTTCCGGCTACCCCATACTCCGCAGCCTGGACGCGATCTCCGGCCGGCTCAAGAACGTCTACCTCAAGGAGCTCCTGAACAAGGTGGCCGGGGAGGTCAGGCTCGGCAAGGCCCTCTCGGAGGCCTTCCAGCCCTACGAGAAGACGTTCGGCACCGTCTACGCGGCCAGCTTGATGGCCGGCGAGCGGAGCGGCAACCTGCCCGGCGCCCTGACCCGGTACGTCGCGTACGCCAAGACCATCTCGCAGACCCGCTCGCGCGTCCGCTCCGCCCTGGCCTACCCGACGATCCTCCTCGTCTTCGCCTTCATCCTCTTCGGTATTCTCGTCAATTTCATCCTGCCCCGCTTCGCCGGCTTCTACCAGGACTTCCAGGCCCAGCTGCCGGGGATCACCCGGCTCCTCATGTCCGTGTCGACGGCCGTGAACGCGCACTGGTATGTCATCCCGGCCGTCCTGTCCCTCCTCGTCCTCTTCTATCTCAGCCGGAGGAAGAGGCCGGACTTCCGCCTGCGCCTGGACGGGCTGAAGCTCCACGTCCCCTACGGGAAGGGGATCTGGCTCGAGTCGAGCGTCGCCGTCTTCTGCCGGACGCTCGGCCTGCTCCTCGAGGCGGGCATCACCCTTCTCCAGAGCATCGGCATCGCCATCCAGTCCGTCCCCAATGCCTGGGTGAGCCGGGGGATGGCGACGGTCCCCGATTCCATCAAGAACGGCGAGGGGCTGTCCGATTCCCTGGCCAAGACGGGAACCCTGCCCCCCCTGGCCTTGGACATGATCCGGGTCGGCGAGACCTCGGCCAACCTCCAGGGGATGCTGGGGGACGTGGCCGACTTTTACGATGAGCGCATCCGTGTTAAAATCGATACGCTCGTATCCCTGATCGAGCCGGTCGTCATCATCTTCATGGGGCTGGTCGTCGCCGGCATGCTGCTGGCCATCTATCTCCCCATCTTCAACGTGATCAGGATCACGAGATGAAAGGCCTGTGGGTAGAGCGGAATGACTAAGGAAGAGATTGCCGATATCCGGGAGGAGGAGCGGGCGGAGCGCAAGCTCGCCGAGCGCTACCACGTCCCGATGATCGACCTGGAGCGCCAGGTCCTCGACCGCACCCTCGTCCAGAGCGTCCCGGTCGAGTTCCTCCACCGCCTGAACTTCGTCCCGTTCGAGGACGCCGGGGACGTCATGAAGATCGCCGTGGCCGACCCGTCCGACATCGCCGCGATCGACGCCATCGAGGCCTTCCTGGGGAAAAAGGTCCAGGTCTACGCGGCCTCCAAGCGGGCCATCCAGGAGGCCCTGCGCAAGAGCGAGACGGCCATGCAGGTCCTCAAGGACGCGACCGAGGGCTTCATCACCCAGGTCGTGGAGCGGGAGAGCGGCGAGGAGGAGGACGTCATCTCCGTCGAGAAGCTGGCCGACCAGGACGGCTCGATCATCAAGCTCGTCCACACGATCATCCTCACGGCCGTCCAGAAGCGGGCCAGCGACATCCACATCGAGAGCAAGGACGACGACGTCAAGATCAAGTACCGCATCGACGGCGTCCTCGGCGAGGCCATGGAGGCCATCGACAAGCGGTTCCAGTCGCCGATCATCTCCCGCATCAAGGTCATGTCCGACCTCGATATCGCCGAGCGCCGCGTCCCGCAGGACGGCCGCTTCCGGCTGAAGATCAAGGACAAGACGATCGACTTCCGCGTCTCCATCATGCCCTGCATCTACGGCGAGGACGCCGTCATCCGCATCCTGGACAAGGAGATGATCACCGAGGCCATCCAGGAGCTGCGCCTGGACCTCCTCGGCTTCTCCGACGTCCTCCAGAAGAAGTTCCGGAAATACATCACCCAGCCCTACGGCATGGTCCTCGTCACCGGGCCGACCGGGAGCGGCAAGACGACGACGCTCTACGCCGCGCTGACCGAGATCAAGTCCCCCGAGGACAAGATCGTGACCATCGAGGACCCGGTCGAGTACCAGATCGAGGGCATCACCCAGATCCCCGTCAACGAGAAGAAGGGACTGACCTTCGCCCGGGGCCTGCGCTCCATCCTCCGGCACGACCCGGACAAGATCATGGTCGGGGAGATCCGCGACCCCGAGACGGCCCAGATCGCCATCCAGTCGGCCCTGACCGGCCACCTCGTCTTCACGACCGTCCATGCCAACAACGTCTTCGACGTCATCGGGCGCTTCCTGCACATGCAGGTCGACCCGTACAGCTTCATCTCGGCGCTCAACTGCATTCTGGCCCAGCGGCTGGTCCGGGTTCTCTGCCCGCGCTGCAAAGTCCCCGTCGACTACACGGCCGCCCAGCTCTTCGAGTCCGGCGTCGACCTGGCCGCGAGCGTGGGCCGGACCTTCTACGAGCCGAAGGGCTGCCCGGAGTGCCACCAGACCGGCTACAAGGGACGCACGGCCATCGCCGAGATCCTGGAGCTCTCGGACCCGATCCGCGAGCTCATCCTGGAAAAGAAACCTCTCTCCGAGGTCAAGAAGCGGGCCAAGGCGGAGGGCATGGTCTTCATCCGGGAGGTCGGGCTGGCGAAGGTCTTCGACGGCATCACCAGCCTGCGGGAGCTGAACAAAGTGACGTTCGTGGAGTGATGCCCGTGCCCATCCTGAAAGGCCTCCGGACCGCTTTCCTCGACCGGCCCCTTCCGGATGCGGCCTTCGAGCTCGAGCCGGGCCGCCTGACCGGGCTCCGCCCCTCGGGCCGCGGCCGGGCCCCGCGCGGCCGGTGTGTCCGGCCCCTGACCTCGGGCGCCCTGGCCCCGTCCTTCGACCGCCCCAACGTGACCGACGCGGCCGCGGTCCGGACCGCCGTCGACCGCGGCAAGGACGAGCTCAGGCTCGGCGGCGGGACGGTTTCGCTGCTCATCCCCGAGCCCTGCGTCCGGATCTTCATCGTGGCCGTCGAGGGCATGCCCGCCCCCGGGCCCGAGCGCGACGCCTTCCTCCGCTGGCGGGTTGGCAAGCAGATGCCCCTTCTTCCCGACGACCTCCGCATCGCCTGCGACGCCCCGGCCGGGGCCGCGGCCGGCAGGGTCATGATCTCCGCAGCCAGGGAGGCCGTCGTCCGCGAGTACGAGGACCTGTTCGAGGCGGCCGGGCTGCGCGTCGGCGCGGTCACCGTGCCCTCTTTGAGCCTGGTCAACCTCGTCGGCGTCCGGCCGGCGGCGAGCGGCATCCTCCTCGACATCGAACCGGATTGCCTGAGCTTCCTGGCGATCATGGACGGCGCCTGGACGCTCTACCGGCAGAAGGCCTTCGGGCCGGACCTCTCGGCCGAGGCGCGGGCCGACCTCGTCGTCAACGAGGTCGAGAACACGGTCCATTTCCTCGAGGACAGGGAGCGGCGGAAGGTCGAGAGGGTCTGGGTCCGCTCGGGGAGCGCGGACGAGGGACCGGACGTCGTCTCGCGGCTGAACGGGACCCTCCCGCTCGCTGCGGAAGTCGTCGGCTACGACGCGCCCGGGGACTGGGACGAGGGGGAGAAGGCGGCCCTGGCGCCGCTCATGGGGCTCATCGCATGAGCGCGAACGGGACCCTTCTCCTGAACCTGGCCACCCATCCGACGCGGAACCGGAGGTTCTATCTCCTCGTTCGGGCCGTCCTGGCCGCGTCCTGCGCCGTTCTCCTCGGGCTCACGGCCTTCACCATGGTCAAGTACGGGCTCGAGGCGCTGCGGCTGCGAGCCTCGCTGGCCGAGGCGGGGGCCCGGCGCGACGCGGCGACGAAGGAGGAACGGCGCCTCCAGGCCGAGGTCCGCAAAGCGGAGCAGGCCGACAAGGCCGAGGTCGAGGTCGTCAACCGGATCATTACCCAGAAGAGCTTCTCATGGACCCAGTTCTTCTCGGAGCTCGAGGCGGCCCTGCCCGACTCTGTCTACATCACCTCGCTCACCCCGAACTTCTCAGGGGAGAGGACGGTCACCCTCAAGGTCAAGGCCGTTTCGGCCGGCCTCGACGACCTCCTCGTTTTCCTCAACAACCTCAACGCCCGGAAGTTCACGACCCGGGTCGAGAGCGATTCCCGGGAAGAGGAGGGACGGCTGGTCTCGGAGATCTCGCTGAGCTATGAACGCATTTATTAGCCGCATGGACGCGGGGGAGAGGAAGACGCTCGAGCGTTTCGCCGCCGCCGTCCTTCTCGCCGCCGCGCTGTTCTTCCTCCTGGCCCTGGGACAGAGGACGCGGGTCGTCGAGGCCAGGGACGCGCTCGCCCAGCTCCAGGAGAGCGCCCGGCGGGCCGAGACGGCGGAGGCCGGGGCCAAGGCCGAGTGGCTCCGCTGGCAGGAGGCCCGCGGCGACCTGGACTCCCTCCGCGGCAGGTCCTTCTACGAGGGAGCGACCGTTTTTCAGTCCCTCCGGCGCGACCTCCAGCAGATCTTCGCCCGGGGGGGCATGGACGTCCCGGACATCGGCTACCGCTATTCCGACATCGAGAAGGTCGCTATCAAGAAGATCGTCGTCACCTTCGGCTACAGCGGGAGCTACGCCGACCTCAAGCGGTTCCTGGGCATGGTCGAGAGGTTCCCGAGATTCCTGGCCGTGGAGAAGATCGATTTCCAGAAGACCGACACGGAGAGCGGCCTTCTCAACCTGCGGCTGACCCTGGCGGGGTACTATGAGGATTGAACGCCGGATGGCACTCCTGGCCGCCCTGGTCCCCCTCGTGCTTCACCCCGGAGCGCAGGCTCAGGCGGTCAGCATCGGGAAGATCCTGGTCATGCCCGGCAACCCGGTCGTCCAGCTCATCATCGAGGCGGACGGCCCGCTGTCCGCGGAGCGCGGATATTACACGCCCGAGTCTCCTTCGACCTTTGTCCTGGACCTCGGCGGAGCCAGGACGAGCGAAACCCCGGTCATCCCCGCCTCGGAAGCCCCGTTCATCCGCGACCTCCAGGTCCAAAGGCGCGGCCCCCAGGACCTCAGGATCCTGGCGAGGCTCAGTGAGCGCGTCCCCGTGCGGGTGCGAACGGAGGACCGCCGGACGATCGTCGAGTTCGCCAAGGTCCAGCGGTACTCTCTGGACGCGGACGTCCGGGCCCTGCTCGCGGGTCAGCCCGGGGGAAGGATTTTCCTGGACGGGATCGACCCCTCCGAGGGCGAGGACCGGGTCTCGTTCCGGATCAAGCTCAGCGGGCAGGCCGTGACCCAGGCCTTCTCTTTGGAGAACCCCTGGCGCCTCGTCGTCGACCTCTACGACACCGTCCTCCGGGCCAAACCCTTCGTCTGGTCGGGCGGAGATCCACGGGTCCCTGTCGAGAAGGCCCGGGTCGGGCAGTTTCGGATGACCGATCCCCGGCCGATCGCGCGCCTGGTGTTCGACCTCAAGGAGCCCGGCGTGTATTCGCTCGAGGCGGATAAGAGCGGGCTCGTCGTATCCTTCTATAAGAACATATCCGTGGGCGCGGTCGAGGCGAAAGCCGCACCGCTCAAGGCGGCGCCGCCGCCGCGGCCCGCTCCGAACGAAAGAACGCTTAAGACCGCCCCGGACCTTCGCCGGGCGGCCAAGCCCGCCGCCCCCCTCGTCCGCGAGGACCTGCTGGCCGCGGTCCAGAAGGACAGCCCGGCGCCGCGCCGGGACATCTTCCGGCCGCAGTCGCCGCGCCTGCCCGCCGCCGCGCCGCCCGCGGGGGGCCCCGCGCCGGCACGCAAGGGGGCGCCCCCGGCCGAGGTCCCGTCCTTCGCCCTGGAGCTCGTCTACGTCGGCTCGATCAAGTCCGGCGGGACGATGACCGCCCTGGTCCTGCGGAACGGCCAGACGACGCCCGTGGCCGTCGGCGACGAGATCATCCCGGGCTACAAGGTCGTCCGCATCACCCCGGACGAGATCGAGGTCGAGGGGCCGAAGTCCGAACGCAGGACGTTCACCCGACAAGGAGACCGGCCATGAAAAAGATCGGCGCCATGCTCGTCCTGGCGATGACGGTCGCGGCCTGCGCGACCGTCAGCCCGTATTATCGGCAGGGCACGAAGGCCGAGCTCAACAAACAGTACGACGAGGCGATCCAGGATTACGAGAAGGCCGCCCTCCAGGACCCCAAGGAGGCCGTCTACCGCCTGGCCATGGCCCGGGCCAAGGCGTCCGCGGCCTTCGCCCACCTCCGCGAGGCGCGGACGCTGGCCTCTCAGGGAAAGAAGAAGGACGCCCTGGCCGAGTACGGGATCGTCCTCTCGTATGAGCCCCTCAACGCGGGCGCGATCGCCGGGATCAAGGCCCTCGAGGCGCCCGTCCCGAAGGCGGAGAAACCGGTGGGGATCGTGCCCGAGTCGCCGGTCAAGCTCAAAACCAATGGCGAGAAGCTGAACATCAACTTCCGCACGCCCGTCTCGCTCAAGTCGATCCTCGACACCCTGGCCCGGTCGTCGGGCGTGACGTTCATCTACGACGAGACCTACCGGGACATGAGCCTGGCCGTCGACCTGACCGGCAAGGACCTGGAGCAGGCCGTCAATTATCTCTGTGTCGCGAGCAAGAACTTCTATCGCGTCGTCGATGACAAGACCGTCATCGTCGCCCCGGACAACTTCACCATGCGGCAGAAGTACGAGCTCCTGGTCATCCGGACCTTCTACCTCTCGAACATCAACGCCCAGGACGTCCAGCTGGCCCTCGTCAACATGATCAAGACCCAGACGAAGATCCCGACCGTCCAGGTCGACAAGAGCCTGAACTCGATCACCATCCGGGACACGCCGCAGGCCGTGGCCCAGGCCGAGAGGCTCCTCAGGGCCTGGGACAAGGCCCAGCCGGAGGTCCTCATCGAGCTCGAGATCATGGAGGTCGAGCGGAGCCTCCTCCGGCAGCTCGGCATCGACTTCAGCAACACGACGCTGAGCATGTCGCTCAACCCCGACATCAGCCCGGGCAGCGCGTCGGGCTGGATCAACCTGAGCGGCCTCAAGCTCGGCCAGCTGAGCAGCTACCAGATCACGAATCCGACGGCGGTCCTCCAGTTCCTCGAAGGGGATTCCCACACGAAGATCATCGCCCAGCCCAAGATCCGGGGCGTGAGCGGGGAGGACATGAAATACCTGGTCGGGGACAAGGTCCCCATCCTCACTGCGTCGTACACGCCGATCACGGGGGGGACGACGACCGCCCAGGCCATCACCCAGTTCACGCAGCAGGACGTCGGCATCGACGTCAAGATGAAGCCGCGGATCCACCTGGAGGGGGAAGTGACGATCGACGCCGAGATCAAGGTCTCCGCGATCTCCGGCTACAATGCCGCCGGTTACCCGACGATCGCCACGCGCGAGATCAAGAACACGATCCGCCTAAAGGACGGGGAGACGAGCATGCTGGCGGGCCTCCTGCGGGACCAGGAGCAGAAGCAGGTCTCGGGGATCACGGGCCTGAAGAACATCCCGATCCTGGGGACCATCTTCTCGTACACCAGGACGATCATCGACCAGACCGACGTCATCATGACCATCACGCCCCACATCATCCGGTCGCTCGCGCTCTCGGACGAGGACGCGAAGCCCGTCTGGGTCGACCCCAACAATATCAGGACGAGCGTCTCGGCCGGGCAGGCCGCCGGCGTCGAGCAGATGGCGGACCAGGCCGCGCTCGCGGAAAATCAGCCCGAGGAGCCTGGGGAGGAGGCGGCCAACGCCGTCTATCTCACGCCCGCCAGCTTCGAGATCCCCAAGGAGCGGGAATTCCGGGTCAACGTCGAGCTCGCCACGGAGAAGGAGATCGGCGCGATGACCATCAACATCGGCTTCAACCCGCAGAGCGTCAAGCTCAAGGAGATCGTCGAGGGCGGCATCGCCAAGCAGATGGGCGGGCAGGCCAAGTTCACGAGCTACTCCTCCGATTCCGGTTGCACGCTGGGCTTCACCGGCCCGACGCTGGGCCAGGGCTTCAAGGGCCAGGGCATCGTCGCGGCCCTCGTTTTCACGTCCGTGGCCCCCGGCGAAACCGCGGTCACCATCGGCAGCTATTCGGCCTACGGCACGACCGGCCAGTCGGTCGCCCTCTCGACGGGCGACTCGAAGATCCTCATCCGCTAGGCGGCGCGCGGGACGGGACGCGGCCATGATCATCATCCTCTCGGGCGTCGTCCACGGCGGGAAGACGACGCTCATCCAGAAGTCGCTCTCCCGCTGGGCCTCCCGCGGCTTCCGCTTCGGCGGCTTCCTGAGCCTGTTCGTCCGGGGGCCGGGCGGCGCCCCGGAGTACGATTTTCTGGACGTCAGCGACGGCCGGCGACTGCCATTCCTGCGCCGTTCGGGGGAACCCGACTGGGAGCGCATCGGGCCGTATTTCTTCGTCCCGGAGACTCTCGAGGCGGCCCGGGCCGTCATCCGGGGGGCGGCCGCGGGCGAGGTCCTCATCGTCGACGAGGTCGGCCCCCTCGAGCTCGCCCACGGCGGGCTCTGGCCCGCCTTGAGCGAAGTCATCTTCGAGCCCGGGCACAAGACCCTGCTCGTGGCCCGGGAAGACATCCTCGAGGACGTCTTCCGGCTGCTCGGGACGACCGTGCCCCTGATCGTCGACGCGGCCGACCCCAACGCCCCGCGGCTGCTCGACCAGAGCCTCTTCGGCCCGGTCAAACCCCATGAAGATCAAGGTTAAGTTCTTCGCCCATTTCAGGGACATCTTCGCCGGCCGGGAGAGGGAGGTCGACCTCGGCGCCGGGCTGACCGTCCGCGACGCCCTCGAGCTTTTGTGCGACACTCCGACGCGGCGGGCGGAAGTCTTTGCGCGCGGGGATCTCAAGCCCCACCTCGTCGTCATGGTCAACGGGACCCACATCGACTCCCGGCAGGGCCTCGATACGGCGCTCGCCGACGGCGACACGCTCGCCGTTTTCCCCTTCCTCGTCGGCGGGTAAACCAGGAGGGACAGCCCCCGAAGAGCGACTGCTCCGCTCCCTGCCGGTCCTCGGTCATGGTGGCGCCAAGGCCATCCTTATCCCCCGGCCCCGGGAACCTGTCCCGGTTCCCAGCGCTCTTGCGCAGTCCCCCTCCGGCAGGGAGCGAGGCCTTGCGAGCGACCATGAGAAGTTCGGCGGAGTGACCCGGAACCGAACTTCTAAGAAATCTCCGGAACGGATTCAAGGATATTCGCTCGGCTTCCATGATCTCATTCCGGATATTCCCCAAAAGCGCGGCCTCGAGTCGCTCGGCGGCGCTTTTGCTGGTCACTCCGAAGACTCCGTTCCCTGCCGGACGGCCTTGGCGCCGCTATGAGCGCGGACCGGCAAGGACAGGATCCCTCCGCCGATAAATCCGCGTTTGGCCGGACGTGGCGAATCTGGTAACATGAGGGGCGGAGCTTGAAGTTGCGCAAGAGAATCGCGATTGCGGCTGCGGCTTGGCTCCTGGCCTGGTCCGGCCTGGGGGGGGCGGGCGAGCTCGCGCCGGAGGTCAAGGCGCGGGCCCTCAAGGTCATCGCCCTGCTCGAGGGGCTCGAGAAGGAGCGGGCCCGACACCCGGGGCGTCCCGGCGGCAGCGGCACGGTCGCCGAGGCCGACCTCAACGCCTGGATCGCCTACCGCTTCGCCACGGAAGGGGAGAGCTACGTCCGGTCGTGCGAGATCCGGCTCCTCGACGGCGACAAGGCCGAGGGCAAGCTCGTCATCGACCTCAGCCGGACGCCGGCCTCGGCCGTGCTGCCGGCGCAGGCGGAGATCTTCTTCGCCGCCTCGGCCGAGACGCGCGACGGGAAGATCCGCATCACCATGGAGCGGCTCTTCCTCGGCACCCAGCGCCTGCCGCCGGCCTTCCTGGACACGGTCATCGGCATCGTCGCCGGTCTCGAGGGGCAGCCGGCGCAGAGCCTCCACGACTGGTATCCGCTGCCCTACGGCATCCAACGCCTCGAGTCGCGGGCCGGCCGTCTCGTCTGCTATTATTACTGAGCCGGGCTGAAAATGAATGTCTTCAGATTTCCGTATCGCCCGGCCAGTACTCGGGGAGCGGTAAGAATTATGTATTAGATTTGCTGCTCCCCGCAGAAAGGAAGGGAACGCCGGGAGGGACGCGAGGGACATGATCAGGATCATCAGCGGGATCTACAAGGGCCGCCGGCTGAAGCTCGTCCCCAGCCCCTCGGTCCGCCCCATGCAGGACAAGGTCAAGGGCGCGCTCTTCAACATCATCCAGGACCGGGTCGCCGGGAGCGTCTGCCTCGACGGCTTCGCCGGCACGGGCTCGGTCGGCCTCGAGGCCCTCAGCCGCGGCGCCAAGACGGCCGTCTTCGTCGACGAGTTCTATCCCGCGGTCAAGGTCATCCGGGCCAACGTCGAGAAGTGCGGCGCGGCGGACAGCGCCGTCGTCCTCCACCGCGAGTTCAACCGGGCGGTCATCGACCTCGCCAATGAGCGCGTCCTGTTCGACCTCATCTTCCTCGACCCGCCCTATCGGCTGCTCGAGGAGCGCAACCCCCTGCGGGTCATCCGCCGGCGGGGCGTCCTCCGGCCGGGGGGGATGATCGTCCTCCGCCACTATTTTAAGATCCGGCCGCGGACGGGCGACTTCGCCCTCGAGCGCCGCGTCGAGATCGGCGACGACGTGCTGCTTTTCTTCGTCAATCCCCCGGCCGGCTGACAAGGCTTCCCGGGGGGTCGGGGTCTGGTCGGAGCGCCATGTGCGGTTTAGCGCATTCCGCACTCTGGAGTGGAGGCCGCAGCCCGAGGCTCCCGAGGCAGGCCGGAGGACGGCCCTTGCCCTCGCTTGCGCCTGCGCGGGTGATGCTCTAGAATAAGGGCAAAAAGGGAGGACGGCGTGACCCCGAAGATGAAGAGACCGGAGGCGAAGAGCGTGCCGCTCTGGGAGGGGGTCCCTCTCGTCGAGGAGGGCGAGATCTTCTCCGACTTGGCCGTCCGGAAGACGAGCTCCCTCCTCCTCGGCCGCTATTCCCTGAATGAGGTCATCGCCGTCCTGGCAAAAAAGGGCTTCCTCAGGGAGGCCCGCAAGAGGTTCCTCTGGCCGCTGGCCTTCGAGCTCAACTCGACCGAGTATCCCCTCCAGCGCCTCCAGATCTTCTTC
>Ga0335071_10005985_pt1 | contig 12608 bp, 7 predicted proteins | sample Lox_Sample_15_FD_206724 | JGI IMG/M metagenome (GOLD analysis project Ga0335071, IMG submission 206724) | Soil microbial communities from Loxahatchee National Wildlife Refuge, Florida, United States - Lox_Sample_1.5 | ecosystem: Environmental > Terrestrial > Soil > Wetlands | place: USA: Florida...
TCCCCGGCACCCCGCCCGGTCCCGCCAACTGATCCAGAAAGCCGCTCATTTCTTCAGCGGACAGCACCGAAGGAATCCGCTTCGGCAGTTTCGGTGTCGGCACCAGCCGTGCCGGATTCTCCTTCAACACCCCTTCCCGCACGCAATATTTGAAGAACGACCGCATTGCCGCCAGCTTTCGGGCAATCGAGCTTTTCTGCAGTCCATTCTCGTGGAGGTGGCCCACATACTCCCGAATCATCTTGTGATCGATTTTGTCCAGCGCCGGTGGTGGCGTTTCGGGCGGCGTCAGGTACGCAAGGAACTGCTCCAGGTCCTTCTTGTAGTTCACGATCGTATGCGGCGAAGCATTCTTCACCGAATGCAGATATTCCAGAAATTTTCCGATGGACGCCTTCATGCTTCCTCTCGCCCAATTATAGGAGCACATTTTCCGCCCCGATGCGGAGTTCCCGGAAAGTTGCTTGGAATGATGTGATGATACGCCGGTAACGCCGCCGGAACCCCCCGGTTCAGGCTTTCGCTACAACCGGCGTCTCTTCCGCCTTCGCTGCCTTCGAGGGCTGCTCGTCCGTCAGCTTTTCCCAGTCGCATCCTTCTTTGATGCAGGCGTGAACGGTGCCGATCTTCGTCTTCTTCTCGACCACGAACGGCGCGCCGCACTTCGGGCACGGTTCCGCGATCGGCATGTACGGTGTGGTGAAATCGCAATCCGGGTAGCGCGAGCAGCCGTAGAATACCCGGAACCTTCCGCGCCCGCCCTTCCCCATGCTCCCGCGTTTCACAAACTCGCCTTCATGGCACTTCGGGCACTTGATTCCCATCGTGATCGGCCGCGTGTACTTGCACTTCGGATAACCCATGCACCCGATGAACTCGCCGAATCGCCCGTGCTTTTTCACCAGTTGGTTGCCGTCCAACGGGCACTTCTCATCCAGCGGCTCGTCCGGCTGCAGCGCGATTCGCGTCCCCTGCACCAGTCGCCGGGTCGTCTTGCAGTCCGGGTAGCCCGTGCAGGCCAGGAACGTCCCGAACCGCCCGCGCTTCAGCGCCATCTCTTTTCCGCAGTTTTCGCAGTACTCAATCTTGTTCTCGGCGTCCTCGGGAATCTCTTCGGCCATGTCCTGAATGAAGTCGCATTCCGGATACCGAGAGCACCCCAGGAAGAATCCGTGCCGGCTGATGCGTTCCAGCAGTTCGCCCTGCCCGCACTTCTCGCACTTCTTCCCGGTCGGAATTCCAGCCTTGTACGAGATCATCTCATCCCCGGCCTTATCCAGGTCCACGATGAACTTCTCCCAGAATTCCTTCACCGATTCGCGCCACGGCATCTTGCCTTCTTCGATTTCGTCCAGTTCGTCTTCCAGTCGCGCCGTGAATTTCACATCGAACACGTCTTCGAAGCTCTTGATCAGCAGCATGCACACGCGCTCGCCCAGCATCGTCGGCGTGAACCGGCCCTGCTCCTTCTTCACGTACTCGCGCTCGACGATCGTCGAAATGATCGACGCGTACGTGGACGGCCGCCCGATTCCGTCTTCCTCCAGTTCTTTCACCAGCGTCGCTTCCGTGTAGCGCGGCGGGGGTTCCGTGAAGTGCTGATCCGGCCGGATCGCGTCCAGCTTCAGCACTTGCCCCTCGCTTACGCGAGGCAGCGCCTTGCCTTCTCCCTCGTCATCCTTCTCGTCGTCTTCCCGATCAGTGTTCGCCGCCGGTATCTGGTACACCTTCAGGTATCCGTCGAACTTCAGGATCGATCCTGTCGCCCGGAATGTGTAGTCCGCCGCCGCTATGTCGATGGTCGTCTGGTCGTACACCGCCGGTAACATCTGCGACGCCACGAACCGTTGCCAGATCAACTGGTACAGCTTGAATACATCGTCTTCCAGATACTTCCGCACATCTTCCGGCGCGCGGCTCACATCCGTTGGACGAATCGCTTCGTGCGCTCCCTGCGCATCCTTCTTCGACTTGTAGAAATTTGGCCTCTCCGGCAGATAGTTGCTGCCGAATCGCTCCGGAATCAGCTCCCGCACCTGTGCCAGCGCGTCATCCGAAACGTGTACCGAATCCGTACGCATGTACGTGATCAGCGCCACCGAGCCTTCGTCCCCCAGCTCGATGCCTTCATACAGCCGTTGTGCCAGCGCCATCGTGCGCTTGGCCGTAAACCGCAAACGGTTGTACGCCGCCTGCTGCAGCTTCGAAGTCGTAAATGGAGGGGGCGGATTCCGGCGCTTTTCCTTCAGCGTCACGCTCGAGACCTGCCACTTCGCCTTGCTCACCGCCGCGACGATCGCGTCCGCGGCTGCCTGGTTCTTCACCTCGATGTCTTCGCCTTTTTTCTTCGTCAGCTTCGCTTCGAAGATCGGCGGTTCGCCGGCGTCCAGCATCGCGTGGATCGTCCAATATTCCTGCGGCACAAACGCGCGGATCTCCTGCTCGCGCTCCACGATCAGCCGCAGCGCCACGGTCTGCACGCGCCCTGCGCTCAAGCCCCGCCGCACCTTGTCCCACAACAGCGGCGAAATCTTGTAGCCCACGATGCGGTCCAGCACGCGCCGCGCCTGCTGCGCGTCCACCAGTTGCGTGTCCACCGACCGCGGCTTTTCAAATGCCGCCCGGATTGCCTTGGGCGTAATTTCGTTGAACGTTACCCGGAAGATTTTCTTCGGATCGATTGGCTCGATCTCGATCTTGTCCTTTTCCGCGGACTTCTTGAGCTTTCCCTTGGCGCCCTTCTTGTTTCCGTTGCTGGCCGCCTCTTCCTTCTTTTCCTTGTCGCCGTTCTTTCCGTTCCCGTTTTCCTCTTCTTCCGGAATCAGGAACTTTGCCGGCTGCGAAAGCACCTTGGCCAGGTGCGCCGAAATCGCTTCTCCTTCGCGGTCCGGGTCGCCTGCCAGGTATACGGCGTCCGCGTTCTGCGCCGACTTCCGCAGATCATTAATCACCTTTCCTTTACCGGGGATCACCTGCAGCGTCGGCTCGAAGATCTTCGGGTCGTCCAGCGAAACCGGCTTCAGCGGCGGTTTCGGAGCCGCGCCCTTCTTTTTCTTCTTCTTTTTGCTCTTCTTGACTTCGTCTTCATCGACGGGCAGACGGATCCCAATCGTCTTCGTCGGCAAATCCAGTACGTGGCCAACCGACGCCTTGACCGTGTAATTCTTCCCCAGGTATTTATTGATCGTCTTCGCTTTCGCTGGCGACTCGACGATCACGAGTGATCGTGCCATGTGTTCCTTTGTAACCTTAGATTCCGCCGCAGGAAGGGCCAGCAGCGCGGCGTGTGTCCTTCTCGCTACCTTATTCTTACTTTCTCGTCGCTCCCCAAGGCCCTGCAGTTTCCTGCCATCTGGCTTCAATCAGATGCAGTTTCTGCCAGCGACGGTGCCTTCCCTCTTATAACAAAACCTTGCTGAACTGTTTCCCCGGCAATTGCCGTATGATGCCTTTCATCTCCAATTCAAAAAGCGTAGCCAGAACTTCGCTGGAATTCAACCCGGTCGTTTCGACGATCTCGTCGATATGCCTCGATTCCTCGGCGCTCAGTAGCTCGTAAATCTTTTTCTCAATTGGACTTAGCCCGTCCGCCACCAGCAAATTCCGCTGCTCGCTTTCCACCGCCTCGGCCTGCACCAAAGCCGCTCTCACCGGGGTTGGCAGCTCTTCGATCACGTCTTCCGCGTTGGTCACCAGTTTCGCTCCCTGCTTGATCAACTGGTTTGGCGCGAAGCTCACTTCCTGCGTCACGTTCCCCGGCACGCCGAAGACTTCCCGCCCGAATTCCATCGCCAGCCGCGCCGTAATCAGCGACCCGCTGTACTGTTTCCCTTCGACGATCACCACGCCCAACGGCATGCCCGCGATAATTCGGTTGCGCACCGGAAAGTTTTCCGGAGCGGGATGCGACCCGGTCGGCAGTTCACTCAGAATCGCTCCCCGCTCCAGAACCTTCTCGAACAGCTTTTTGTTCTCCTTGGGATAACAGACGTCCACGCCCGTACCCAAAACTCCTATGGCCCGGCCGCCCACTTCCGTTGCGCCCTTATGCGCAATCGCGTCCACTCCCCGCGCCAGTCCGCTCACCACCACCAGGCCGCGCTTTGCCAGGTCGCGGCCCATCAGTTCCGCCATCTGCGTGCCATATATGGTTGGCCGCCGCGTTCCGACAATCCCCAGACTTGGTTGATTCAGGATCGAGGCATCGCCGCGCACGTACAACAGCACCGGCGGATCATAAATCTGTAGCAGCGATTGCGGGTACTCCGGCTCGGTCCAATTCACCACACGGCACCCGATCCGCCGGATCGCATCCACTTCCTTTTCTGCTCGCCAGAACGTCTGCTTCTTGAAGATCGCCTGTGCCGTCGGTGCGGTCAGGCCGCACGCTTCCAGCCCCGTCAGGCTCGCCCGGAACACCCCTTCCGGACTCCCGAATTCGCGCAACAATCTCGCCGACAGCCGGGCCGCTATGCCCGGCGTCATCGTCAACGCCAGCCACGAGAGGGAAACTTCGGGCTCCACATCCTCCAGCGTATGTACATGGTAATCTAACTGTCAAGTACACTTGCCACAAGGACGCTCGTCGCTCTCTAACTCATTGCTGCTTAAGGGGTTCCGTGTCCCGCGGAAAGTAAAAGGCCCCAGCGCTGCTTGCCGTGCCGGGGCCTCTTTGCTGATTTGTTATCGATCAATTCTGGCCGAAGCTGAACAATTCAAACAAGTCACTGATGGCCGGCGAGTTGACAGGGACATACGGGTCGTCGTCGTCCACTCTCGGGTTCGGATAATTGTCGCGGCTGCGCTTGCTGATCGTCGGCAAATTCCAATTGCGCTCGATGAACTTCACAATCGAAGCGTGATCGGAGTAGTTGTGGGCAATGTGTCCCGGCTTGGTCCACGGTGACACCACGATGAGTGGAATCCGCGTGCCGTCGCCGAAGAAGTCCAGCGTCTGGATGAAGCCGGAATCCCAATAGCCTCCGCCCTCATCCACGGTCACGAAGATCGCGGTGCTCTCCCAGAGCTTCGGGTTGGCTTGCACTGCATCGACAATCTTCTTCACGAATCCCTCGTAAAGGATCCACTTTGAAGACGCCGGGTGTCCGTCAACCCATCCGCTCGGCTTTACGTAGGACACGGAAGGCAGCGTCCCCTTCGCGATGTCGTTGTACAGGTCCTCGGTATCCTTCAGATGCTCGGTCCGCACCGCGTCATTGGTCATGATCTGCGTCTGATACTGAAACGGATTGCAGATGTTGCAGTATTGGTCGCTGTTCGGCCCGACCGTGCCATAGTTCAGCTGGTACTTGTCGGTCAGGTACGCGTTCCATTGATCGCCGTAATACTTCCACGAGACGTTGTGCTCCAGCAGGACATCCGCGATGCTTCGCTGGCTCGTCGGCGGAATCGTGAACGGCGTGTTGTTTGAATTTGAGTCCGTGTACGCGTTGCTGCCATCCCCAAAATAGCCGGGGTTGTAATTGTTCAGCAGGTAGTAGTGACCCTCGTCGCAGTTTGGCTTGATCGGTTTCGGCAATGCCGCCAAATACTGCAGGACCGGCCCAACGCCCGGTTGGCTGGAATCGGAACAGTTAGAGTAAGTACCGCCGCCATACACTCCCGTCGACGCACCCAGGTTCCCGAATCCTCCGTACCCGTCCTGAATCCAGAAGTTGTTTGTTCCCGGTTGCGGGTTCGGATTTTCGATTTCGTCCACCGGTCCGCCCGCCCAAATGTTCTGATTGTGTGGTGGCACGAGGTTGCCGTTCTGGTCCTGGAACCAGATGGCATCGGCGAATCCCAGATACAAGCTGTCCAACCCAGTTCCGCCCTTGGCTGGCTGATGGTAGTTGTCGCTAATGGCGAAGTGGTCGGCCAGCCACTTCGTGTACGGCGCGTCGCCTTGGCCCATATTGTAAAACTCCATCGACGTTGCGCCCTCGTTGGTGGTCACCACGTTCGGCGCATAATCCGTGCTGAAATTGTCTGGCTGTGGCTTGCCGTTGTTGTTCGACCCGACCGTCACTTCCGTCCAGGTGAAGAAATCGTTCAGGCACCCGCTGGAATTGTGGCGCGTGACGTGTTTCGCACTGCAGTCCATTTGCTGGAACATCTGGTAGAAGCGATGAACGGGGCTCGCCGCATACTGGTCATACACGAAATTCGGCCCCGAGATCGGAAACGGTCCCCCGGGGAGCGTCGAGTAGGGCGCCGTGCTGTGCACTCCGGGAATTCGCGTGTCGGGAACGTGTCCAGTCAAGCCCGTCCCCCCGTTGGTCAGGTATTGGTAGTAATTGGTTGCCAGCCCGTTCTCCGACGACGTGGCGTCCGCCAGGGAACAGATGCCGTTATTAATGCACACGTCGGTCGGTCCGCCGTTCAGTGGCGCCGGTTCGTGTGTGTACGGTTTCTTGTGACTGGTTGGAGCAAGCTCGTACGTGGTGTGTCCCGTGACATCCGCGGAAAACTGCAACGCACGGAAGTAGCTGGGGCCCGGCGTGCCGTCTTCCTTTACGATTCCTTTTGACAACAGATTGTCAACGGATTGCCCGTCCCGCGGCTTGTAGGTAGCGAACAGGTGATCGAACGACCGGTTCTCTCCCACAATGATGATCACGTGCTTGATCGGGGATCGGGTGTCTCCGTGGGTATCTGCTTTCGCGGTGTCAGCGAGAGGTCCCAACAAGGTGAACTGCGTCATTGCCAGCGTTGCCAGGCCAATGCGGGATGCCTGTAACGTTTTCTTTCCGAACTTCTTCCAATGCATCTTTGTCATTCCTCCTAAGGGAGCGCTTCGAGAAACGGACTGGGGCACACACAGTGCTGCTTCGACGGTTGCTCGTTGATGCGTTTCTTATGAATTCCCGGTGACAAGGAATTTTTCACGGGTGCGTGAATTTTTTGCGTGCTCCCGCCCACTCGCAGAACTGGTCTCTCGCGGATACCGTCGTCATTACCGACGTCAACGTCGTCGATGTCCGCACTGGCGAAACCCGCCCCGACCAGACCGTGGTGATCGACAAAAGTCGCATCCTGGCGGTCGGCTCCCGCAAAGACACGCGCTATCCCCGCAATGCCCCCGTCATCATTAATGGCAAGGGGTTTTACCTTATTCCCGGTTTGTGGGACATGCACGTCCACCTGGTCTTCGGCGATTGGTTTCCTCTCGCCCAGGAAATCTCGCTCCCACTCTTCGTGGCCAATGGCATTACCGGTGTCCGCGATATGGGCAGCGAACTTGCCACCGTCCAGATGTGGCGCAACGAAATTGAGGGCCAGCGTCTGATCGGCCCGCGCATCATGACCTCCGGTCCGATGCTCGATGGTCCCAAGCCGCGCTTTCCAAGCTCAATCGCGATCGCCACTCCCCAAGATGGCCGCCGCGCCGTCGAAGATCTCAAACACTCGGGCGCCGACTTCATCAAACTGCAATCCCTTATTCCCCGCGATGCTGTCTTCGCCATCGCCGACGAGGCCAAGAAGCAGGAGATCCCGTTTGAGGGCCACGTGCCCGATTCCGTGCGCGCCAGCGAAATGTCCAATGCCGGGATGCACAGCTTTGAACATCTGATCGGTATTTTCGAGGGCAGCTCCCCTCTCGAGGGCGAATTCCTCAAAGGTGATAAGACCGAAACGAAATTCCTGGCGTCTTACGATCCGGAGCGCGCCGCTGCCTTGGCTGCCTTGCTGGCCAAGAATCAAATCTGGCAATGCCCCACGCTGGTTTGGGAGCGCGGTGGCAATCTCATCGATGTCACGGACTTCTCCAAGGACACGCGCGCCAAATACGTACCGGGCTACTGGAAGGACAATACGTGGAAAGCCTTCACGCAAGAAGTTGAAGCGGAGTTCAGCGCCGACTCGCTCCAGACCCGCAAGAAATTCATCGACAAGGAGCTGGAAGTGGTTCAGGCACTACACAAAGCCGGCGTACCCTTCCTCGCTGGCACGGACACCCCTCCCGGTGTCTATATCTTCCCGGGGTTCAGTCTTCACGAGGAACTTCAGCGCTTCGTTGCCGCGGGCTTTACTCCACTCGAAGCGTTGCAAACCGCCACGTTGAATCCTGCGCGCTTCTTCCAGATGGAAGATCAGTTCGGCACCATCGAAAAAGGGAAATATGCCGACCTCGTTTTTCTCGATGCCAATCCACTCGACGATATTCGCAATACACAAAAAGTTGCCGCCGTCATCCTAAACGGGCGATACTTTTCTAAGGCCGATCTGCCTAAACTCCTCCAGCGCGTCGAGGAAGCGGCCAAGAAGGAACCTCCTCCAAAACAGAATCAGAGCGCTTTCTAAACGGAAACGATTATGCCCCTCACGATTCGACCGAAAGAGAACTGCCGTTGGGACCTCGTCAGCCTCGGCGAAGTCATGCTCCGCTTCGATCCTGGCGAAAAGCGTATCTGGACCACGCGAACCTTTGACGTTTACGAGGGTGGCGGTGAATATAACGTTGCGCGCGGTCTGAAGCGCTGTTTCGGCCTCGACTCCGCCGTCGTCACTGTTTTCGCCGATAATCCCATCGGACGGCTCGCGCAGGATCTCATCTATCAGGGCGGTGTCGATCAGTCGCTGATTCGCTGGGTCCCGTACGACGGGGTCGGTCGCAGCGTGCGCAACGGGCTCAACTTCACCGAACGCGGCTTCGGTTTTCGCGCGGCGCTTGGTTGCTCTGATCGCGGCCACACGGCCATCTCGCAACTCAAGCCCGGCGAAGTCGATTGGGACAATGTCTTCGGCAAACTCGGCGCGCGCTGGTTTCACACCGGCGGCATCTTCTGCGCTTTGTCGGCCAGCACTCCAGAAGTCGCTATCGAAGCGATGCAAGCCTCCCGCAAGCACGGTACGATCGTCTCGTATGATCTCAACTATCGGGACTCGCTCTGGAAATCCATTGGTGGTAAGGCACGCGCCCAGGAAGTGAATCGCAGGCTTGCTCCCTACGTCGACGTCATGCTCGGCAACGAAGAAGACTTCTCTGCCGCTCTTGGCTTTGAAGTTCCGGGGATGAACCAACACATGACCGCTTTTGAAGTCGAAGGCTTCAAGCAGATGATTCAAGAAGTGGTGAAGGAGTTTCCGTTCAAGGTGGTCGCCACGACCCTGCGAAAGGCGAAAACTGCCACGCGCAACGATTGGAGCGCGATCTGCTACCACGAGAGTCAGTTCTATCAGGCTACCGATCGCGAAGACGTGGAAATCCTCGATCGCGTGGGTGGAGGCGACTCCTTCGCTTCCGGTTTGATCTACGGTTTCCTCGCCGGCAAAGATCCGAAGTGGGCAGTCGAATGCGGCGCGGCCCACGGCGCGCTCGCAATGACTACACCCGGCGACACCACCATGGTCACGCTCGACGAAGTCTTGAAATTAATGAAGGGTGCCGGCGCCCGCATCGAGCGGTAAGGCTGCAGGCCTCACGTCACGAGAAATCCCTTTGCCGCCAACTGAGGCCCCATCGGTAAGGTTCGCAGACGCACTCCGGTCACAGCGAATACCGCGTTCGCGATTGCCGGCGCAATTCCCACGATCGGTGCTTCGCCCGCGCCCACCGGTTCTTTGTCCTTCCGATCGATGAGCATGGCTTCCATGCGCGGGACGTCCCGGAAGCGCGGCACGCGATACTTGGAGAATGCGTTGTTCACGATCCGGCCGTTCTGGTATTCGATAGCCTCGAAAAGCGCTCCACCCAATCCCATGATGTTTGCGCCGATAATCTGATTGCGCAGGCCATCCGGGTTGACCACGGTCCCGCAGTCAAACGCCGTGAGCACGCGCTGAATCGTAATCTCACTCGTTTCCGGTTTAAGCGCTACCTCCACGAACGTCGCCACGTACCCGCGCTTCTCGAATCCACCGCCGACGCCGAATCCGTGATTCGCCGGCCGGGCGTTGTTCCAGCCAAACTTCTTTCCGCCCTGCTCGAACACGGCTTGCAGCCGCTCGTCCTTTAGGTTTTTGAGTCGAAATTCCAGCGGATCCATCTTCACCGCCGCTGCCAGTTCATCCATATGGGCTTCGCGCGCAAAATGGTTTGCCGTAGCCGCCAGCCCCCGATATGACCCTTGTCGCAGCGGTGAATCCACGGGGTGAAACTCGATCTTCTGGTTCGGAATGTCGTAATACGTCCGGTATCCCGCGGTGCCAGAGTTGTAATTGTGAAATTCCCACGCGGTGATCTTTCCGTCAGCGCCGACAGCGCCGCTAACTTCAATCACGCCACCTGGGCGAAAATACGCCCACGTGAACTCCTCCTCACGCGTCCACACAACCTTCACCGGCTTCTTCGCCGCCCGCGCCAACCGCGCCGCCTCCAGCGCGGCGTCAGCGGTGTGCTTTCCGCCGTAACCGGAGCCCGTGTCCGGCATCAGCACCCGCACCTTTTCTTCCGGCAAGTGAAACGCCGTAGCCAATTCGCCACGAACACCAAAGGGCCGTTGCGTCCCCGCCCACACTGTCAGTTGGTCGCCGGACCACTCCGCTACCGCTGCCCTCGTTTCCAGGGGAGCATGGGCGATGTAATTGATGTTGTAAGTCGCGCTGACCTTATGTTCCGCGGCAGCAAACACCGGAGCCACATCTCCACTTACGAAGCAGTAGTTGTCGCCCTCCTCCGGCTTTTCTTGATGAGTCTTCAGGTATTCAAACAACTCTTTGCTCGAGCTCTGCGGCTCGGCTTTCCATTCCGCGTGAATCGCTGCTGCGGCCTTTTCTGCTTCGGCGGAACTCACTGCCGCGACTCCCAGGAAGTTTCCGTCGCGCACCACGGTCACGCCCGGCATCGCTTCTGCTACGTTTGTGTCTGCCGAAACTAGCGTTGCATTGAACGCACTTGACCGCACCACTTTGCCGTAGAGCATTCCTGGTCGCGTGATGTCCGAAGGATACTGGTGGCGTCCAGTTACGAAATCACGGCCGTCGACTTTCGGGATGGTCTGCCCAGCCACAGTCCACTGTGCGGGTGGAATCAGGGGATCCTCCGCGGGCAACACTTGCGTAATCTGTTGGCCTCTGACCAATTCCGAGTATTTGGCGGAGCGTTTCGCCTGCGTGTCCACCACTTTGCCGTCCGTAGCTGTTAACCGCGCCGCATCCACGCTCCACTGCTTCGCTGCCATCGCGATGAGTGCATCGCGCGCGGCGCCCGACACTCGCCGCAGCTGGAGATTCATCACCGGCGTGGTCAAGCTTCCGAAGGTCCCCATGTCATACGGCACCAGCTTCGTATCTCCCATGACCAACGCAATCGAGCCGATTGGGACGCGCAGTTCCTCGGCGACCGCCTGGGTCAACGACGTTCGAATGTTCTGCCCCACCTCAACTTTCCCCGTGAAGGCCGTAATCTCGTCCTTTTCGCCGATGTGCAGCCAGGCGTCGATCTCTTGCGGTAGTTCTGGTCCTCCGCGCCGCCGGCCGGCTCCGGATTCCTGCAATGCCGCTGTTTTCGCTGCCGAGCAGATCACCACTAATCCCGTCCCCAGGAACCTCAAAAATCCCCGGCGGTCGCTCTCAAACAACACTGGCGGTTCTTTCACCAACTCACAGCGTTCGGGCTCGACCGCTTGCTTCGATAGCATTCGCCTCGTCATGGCCGTTGCTCCTTCCCAGCGCCACTTGCCCGGCGAATGGCTGCCATGATTCGCGGATACGTCCCGCAACGGCAAATATTTCCGTCCATCGACTGCAGGATGTCATTATCCGAAGGATGGGGCTTCTCGTTCAAAAGTGATACCGCCGACATAATCATCCCCGAAGTGCAAAACGCGCATTGCATCGCTCCTTCGTCCAGAAACGCCTGCTGCACCGGGTGCAATTTCTCATTGCGCGTCAATCCTTCGATGGTGGTGATCTCTTTTCCGGCCACCACCGATACTTGCGTGCGGCACGACCGCTTGGCGCGCCCGCCGATTAGTACCGTGCAGGCGCCGCACTGTGCTTCCCCGCATCCATATTTTGTTCCCGTCAAACCGAGCTGCTCGCGCAGGATGAACAGGAGACTGGTCTCGGGTTCCGCCTCCACGGAGTGCGATTGACCATTAACGCGTAGTTCATACGTCGGCATCTCGTCACCTCCAGAGAGAGCTTACTCCTGTGCGCGCCGGCGAGATATCGAGAGCGCTGGCATTTCTTGCTGGCCTTACGCGTCCTTGTTCCAGCGACCCGTGGCTTCGGTCAAGTCCCCCAGCCGATTCAGATGCGCCGCGCGCAACTGGTGCTTCTGCAAGCGCCAACGCCAATTTCCCCTGGCGCGCCCCGGACGGTTCATGCGTGCTTCCGTTCCCAAACCCAGCACATCCTGCACGGGCACAATCGCCAGCGCCGCTACCGAAGCATGCACCGCCTGGATGAAGGCCCACTCGACATCGTTCTCGCCGTCAATCTGCAGAAAAGCCCGTATGCTGTCGGCTTTCACGCGCGCCACACGATTCCTGCCGCTTCGCGCGGACTGCTTCAGTTCGCGCCACCAACCCTTCGTTGTGTCGTTGTCGTGCGTTCCGGTGAACGCGACCAGGTCTGGGCGGTAGTTGCTTGGACGGTGGGTATTGTTGTCGTCGAATCCAAACTGTAGCACCGCCATCCCTGGCATGCCGAACTCGGTTCGC
>Ga0335071_10005986_pt1 | contig 12607 bp, 9 predicted proteins | sample Lox_Sample_15_FD_206724 | JGI IMG/M metagenome (GOLD analysis project Ga0335071, IMG submission 206724) | Soil microbial communities from Loxahatchee National Wildlife Refuge, Florida, United States - Lox_Sample_1.5 | ecosystem: Environmental > Terrestrial > Soil > Wetlands | place: USA: Florida...
CGTCTGGCTCAACAACCCTGTCTATCCGCTCGAGGCCAGCGGCACCAGCGGCATGAAGGCCGGCATCAACGGCACGCTCAACCTCAGCATCCTCGACGGCTGGTGGGCCGAGGGCTTCGACGGCCAGAACGGCTGGGCGATCCCGTCGTCGACCGCCGAGGACGGCCGCCGCGACGACGAGGACGCGCGCTCGCTGTACGAGGTGCTGCAGGACGAGGTCGTGCCGCTGTACTACGAGCGCGACGCGAACGGCCTGCCGGTGCACTGGATCGCGCGCGCCAAGCGCTCGATGGCGACGCTGATCCCGGCCTTCAACACCCGCCGCATGCTCGACAACTACGTCGCGGGCCTGTATCGCCCGGCCGCCGCGCAGGGGCGCCGGCTGGCGGCGGACGGGGCCAAGGGCGCCGTGCAGCTCGCCGACTGGCGGGCGCGCGTCACGGCGGCCTGGCCGAAGGTCGGCCTGCGCGCCGCCTCGCCCTGGCCCGGGCGCGCCGCCTTCGGCGAGCACGTCGCGATGCAGATCGCGGTGCAGCTGAACGGCCTCGATCCCGCCGACGTGCGTCTCGAGCTCCTGCTGACGCGCGAGCTGCCGGACGGCCCGCACGAGCCGGCGCCGCTGACCTCCTTCGGTGCCGAGGCCTCGCGGCGGCTGGTGCGCGACGGCCACGAGGCGGCGATCGAGTTCTTCCGGCCGACCGGCGCGCGCGCGCCGGACGGGGCGCACCTGTACGCGAGCGAGTGCACGCCGCCGTGGTGCGGGCGGCTCGGCGCCGCGGTGCGCGTCGTGCCCTACCACGAGCTCCTGTCGCATCCCTACGAGCTCGGGCTGATGCGCTGGCTCTGAGCCCGAGAGCGGCTCCGGCGCCGCCGCGAGGCGCGCGCGCGACGCGGCGGGGAACGCGACGAGGCCTGCGGCGGACGCGGTTGCGGCGCGCCGGTCGCACGGTAACATACCCCCGTCGACCGCCCGGAACCGCCATGAGTCCATCTCCCGCCAGCAGCGGCTCGGGTCGCTATGTCAGCCGCCTGACGAGCGGCGCGCTCGCCATCGTCATGGCCGGCGGCCGCGGCGAGCGCCTGAAGCAGCTGACGACCGGCCGCGCCAAGCCCGCGACCCCGTTCGGCGGCAAGTTCCGGATCATCGACTTCGTGCTGTCGAACTGCGTCAACTCCGGCATCCGCCAGATCGCGGTGCTGACCCAGTACAAGGCGCAGTCGCTGATCGAGCACGTGCAGCGCGGCTGGGGCTACCTGCGCGGCGAGTTCGGCGAGTTCGTCGACGTGATCCCGGCGCAGCAGCAGATCGGGCCGCACTGGTACCGCGGCACGGCCGATGCCGTGTACCAGAACCTCGACTACATCCGCGCGCGCCGCCCGAAGCACGTGCTGGTGCTGGCCGGCGATCACATCTACACGATGGACTACGGTCCGATGATCGCCTACCACGTCGAGAAGCACGCCGACATCACCGTCGGCGTCGTCGAGGTGCCGCGCGAGCTCGCCCGCGAGTACGGCGTGCTGTCGGTGACGGAGTACAACCGCGTCGTGCGCTTCACCGAGAAGCCGGCCGAGCCGGAGCCGATCCCGGGGCGTCCCGGCACCGCGCTCGCCTCGATGGGCATCTACATCTTCAACGCCGACCTGCTCGAGGAGCTGCTGGTGGCGGACGCGGCCTGCGCCGACTCGCAGCACGACTTCGGCAGGAACGTCATCCCGGCGTCGATCGAGGAGCTGCAGGTGTTCGCCTACGCGTTCCAGGACGTGCGCACCCGCGCCCAGGCCTACTGGCGCGACGTCGGCACGCTGGACGCGTACTACGAGGCCAACATGGAGCTCGTCTACGTGCGGCCCGAACTCAACATCTACGACGAGGAATGGCCGATCTGGACCTACCAGCTGCAGCGCCCGCCGGCCAAGTTCATCCTCGACGAGGACGGGCGGCGCGGCATGGCCGTCAACTCGATGGTCGCCGGCGGCTGCATCATCTCCGGGGCGCTGGTGCGCGAGTCGCTCTTGTTCTCCGACGTGCGCGTCGAGGAGCGCACGGTGCTGCAGGCGTCGGTGGTGCTGCCGCGCGTCTCGGTCGGCCGCGACTGCGTGGTGCAGCGGGCGATCCTCGACGAGGGCTGCATCGTCGCCGACGGCACGCAGATCGGCGTCGACCGCGCCGCCGACGCGCGCCGCTTCGAGGTCACGGACCGCGGCGTCGTGCTCGTGACCCCGGACATGCTGCGGGAACCGGCTTGAGCGGCCGCGCCGGGCCGGGCGGGACCCCGCCGGGGATGCTGCGCGTGCTCGACCGCCGGCGCGCCGGCGTGCTGCTGCACGCGACCTCGCTGCCCGATGCGAGCCACGGCGCGCTCGGCCAGGCGGCGCGCAGCTTCGTCGACTGGCTGGCGGCGGGCGGCTTCTCGGTCTGGCAGTTCCTGCCGCTCGGCCCGGTCGGCCCGGACCGCTCGCCGTACTTCGCGCGCTCCAACCACGCCGGCGACCCGGCGCTCGTCGACCTCGCGACGCTCGCCGCCGCGCGGCTCATCGACGCCCGCGACCTCGGCCGCGCGCCGCGCGCGATGCTGCTGTCGCAGGCGGCACAGGCGGTCGCCGCCGACCGCGGCGCCGAGGGCGGCGCCTTCGCCCGCTTTCGCCGGCACGAGGCCCACTGGCTCGACGACTACGCGCTCTTCATGGCGATCCAGGGCCACGAGGGCGGGCGACCGTGGTGGCAGTGGCCCGAGGCGCTGCGCCGGCGCGAGCCGGCCACGCTCGGCGCCGCGCGCGCGGCGCTCGCCGGCGCGATCGCCGAGCTCGAGGCCGGCCAGTACTTCTTCCACAGCCAGTGGCACGCGCTGCGCGCCTATGCCGCCGGCCGGGGCGTGCGGCTCTTCGGCGACGTGCCGATCTACGTCGCGCCGGACAGCGTCGAGGTCTGGGCCCACCCGGAGCTGTTCCAGCTCGATGCCGGCGGCGAGCCGACCGCGGTGGCCGGCGTGCCGCCGGACTACTTCTCGGCGGACGGGCAGCGCTGGGGCAACCCGCTGTACCGCTGGGAGGCGCACGAGGCCACCGGCTTCGCCTGGTGGCTCGAGCGGCTGCGCGCGCAGTTCGAGCTCTTCGACCTGGTGCGCATCGACCATTTCCGCGGCCTCGAGGCCTACTGGGCCGTGCCGGCCGGGGCGCCCACCGCCGCCACCGGCGAGTGGCGCCTCGCGCCGGGCGAGGCGCTGCTGAGGCGCGCGCGCGCGACCTTCGGCCGCCTCGAGGTGGTCGCCGAGGACCTCGGCGTGATCACGCCCGAGGTCGAGGCGCTGCGCGACGGCTTCGGCCTGCCGGGCATGCGGATCGCGCAGTTCGGCTTCGACGGCGACCAGCGCAACGTCCACGTGCCGCACAACTGGACGGCGCGCTCGGTCGGCTACACCGGCACGCATGACAACGACACCAGCGCCGGCTGGTACGCGCACCTCGACCCCGGCGCGCAGCAGTTCGTCGCCGACTACCTGGGCGCGAGCGGCGCGGCGGTGGTGCCGGCGCTGGTGCGCAGCGTGCTCGCCTCGGTCGCGCTGCTCGCCGTCGTGCCGATGCAGGACCTGCTCGGGCTCGGCACCGAGGCGCGCATGAACCTGCCGGGCACCACCGAGGGCAACTGGGGCTGGCGCTTCAGCTGGGCCGAGGTGCCGGCCACGCTCGCGGCGCGCTGCGAGCGCTGGAACCGGGTCTATGGCCGCGCCTGAGCGCCGCGCCGCGCAGGTCCCGGCCGCGGCGCTGCTGGCGCTGGCGGCGCTCGCCGGCTGTGCCGCGCTCGCGCCGCACTACGAGCACCCGCAGCTGTCGGTGGTCGGGGTCGAGCTCAAGGACGCCTCGCTCGCCGAGCAGCACTTTCGGGTGCGGATGCGCGTCCAGAACCCCAACGACCGCGCGCTGCCGGTGCGCGGCATCGACTACACGCTGCGCATCGGCGGCGAGGACTTCGGCACCGGCAGCTCGGTGAGCGCCTTCACGGTGCCGGCGCGCGGCGAGGCCGAGTTCGAGCTCGTGATGACCACCAACCTCGCGAGCACGCTGTGGAAGGTGCTGCCGCGGCTCAAGGACTCGGCCCAGCCGCTCGAGTACCAGCTGTCCGGCAAGGTCAGCACCGACCTCGCGTTCCTGCACACGATCCCGTTCGACGAGCGCGGCAGCTTCGCGGTGCGCTAGCGCCGCGGCCGCTCAGGCGGCGCGCACGCGCAGCGTCTCGCCGATCGCGTCGAGCATCAGGCGCAGGTGGTCGTAGTCCGGGTGCCGCACGCGCAGCCAGGCGTTTGCCATGTAGCCGGCCTCGATCGGCTGGGTCGGCGTGCCGGGCGGCGGCAGGTGCGAGGCGACGATCCACTCGCCGAACCGCGCCCAGACGCGGTCGGCGCCCTCGTAGCCGGCGATCCGGCCGTCGCGGTCCGGCCTGAGCGCGATCATGCCGCAGGCGTAGCGGCGCGAGGGGGGCTGCTCCGGCCGGCCGCGGACGATCGCAACGCCCCACTCGCGGTAGATGTCGAACTCGTTGGCCGCGGCATACACGTCCCACTGGCCGACCCCGGGCGGCCGGCAGCCGATCTCCGAGAACTTGAGGCCCTTCGGCCCGAAGAACCACTCCATGTGGGTCGCCGAGGTGCCGATGCCGAGCAGCCCGATCACCCGCCGGGTCAGCTGCCGCACCTCGGCGTAGCCGGGCGCGTCGAGGCGGTTGGTGGCGACGATCTGCGGCGAGATCCAGCGCTCGCGCATCGCCACCAGTACGCCCGGGTAGTAGTGCGAGATGAACTCGTGTGCGACCTCGCCGTGGATGGCGATCGTGTCGATGAAGCCCTCGTGGCCCTCGATGAACTCCTCGACCGCGATCGAGGCGCCGCGCTCGACGCCGGCGGCGGCGATCGCGCGCTCGAGCTCGGCCGGCGTGTCGACGCGGGTCGTGCCGGCGGCGCCGGCGCCGGCGCGCGGCTTCAGGATCAGCGGGAAGCCGACGCGGGCCGCAAACTCGCGCACCGTGCGCGCATCGTCCGCGCTGGTCGACTGCGCGCACGGCACGCCCGCCTCGCGCAGCGCGGCCTTCATCGCCGGCTTGTCGCGGCACAGCCAGGCGGTGCGCACCGAGGTGCCGGGGATGCCGCTCGCCTCGCGGACGCGCGCGACCGGCAGGATGTGCGCCTCGATCGTCGCCTCGAGCCGGTCCACCCAGACCCGGCCCTGCACGCGGCGCACCGCGGCGAGCAGCGCCGCCTCGTCCACCACCGAGCGCACCGGCTCGTAGTCGGCGAGCCAGCGGCGCAGCTCCGGGTCGAGCGCGTCGGCCGGCCGCTCGCCGACGCCGATGACGCGCGCGCCGGCGGCCGCGAGGCCGCGCACGAAGTCGCGCTGGTAGTAGGGGAAGGACGGCTCGACGAAGATCACGTTCATCGCTGCTGTGCCTCCGGCGGCTCAGTCGGGCCCGACGAGGCGCCGGTACTCGTCGATGTACAGCGCACCCTGGCGCTCCCACGAGAAGTCCTGCGCCATCGCATTGGCCACCAGCTGCCGCCAGTGCGCCGGCTGCCGGTACAGGTCGAGCGCCGTCTCGAGCGCCCAGCGCAGCGCCGGCGCGTCGTAGTCCTCGAACACGATGCCGGTGCCCGAGCCGTGCGCCGGCGAGTACAGCGACACCGAGTCCGCGAGCCCGCCGGTGCGGCGCACGATCGGAATGGTCCCGTAGCGCAGGCTGTACATCTGGTTGAGGCCGCAGGGCTCGTACAGCGACGGCATCAGGAAGGCATCGCCGGCCGCCTCGATCCAGTGCGCGAGCTCCTCGCTGTAGCCGCGGTGGTAGACGACGCGGCGCGGGAACGCGTGCGCGAGCCAGCCGAGGAAGTCCTCGTACTGGCGCTCGCCGGTGCCGAGCGCGACCAGCACGCAGTCGCGGCCGCGCAAGAGCTCGGGCAGCACCGGCGGCAGCAGCTCGATGCCCTTCTGCACGACCAGCCGGCTCACGAGGCCGAGCAGCGGCGTCCTGGGCCCCGCCTCGAGGCCGAGCCGGCCGAGGAGCTCGCGCTTCAGCGCCGCCTTGCCGGCGAGGTCGTCGCGCGAGAAGTGCAGCGGCAGGTAGCGGTCGTGCTCGGGGTCCCACTCGTCGTAGTCGACGCCGTTCAGGATCCCGACCAGCGCGTCGCCGCGGGCCCTGAGGAAGGGCTCGAGGCCGAGGCCGTACTCGGGCGTGCAGATCTCGCGGGCGTAGGTCGGGCTCACGGTGGTGACCAGGTCCGCGTACAGCACGCCGTGCAGCATCGAGTTGATGCGCCCGGCGCGCAGGTCCTCCTGGTGCAGGAGGCCGGTCGCCGCGCCGAGCCCGAGCTCGGCGAGGTGCGCGGCGCCGAACACGCCCTGGTAGCCGATGTTGTGGATCGTCAGCACCGAGCGCGTGCCGCCGAACAGCCGGTCCCAGGCGTAGGCCGTCTTCAAGAGCAGCGGCCCGAACGCCGTGTGCCAGTCGTTGCAGTGCAGGATCTGCGGCGCGAAGCCCATGCGCTGCGCGCAGTCCAGCGCCGCGCGCGTCAGCGCCAGGAAGCGCCGGTGCTCGTCGTCGTCCGCGGTGTAGATCGCCGCGCGGTCGTAGAGCGCCGGGCAGTCGACGAAATAGAGCGGCAGGTCCGAGCCCGGCGCCGCGCCGGTCAGGACGCGGTAGCGGTACAGGTGCGGGCCGAGCCTGAGCTCGAGGTCCTGCAGGAACTCCACCGGCGCGAGCGGCAGGCGCTGCTCGGCGATGCGCCGGTAGAACGGCACGAACACGCGCACGTCGTCGCCGCGCCGGTGCAGGAAGCGCGACAGCGCGGTCGAGACGTCGGCGAGACCGCCGGTCTTCGCCAGCGGCGCGTACTCGGCGGTGACGAACAGGACGCGGTACGGCACGGCCGGCAGTATAGCGAAGGGCCATCGGCCCCGACCTTGCGCTACGATCCGGCCGGGGAGGTGGGCGATGAACGTGCTGCTGCTGTCGCCGGGCTATCCGGCCGAGATGCCGGAGTTCGCGCGCGGGCTGGCCGAGGTCGGCGCGAGCGTCATCGGCGTCGGCGACCAGCCGGCCGAGCGGCTGCCCGAGCGGACGCGCCGCGCGCTCGCCGCCTACCTGCGCGTGCACTCGCTGTTCGACGAGCAGCGCTCGGTCGCGGAGCTGCGCGCCGCGCTCGGCGGCCGGCGCATCGACCGCGTCGAGTCGCTGTGGGAGCCGCTGATGCTGCTCGCGGCGCGCCTCCGGGAGGCGCTCGGCGTGCCGGGCCTCGGCGTCGCGGCGACGGTGCCGTTCCGCGACAAGGAGGCGATGAAGCAGACGCTCGACGCCGCCGGCATCCGCACGCCGCGGCACGTCGCGGCCGGGAGCGTCGCCGCGTGCTGGGACGCGGCCGAGCGGATCGGCTTCCCGGTGATCCTGAAGCCGATCGCCGGCGCGGGCTCGGCCGACACCTGGCGCTGCGACGACGCCGACGAGCTGCGCGCGGTGCTGCCGCGCATCGCGCACGTGCCGGTGGTCAGCGTCGAGGAGTTCGTCGACGGCGAGGAGTACACCTTCGACACCGTCACCATCGACGGCGCGGTGCAGTACTACAACGTCGCCTGGTACCGGCCGCGGCCGCTGATCGCCCGCAGCAACGAATGGATCAGCCCGCAGGTGATCGCGCTCAGGGAGCCGGACGCCGCCGAGCTCGCCGGCGGCGTCGCGATGGGCTTCGCCGTGCTGCGCGCGCTCGGCTTCGAGACCGGCTTCACGCACATGGAGTGGTACCGCAAGGCCGACGGCGAGGTCGTGTTCGGCGAGATCGGGGCGCGCCCGCCGGGCGCGCACCAGGTCGACCAGATGAACTACGCCTGCGACTTCGACGTGTTTCGCGAGTGGGGGCGGGCGGTCACGGCGCACCGCTTCGAGGCGCGCATCGAGCGCCGCTACAACGTCGCCACCGTCTACAAGCGGGCGCAGGGGCAGGGCACGATCCGCGCGATCGCGGGCCTCGAGGAGCTCTATCGCCGGCATGGCGCGGCGATCGTCTGGAACAACCTGCTGCCGATCGGCGCGCCGCGGCGCAACTGGAGGCAGACGCTGGTGTCGGACGGCTTCGTGCTGGTGCGCCACCCCGACCTCGCCACCACGCTCGCGATCGCCGACGAGATCGGCACGCGCGTGCAGCTGTACGCCCGCTGAGCGCCGCCGCGCCCGGCCCAACGAAGGATCCCGCCATGCGCCATCGCCCCGTCGTGCCCGTGCTGCTCGCCCTGCTCGCCCTGCTGCCCGCGACCGGGCGCGGCCAGGCGGCGCCGGACACCGCGGAGCCGGGCTCCGCTGAGGAGATCGCGCGCGCGACCACCGAAGCGCGCTTCCTGTCGCCGTGGGTCGCGTACCTGCCGCTGTCGGCGAGCGTGCCCTCGCCGCGCGCCTTCCTGCACCGCATCCCCGGCGCGCCGGGCGAGCTGGTCGAGTCGGCGCAGGCCTACGCCTACTGCCGGGCGCTGGCGGCGGCCTCGCCGCGGGTGCGCCTGTTCACGATCGGCCGCTCCGAGGAGGGCCGCGACATCGTGCTCCTGGCGATCGCCGACGAGGACGGCATCCAGAGCCTCGAGCGGCTCAAGGCCGCGACCGCCGCGCTCGCCGACCCGCGCCGCACCGACCCGGCCGCCGCGGCGCGCCTGGTCGCCGAGGCGCGGCCGGTCTACTACTTCAACGCCGCGCTGCACTCGGACGAGACCGGCTCCACCGAGTCGGTGCTCGAGCTCGCCTACCGCCTGGCGGTGTCCGAGCAGCCGATGATCCGCCGCATCCGCGAGCGCCTCGTGGTGCTGATCAACCCGGTCTCGAACCCGGACGGCCGCGACAAGCAGGTGGAGTGGTTCTACCGCTATCTGAAGGGCAGGACCGACCGCGCGACGCTGCCGCGGCAGGCGCCGCCCTACTGGTCGAAGTACGCCTACGTCGACATCAACCGCGACGCCCACCAGCAGACGCACGAGACCACCAAGGCCGTGCACCGCATGTTCCACGAGTGGCACCCGACCGTGGTGCACGACCTGCACGAGGCGGTCGCGCTGCTGATGACCTGGAACGGCACCGGACCTTACAACCCGAACATCGACGCGCTCACCTTCAGCGAGTTCCTCGAACTCAGCTTCCACGAGGTGCAGGTCATGAACGGCCTCGGCATGCCCGGGGTCTCGACCTGGAACTTCGGCGAGGGCTTCGCGCACCTGTTCCTCGACTCGGTGGCGATGAACCACAACGCGATCGGCCGCGGCTACGAGACCTTCGGCAACGGCACGGCCGAGACGCTGCGCTGGACGCTCGGGCCCGAGGACACCAGCCGCGAGTGGTGGCGGCTCGTCCCGCCGCCGGCCACGGAGTTCGCCTGGTCGGCGCGCGACAACGTCAACTACAACGAGACCGCGGCGCTCGCGGCGCTCGACTTCTCGGCGCTGCACGCGCAGGAGCTCTTGTCGAACTTCTACCAGAAGGGCTACCACTCCTGGCGCAGGGGGCTCGAGGAGGCGCCGTTCGCGTTCCTGATCCCCGCCGGGCAGGGCGACCCGGCGCGGGTCGCGGCGCTCGTCGCGCGGCTGCTCGGGCAGCGCATCGAGGTCGGCCGCGCGAGCGAAGCGCTGACGCTCAAGGAAGGCAGCTTCCCGGCCGGCACCTACGTCGTGCGCCTCGACCAGCCGTACCGCAACTACGCGGTGGACCTGCTGAGCCCGCAGCACTACCCGAAGGACGGCGGCGAGCCCTACGACGACGTGTCGTGGTCGCTGCCGGCGCACTACCACCTCGAGGTGATCCCGACGGCCGACGCAGCGGTGCGCGCGGCGCCGCTGACGCCGCTCGAGGCCGCGCCCGCGGTGCACGGCCGGGCGCCCGCGGCCGGCGCGTTCTACCTGCTGCGCGACACCGGCCAGGAGAGCCTGCTGGAGGCGCGCGTGCGCCTCGCGCGCTTCGAGGTCGAGGTCGCGGAACGGGCGTTTCGCGCCGACGGCCGCGACTACCCGGCCGGCAGCTGGGTCGTCGCCGCGCAGTCCGGCCTCGCCGCGGCGCTCGCGGGCGTCGCGGCCGATCTAGGCCTCGACTTCGACGCCGTGGCAGCGGCGCCGGCCGTGCGCCGGCACCGGGCGCCGCCGCCGCGCCTCGGCCTGTACGTGCCGTGGGCCGACACCGACTCGATCGGCTGGATCCGCTACGCGCTCGACCAGCGCCACGTGCCCTACGGCTACCTGCGCGACGAGGACGTCCGCGCCGGGCACCTGCGCAAGCGCTACGACGTGCTGGTCTACGGCCACGTCGATCTCGAGCTCGCCGAGATGCTGCAGGGCATCCCCAGGGCCTGGGGACCGATGCCGTTCAAGAAGACCGCCGCGACGCCGGCCTTCGGCACGCCCGCGTCCTCGGACGACATCACCGGCGGGCTCGGCGGCGCGGGCCTCGCGAACCTCGGCGAGTTCGTCGAGCAGGGCGGCCTGCTGGTGACGCTCGGTAACGGCACGATGCTGCCGATCGAGACCGGCCTCGTGCGCGGCGTGCGCCGCGAGGCCGGCGGCGTGCCGCGCAGCAGCCAGGGCGGCGGGGCCGAGGCGGCCTCGGCGGCGCAGCAGGCGGCGACGCGCACGCCGGGCGCGCACCTGCGCGTGTCGTTCGCGCGCCCGGAGCATCCGCTCGCCTACGGCTACGGGCCGCGCACGCACGTGTTCCGCCAGAACTTCGCGCTCTACTCGATGCCGCGCCGCTGGCTCAGGATGGCGTACTGCACGACCTGCCTCGACGGGCCGTTCGACCCGAGCGGCGTGGTGCTCGAGTGGGGCGACCGCGACGGCGCGCCGCTCGTGGTCAGCGGCCAGGCGTGGGGCGAGAGCAACCTCGTCGGCCGCTGGGCGATCCTCGACGTGCCGGTCGGCCAGGGGCACGTCGTCGCCTTCAACTTCAACCCGCTGCACCGCGACCTGAACCGCGGCGACCAGCGCCTGCTGTGGAACGCGCTGATCAACTGGCAGGCGATCGTCGCGGCGCGCTGAGCCCGCGCGGCGCTCAGCCGCCGCGCTCGAAGATCGCGTAGTGCTTGCGGGCCGCCTCGAGCGTCTCCCAGGTGCCGGTGAACCCCGCCGGCACGACGAAGGCGTCGCCGGGGCCGAACTCGGCCGCGACGCCCTCGCTCGAGACGAGCCGCACCCGGCCCTCGAGCAGGTAGCAGAACTCGTGCTCGGTGTAGCGCACCTGCCAGCGGCCGGGCGTGCTCGCCCAGGTGCCGCAGTGGAACTGCTGCGAGGGATCGGAGTAGCGGTTGTCGACGGTCGCCCGCGGCGCACCGGCGAGCACCTTGCCGGGGTCGAAGGGCGCGTCCGCGGGCGCGCCGGCGCGGCGGAAGTCGACGATCGCGGGACTGCTCATGTGTGCTCCTTGAGGTACTTCGGCAGCATCGCCCGCCACGTGCCCCAGTCGTGGTCCCACTCGCGGCCCCAGAGGTCGACGCGGTTCGGGACGCCCCTGGCGCCGAGCACGTTCGCGAGCCGCCACGACTCGCCGACGTCCTCCCACTGGCCCTGGCCGGTCGGCAGCAGGATCAGCCGCCGGCGCAGCGCGGCGAGCTGCGGGCCGTCCTCGAGCGAGGGCAGGTAGTGCAGCGGCGAGGAGTAGTAGAAGTCGAGGTTCATGCGCCCGTTCAGGTACTTCGACAGGTCGAAGGTGCCGCTCATCGCGATCGCGAGCCGGAACGCGTCCGGGTGGCGGCAGACGGTCGCCGCGGCGTTGAAGGCGCCGATCGAGGCGCCGGCCGCGATGATCTCGATGTCGGGGCTCTGGCAGTCGCTGCGGATCAGCGGCGCGACCTCGTGGTAGACGAAGGCGTCGAACAGGTTCTGCACGCGCGAGCAGTACTCGGGCGGCTCGTCGCCACGCACCCAGTGCTTGCCGGCGATGCTGTCGATCGAGTAGACCTTGACGCGCCCGGCGTCGATCAGCTCGGCGAGCGCGCCGACGAGGTGGAAGCGCTCGACCTCCTCGTAGTCGCCGCCGGCGGTCGGGAACAGCAGCAGCGGCGCGCCGAAGTGCCCCCAGCGCACCACCCGCGCCGGCTCCGGCAGCCGCTGCGTGCCCCAGCTCCAGTGCTGCTGCTGCATCGGGGGCCGCGCCTCAGGCGCCGGCGCGCTCCGCGCGCCGCCACTGCTGGATGCGCCGCCAGAACAGCTCGGTGAACTGCTCGACCTCGTGCGGCGGGTAGAGCGCCTCGACCTTGGCGCGCACCGCGGCGCGCGCCGCGTCGCTCGCGAAGAACTCGTCGGCGACCGCGTCCAGGTGCCCGAGGTGGCGCGCGCAGAACTCCGCGAAGCGCTCGCTCTCGAAGTGGCGCCGCGCGAGCGTGGCGTAGGCCGCGAGCCGCTCGGCGTAGGAGCCCGCCTGCGCCGCGGCGTCGAAGTACGGCTGCCAGTCGAGGTTGACGCGCATCGGCCGGCGGGTCGCGGCGCAGTACAGCGACCAGCGCAGGTTCGCCTTGACCAGCCACGGGAAGTGGTAGTGCAGCGAGGTCACCTGCGAGTCGGGACAGGCGTTGGCGAAGTCGATCGGGTGCCAGTCGGCGCCGCGCAG
>Ga0335071_10005987_pt1 | contig 12605 bp, 9 predicted proteins | sample Lox_Sample_15_FD_206724 | JGI IMG/M metagenome (GOLD analysis project Ga0335071, IMG submission 206724) | Soil microbial communities from Loxahatchee National Wildlife Refuge, Florida, United States - Lox_Sample_1.5 | ecosystem: Environmental > Terrestrial > Soil > Wetlands | place: USA: Florida...
GATGATCCCGGCGCGGGCGCCCACCGCCTCCATCGCGAATTGGACGCCGCGGACGATCGCCGCCGCCTGGTGCTCCATCACCACGGCGTCCTTGTGCAGCAGCGGCTCGCACTCGGCGCCGTTGGCGATGACCGTGTCCGCCCTGCCCGCCAGCTTGACGTGGGTGGGAAAGCCGCCGCCGCCGGCTCCGACCACGCCCGCCTGCCTGACCTGCTCAACGAGATTCATGGTTGCTCTGCATCCGTTTATGGCGATGCGGCCGCGGCCATGCCAAACCAAATATCTGGCGCCACGGGCGCAACCGCGCGAACGCCCCCGCCGTCTCACGGACTAAACTTGCCCCCGCTCCCGAACAGATTCACCTTGGCCACATGAAACGGTTCGCGTTCGCGGTTCCTGTTCTGCTGCTCGCCTCGTGCCAGACGCCCTCGTTCGAGGTGCCGCCGAACCGGGACTACGCCGGGCTCGCGGCCGTTGCGGTGTCGAAATACGTCATCGCCGACAACAACGTGTTCGGCCTGACGCCGGAGGGCCATTTGGATCCCGGGATTCCGGTGCTCGGCACCCGCAAGGCGGGCGACTGGACCGTGCTCACCATCGCGGACAAGCAGGGCGGTTTCGACAGCGTCGACGTCACGGTGGACGGGTCCGGCACCATCCTCCGCCTCCAGTTCCGCAAACTCAGCCACACGGCCTTTGGCCGGCAGGACGAGTTCAACACCATCTTCCAGGATCTGAAGTCGCGCTACAAGGCGGTGCAGACGCTGGGCGACACCGACACCCGCGAGCTGTCGGTCAACGTCGCGGCCGACGAGGACGAGTGGAAGCAGCACTACATCCAGTACCTGCAGCTGATGGACGAGCCGAACAATCTCGGGGCGCAGTTCTGCTGGATCCTGCAGCCGCACCTCAGCCTGATCCAGGCGACCTTCCGGCGCGAGGGCAACGGCGCGCGGATGGTGCTCGATTATCAGACGAAGCTTTATGCCGCGGCGATGAAGGCCCAGGCGGCGGCGGCCGCCCCGCCCGCGAACCAGCCGCCGCCGATGTATTCGCCCTGAGGCCGCCGGGCGACGGCGACGCCCGCCCCGCCCGGGGGCGGATTGGCCCGTGTGCGGAGTTGCCTCCGGTACGCGCCCCACTCATCCTGCCTCCTTTTCCGGCCATGGTTTTGATGGAAATCGCGGGCGCCATCGCCCTCATCCTCTTCGGCATCCGCTTCCTGCGCAAGGGCCTCGACCGCCTCGCCGGCGAGCGCATGCATCACTGGGTCGAGTCGATGCAGCAGCACCGCGCCACCGCCCTGCTGGCGGGGTTTGCCTTCGGCGCCGTCGCCCCCTCCTCCACCGCCCAGACGCTGTTCGCCCTGCAGCTGCTGAACGCCGGCCGGATCGCCGCCGACCGCCTCGTGATCTTCCTGCTCGGCGCCAACATCGGCATCACCATCACGGTCCAGCTGATATCGTTCCGGATTTTCGACTACTACTCGCTGTTCCTCGTCCTCGGCCTGCTCGGCTTCCAGTTCGGCCGGGCGGAGACGATCCGCGGCATCGGCCAGAGCATCCTCGGCCTCGGGTTCGTCTTCCTGGCGATGACCCTGACCAGCGCCACGGCCCGCGAGCTGGCGGGCAACGCGGATTTCGAGACCGTGCTCACCGTGGCGACCCACTACCGGGTGGCGCTGGTCCTCTTTGCCGCGCTGGCCACCATGCTGATGCAGAGCTCCACCGCCTCCATCGGCCTGACGCTGGCCCTGGGCGAGGCGGGCGCGGTCAACCTGCCCATGATGGTGGCGGTCGTCATCGGCACGAACCTCGGGCTGGGCCTGACCTCGCTGGTCGCCGGCTGGCGCACCTGGGAGGGCCGCCGGCTGGCGCTGGCCAACCTCGTGCTCAAGTGCGTCGTGGCGGGCGGCCTGCTGCTGGCCTGGGATCCCCTCGTGCGCTGGCTCGCGGACTCGGGCGCCTCGCTGGCGCGGGTCGGCGCCAACCTGCACACCGCCTTCAATCTCATCGCGGCGCTCATCGGCATCGCGGTCGCCGGCCTGCTCTCCGGCTGGCTCGGCCGCCTGCTGCGCCCGGCGCCCGTCGCCGCGCCCGCCGGGGCCGTGCCCACCCACCTTGATCCGCGCGCCCTCGAGCACCCGGCCTTCGCCCTGGCCAACGCGTCGCGGGAAATCCTCCGCCAGGCCGACGAGATCCGCGCCATGCTCGCGGGCGTCTGGGCCGCCTACCAGCAGGCCTCGCCCGACCTCGCCCGGCAGGTGCGCCAGCGCGACGACCATGTCGACGAGCTGCACACCGCCATCAAGCAGTACCTCAGCCTCATCCCCGCCGAGGAGCTCAACCCCCGCGACAGCGAGCTGCGCTTCGGCCTGCTCCACTTCGCCAGCCAGCTCGAGTCGGTCGGCGACATCATCGACCGCGACCTCTGCGCCCAGGTGCTGAAACACTGCGAGCGGCCGGCGCCCCTGCCGGCCGAGGACGGCGCCGACGTGGCCGAGATGCAGCGCCGGGTGGCGCGGCGGCTTGACATGGCCATCTCGGTGCTCACCACCCGCGACCGCGGCCTCGCCCGGGAATTCCTGCGCGACGGGGAGGCGCTGAAGAACTGGTGCATCGACGTGCAGCGGCGCCATTACCAGCGCCTCAATCCCAACGACGCCGGCGCGATCGCGGCCAGCACCTACTTCCTCGACATGTTCAACGCCCTGCGGCGCATCAGCGGCCACCTCAACTCGATCGGCCACACCTTCATCGCGGCGAAGGCCGGCTAGGCGGGACCCGCGCGGATCGGACCGCCCGTTGGACAAGGCAGGGTTTCCCCACACCGTTGGAGGGCATGTACCCCTGCCCGCGTCTTCCTGCCCTGCCCCTGCTGTTCCTGATCGGCGCCGGCGCCGCCCTGGCCGCGGCGCCCGCGCCCCGGCCGTTTGTCATCGCCAACTCGCAGATCCGCCCGCTGCCGCCGTCGGCCGACGGCCGGCACTACGAACTGGACGTCCACCTGCCGGGATCCTACGCGCAGAGCCCCGGCCGCCGCTATCCGGTGCTGTACGTCACCGACGGCTACTGGGATTTCCCCACCGTCGTCGTCTCCTACGACAACCTGGCCTGGGACCGGGCCATTCCCGAGTTCATCATCGTCGGGATCGGCTACGCCGACGAGCACGCCAACTACAACGACCTCCGCCGCTGGGAACTTCCCCCGGTGCCGCTGACCAGCCCGGGCGGGCCCTCGGGGCACGCCGCGGAATTCCTGCGCAGCATCAAGGATGAGATCATTCCCTTCGTGGAGCGCGAGTACCGGGTCGACCCGAGTCGGCGCGTGCTGGCCGGCAGCTCGCTGGGCGGGCTCTTCGCCCTCTATGCCATGTACACCGAGCCGGATCTTTTCCAGGGCTACATCGCCGCCAGTCCGGCCGTGCGCGACGCCGCGCCCTGGATCGCCGGGCGCGCGGAGGCGTTCGCCCGCTCCGGCCGGCCGCTGCCGGCGCGCCTCTATCTCACCACCGCGGAAAACGAATGGCCGGACTTCCGCGCCGCCATCGAGCATTTTCACGACCAGCTGGCCGGGCTCCACTACCCCGGCTTCGCGTATCAGTTCCGCCGGGTCGACGGCATGCGCCACTCCGGGACCAAGGCGGAGTCCTACGCCCGCGGCATGGCCTACGTCTTTGCGCCCGAGGCGCCCGAGACGGGGCCGATGCAGAGTCACCCGTACTGACGAGGCCAAAGAAAAAGGCGCTCCGGAGACCGGAGCGCCTTGAAGTAAATGCGGTTCGCGACCGCGGAGCGAAGGGAACTCAGTAGTCCATCTCGCCGCCGCCCGGGGGCATGGCCGGCTTTTCCTTCTTCTCCGGGATCTCGGTGATCATGGCCTCGGTCGTGAGCAGCAGCCCCGCGATGGACGAGGCGTTCTGCAGCGCGATGCGGGTGACCTTGGTCGGGTCGACCACGCCGGCCTTCACCAGGTCCTCGTAGTCACCGGTGGCCACGTTGTAGCCGAAGTTGCCCTTGGCCTCGAGCACCTTCTGCACCACGACGCCGCCGTCGATGCCGGAGTTGGCGGCGAGCTGGCGGAGCGGGCTCTCGACGGCGCGGCGCACGATCTGCGCCCCGACCGCCTCGTCGCCCTCGAGCTTCACGCCCTCGATCGCCTTGATGCAGCGGAGGAGCGCGACGCCGCCGCCGGCGACGATGCCCTCCTCGACCGCCGCGCGGGTGGCGTGGAGCGCGTCCTCGACCCGGGCCTTCTTCTCCTTCATCTCGGTCTCGGTCGACGCGCCCACGTTGACGACGGCGACGCCGCCGGCGAGCTTGGCCAGGCGCTCCTGGAGCTTCTCGCGGTCATAATCGGAGGTCGTCTCGTCGATCTGCCGGCGGATCTGCTTCACGCGGCCCTGGATGTCGGCGGCCTTGCCCGAACCCTCGACGATGGTGGTGTTCTCCTTGTCGATGGTGATCCGCTTGGCCTTGCCGAGGTCGCTGACGGTGACGTTCTCGAGCTTGATGCCGAGGTCCTCGGTCAGGCAGCGGCCACCGGTGAGGATGGCGATGTCCTCGAGGATCGCCTTGCGGCGGTCGCCGAAGCCGGGCGCCTTGACGGCGCAGACGTTGAGCACGCCGCGGATCTTGTTCACGACGAGCGCGGCCAGCGCCTCGCCCTCGACCTCCTCGGCGATGATCAGGAGCGGCTTGCCGCTCTTGGCCACGGTCTGCAGCAGCGGCAGCAGGTCGTTGAGCGCGGTGATCTTCTTCTCGTGGATCAGCACGTAGGCGTCCTCGAGCACCGCTTCCATGCTCTCGGCATTGGTCACGAAGTAGGGCGAGAGGTAGCCCTTGTCGAACTGCATGCCCTCGACGACGTCGAGGGTGGTCTCGATCGACTTGGCCTCCTCGACGGTGATGGTGCCGTCCTTGCCGACCTTGTCCATGGCATCGGCGATCTTGTCGGCGATCTCAAAGTCCCAGTTGGCCGAGACGGCGGCCACCTGGCGGATCTCCTCGCGGTCGGAGACCTTCTTGGAGACCTTGGCCAGCTCGGCGATCGCGGCCTCGACGGCCTTGTCGATGCCGCGCTTGAGGTAGATCGGGTTGGAGCCGGCGGTGACGTTCTTCAGGCCCTCCTTGTAGATGGCCTCGGCGAGCACGGTCGCCGTGGTGGTGCCGTCGCCCGCGGTGTCGGAGGTCTTGGAGGCGACTTCCTTCACCATCTGGGCGCCCATGTTTTCGTAGGGATCGGGCAGCTCGACCTCCTTGGCGACGGTCACGCCGTCCTTGGTGACGGTCGGCGAACCGAATTTCTTGTCGATGACGACATTGCGGCCCTTGGGCCCCAGCGTCGCCTTCACGGCGCGGGAGAGAATCTCCACGCCGCGCAGAATCTTCTGGCGGGCGGCTTCTTCGAAAATGAGTTGTTTGGCGGGCATAGTGATAAACGTTCAGGGTTCAGAGTTGTGGGTTCAGGCTGGGGTGCGGCTCAGTTGAGCACGCCGAGGATGTCGTCCTCGCGCACGAGCGTGTATTTCTTCTCGTCGATCTTCACTTCGGTGCCGCCGTATTTGCTGATCAGCACGCGGTCGCCGACTTTCACTTCGAAGGGACGGAGCTTGCCGTCCTCTTCCCGTTTCCCGGTGCCAAGGGCGATGACCTTGGCCTCCTGGGGCTTTTCCTTCGCGCTGTCCGGGATGATGATGCCTCCGCGGACCTGCTCTTTTTCCTCGATGTGTTCGACAAGAACACGATCACCGATGGGCTTGATTTTGACGTTAGCCATGATGGTTGGGTTGTGGTTTGGGTTTGAGTTGAGAGTTCGATAATGGGGGCGCTCCGGACCGGAGGGGGCGGGGCGCCGCGGAAAGGTCTACTTCTTGTCCTTGTCTTCTTCGACCACCTCGAAGTCGGCGTCGACCACGTTGCCCTTGCCGCCGTCCTTCGGCTTGGCCTCAGCCTTGGGCTCGCCGCCCCCGGCGGCCGCGCCGGCGGCCTGGGCCGCCTGCTGGGCGTGGGCATAAATCTCGCCGCCGAGCTTGGACAGCGTCTCGATCGCCGCGCGCATGCGGGCGACGTCGTTGCTCTCAAGCTCCTTCTTGGCGTCCGCCACGCCGGCCTCGAGCTTGGACTTCACGTCGGCCGGCAGCTTGTCGCCGGTCTCCTTGAGCGTCTTCTCGAGCTGGTAGATGATCGAGTCGAGCTGGTTGCGGGACTCGATCTGCTCGCGGCGGTTCTTGTCCTCGTCGGCGTGGGACTCGGCCTCGCGGGTCATCTTGTCGACCTCGTCCTTGGACAGGCCGGACGAGCCCTGGATGGTGATCTTCTGCTCCCGGCCGGTGCCGAGGTCCTTGGCCGAGACGTGCAGGATGCCGTTGGCGTCGATGTCGAAGGTGACCTCGATCTGCGGGGCGCCGCGCGGCGCGGGTGGGATGCCGTCGAGGCGGAAGGTGCCCAGCACCTTGTTGTCGCGCGACATCGGCCGCTCGCCCTGGGTCACGACGACCTCGACCGAGGGCTGGTGGTCGCTCGCGGTGGAGAACACCTGCGACTTCTTGGTCGGGATCGTGGTGTTGCGCGGGATCATGGGCGTGGCCACGCCGCCGAAGGTCTCGATCGCGAGCGTGAGCGGCGTGACGTCGAGCAGGAGCACGTCGCGCACCTCGCCCTTGAGCACGCCGGCCTGGATGGCCGCGCCCACGGCGACGACCTCGTCGGGGTTCACGCCCTGGTGCGGCTGCTTGCCGCCGAGGCCCTTGGCGATCTCGACGACCTTGGGCATGCGGGTCATGCCGCCGACGAGCACGAGCTCGTTGATGTCGGCCGCCGTCATGCCGGCGTCCTTGAGGCAGTTCTTGAACGGCTGGATGCAGCGCTCGAAGAGCGCGTCGCAGATCTGCTCCATCTTGGCCCGGGTGAGCGTGACGTTGAGGTGCTTCGGGCCGGAGGCGTCGGCGGTGATGAACGGCAGGTTGATGTCCACCGACTGCGCCGAGGAGAGGGCGATCTTGGCCTTCTCGGACTCCTCCTTCAGGCGCTGGAGCGCCATCGGGTCCTTGTGCAGGTCGATGCCGTTCTCCTTTTTGAAGTTGTCGACGAGCCAGCCGATGATGGCGTCGTCCCAGTTGTCGCCGCCGAGGTGGGTGTCGCCGTTGGTGGCCTTGACCTCGAACACGCCGTCGCCGATCTCGAGGATGGAGACGTCAAAGGTGCCGCCGCCGAGGTCGTAGACCGAGATCTTCTCGTCCTTCTTCTTGTCGAGGCCGTAGGCGAGCGAGGCGGCGGTGGGCTCGTTGATGATGCGCAGCACCTCGAGGCCGGCGATGCGGCCGGCGTCCTTGGTGGCCTGGCGTTGCGCGTCGTTGAAGTAGGCCGGGACCGTGATGACCGCCTGCGTGATCTTCTCGCCGAGGTAGGCCTCGGCGTCGGCGCGCATCTTGGCGAGGACCATCGCGGAGACCTGCTGCGGGGCGAACTGCTCCGTCTTGCCGTCCGAGAACACCTCGATGTAGGCGTCGCCGTTCTTGCCCTCCGCGACCTTGAACGGGAAATTCTTCGCCTCCTCGCGGACCTCGGTGAATTTGCGGCCGATCAGGCGCTTGGCGGAGAAAACGGTGTTCTTCGGGTTGGTGATCGCCTGACGCTTGGCGGCCTGGCCGACCAGGCGCTCGCCGGTTTTGGTGAAAGCGACGACGGAAGGCGTCGTCCGCGCTCCCTCCGCGTTCGGGATCACCACCGGCTCGCCACCTTCCATGACCGCCATGCACGAATTGGTGGTGCCGAGGTCGATACCGAGAATGTGGCTCATGCGAACCTATTAGCAGTGCCCGTGCCCCATCAGCGCCTGATGGTTCAATTCATTGACTGCCAATTGCTAAAAAATTTACGGACCGATTTTGGCGTTTGCCGGAAAGCGGCTCGAAAAGCCACCGTGGCACACCGGTGTCTCACCTGCCCTCGCGCTCCCCTGCGAACTGTCACACTTGATGCCGCGGTCGGCGCACGATCAACGGCGAAAAAGCATTCTGTCACCCACCGGCGGCGGCGGCGGAGCCTGCGGGCCGCCTGGCGGCCGCCGCAAAAAGCTTGCCTCGAATCGGCCCAGACCCGAAATCCCACCCTTCGCTTGCGCCGAGCTAGCTCAGCTGGTTAGAGCGGCTGTTTCGTAAACAGCAGGTCGCTGGTTCGAATCCAGTGCTCGGCTCCAGCCTCCGCCCTTTGGGCTACGGCTGGCAGGCCACCCTTCAGCATACAGAGGCCGAAAGCTGCCATGGGAAACGTCGCGGCGGAGGCTGCGCGCCGTAGGCTTGGCGGAGGCGGGCTTTTCGCCCAGGTTAGCGGTCCCCTATGCACTACGTTTATCTGATCGAAAGCGTCTACGAGCGGGCCAAACACTACGTGGGCCAGACTGGTGACTTGAGGCTTGGGATCTCCGAACACAATTCGGGAAGATGTATTCATACGGCAGCGCTTCGCCCGTGGCACCTTGTCTGCTACTTGGGATTCGCTGACGAAAAGAAGGCCATCGCCTTTGAACACTACTTGAAAAGTGGATCGGGCAGGACATTCCTGCAGCGCCATTTTCCTTGAGCGAGACTGATTGACCATACCGCCCCAGGCTCCGTGTCCCTCCCCACCGATCTCTTCGACTACGATCTGCCCGAACGCCTGATCGCGCAGACGCCGGCCGCGCGCCGCGACGCTTCGCGCCTGCTCGTGGTCGACCGCGGCGCCCACACCGTCGCGCATCACGTCTTCGCCGACCTGCCGCAATTGCTGAGCCCGGGCGACTCGCTGTTCCGCAACAACGTGGCCGTGCTGCCGGCCCGCCTGCAGGCTCACCGCCCGTCGGGGGGCCAGGTCGAGTGTTTTCTCCTGCGTCCGGCGACCGCACCCAACGAATGGTGGTGCCTGCTCCGGCCGGGCCGGCGCCTTGCCGTCGGAGCCACCTTCGGCCGCGAGTCCGAGTTCACCGCCACGATCCGCGCCAAGGACGGGGACGGCACGGCTCGCGTCGCCTTCGCCACCGACCGGGACCAGCCCGTGATCGAACTCGCCCGTCGGGTGGGCCAGGTCCCGCTCCCGCCGTACATCCACCGCCGCCACACGGATGGTGAGCGCCGGCTCGATCACGAGCGCTACCAGACGGTCTACGCCGACAACGAGCAGCCGTTCGCGGTCGCCGCGCCCACGGCCGGCCTGCATTTCACGCCCGAATTGCTCGACCGGCTGGCGGCGATGGGCGTGCGCTGTGCCGATCTCACGCTGCACGTGGGGCTGGGCACCTTCCGTCCCATCACGGCGGCGACCATCGAGCAGCACCCGATGCACCACGAGATCTACTCGCTGCCGGCGGAAACTTACCGGCGGTTGCTCGAAAGCCCGGGCCTGGGGCGCCGGATCGCCGTGGGCACGACGTCCGTGCGGGTCATCGAGGACGCCTTGGCGCGGCGTCCCGAGCCGTGGTCGCCCCCGGCGCCACTGGTGGCCGACACCGCCCTTTTCATCCATCCGCCGCGTACGTTCCGCGGGGTCGACGCGCTGATCACCAATTTTCACCAGCCCCGCTCCACCCTGCTCTGCCTCGTCGCCGCGTTCCTCACCCCCGGATCCACCGACGGCATCGCCTGGATCAAGGAGATTTACGCGGAAGCCGTCGCCCGTGAATACCGGTTCCTGAGCTACGGCGACGCGATGCTGGTCCTTTGAACCCGGTCCGGTTCGCGCCTTGGCGGGCGGCCATCCATCTGCGATCATCGTCCCGCCCTGCTCCCGTCCACCCCCCGCCATGAAATGCCCGCCCCTCGCCCTCTGCGCCGCGCTCGCGCTGACCTCCCCCCTGTGCGCCCAGGAGCCCGACGGCGCCCCGCCCCGCCCCCCGCTCCTCGCCGCCGGCACCTTCGCGCCCGATTTCGCCGCCACCGCCGCCGACGGGCACGCCGTCAAGCTGTCCGACTTCCGCGGACGCTTCGTGCTGATCGACTTCTGGGCGACCTGGTGCGGGCCGTGCAAGGCGGCGATGCCGCACCTGGAGAAGATCCACCGGCGGTTCGGGGACCGGGGCCTGGTGGTGCTGGGCGTGTGCGTCTGGGACAGCCCCGCCAACTTCCGGTCTTGGCTGACGCGACCCGAAGTGCCCACCACCTATCGCAAGGTGTACGATCCCGCCGGGCAGCGGTCCGAGCAAAGCATCGCCCGGCGACTGTACAACGTGTCCGGCATCCCGACCTTCTATCTGGTCGACCGCAACGGGGTCATTCGCTTCGCCGGCGTCGGCTCCGGCGTGGCGACGGAGAAAAGCCTCGCGGAGGCGCTCGCCCGGGCCGGCTTCCGGGAGTAGCCCGCCCGGCCGCCCGGATCAGCGTCGCGTCTCCTGCAGCGCCGCCAGTACGACCGGCAGCGACTGCCGCCAGTTGGCCGGATACTGCTCCGAGACCTCGAAGGCGAGGCGCCGCCCGTCGGGCGCGCCCTCCGCCGCGCGTTGCAGCACGAGCGCCCGCAGCTCCGGCGCCGGCAAATCGTAGCAGCCGACGTTGAGGTTCGACCAGAACAGCCGCTCGGGCCAGGCGGCGCGCGCCTCGGCCAGCGTAAGATCGCCCTCCGGCGGCGGCGTGAGCGATTCGATCAGGTCGATCGGGGCGGCGGCAATCAGCCGGCGGCAGTTCGCCAGCCGGCCGTCGTAGTGGCAGCCGATGATCTTGCCGGCGGCGTGCAGCTGCGGGAAAAACTCCTCGTACACCGGCAGGAGGAACTCCTGGAAGCGCCGCGGTCCGAGCGTCTCGGCGGTGAAGTTCTCGAGGTTGGACAGGTAGCGCCCCGGACCGGCCGCCACGATCTCCACGATGCGCCGGAAATTGGCCCGCAGCGCGGCGTAGAGGCACCGCACCTCCTCCTCGTACTCGCCGAGGTGCCAGCAGAAGTTCTCCACCCCGGCAAAGTCGACCAGCATCTGCTGCAGCGGCGTGCGCCACAGCTCGGGGATCGCGATGCCCCACGGCGGCAGCGCCGCGGCCTCCGCCGCGTACGCCTCGTAGCGGGGGGCAAACTCGGTGTGCTCCGCCACGCAGGTCATCACGCGGTAGTCGGCCGGCGTCTCGAGGAAGTATTTCCGGTTCCATCCGTCCTCCCAGGTGGCGTGGGCGTCGCCCACCGGCGTGCGCCACGTCACCCGCCGCATCGGCCGGCCCGCCTCCTCGTAATTCGTCTCGAGGCGCTCCACCCCGCGCCAGGTCGTGGCGAAGGTGCGCAGATACCACGTCACGCCGAGGCCCTGGGCATACAGCGGCTCCCAGGCGGGATCGGCGGCGGTGTGGCGCCATTCGTTCCAGTAGATCGTGTAGGGAATCTGGTCGGGCTGCTCGCCGGACCAGAAGGCGTCGATCCGTTCCCGGATGTTCATCGGGCCCGTCAGCCGGCGGCGTTGAACTCCCGCACGGCGGCGAAGAACGCGTCGAGGTTCGCCAGCGGCGCGTCGGGCGGCACGTCGCAGCCGGACGAGAGGAAGAACTCCCGCCGGCCCTTGGCCGCCGCGAGCAGCGCCGCCACCCGCTGCCGCACGCCCTCGGGCGTCGCCTGCACGAACACCTCCGCGGGGTCGAGGTTGCCGCCGAGCACCACGCCGGCCGGGACGCGCGGCAGCGCCGCCGCCAGGTCCATCGGCCGGCCGAAATGGCAGATCTGCGCCCCGGCCTCGAGCGTGGCTGGCAGGTGGGCCAGGCGCGCGCCGCAGTTGTGCAGGATCACCTCGAAGCGGTCGTCCGCCACCGCGGCGACCAGCGGGCGCAGATAGGCGGAGGAAAACTCGGCCGCGGCCCGGGGGGAGATCAGGCCGGCTGTCGGCTCGGCGACGATCACGCCCGCCGCCCCGGCCGCCTTCAGCGCCGCCGCATAGGCGGCCAGGAACGCCGCGGCCTTGGCGACCAGCGCGTGCAGCATCGCCGGGCGCTCGATCGTCTCCGTCAGCGCCTCGGCCACCCCGAAGAGGCGGGCCGCGAGCGAAAACGGCCCGATCATGCCCGCCAGCACCGGCGGGCGCCCCGGCAGCGCCGCCAGCCGGCGCACCGCCTCGAGGTAGACCGCGGTCCGCCCCGCCCCCACCCGCGGCACCGCCAGCCGGTCGACCTCGGCCGCGTCGGTCACGAGGCGGCCGGTCACCGCCGGGATCTCGTGGTCGGTCATCCGGATCGCCGCGCCGAATTCCTCGCCCTCCACGCTCAGATCCATCGGCGTGAGCACGAACGCGAGCTCGTACCGCTCCCGGAGCGCCTGCTGCACCGCCACCTGCGCCGCGGGGTCGGTCACCAGGTCGCGCACCGTGCATCCCGTCAGGGCCGCCGCGGGATACGAGAGAATCGGCACCGCCAGGCGCTGCGGTGCGGAGAGGATGAAATCGCGAACGGTGCCCATTGCGGGGGAAGCGGATGGCCGGAAACCGTCATCCGACCGGAGTTCGCCGTGCCCGTCGAGCCAGATCGGCGCGGTGGCGGCGCGCGCCGTTTGCATTTTGGCGCATCTGCGATACATGAGCAGGCTCCGCTCTCCTTCCTCCCCGTCACGTTCCCACCCCGTCTTCCCATCATGAAACGCCTGCTCCCCATGCTCGGCCTCGGCGCC
>Ga0335071_10005989_pt1 | contig 12604 bp, 8 predicted proteins | sample Lox_Sample_15_FD_206724 | JGI IMG/M metagenome (GOLD analysis project Ga0335071, IMG submission 206724) | Soil microbial communities from Loxahatchee National Wildlife Refuge, Florida, United States - Lox_Sample_1.5 | ecosystem: Environmental > Terrestrial > Soil > Wetlands | place: USA: Florida...
GTTCCGTCGAGCAAAGGGACGACTTCCTGCGGCAGAGAAAATTCCTGCGGAAGAACGCCGACGATTTCGTACGTCTGACCATTGATGATGATCGACGTTCCAATTACGTGCGGATCGCGTCCGAAGTGCCGCGACCACATGCCGTCCGTCAGGACAGCCGTGGCGGGTTGCCCGGGCAAGTCTTCGTCCGGTGTCAGCAGGCGGCCGAGAGCCGCACGGGCTCCGAGCATCCGAAGAAGATTGGATGAGGTGCGTACGGCACCCACTCGCTCCGGGTTACCTCGCCCCGTCAGGTTGTAGTTGCCGCCAATCGCGATGGCGATCTGCTCGAAACCGTGGTGCGAAGTCTTGATGTCGAAATACTGCGCCGTCGAAAACCAGTCCTCGGTGATGCCCAGCCCCGGGGAACGATTCCAGAGGATCACCAGTCGCTCCGGATCTTCGTACGGCAACGGTCGAAATAGCAGGGCGTTCGCGACACTGAAGATGGAGGTATTCGCCCCGATCCCAATCGCCAGCGACAATACCGCTACCAGTGTGAACCACGGGCTCTTTGCCAGGGAGCGAAGAGCAAAGCGAATATCCTGCGTCCAGGCGCTCATTGGGAGGTCATGGTAGCAGAGAGCTGCACTCTATCCGATTCCAAAATTGTTGCTGAATCGATGGGCTGCCGGGGCTCACGTTCCTAGACTCTCCACCATCTTCTTGAATGCGACCATTCCCGGGTCGTCTAAACCCACGGACTTGGCTTGAAAGGCGCGGGCGCGGCCTGCCTGGTTCGGTTTGTTTCGAAAGTGATCGAGCGTCTGAGTCGTGGCATCTAGAGCAAGGGCTGTGAGATCGGCGCCATCCGAGGCCGAGCAGAGAGCGGTGGCGACGGCGTGAATGGGATCGAGCACGGTTTTGTCGCCCAGCGAGGCGCCTCCACGGGCCGCCAAGGCCGACTCCACTTCGAGCAGCAATCGTCCGAGGTCGTGGCGGTCGATCGTTTGGCGGCCGGCGCAAGATTTCGATGCAGTCAGGAAGGCGCTTGAGAGAAGAGTTCCGAAACTGGAACCCGACGCCTTAGCGCATGCCATCGAACAACGCTTGAGCATTTGGGGAAGATCGTCATTCTGCATGTGCGGAAATGTAGCTTCCACATTGGCAGCACATTTCTCTAATGTAGCGCCGAGATCGCCGTCGCCGATCTGCCCGTCGAGCCGGTTCAACTCGGGTGCCGATGCTTTCATTCGCGCGCACCAACGCGCCAGCGCCGCGCGCAGCGTTGCGGCGTCGAGGATCATTGAACGCTCCAGAACGGGCTATACGCAGGCGCTTTCAGCAGGGACTCGAGCTCTGGATCCAGCGGCAAAACCGTGAGCGACGCGCCCGTCATCTCCATGGATGTTGCAAACCGTCCGATGAGGGGCATGACCGGATGAACTCCCTTATCTCGCAGCATGCGCGCGATCTTCCTGTACAAGATGTAGAGCTCTTCGAGGGGAGTGGCGCCGAGGCTATTCACGATCAGGGAAACCCGGTCTCCTCGTGAAGTAGAGATTTCAGCAAGGAGACGGTCGAGCATTTCGGCGGCGACATCGTCCGCACTTTTCATGGCGCCTTTCCAGATGCCGGGTTCGCCGTGGATGCCCATGCCGAACTCAATGGTGCCCTCGGCGACCTCGAATGGCGCTACCCCGACTTCGGGCACAACACATGGGCTCAATGCCACGCCGATGGAACGGCACACCTTCACTACTTTCTCAGCTACTGCCGTAACTTCTGCCAGCGACGCGCGCTGCTCGGCCTTCGCACCGGCGATTTTGTACGCATAGATTAAGCCGGCAACACCGCGGCGCTTTTCACGAGTCTCAGGAGGAGCGCTGGCGACGTCATCGGAAACGCGCACGGACGAAACTTCTATGCCGTCAGATCCGGCAAATTCTTTCGCCATGTCGAAGTTCATCTTGTCGCCGCCATAGTTGCCGTAAAGCTGCAGCACGCCGGCGCCTCCATTGGCTGCGTTCATAGCGGCCAGACAATCGTCTACCCGTGGTCCGGCGAAAACATTTCCGACTGCGCAGGCATCAAGCAGGCCGCGCCCAACATACCCCAGAAAAACGGGCAAGTGGCCGGATCCGCCGCCCGTCACAATCCCGACTTTGCCTTTGACTGGTGAGTCCTTCCGAGCGAGCACGCGGCCTGAATCGCCGAGACGGATGTAGAAATCGGGATGTGCTTCGCAGATTCCGTCGAGCATTTCGTCGACATAGGCATTTCTATTGTTCAGGAATTTTTTCAAGTAGTCCTCCTATGAAATGGGAAATGGATCGGCGGCGGGCGGGATCAATGCCGATGGACCGTTTTCGTTTACAGAAGTTTTCGGCCGGCTGGCGGATCATCCTGGATCAAGGCAGACTGTGACGGTCGGAAAGATTGTACCTCCAGGAGTTCCGGGGTATCCGGAGTCCGGAGAAGTAAGGAGAGCACGGACAACGAGTTATCTTCCGCCTTCGTCCATGCGGCTGCGCAGCTCTTGCAACCTGCGCTTCTGATAGGGCTCCGCGTCCGGGCGTGAGAAGGCGGGGATGGCAGGCTGAAGCTTCTGCTTCGCCGTGATGATGTCGCCGCGCCTTAAGGCAATTTCCGCTTCGGCCAGGGCGAGATTGGCTGCCCAATCGACATCACCAGTCAGTTGAGCCACAGCCTTGGGGTCGATGCCACCCAGAAGCCTCTCGGCTTCATCAAGCTTGTTCTCACGAATCAGGCATTCAGCCAAAGAATCCGCAGAACCACCCGTCAATCCAGCTTTCTCACCGAAGGCCTTTTTCGCAGTTTCGTATGCGCTGCGCGCGTTCTTCTCGCCTTCGGCGACGCGTCCACCTCGGCATTGCGCCAGCGCCGTGTCGCACAGGGAGGCGACGGCGAAGAACGAGGCCGGACCTTGTTTCGCGACAGCTAGTTTGTGGACTTCGAGGCCGTCTCGAATCGCGTCATCCCAGCGTTCGAGGCTGCCTTCGCATTGCGCCCGCGTGCTCAGCAACTGCATGGTGATCTCGTGATCCGGTCCGAGCTTGGCGACCAGGCTGGGATAGATTCGATCGGCTTCGTCCACGGCATCAGCATTTTTATTCTGGATCATCAAGGCCTGAGCCAGATTCAGGCGGACACGAAGCACTTCGGGACTCTCTGCTCCGCTGGATCGCGAATACAACTCGATCAGGTCGCGGAAGAGACGCTCGGCCTCGGCGCCGTTACCGAGACGGATGTAGGAAAACGCCAGTCTTTGCTTGAAGGCAAGGCGCGAATTCTCGTCGATGCTGGAGACCGAAGCCGCTTTTTCGGCTGCAGCTCGAAAATTGTCCCGCGCGCCCTTGGCGTCGTTGCCGATGAGCGCGATCATGCCGCGTGCGTTCGAGAGCCATACCTGCAAATCAGCGCGGGGCTGAGCCAGCTTTGCGATCTTCGATTCCTGATCCGCCAGGATCGATTTCGCGGTATCGAGCGTACCAGCCTGATAGGCGCGAGCTTCCAATGCGGCACGCTGCAGCTGGGCGATGATCGCGTCCTGAGACAGCGGCCCCTCGGCTTGCACGTAGAGAGCGGTCGCACGATCGTATTCCTGCCGGGCGTCGGGATAATTGGTGCGCAGATCGAGGGCCCGGGCGATCGTTTGATGAAGCTGCGCGGCTACCAGCGGTTCGCTGGTGAACTGGCGGTCGATCCCGGGCAGCGCTTGCTTCACCGCATCGAGCAGGGTTTCATCGGCCTTGCCAGTCTTGAAGGGATTGCTGCGTCCCAGCAGATCGTTAGCGAGAAAGCGATTCACAGCAGCAGCGATTTCAGTCTGCCGCGTAGCTCTGTCGCGGGCACGTGCGGCCTGCCGGTAAAGAACAAGGCTCGTGGCGAGTCCGATGGCCAGAGTGCTCACCGCTACCAGGATCCACGGGCGGCGCGCTCTTGACTCGGAAAGCTTTTTCTCGGCGGCACGGGCGCGCTCTTCGGCAAGTCGGACCTTTTCACGCTCAATACGACGGGTTTCCCGAGTTTCGAGCCGGTGGACGAGTTCCGCGGCGCTGTTCAGGCGGCGTGCCGGGTCTCCGCAGGCGGCTTCGGCGATATCTTCGCGCAGGAGTGGATCGTCGATTTCAGCTTCCCAACCGGGCGATAACGGCTTGCGGAAATCGGCAACCAACAGTTGGTACAGAATCACGCCGAGGGCGTATACGTCGGCAGAAGCGGAGGGCGATTGGCCGGCGAGAACTTCGGGCGCGAGATAAGTGAGGGTGCCGGTCAAGTTCGCATCGGGAGTAGCCGTCTGAGTGAAGCCCAGGTTAGTAATGCCGAGCGCTTCCAGCCGGCCTGGCTCCATAAGGGATCCGCTGCCGAAATCGGCGACCTTGATCTGCCAGTCCCCATTCGGTGCCGGCGCTATAAGGACGTTCGCAGGTTTTAGATCTTTATGAAGAACTCCGATATCGTGGGCGGCGGCGACCGTCTTGGCAATATCCGTCAGCAGCCTCAAGCGCAGGCCACGAGGAATTTTGGAAAGTCCTCCTTGAGTTTCGGCCCAGATCGGCAGGCTCTCCCCCCCGTATTCGCTCTCCAGAAAGAAAGGCGGAGCGTCGAAATTCCATTCCAGCACGCGCACGAAGTCCACACGGTCTCCGAGAGACTCCCGCAGGAACCGGGCCAGGGTGACTTCCCGCTTCAGGCCCTTGAGCTGGCTACCGTCGGTCGCGAACTTGAAGACACGAACTTCGTGGGTCTTGGGATTCTCGGCAAGCCAGACCTCGCTCGATCCGGAAAAATCAAGCTGGCGGCTGAGCCGCCACTGATCGCGACCGGGTACGGTATCGCCAGAGCGGAGGCCCAGCTCGGCCCAGACCCCTCCGGTAAGCGCCTTGCTCTGCACGGATGCGATGAGCCGGTAGCCGACCCGGGGAACGGTCAGGATCGCGTGTTGATCTTCGTCCCCTAAACCTCGGCGAAGCTTCGAGATAGCTGTAGCCAGTGAGCCATCCACGACGGTTGTGCCGGGCCAGACCCACTCCAGTAGTTCTTCTTTGGTGACCACTTCTCCGGCATGGTGGAGCAGCTGGACCAACACCTCCAGCGGCTTAGGCTCCAGCTCTACGGGAGTTCCGTGCACGCGAAGTTCGCGGCGCAGCTCGTCGAGCTCGCAGTCGGCAAACTGCCACAGGCGCGCAGACACCTCGCGTGCGGTATTGGAAATCATGGATTTAAGCGTTCTTTAGAGTTCTTTAGAACTCCGTCAGGACTTTATAGGGGAGGTCTAGCAGAGTATGGCCCCGACGATGCACCTTCGGGCGACATTGTCACATGAATCGGCCGGTCGGGATATAGGAAATCCGGGGTAGTTTTCCACCCGCCGAACCTTCCAGGGGGATTTCGAATGAACAGTATCCAAATATGGCAGCGGCTGGGAGTCGCCGCACTCTTGCTGTGCGCCACGTTCGCCGGCGCCCAGACTTACACCAAGCTCTATGCATTCCCGGAAGATACTCGAAACGATACCGGCATTGGCCTCGGCGGAATCATGACTCAGGGCCGGGACGGCAATCTCTATGGAACGATCGGCGACGACAACGCGAATGCTGCCGGAAGCGCCTTCAAGATGACGACGGCCGGTACGTTTACCCGCATTCACGCCTTTTGCGCCCTGGCAAAGTGTGCGGATGGATCGCAGCCCTGGGGTGGATTGTCGCTCGGCAAAGACGGAAATTTCTACGGAACAACTCAGGGGGGCGGGACCTTGGCAGCCGGAACGGCGTTCAAGCTTACTCCTGCGGGGGTACTGACAACTATCTGGAACTTCGACAATGCGGCAGACGGTGCAGTCCCGTGGTATCCCCTAATCCAGGCGCTTGACGGCAGCTTCTGGGGCGCAAGTAACACCCAATATGCCGGCGACTATGGGGCTCTCTTTAGGCTTGTACCCACCGCCACCCCGCCGTACACAGAATCGGTCCCGGTCGATTTTAATTTCACCAACGGGAACGAACCTAATCTTCCCGTGCAGGGAACTGACGGGAACTTTTACGGAACTACGGTTGCAGGGGGGACCAGCAATCTCGGCCTTATTTTCAAAACTACGGCGGCTGGAAAAATCACCATTCTGCATACCTTTATCGGCTATCCGAACGACGGAACCAACCCGATCGGCGCTTTGGTTCAAGCCAACGACGGAAACTTCTATGGTGTCACCTATATCGGCGGAGCGAAAAACCTGGGCAGCGTGTTCAAGATCACCCCTTCGGGTACTTACACTCTGCTGCACAGCTTCGCCGGTTATCCGTCGGACGGAACGCATCCGCGGTCAGGACTGATCGCGGGCAGCGACGGCAACCTGTACGGGACGACCCTGCAGGGCGGTGCCAAGAACGACGGCGCGGTTTACAAGATTACTCCGGCGGGCGTGGTCACGATTCTCTACAGCTTCTGCTCCGTCACGAACTGCACGGACGGCTTCTCGCCGGTACAGCCCCTGGTCCAGCACACCAATGGCAAGTTCTACGGGAACACCAGCGGGAATTCGCTGGGGGGAAGCTATTTCTACAGTCTGGCCACGGGACTGGCGCCCTTTGTGCGGTTGGCGAATTGGTCCGGCAAGGTCGGAAGCACGGTGGAAATTCTCGGCCAAGGGTTCACGGGAACAACGGGCGTCACTTTCAATGGAGTGGCGGCAACGACCTTCACGAACACCTCAGACACTTATATGACGGCCGTCGTTCCGGCGGGAGCAACCACTGGAACGCTGAAGGTAACGACGTTTACCAGCACGATGTCGAGCAACCGGCCGTTCCGGGTGACTCCGCAGATAACGAGCTTCGCGCCGGCCAGCGGCATTGTGGGAGCAACGGTCACGATTACGGGCGTCAGCCTGAAACAGGCGTCCAGCGTGACCATCGGAGGCAAGGCGGCTACGTTCACTGTGAATTCCGACACGCAGTTGACAGCGACTGTTCCGGCCGGAGCCCTGACGGGACAGAAGATCGGTGTAGGGACGGCAGGTGGGTCGGCGAGCAGCGCGACAAATTTCACCGTGGTGCCATCGATCGCCTCGTTTACCCCAACGAGCGGCAAGGTGGGAACGTCGGTCACCATCACCGGGCACAGCTTCACCGGCGCTACTGCGATCAAGTTTGGCGGTGTCGCTGCGACCAGCCTGCAAGTCATCAACGACACGCAGGTGGATGCGCTGGTCCCGGCCGGGGCGGTAACTGGGACCATCTCGGTCATGACGGCGGGAGGAACGGGAACGAGCGCGGCGAAGTTCACCGTGACTCCGTAGATCGAGTTTCTGCTGTGGGGAACCCCACGTCGGCAATCTGGGACGTGGGGTCTTTTTTAAGCGTAAAGGCAATCTCGCGGCCTTTTTGACCGATGCCTGCGTGATTCCAGACCATTCTGCTCTTCATTCCTGCCTGAGCCTGCGATGTACGATAGAGGAGTGGACCTTCCTGTAAATCCTCCGGTGTTGCCGATGCTGGCGAAGCGGGTCGAACAACTGCCGCCCGGCGATGAATGGATCTTCGAACCGAAGTGGGATGGCTTTCGCGCGCTCGTGTTCCGGGATGGCGATGAGATTTTCATTCAGAGTCGAGACGAAAAGCCGCTGAACCGCTACTTCCCTGAACTGCTCGACTCGTTGAAATCGGCACTCCCAACACGATGCGTCCTCGATGGGGAGATTGTTATCGTCAGCGAGAACGAGCTGGATTTTGATGCCTTGCAGTTGCGGCTGCATCCGGCGGCTTCGCGGGTGAAGTTGTTGGCGCAACAGACTCCCGCTTCGTTTGTGTTCTTTGACGTGCTTTGCATTGAGGACCGGGACCTGCGGGGCGAAGGGTTCGAACAACGCCGGGTGGCTTTGCAAGGATTGCTTTCTTCAGCGAAATCCCCGATTCATATCACTCCCGCTACCCGGGACCGCAGTGTGGCCGCGGACTGGTTCCGGCGGTTTGAGGGCGCTGGTCTCGATGGTGTTGTCGCGAAGCATATCTCGCAAACGTACGAACCGGACAAACGCGTCATGCTCAAAGTGAAGCATGAGCGCGACTGTGACTGCGTGGTGGCAGGCTTTCGGTGGCACAAGAAAGGCGAACGCACGCTGGTCGGTTCGTTGCTCCTGGGGCTGTACAACGATGCCGGAGTCTTGCAGCATGTCGGCGTTTGTGCCAGCTTCAGCACCGCGAAGCGGAAGGAACTCGTCGAGTTCCTAAAGCCGTATCGTGAGAATGCTCGGGCGGAGCATCCGTGGCGGCAGTGGGCGGAAGCGGAATCCGGTGATCCAGGTCATCGGATGCCGGGCGGCCAGAGCCGATGGAGCCAGGGCAAGGATTTGTCATGGGAACCGTTGCGACCGGAGTTGGTGGTGGAAGTCGCATACGACCACATGCAGGGCGATCGCTTCCGACATACGGCGCAATTCCGACGCTGGCGTTCGGACAAGAAGCCGGGCGATTGTACCTACGAGCAGCTTGAAGTGGTGCCGCCGCAGGAACTGGCGGAGATTTTTGCTCAGGGGCGGTAGTTCCAATTTCTCGCTAATGCTGCCAGAGGTGGGAGCGATGCAGGGAGTTCCTTCGCTTCGCCTGAAATGCGGCTCCGCTCAGGATGACTCCGCCGATAGAATTCACGTATCGGATGTTTTTGGCTTTCTCTTTTTGGCCATTTCCCGCCATTCTCTAGTCGGATCATCGTCCGGGTCCGGCGTTTCTTGCTTGGGGCGGAGCTCTTCCGGCACATGCCTTAGATTCAGGCGGATTCGGGTCCACGTGGACGATCTCCCGCGCATCGAGTCCACCAGAATGTCATCAATCGCCAGGTGTGAGGTTGCTTGTGGGTGCTTCGATTTCCATCGCTCCAGACCAGCCAGGGCGGCCGCTTTATCCGGCGAGTTGGCCACAACGATGAGCGGCATCTTTGTGCGTGTTTTCTTCGGCGCCGATTTTGCCTTCGACGGCGATACCCTGGGCGCTTCATTCTCCATTTTGCGGAAGTGCGGAGGCCAGGGAGCATCTCCAAGACCGGCCGCTTCGTCTTTCGCCGCGAGTTCGAGCAGGTGCTCCAGAGAACCCGGCGCATCATTCATGCCCGCGTGAGGGTCGCCAACGGTCGCGAAGCGCTGCGGCACGGTGGAGATGGTGAAATCGGCGGGATCGCACTCGGGAACTTCGCTCCACTCGAGCGGAGTGGAGATGCGTGCGTCAGGAAGCGGGCGCACGGAATAGGCTGAGCAAGTGGTCCGGTCCTTGGCGTTCTGGTTGTAATCGAGGAATACTCCGTGGCGCTCTTCTTTCCACCATTTGGAGCTGGCCAGAGTGGGCGCGCGGCGCTCGACCGCTCGCGACAACGCGACGGCGGCCCGGCGGACTTCGGTGAAGGTCCAACGCGGCTCAATGCGGACATTGACGTGCATCCCGCGAGAGCCGCTCGTCTTGGGCCAGCCACGCAGGCCCACCTCTTCCAGAAAAGCTTTCACTTCGAGCGCGACGCGGCGAACGTTATCCCAGGAAACTCCTGGAATTGGGTCGAGATCAATTCGTAATTCATCGGGATGGTCGAGGTTGGAGGAGCGGACGGGGTGAGGATGGAGTTCGATGCATCCCAGGTTCACAATCCAGGCGAGACCCGCTGCGTCATCGACAACGATTTCTTCCGCAGTGCGACCGGACGGAAACGAGAGAGTTACTGTGCGCAACCATGAAGGGCGCTGAGCAGGAGCGCGCTTTTGATAAAACGCCTCTCCTTCGGCGCCGTTCACGAAGCGTTTGAGAACTACGGGGCGGTCGCGTATCCCGGCCAGGGCACCGGGCGCGACCGAGAGGTAATAGCGAACGAGATCGAGCTTCGTGACTCGAACCTGCGACGAGAAGTACAACTTGTCAGGATGCGTGACTTGGACTTCGCGCCCGTCGATGGTGAGACCTTCGCTTGCTTCCTTCGCCACAATGACAGACTAGCATTCCGGCCGCCGGCTGGGGCTACCCCCGATGCCCTAAGGAACAAAGAAGAATGATCCAGAAGCAACTGATAGAATTCGGCTGAATTTTCGGCTGGCTGCCAACTTCATTCAGGCAAGGTGATGCATGCAAAAGTATGTCATTCAGTCCGCAAGGGGCGCTCCCCCGCAGGGGGCATATTCGCAGGGGTGGCGAGCGGGAGACTTCGTGTTTGTCACTGGCACCGGCCCGATCGATCCAGTCAGCGGAAAGATCGTGGGGGACACGATCGAACAGCAGACCGAGCAGACGATCGACAATATCCTGGCAATTTTAGAGGCGGACGGCGTTTCCCTGAGCGATGTCGTCAAAGTCACTGTTCACTTGAGCGATACCAGCCTTTTCGCGCGCTATAACGCGGTCTATGCGCGGCGGTTCACCAAGCCATATCCGGTGCGCACAACTGTTGGAAGCGACTTGGGACACTCTCCGGGAATGCTGATTGAGATTGACTGCATTGCGTATTGCCCGAAGGATACACGTTAAATCGAGTGGGGTTGCTTCGACTGCTTCGCGAGTTCGTTCTCCGCTCAGCATGACAGAGCCCCGACTCTGCTTTCCGGGTGCACCCGGAAAGTTCACGATGCTCACCGAGATTCCACCATCGACGGCTGGGTATCGGCGTGTGTATGCGCTTTCAGGAGAGGTCCCTCATGTCCTCGTGCCGAGACTTTCTCGATTGACTTGACCCTTCCATCCTTTACCAACAGCGCGGAGTCGAAGTTGTTGACGGTGGGACATACATGCCGGGGAATCAGGTACAACAAATCCCCGATCCTTGGACCCGCGGGTGCGGACACTTTCATCGGCAAATGCTCTTCGCTGGGGGAAAGTGGCGTCAATTCCGGATGGCCTGCCACCACGCACGTGGGCACACCGGCGTCCGCGGAAACCGACTTGTGGCCCGCGTCGCACGTGATCACTCCCTCGTATGGCCGGCTCACGACACGTGTTAACACCAGGGCGGCCGGCCCGTAGCCATAAGCATCAGGGAGTTGCGCCAGGCTCGTAGCATCGTGATAGACGACCGTCCCGGGCGAAACGCGATGGATGAACGTCGCCTTGCGAAACGGGTCGTAGCTGAGCGACGCCGGGAAACTGGGAGTTCCTGCCGTGACCACCTCGGGAACCGTGAACCCAGTTTCAGAAATCCCGAACACGAGTTCCAACAAACGCGCGTAACCCTCGTGCGCCAGCCGGGTCCGCTCCGGTTCCTCGACTCCGCCGTATTGCCCGTCGTAGTAGTGCAAACCACGAAACTCGAGACCGGCATTCTGGATCTCGCGAACCAAGGCAAGGACACGTTCGTTGGGTTGCAGTTCAATCCCCGTGCGATTCATCCCGGGATTGATATCGAGGAAGACGCTCACTCGACTGCCGTGCCACTGCTGGACTTGGGATTCGTTTTCCGCAAGCACAGAGATGCGCGTTCGGGGGAACTCACTCGCGATTTCGAGGACGCGGCGCGCGTTGGCTCCCATGATGGGATAAGCCACGAGCACATCGGCGGCGCCATTCTGGCAAGCCATTAACAATTCCAGCGTGGTAGCGCATTTGAACTGACGAATGCCGCGCTCGATCAGCATGCCGACTGTGTAATCGAGTTTTGCGGTCTTGATGTGCACGCGCCAACGGTCTGCGTTGCCACCGAGCAGTTCCAGAGTACGTGCGATGTTCGAGGCGATCACGTCGGGATACAGCACCAGCGCGGGCGTGAGGATCTCTTCCGCGTTGGAGATCCGATATCCCGAGTGCAGAGGGAACTCAGCAATCATGAACTTCGGCGAGGGCATGGCGGCTTTGATCATATCGCGCGACTGCGATGCCGGGCCAAATGAATCTGTCTGAGCCTGATTCGGACAGATTGGTTGACCCATACAGCGCTTCAGAGTAGGCTCTTGAGAACTTCACGCCTGATGGCTACTCCTACAACGGTGCATTCCAGACGAGCGGGACTGGTTCGCGGCCTCGGGCTATGGTCCGCGACTGCGATCGTTATCGGAGACACGATCGGCACCGGTGTCTTCCTGGTGGCGAGTGACATGGCCCATGCGGTGGGAACGGCCACCCTCGTTCTCACGGCTTGGCTTCTTGGATTGGTCATCGTGCTGTTCGGAGCTTTCTGCTACGCGGAACTGGGAGGCGCGTTTCCGAAAGCCGGCGGGCCTTATGTCTATTTAAGCCGCGGGTTGGGTCCGGTTTGGGGATTTCTTTTCGGTTGGATGAGTTCGGTTCTGGAGCGGCCAGTCGCGATGGCTGCACTCGGGGCCGGCTTCATCCGATTTCTCAGTTTCTTTTTTCCAGCGCTTGAGAACATCCTGTTCACCGCGCACGTGGGTGGCTTCAATTTCACTCTGAAATTAGCGCAACCGCTCGCGGCGATGGTTGTGGTGCTCGTAACAGGGATCAACTATTTCAGCGTGAGGATGAGCGGCGCGATTCAGGTTTTGATCACCACGCTGAAGGTAGGCACGATTCTCATCATCATTGCCGGCGGGATCATATTTGGAACGAAGCACGCGGACGTCGCCGCCAAAGCAACAAGCGACCTTGGACTTGGAACCGTTGCAGCTCTGCTGACTGCTCTGGTTCCG
>Ga0335071_10005990_pt1 | contig 12603 bp, 12 predicted proteins | sample Lox_Sample_15_FD_206724 | JGI IMG/M metagenome (GOLD analysis project Ga0335071, IMG submission 206724) | Soil microbial communities from Loxahatchee National Wildlife Refuge, Florida, United States - Lox_Sample_1.5 | ecosystem: Environmental > Terrestrial > Soil > Wetlands | place: USA...
TCTCGCTTCGGCGCCGTTTTCCGTCTCGAATACTACGAACCAAAACATATCGAGCGGATCCTAGAGCGCTCCGCGAGGATCCTGGGCGTTGATGTCGAGCCCGCGGCGATCCGAGAACTGGCTCGGGCGGCGCGCGCGACACCGCGCGTGGCGAATCGTCTTCTGAAGCGCGCGCGGGATTATGCGGAAGTGAACGGTTCAAAAATCGTGACGGCAGACGTTGCGCGCCGGGCGCTCGAGCTTTTGGATATCGACGAACGTGGTTTGGAGCCGGCCGACCGGCGCCTCCTCGAGGCCATCATCACGAAGTTCAACGGCGGCCCGGTCGGCCTCGGAACATTAGCGGCGGCCCTGGGCGAGGACCGAGGCGCGATCGAGGAGATCTACGAGCCGTATCTTATGAGCCTCGGCTTTCTCCAAAGGACGCCCGCCGGGCGCATTGTTCTATCGGCAGCATACGAGCATTTGAAACGCCGACCGCCGAACGGCCAACTTTCGATATGATCGTTCTAAGTGAGTGGTTGCCTAATCCAGTAGGATCGGACACGAACGGGGAGTGGATAGAGCTTGCGAATACCGGCCCCGGAGCCGCTTCGACCAAGGGATACACCATCGCTGCGAACGAAAAAACGAGAGTCGATCTTAAAGCCCACATCATCCCGGCCGGCGGATTTTTGGTTCTCCCGCGGTCGGAAACCCATTTGGCCCTGAAGAACACTGACGGAGCGCTGTCCCTTTTCGACCCGGTCGGCCGAGTTGTTTCGACCGCCGCTTTCGTTGGGGTTGCACCTGAGGGCCAAAGCGCGAACGTTGGCCCAGACGGTCTTACTATTTTTGGAGCGCCGACGCCGGGCAGGGCGAACGATCTTATCACCGCGCCGCTTATCGAGCGCTCTTTTCCCTTCGATCAACCACTTGCCCCGAGCCTTCCATGGTTCAACGTTCTCGGTCTCGGCTTTTTTGTGGCGGTGGCGCTGGCCGTGACTTTTGTTATTCTTATCAAACAAAGAGATGATCTGGCAGAGCTCTTCTTCGGCGGCTACTAAAAATTTCGGAGCGGCTTACGCTAAGCGCTTGCTTCGCCGCGGCCGTCGAACGGGCGCGGTCGTGGTCGGGCTCATTGGCGACCTTGGTTCTGGAAAAACAACGTTCGTTCAGGGCTTTTTTCGCGGGGTCGGCGCGCGCGGTCGAGCTGTCAGCCCGACCTTCATCATCATGCGTCGAGCGACCATCAGCCGGGGAGATTTCCGGAACTTGTACCACCTCGACGCTTACCGATTGGACGCCTCTTCGGAGATCGAGCCGCTTGGTCTCAAGACCATTTTGGCCGAACCGACGAACATTGTTCTCGTCGAATGGGCCGAACGGTTGCGTCGTGTCTTGCCGAGGCGAACGGAATGGATAAGATTCGCGCACGGCCAGACGCCAAGCAGTCGGACCATTAGGATCGAGCGGCGACTTGAGAACGGAAGAAAGAAAAAATGACGAACAAGACCCTTCTTGCTATTGACGCGAACTCGATAATCCATCGGGCGTTCCACGCTTTGCCTCCGCTCACGACGCCTTCCGGCCGGCCGGCCCAGGCTCTTTACGGCGTTTCGAGCACGCTTCTCAGGCTTTGGAGCTCAGAGCGACCAGATTTTGCAGCGGCGCTTTTCGACCGACCGGAGCCGACCTTTCGAAAGAAAGCCTACGCCGAATATAAAGCGACCCGACCGACGGCACCGGACGAGCTCGTTGAACAGATCATCGCGGCCCATGAACTGTTTCAAAAATTCGGCATCCCCGTATTTGAGGCGCCCGGCTACGAAGCGGACGATCTTATTGCAACGGTCGCCCGCCGCTTCGGCGGCCGGGAAGGTGTTCGAGTGGTAATTCTAACGGGCGACCTGGACACCCTTCAGCTCGTTCGGGACGGGAAAGTGGCCGTGCGCGTCTTTCGAAAAGGTGTGACCGAGACAACGACCTATGACGAGGCGGCCGTTTACGAGCGCTACGGCCTCCGTCCGGAACAGCTGATCGATTACAAGGCTCTCGTGGGCGATGCTTCCGACAACATCAAAGGGGTTCCCGGCGTCGGACCGAAGACCGCCGTCTCTTGGCTTACGCGCTACAAAGACCTGGACGATGTTCTTGCCCACGTCGGCAAGGATCCTATCCTTAAAAAGCTTTCCGGCCACGAAGCGGCAGCGTGCCTGTCGAGGGAACTGGTCGCTCTCGCCGGCAACGCCCCGCTCTCGGCGAACGACCTCAGGAGCCTCGAGGTGTCCTTTAAGGAAACCGAACTGGCGGACTACTTTGACAATCTCGGCTTCACCTCCCTTTCGAAGCGCCTTTTTAATAAAAAAACCGGGCCGGCCGGGGCCGGCCCGGCAAATCAGCCCCGGCCGCCGCAGGGCGCGATGTTCTAAGGCGTTCCGCCACGCCCAGATGCGGTGTTATGATTAGGAGAGATTTCAGCGTCCGCTCATGAAACACTTTTTTTCCCAACTGGCCCTTCCGGAGATGAGGATCTTTTGGACCCTCTTGCCGCTCATCGCTATTGTCGTCGGCATTGTTGCGCCGCGCCTCGAACCCGTCTACATCGTAGCCATCACAGGGCTGCTTTTCATCGTCGCCGGCGCTGTTTTTTGGAGCGCCCTCCGGGTGGCTCAGGTCGATCTCGCTACCAGGACCGAAAGGAACGAGCTTCGCAATATCGTGATGACCATCAGCGACGCCCTCATCGTTTACGACCAGGATTTTCGCATATTCTTTTTTAATCCGGCCGCCGAGAAGCTTTTTGCCCTGTCTGCCACGGACGTCGTCGGTCAGATCGTGACCCCGCAGGCAGCCGAACGGCCCGGCTGGACGCTTCTTGCTCAGGTCATTTACCCGTCGCTTGCGCCGACGCTCGTCTATAAATCGAAGACCGGCGAGTACCCTCAGATCGTGGACATCTCTTTCCCCGATCCGTTCATCGAACTTCGCGTTACGACCGCTAACATCGTGGACGAGAAGGAGGTCATCGTCGGGTTTATGAAGGTCATTCGTAACCGGACCCAGGAGATCTCCCTCCTTCGTTCCAAGACGGAATTCATCACGGTCGCCTCGCATCAGCTTCGGACGCCGATCACGGAGGTCAACTGGGCGCTCGACACCCTCTCTCAGAATCCCGTCTTGGACGAAGCGACGAAGCAGATGGTCGTTCAGACCAACGCCTCCGCCAAGAAGATAATGTCCATTGTTGAGGATCTTTTGACCGTCACCAAGATCGAGGAGGGTCATTTCGGTTACGCTTTCGAGCAGACCGACCCCGTGGTCTTTCTCGATCGGATCCTGGCCGGCGTTATGCCGCAGATCCAAAAAGCAGGCCTGAAACTTTATTTCGATCGCCCCGCCGAACCGCCGCCGGCCGTGAGCATCGATCCTCAAAAGTTGACGATGGCCATTTCGAACCTTTTGGACAACGCCGCCCGATACAATGTTCCGAACGGGGAGATAATTGTTCGCATGCGTTCAGCCCAAGACCCGCGCTTCCTTGAGATAAGCATCAAGGACACCGGTATCGGCGTCCCGCCGGAAGAAATAAAGAAAATGTTCGCAAAGTTCTTCCGGGCCTCGAACGCCGTGAAGTTCCAGACCGAAGGTTCGGGCCTCGGTCTTTATATTGCTAAAAACATCGTCCAGGCCCACGGCGGCCAGATGTGGGCCGAGTCCGAAGTGAACCGTGGCACGACCTTCTTCTTCACTATCCCGATTGACCCAACGCTCGTGCCGACGGCGGAAGTCGCCTTGGATGTGATTTGAGCGTCATGCCCGAGCTGCCCGAAGTCGAAACCGTGGTCCGAGACCTGCGCCGAAAAGTCCTGGGACGGCGCATCAAGAAGGTCTGGTCCGATGCTCCGAAGCTTGTAAAAAAGCCGACCTACCGACTGTTCGCGCGTTTTCTCAAAGGGGCGCGTCTTGAGCGGGTCGAGCGTCGAGGCAAGAACATCCTTATTCACTTGGACCGAGGCCGTCTTTTGCTCATTCACCAAAAGATGACCGGCCATCTTTTGGTCGGGAAGTGGCGTCTTGCTCGGCACGGTGGGCGAGCGGTGGCGGTAAGCGTCCTCCCGGGGCCACTTGCCGAGCCGGTCAACCAATACGTTCACCTCATCTTCTTCCTTGATGATGGCCGGATGCTCGGGTTGTCGGACCTCCGGAAATTTGCGAAAATCCTTCTGGGCCCCAGGGGCGAGATCGAAGCCCTGCCCGACCTCACCGCTCTCGGCCCCGAGGCGCTCGCTCCGAACCTGACCGAGAAAGATTTTTCTGCCCGAATTCATAAAGAGCGGCGCCGGATAAAAGATGTTCTTTTAGATCAACGTGTCGTCGCCGGTATCGGGAATATATATTCGGATGACATTCTTTGGTTAGCGCGCGTTCATCCGACCCGCCGCGCCTGGACGCTTTCGGCCGCGTCCCGGGCCGCTATCTATCGAGCGATGCGTAAATTGCTCGCAAGGTCGATCGTTCTCCGCGGCGCTTCGATGTCCGACTTCCGGGACACCGCCGGCCGACCCGGAGGCTACGGTCCTGTTCGGCTTGTTTACCAGCGGGACGGTGCGCCCTGTCTCCGTTGTGGAACACCCATCCGGCATCTCAAGGTCGGGAGTCGGACCGCTCGTTATTGTCCAAAATGCCAAAAACCACCAAAAAAATAAAACATCCGAAGTATATTTTCGTTGTGGGCGGCGTCATGTCCGGTGTCGGTAAGGGCATCGCTTCGGCCTCTATCGGCAAGATCCTCCAGAGCCGCGGTTTCGAAGTGACGAACCTGAAGATCGATCCTTATGTGAATGTTGACGCGGGGACGATGAATCCGACCGAGCACGGCGAGGTCTTCGTTCTGGACGATGGCGTGGAGTGTGACCAGGACATGGGAAACTACGAGCGTTTCCTGGAGCGCGATCTCACCGGCGCGAACTACATGACGACGGGCAGTGTTTATCTTTCGGTCATCAACCGAGAACGAAGCATGGGTTATGGCGGGCGCTGCGTCGAGGTCGTGCCCCACATCCCGCTCGAGGTCTTGGGACGCATCGACGAAGCGCTCCGCCGAATGAAAGCAGAGATCGCCATTACCGAGATCGGCGGGACCGTCGGCGAATATCAGAACATCCTTTTCCTCGAGGCCGTGCGCATGCTGCGAGTGAAGAATCCCGAAGATGTTGCCCTGGTGCTCGTGAGTTACTTACCCATCCAAGGTTCCGACAGCGAGCTCAAGACCAAGCCGACCCAGCACGCCGTCCGGGCCCTGAACGCCGCCGGCCTTCAACCAGACGTCATTTTAGCCAGAGCGAGCGTCCCGCTCGATATGAAGCGCAAACAAAAGATCGCCTTCAACTGCAATCTCCGAGAAAAGGACATCATCTCGGCCCCGGACGTCAAAAGTATCTACGACGTGCCGCTGAACTACGAAAAAGATAAGCTGAGCGATATCATTTGTGAAAAGTTGCATATCCGACCCCGGCGGCGCGATCTTTCCGAGTGGCGCACTTTTTCTCGGGCGACGGCGGCGGCCCACCGGCCGGTGCGTATCGGTATCGCCGGGAAATACTTCGGAAGCGGCCAGTTCATCCTGGCTGATTCTTATATCTCCGTCATCGAATCCGTGAAACACGCGGCGGCGGCCGTCCGGCGGGCGCCGGAGATCCATTGGCTGGATGCCGAGCAGTTCGTGAAAGGCGGCAATACCCTTAAAGAGTTAGGCAGATACGACGGCATCATCGTGCCGGGCGGGTTCGGTAGCCGTGGTATCGAAGGGAAGATCCAAGTCATCAAGTATTGTCGAGAGCACAAGATACCGTACTTCGGTCTTTGTTATGGCATGCAGCTTGCCGTCGTAGAGTTTACCCGCCATGTTTTGGGGATGAAGCGCGCCAATACGACCGAGGTCGATCCGGAGACGCCGGACCCGGTCATCGACGTCATGCCCGAACAAAAAAAGAACCTCCGCGAGAAGAACTACGGCGCGACGATGCGCCTCGGCGCCTATCCCGCCCTTCTTAAAAAGGGGACGCGGGCCGCCCGGGCCTATGGGAGGGAGAACATTTCCGAACGTCATCGCCATCGCTACGAGGTTAATCCCGAATACATCGATCGACTTACCGCCAGCGGCTTGGTCTTTTCCGGAGTTTCGCCGGATGGGCGCCTGATGGAGATCGCCGAGCTGCCCTCGCACCGCCACCCCTTCTTCATGGGGACACAGTTCCACCCCGAGCTTAAGAGTCGGCCCCTTCATCCCCACCCCCTCTTCTTGGAGTTCGTGCGCGCCGCGGCCCGCCGACGGCCATGATCATCTACTTGAACGGCTCGAACGATTACGGACGCCAGCGGCGGGAACGTTTTTATCTCGAGGCCTTCCGGAAGAAATACGGCAACCTGGCCGTCGAGCGCTTCGACCTTTCGGAGGCGACCGCCCTCCAGGATTTTCAAGAGTTCGCCAGGAGCGTTTCGATGTTCCAGCCGGCAAAACTGGCCGTTCTTTGGAACGTTTTCGCCGCCGAGGCGCCGACCTTGATCGCCGAGCTCGAGCGCTTCGTCACAAGCGACCAAGCGACAACCGTTCTTATCTCGGAGGGCAAATCGACCCCGGTCGATCTAAAATTTTTGGAGAAAGCCGCCGTGGTCGAGAAGTTCCCAGGAATATCGCCGGGTAAGGCTTGGGACGATTTCGTCCGCACTGAAGCTAAGGCGCGCGGTGTTCATCTGTCGGCCGAAGCCGGGCGGTTCTTGGCGTCTGTTTATGAAGGCGATGCCTGGCGCTTGGTGACCGAGCTCGATAAACTCGCCCTTCTCGAGAGGCCGATGGTGCACCAAAAAGATCTCGACGAGCTTGGCCTTGAGGCGGCGCCGAACTTCTTCGATCTACTGAGCGATTTGAAAAGTAATTATCTAGGCGATCGCTTAGCGGCCCTCGATCGCTTGCTGGCCGCGAACGAACCGCCCGCCAGAGCTTTTTACACCGCCGCCTATCAGTGGCCGACCAGGTTGAACTGGCTTGCTCGAGCCGATGCGGCCGTGAAGACCGGCCGCTATGAGTACGAAGAAGCGCTCCTCGAAGCTGTTCTGGCTTAGATATCAAAAAGCCCCCGAGCGGGGGCTTTTTGATATCTTTCATCCTTATTTCTTATTGACGAGAGCTGTGAGGCGGGATTTCAAACGCGCGGCCTTGTTCTTCGTAATGACGTTAGATTTTGCTACTTTGTCGAGCGTTTTGTAGATCTTCGGAAGGGACGCCTTGGCTTCCGAAATCTTCTTTTCGGAGACCAGTTTCCGGAACGTCTTAACGGCCGTCCTGACGGCATCCCGGTATTCCCGGTTAACGAGGCGTCGGCGGATGTTCTGGCGGGCGGCTTTTTTAGCGGAAGCGGTGATAGGCATGATTCGAATGTGTCCGCAGTATATCCCAGACCTCGAAAAAAGGCAAGCTGTTCTAGAAGGGCGACGCCTCGTATAATGAGAAGGTCATGATCTACAGCGTGAGCGGTCGCGTTACTCATGTCGGTGAACAATACGCCGTTCTCGAGGTTGGCGGAGTTGGTCTTAAAATTTTTATGACCCAGCGAGCGCTCGGTGCCCTCCCGCCGATTGGGAGCGAGACGAGCGTTTTTTCTTATCTGAACGTGAGAGAGAACGCTCTGGACCTTTTTGGTTTTCGAACGGCGGAAGAGCTCAGATTTTTCGAGCTTCTCATCACTGTTTCCGGCGTTGGCCCCCGTTCGGCCTTAGCCGTTCTGGAGGTAGGCGACCTGAAGAATCTGGCCGCCGCCATCAAAGAGGGGCGACCCGATCTTTTGACCCAGGCGGCGGGCGTTGGCCGGAAAACGGCCGAGCGTATCATTGTGGAGCTCCGGAACAAAGTGGAAGCTAAGACCTCGGCCGGTCTGGTGGCAACGATGGACCGCGACGCCGACCTTATCGAGGCCCTGATCGGCTTGGGCTACCGGCGCGAGCAAGTGAAAGCCGCGCTTCAGCGTTTGCCGGAAGGCACGACCGGCCTTGAAGTGCGCCTTAAGGCCGCTCTTAAGATTCTTGCCGAACGGTCATGACGGAAGAGTCCTTGGAGCGCCTGAAGCGATCGCGATTGGTCCGTCGGCTCTATCGTTTGCCGTGGCTTTTAGCGATATATCATTACTTCCTGAGCTTCTTGGCCGCCTGGCGGTACGGTTTTCCTTCCCGACGGATGACGGTCATCGGCGTGACGGGCACAAAAGGAAAAACTTCGACCGCCAATCTCTTAGCGCACATTCTGAACGCCGCCGGCCATAAGACGGGTCTTGCTACAACTGTGAACTTCGCTATCGGCGACCGGGAGTGGACGAACGAGACCAAGCAGACGATGCTTGGCCGCCTGGCCTTACAGAAACTTCTCCGCGAAATGGCCGATGCGGGTTGCCGCTACGCCATAGTTGAAACGTCTTCAGAAGGCATCGCTCAGTTCCGCCATCGTTTCATCCGTTATGCAATGGTCGTTTTTACGAACATCTCGCCGGAGCACATCGAGCGACACGGCAGTTTTGAGAACTACCGCGCCGCTAAGGTCGCTCTCTTCGAACACGCCTCCCGGAATCGCAAGAGCATCGGCATTTACAACCTTGACGATCGGAACGTCGAATTCTTTTTAGAGCCGGACATCAAGCACCGTGTCGGTTTCAGCGTCCGGGACCATGGCCGAGCCGCTGCGCTCGCCGAAAAGTACCACCTAGAGGCGAATCACGAAGTATCCCATGTCGCGCTCACTATCCGAGAAACAATGTTCCAGTTCGACGAAGAGGAGATAGAAACAGCGCTTATCGGCGAGTTCAACGTCTACAACGTGGCGGCCGCCATGTCGGCGGCACTGGCTCTTGGCGTTCCGTCGGTGCGCCTTAAAGATTTCGTCCGCCGGGTCCGTTCGGTGCCGGGTCGCTGCGAAGTCGTGAATGCGGGCCAACCATTCACGGTCATTGTGGATTACGCCCATGAGCCAGCGAGTTTAACGGCCATCTACGAAACAGTTAAGCTTTTCAAGCCTCATAATATTATCGGCCTTCTGGGCGCCCAGGGTGGCGGTCGGGATGTTTGGAAACGGGCGGAGATGGGTAAGATCGCAGCTCGAAATTGCGACGTCATCGTGCTCGCGAACGAAGATCCTTACGACGAAGACCCAATGGCCATCTTAAACGATATCGAAAGCGGTATCCGTGAGGTTTCGAAAGACTTCCGACCGGTCTACAAGATAATTGATCGACGAGCGGCTATCCGCCAAGCGATGCTTCTGGCAAAGAAGGGGGATGCCGTCGTTCTGACCGGGAAAGGCGGCGAAGTTTGGATGTGCGTCGAGAACGGACGGAAGATCGCTTGGAACGAACGGGCGGTCGTCGAGGACATCTTGAGCGCGGAGAAAGAAAAGTTCGTCGTCCGGTCCGGCCGGAACATGCTTTATCAGGAACAAGGACGCATCTAGAGTTGGGTATAAAATTTTCGAGGCCGTCACCGATGTGTTGGTGACGGCCTTTGTGGTCGGTGCAGTGGCTACAGCCACCTACCGATGAGTCTCTGCGTCGTGCCCGGAGGCTTGGTGCTGGCGAGCGTGGCGATGATCCCGATGCCGAGCAGGGCGCCAGCCCAGGCGATGTAACGAAGCCCGCTCGCCATCCCCGTCGCTATCAGCGCGAGGGATGTGCCGCCGAGGAGCGCTTTGACCAAGGAAGGCGTCCTGCGATCCAACATCTCGGACAACTCGTTCTTCGTGGGGATGGTGTCGCCAGCGATCACCACGACAGCGAGCAGGAAGCCGACGACGAGAAGGACGAAGGCCGCCGTCAGCGAGGTCCGAAACGCTGCGATGCCCAGAAAAACGGCGAAAACGGCGAGACCGACGAAGGTTCGGAGGTGTCCCATGACGTGATCCTTTCCCGCGCCAGGGCGCAGATAGAATTTCTCCAAGCTTGCTGATGAGCCAGATATAATTTTACTGAATAATATTAAAAAGTCAATGTAAGAGATTTCGCCGATTTTTGTTGGTATACTAACCTCTGAGGTATTCAATACCGATGAAATGAAACTTACTTTTTACGGCGGCGCGGGTAATGTGACCGGCGCCAACTATCTTTTGGAATCGGGCGGCCACAAGATCGTCGTCGATTGCGGAATGGAGCAGGGCAGTCGTTTCGCCGAGCGGAGCAACTTCGAGTCGTTCGCTTATAACCCCGCCGAGGTCTCGGCGATCTTCGTGACCCACGCCCACATCGACCACATCGGCCGCATCCCGAAGTTCTGGCGGGACGGCTTTCGCGGTCAGATCTATTCCAGTCGGCCGACGAAGGATTTTGCCGACCTGCTTCTTTTGGACACCGAGCACATTATGGAAAAAGAAGCGGAACACCACGGCAAGACGCCGCTCTTCACGGCCTACGAGATCCATGAGGCGATGAAGTTGTGGCACGGTCTTGAATATCACAAGCCCATTACCATTGGTCCGTTCACGGTCGAGCTATATGACGCCGGCCATATCTTAGGGTCGGTGGTCTACAAGATCTCGGCCGAAGGCAAGACCATCGCTTTCTCCGGAGACCTCGGGAACTTCCCGGCGCCCATCATTATGCCGACCGAGCCCTTGCCGGATGTGAACTATTGCGTCATCGAGTCGACCTACGGCGACCGCGTCCATGAGAACGTCACCACGCGCGAGGCCGAGTTGGAAAAAGCCATTACGGATATCGAGGCGCGGAAGGGTGTGTTGCTTATCCCGGCCTTCGCAATGGAGCGCACGCAGGACCTTCTCTATCATCTGAACGACATCATCGAGAAGAAGCACGTGCCGCGCATCCCGGTCTACGTCGACAGCCCACTGGCCATAAAGCTGACCGTTGTCTATAAGAAATACGAGGATTACTTCAACAAGGAAGCGCACGGCCTTGTCGAGTCCGGCGACGACATCCTGAATTTTCCCGGCCTTCACCTCACGCTTTCGACCGAGCAATCGAAAGAGATAAACGACGTCCCGCCGCCGAAGGTCATCATCGCTGGCTCGGGCATGTCGCACGGCGGGCGCATCCTGCACCACGAGCTTCGCTATCTTCCCGACCCGAACAATATTTTGCTCTTCGTCGGCTACCAGGGAAGCGGCTCGCTCGGCCGTTCCATCTTGGACGGCGCCGAGCATGTGACCATCTTCGGCGAGGATGTGCCGGTCCGGTGTGAGCGCCGTTCTCTCTCCGGCTACTCGGCTCACGCCGACCAGCCGCATCTTCTCTCTTGGCTCGCGCCTCGAAAAACAACCCTCAAGAAAGTCTTTGTGGTCCAGGGCGAACCGCCGGCCTCGGCCGCGCTTGCGGATCATATTCGCAAGGATCTGGGCGTTGAAGCTATCGTTCCGACAACGAACCAGACGGTCGAGTTGTAAGCCCGCGCCCGGGTGTATAATAAAAACACCTCGTCGTCCCGAGGCAAAATCAAGTATCATATTTTATGCCCGCCAAAAAAAGGAAGCCGGCGAAGAAAGTTTCTAAGAAACCCGCGAAAAAGGTTGCCAAGCGCCCCGCGAAAAAATTGGTCGTCAAAGCGCCGAAGGCCGAGAAGCCCATCGGCACGGTGACCCATTTCTACACGCACATCAAAGTGGCCATTGTGAAGTTCTCGAAGCCGGTCAAAGCCGGCACGCGCCTCCGGTTCCAGGGCGCGACGACGAAGTTCGAAGAAGCCGTGAAATCGATGCAGTACGACCACAAGCCCATTCCGGTCGCGCCGAAAGGCAAAGAGGTGGGCATTAAGGTTGGCAAGCGCGTGCGGGAAGGGGATAAGGTTTACGCCGCTTAGAAGAACATGCGTTCGTTCCGCCACATTTTAGGCGCGGCGGCTTTGGTCGTAGCGACGACCGTCGGCGCTGGTATGTTCGCGCTCCCATACGTTGTGAGCCGAGTGGGCTGGTTGCCGGCCCTGGTCCTTCTGGCGGGCTTATCGGTATTCGTCATGTACGCACATGAGCTACACGCGCGCGTGCTCGTCCATTTCGGCGAGCATCGCCGTTTGCCGGGCCTGGCGAGGACGGAGCTCGGCGCGTTCTCATTTTGGCCGGCTTTCACCGCGGTGCTCTTGGGCGTCGTGTTCTCGCTCGTGGCGTATCTTCTGCTGGCGGCCCGCTTTCTACACATTCTCATTCCGACCTTGCCGGAGAACATCGCGCTCGTGCTTTTCTGGATGGCCGTGTCCCTACCTCTTCTCGCGCGCCTCAGAGCATTCGTTCAGATCGAGACCATCGGGACGCTCCTTAAGGCCGGTCTGATCTCGGTGATTTTTCTGGCGGCGGCGCGATCGCTGGGGACGTTGCCGCAATTGCCGATCATCGGAGAGGGGTCTTTGAGCGAGGCCTTTGGACCCGCGCTCTTTGCGCTCGCGGGCTGGACAGCGGTCGCGCCGGTCACGGAATATCTGAAGAAACGATCAGGCTTGCGCTATCTTCGTTCCGCCCTGTTCGTCGGCACGGTCGTGTCCGCAGTGCTCTATGTATGTTTTGTGTGGGGGGCAGTAGGGCTTGGAGGTTCGATAACCAGGGACACGGCCTCCGGTCTTGTGCGCGGGAGTCCAGCTTGG
>Ga0335071_10005992_pt1 | contig 12600 bp, 12 predicted proteins | sample Lox_Sample_15_FD_206724 | JGI IMG/M metagenome (GOLD analysis project Ga0335071, IMG submission 206724) | Soil microbial communities from Loxahatchee National Wildlife Refuge, Florida, United States - Lox_Sample_1.5 | ecosystem: Environmental > Terrestrial > Soil > Wetlands | place: USA...
GCGCCTGGGCGACCCGCGCGTCGTGGGTCCCGCCCTGCTGGCCGGCTACGTCACCGGGAGGATCACTGGGCTGCCCAACTTCTCGGCGGCCAGCGCCCGCGTCGCCGGCGCCACGCTCGGGGCGGCTGTGCTGTGCCAGGGCGTCAAGCTCGCGGCCGGCCGTGCGCGGCCGGCCGCGGCGCCGGGCGACCCCGATCAATTCCGTCCGTTCGGGACGCTCGACGGCTCCTTCCCCTCGGGGCACACCACCGTCGCCTTCGCCGTCGCCTCCGCCGTCCAGGCGGAATCGCCGGCGCGCTGGGTGCCCTGGGTGGTCTATCCGGCCGCGGCGGCCGTGGGCTGGGCGCGGGTGCGCGAGGACCATCACTGGCTGAGCGACGTGACCGCCGGGGCGGCGCTCGGGATCTGGTCGGGCCGCAAGCTGGACCGGATCGAGCGTGGGCAGGTCCGCCTGCTGGACCGGGCGCGCTTCCTGGTGCGCGGCTCGCGCCGCAACCTGCGGGTGGGATTCCAGACGAGGTTCTGAGCTGGGGCTCAGACGTGGCCGGTCGTCGCCTCCAGGCGGCCGGCCACACGTCGTCCCGGGCTAGCGGTCCGCGCCCCCGGCGACCGCGGGCGGGAAGTCGCCGCCGCGCAGGAACTGCTCGAGGATCGCCCGCAGCGAGACGGCGACCCGGTCGGCCACCACGGTCACCTCGTCGTGGGCCAGCGGCCCCGCCGAGAGCCCGGTCGCACGGTTCGTGATGCAGGAGATGCTCGCCGCGTCGGCGCCCAGGTGCGCGGCCAGCATCACCTCGTGCACCGTGCTCATGCACGCCACGTCGGCGCCGAGGAGCGAGGCCATGCGCACCTCGGCCGCGGTCTCGTAGGCGGGGCCCAGCCCGCCCATCAGGACGCCGCGGTGCAGGCACACGCCGACGTCGCGCGCGGCCTGGAGCAGCGCCTCGCGCAGCCGCGGGCTGTAGTAGCCGCCCACCGGCCGGCCCGCCCGTCGTGCCGCGAGCTCGGCGGGCGTGAACAGCCCGCGCTTGCCGATCGAGTTGATGTGGTCGACGGCGAGCATCAGGTCCCCGGGCAGGTACTCGGGGTTCATCGCGCCCACCGCGTTGGTGAAGAGCAGCGTCCGCGCGCCCAGCGCGTGCATGACGCGCACGGCGAAGGTGACGCGATCGAGCGTGTAGCCCTCGTAGCGGTGGCTGCGGCCCGAGAGCGCGGCGACCGGCACGCCCTGCCAGGCACCGAGCGCCAGGCGGCCGGCGTGGCCGGGCACCGTCGAGCGCGGCCAGTGCGGCAGCTCGGCGGTGGGGAGGACCACCGCCCCGTCGAGCGCGTCCACCACGCCGCCCAGGCCGGATCCGAGCGTGATCCCGACCCGCGGCACCAGCGGGGTGCGGGCGCGGATGGCGCGCACCGCGTCGGCCACGCGGGCGTCGAGGTCGTGGGAGGGCAGCCGGGCATCGTCCATGGCCGGGGGATTATCCACGCGGGCGCCCCGGACGGCAATCGGGCGGGCTACTGCTCCTCGGGGTCGTAGGGGAGGCCGTCGGCGCGGGGGGCCACGGCGCGGCCGATGAAGCCGGCCAGCGCCAGCATGGTGACCAGGTAGGGCGTCATCTGCAGCAACTCGTTGGGGAAGCGCGAGCCCTGCAGCGTGATCTGGAGCGCCTCGGCTGCACCGAACAGCAGGCACGCCGCCGCCGCGCCGAACGGGGACCACTTGCCCACGATCATCGCCGCCAGCGCGATGTAGCCGCGCCCGCCCGTCATGCCGTCGGTGAACGAGTGCTGCTCGCTCGCCAGCCAGGCCCCGGCCAGCCCCGCGAGCGCGCCCGAGATCAGCACGCCCGCCGTGCGGTAGCCACGCACCGAGAGCCCGAGCGTGGCCGCGGCCTCGGGCCGCTCGCCGATGCTGCGCAGGCGCAGGCCGAAGATCGAGCGGAAGAGCAGCCACTGGCCGCCCAGCACGAGCGCCACCGTGACCAGCACCAGTGGGGTGGTCAGCACCTGCCCGACGCCCGGCACGCGCGCCAGCCCGGCGAGGTCCCACGACGGCAGGCCCACGACGCGCGAGGAGTTCGACGAGGAGTGGAAGACCTGGGTGAGCGCGAACTTGGTCAGCCCGGCGGCGAGCAGGTTGATGCCCAGGCCGCTGGTGATCTGGTCCGCCCGCGCCACGACGGTGACCAGCGCGTGCAACGCGCCGGTCGCGACGCCGACCGCCAGCGCCGCGGCCACGCCCGCCCAGGCGTTCCCGGTGAGGTAGGCGCCGAGCACGTAGGCCAGCGCCCCGTTCAGCATCATGCCCTCGAGCGCGATGTTGACGACCCCGCCGCGCTCGTTGATCGAGGCCCCCAGCGCGGCCAGGGTGTAGGGCACGCTGATGCGCAGCGTGGCGGCGAGGAAGAGGAGCAGGATCACGCGCGCACTCCAGCACGCCCGGGGGGACCGGTCAAGCGGCGGCGCCGGCGGTTCAGCGGATGCCGGCGGTGATCTCCTCGCTGATGCGCAGCGCGGCCTCGCGCACCGCGCACTCGACGGTGTACGAGAGGCGCGTGCCGAGCTCGAAGCGCTCGCCCTCGATGCCGTAGATCACGAGCGAGGGCGGCAACCGGCCCAGCGACCGCGCCAGCTCGACCGCCTCGGCCAGGCCCAGCCCGTGGGTCGAGCCGCGGAACAGGTCCCCCGGCAGCGGCTCGCGGGAGACGTCGATGCGCCGCACCGTGCCGGCGGGCGCGGCCGAGGACATGGCGTCCACCACCACCACCACCGGCTCGCCCTGCCAGACCTCGAGCAGGGCGGCGGCGGCGCCGTCGCACTCGATCACGCGGGCCCGCGGCCAGAGCATGGCCCGCACCAGCCGCGCGGCGCGCACGCCCGCGGCGTCGTCGCGCCGGCCCTCGTGGCCGACGCCGATCAGCAGCGGCGGGACGGCTACCCGTCCGTCCGTCGGAGCTTCAGGAAGTGGGTCGCGCACGAGATGCATGGATCGTAGTTCCGCACGGCCTGCTCGCACTGCCAGGTCAAAGTCGCGTCGTCCAGCGCCAGTCGGGGCTCGATGAACAGGGCGAGGTCCTCCTCGATGGACCGCTGGTTCTGCGAGGTCGGCGGGACGATCCTCGCCTCCGCGATGCGGCCGTCCGCCTCGATGCGGTAGCGGTGCACGAGCAAGCCGCGCGGGGCCTCGCTCGCGCCCGTGCCGGTCCCGGCCCGGGGCTCGACGCGGACCGCCGGCTCCGCCGGCGGCTCGTAGGCCGCGATGATCCGCAGCGCCTCCTCGACGGCGTAGAACGTCTCCACCGAGCGGACGAGGATGCCGTGGAACGGGTTCCGGCACACCGGGCCCAGCCCGGCCTCCCGCGCGAGCCGCCGGGCGTCCGGCGTGAGCCGGTCGAAGTTGAGGCTGTAGCGCGCGAGCGGGCCCACCAGGTAGGACTCGAGGCCACCGTCCCCGTCGCCGCGCTTCGCGCCGCGCAGCGCGTTCGAGTGCCGCGCGTGCTCCTCGACGAAGTGCCGCTCGTAGTCCGCGACCGGGATGTCGAGGCCCCGGCTCGAGACGATGCGCCCCTCGCAGAGCGGGTACTCGTCCGGGTGGCTCAGCGCCACGAACTGGTAGTCCCGCTCGAAGTCGGGGAACGTGAACCCCCGGACCCACGCCATCATGCCGAGGGCCTGCTCGCGGGCGCGCTCGAGCGGCTCGACCAGCGTGGCCAGCTCGCGCCTCGCGGGCGCGCGGTAGAAGCCGCCGACGCGCACGTTGATGGGGTGGATCTCGCGCCCGCCCAGCAGGGTCACGATGGCGTTGCCGGTCTTCTTGAGCGCCAGCCCGTTCACGACCTGGTCGGCGTGGTCCTTCGCCATGTGCACGGCGCTCTCGTAGCCGAGGAAATCGGGCGCGTGGAGCATCACCACGTGCAGGGCGTGGCTCTCGATCCACTCGCCGCAGTAGAGCAGGCGCCGCAGCTCGCGCAGCGCGCCGCCCACGGTCACGCCGCAGGCGGCCTCCATCGCGTGGACCGAGCTCATCTGGTAGGCCACCGGGCAGATGCCGCAGATGCGCGCGGTGATGTCCGGGGCCTCGGTGAACTGGCGCCCGCGCAGGAACGCCTCGAACAGCCGTGGCGGCTCGAAGATGCGGAACTGCACGTCGACCAGGCGGCCGTTGCGCACGCGCACCTCCAGCCCGCCCTCGCCCTCGACGCGGGCCAGCATCGCCACCTTGAGGTTCCGGGTCCTACGTTCGGTCATGGGACCTGCCCGCCTCGTGCTCGTGCAGCTCGCTCGCCTTGCGGAAGGCCTCGGCCCCCGAGGTGAACGAGCGGAAGAGCCGCATCAGCTGCCGGTGGTCGTGGCCGTGCCCCTGGAGCACGGTGCTCAGGGAGTCGGTGTTGGCGGTGCCCCGCAGCGGGCCGAAGCAGCCGAAGCAGCCGCGCCCGTAGGACGGGCACAGCGCGCCGCAGCCGGTGCGCGTGACCGGGCCGAGGCAGGCCTCGCCGCGGGCGACGATCAGGCAGACCACGCCGCGGCGCTTGCAGTCCATGCACACCGCGTGGCTCGGCAGGAACGGGCGCCGGCCGCCGATGAACGCCAGCACCACCTCGAGCAGCTGGCGCTTGTCCACCGGGCAGCCCTGCAGCTCGTAGTCCACCTTGACGTGGTGCGAGATCGGCGTGGAGGTCCGGAGCGTGTGGATCCACTCCGGCGTCGCGTAGACCAGCGGGACCCAGCCGGCGACGTCGGCGAAATTGCGCAGCGCCTGGATGCCGCCGGTGCTGGCGCAGGCGCCGATCGAGACCAGCACCTTCGAGACGCGGCGCACCGCGTGGATGCGCTCGGCGTCGTGCGGCGTCGTGATCGAGCCCTCGACCAGGGTGAGGTCGTAGGGGCCCTTGAGCACCGCGCGCGACGCCTCGGGGAAGTTGGCGATCTCGACCGCTCCGGCGACGGCGAGCAGCTCGTCCTCGCAGTCGAGGATGCTCAGCTGGCAGCCGTCGCACGAGGCGAACTTGACGACGGCGAGTCGCGGCTTGCGGGCGGCCGCCATCTCACACCTCCCGGATGCCGAGCAGCGACGCCACCCGGTCGTAGCGGAACACCGGCCCGTCCTTGCAGACGAAGTGCGGCCCGAACTGGCAGTGGCCGCAGAAGCCGACGCCACACTTCATGTTCCGTTCCATCGAGACCCAGACGTGGTCGTCGGGCACCTCGCGCCGCGCCAGGTCGCGCTGGGTGAAGTGCATCATGATCTCGGGGCCGCAGACGAAGGCGGTCGTGTTCGTGGGATCGAACTGGGCGCGGGGGATGAGCGTCGTCACCACGCCGACGCCGCCGTGCCAGCCGGCGCCGGCGCGGTCCACGGTCACCGCGACGTCCACGTCGAAGCGGCCGCGCCAGGTCTCGATCTCCTTCGCGAACAGGATGTCCGCGGGGCTGCGCGCGCCGAACAGCAGGCTCACGCGTCCGAAGCGCTCGCGGTGCTCGAGGATGTGGCAGAGCGCCGGGCGCAGCGGCGCGAGCCCGATCCCGCCCGCCACGATCAGCACGTCGTGGCCCTCGGCCGCGGCCACCGGCCAGGGCGTGCCGAACGGTCCGCGCAGCCCGATCGCATCGCCGCGCTTGAGGCGCTGCAGCGTCCGGCTCACGCGCCCCACCGCGCGGATGGTGTGCACCACCTGGCGCACGCGGCCGGAGCAGCCGCTCATCGAGAGCGCGGCCTCGCCCACGCCGGGGGCGAAGAGCATGTTGAACTGCCCGGGCTCGAACGCGTACGGGGTCCCCGCCTCGACCGGCTCGAGCGCCAGGGTGAACGTGTCGTGGGTCTCCGGCAGGGTGCGGACGATGCGCCAGGGCTCCGGACGCATCGGGTCCTTCCCGTTCGTCACGCCGACGGGGGCCGCGGCCGCGCCCGTCTCACTCATGTTCGCCTTCGTGCTCGCCGTAGAGGTCCAGCAGCTGCAGGCTCATCGCGTCGAGCCGGCGGAGGATGACCTGCGAGAAGCGCTGCATCAGCTCGTAGCCCAGCCCGGGGTCGGAGGCCAGCTTCGAGCGCAGGCATTTGGCGTCGAACGCCAGCGCCCGGGTCGCGGTGACGGCCTGGATGTCGAAGCGCAGCTGGTAGGGCGGCACCAGCCACGACCAGCCCACCGCGTCGTTCTCGCCGATGGTCTGGACCAGGAGCGAACCGCGTCCGGCGGCGTGGATCTCGAGCGCCACGCGCCCCTGGCGGACGACCCAGAACTTGTCGGCCGGCTGGCCGGCGCGGCCGATGAACTCGCCGGCCTCGTAGCGCGCGTTGGCCGCGCAGCCGCTGATCAGCTGGATGTGCCCGGGGTCCATCCCCTTGAACAGCGGCAGCTCGGCCACGATGGGTTCAAGCGTTTGCATGGGACGCCTCCTTCCCGCGCTTGCGCTGCCGCAGCGCGCGGGCCTCCTCGGTGATGTCGATCCCCGCCGGGCACCAGGTGATGCAGCGCCCGCAGCCCACGCAGCCCGAGGATCCGAACTGCTCGTGCCAGGAGCCGAGCTTGTGAGTGAGCCACTGGCGGTAGCGGGCGCGCCGGGAGGAGCGCACGTTGCCGCCGTGGATGTAGGTGAAGTCCACGGAGAAGCACGAGTCCCAGCGGCGCACGCGGCGACTCAGGCCCCCCGCCGCCGCGAGGTCGGTGAAGTCCTCGGTCGTGACGCAGAAGCAGGTCGGACAGACCGACGTGCAGCTGCCGCAGGCCAGGCAGCGCGCCGCGACCGCCTCCCAGTTCGGATGCTCGAGGCTCCCGGCGAGCAGGTCGCGCAGGCCGTCGGTCTCGAGCACGCGGCCCATCCGGCCGGCGGCGTGCGCGACCGCGGCGTCGGCCGCGCGGACCTCCTCCGCGCTCGCGGGCCGGGCCGCGAGCGCGGCGAGCAGGCCGGCGCCGCGCTCGCTGCCGGCCGCGGCCACGAAGACGTGGCGGCCGTCCCCGGCGAGCTCGGTCAGCGCCAGGTCGTGGCCCGGGCCCGCCTGCGGGCCGGTGCCGAGCGAGCTGCAGAAGCAGGTGGCGCCGGCGCGGACGCACTGCACCACGATCAGCAGCGCGTCCTCGCGCCGCGCGGCGTAGACCGGATCGGTCACGGCGCCGCCGAGCAGGACGCGGTCCTGCGCCGCGATGGCCGCCAGCTCGCAGGCGCGCAGTCCGAAGAAGGCGCGCTTCGCCGGCGGCGCGTCGCCGTCCAGCACCTGCAGCGAGTGGCCCTCGCGCCTCGCCCTGAGCAGCGTGACCGCCGCCGGGTGCAGGGCGGCCTTGGGGGAGGTGGGCCCCACGGTCCAGTCGAACAGGGCCGGACCGTCGGCGTGCCGGAGCCGGTAGCGCCCGGCCTCCTGCTCGTCGGTCCAGCCGGCGGGCAGCTCGCCGGCGCCCGCCACCTCGTCCCAGACGATGGCGCCGTCGCGGACCACGGGCCCCATCACCGTGTAGCCGCGGGCGCGCAGGAGCTCGAAGAGGCGGTCGAGGTCCTGCCGCTCGATCGTGGATCGCTGCACTTCGGCCGACGGGCTGTTGCGCATGGATACCTCGGGGCTCCCTGCGGGACGCGCGGACACCGCGCCCCTCGCGCGAGCCTCCTGCCCCGCGGCGGGCTGCGGCCAAACCGTTGGGACAGGCACAACTTGTGCCGCCCGGGGGTCGCCCCGGGCGGCCGGGAGCGGCGCCGGGGGCGGCCGCAAGTTCCTGTGTCCTAACGGGTGCCGCGGAACGTAGCATCGTGGCGGGACCCGGACCGGGCCGGATCCTGACGCCCGTGGCCGAGCCGGGCGGCAGGGCATGACGGGGCTGACAGGCCCCGGGAGGGTGTTCGCATGCGCTTCAAGGACCGGGCGGACGCCGGCCGGGAGCTGGCGCGCGGGCTCGTCCGCCGCGTCGGGGCGCCGTGCGTGGTGGGCGCGATCCCCCGCGGCGGCGTGGCCGTGGCGCTGCCGGTGGCCGAGGCGCTGGGCGCGCCCCTGGTCGTGGTGAACGCGCAGAAGCTGACGGCGCCGATCGCGCCGGAGTTCGCCTTCGGCGCGATCGACGAGGATGGCGAGATGATCGTGGATCATGGCTCGGTCCGCGACCTGGGCCTCGGCCCCGACGACGTCGAGCGTGCCCGCCGGCGCGCCTGGGAGATCCTCCGCGCCCGGCTCGATTCGGACGGCGGCGCGCGGCTGACGGCGTTGCTCCCGCGCGGCGTCGTGCTGGTGGACGACGGGCTGGCGACCGGGCTCACGATGCTCGCCGGGGTCCGCTACGCCCGCCGGCACGGCGCCACGGCGATCCGCGTCGCGGTGCCGTGCGCGGCGCGCGAGGCGGCCCGGCTGCTGCGCCTCGAGGTCGAGGACCTGGTCTGCCCGGTGGTGGACCCGCACTTCGCGGCGGTCGGCTGCTACTACGAGGACTTCTCCCAGGTCACGGACGAGCAGGTGGCCCGGCTGCTGGCGCGCGCGCCCGGCCGCGCCGGCCCGGGGCGGTGAGCGCGTGGAATCCTACGCCGCGTCGCCGGGCTCCTCCTCGAAGGGCCGCCCGGTGCCGGCGCGGCTGCGCTCGCGCTCCGGCTGGCGCGGCCAGAACGTGCTGGTCCCCGAGTCGGCCAGGATGAGCGCCAGCGCCGTCGCCGGCAGGGCGGTCGCGCCCGGGTAGACGAGGTAGCGCGGCTCCCAGCGCGGGGCGAACTTCTCCTTGAAGTCGTGCACCCCCCGGAAGCTGTAGAAGCCGTTCACGTGCTCGTAGATGAAGCGCAGCGCGCGCTCGGACGCGGGCGAGCCCTGCTCCCCGCCGACCCGGGCCAGCGCGCACAGGCCGAGGTTGAAGGAATCGTACCCCCGCTCGCGGGCCCAGCGGAACAGCTCGATCAGCAGGTAGTCCATGGTGCCGCTCTCGGCGTCGCCGACGTGCCGCATCAGGTCCACGGTCAGTTCGTTCAGCCGGTACTCGGTCACCAGGTTGGCGAAGGCGCGGATCCCGCCCGCCGGGGTCACCACGGTCATCACCGGGCCCGAGCGCAGGTAGGCCTCGTCGAACCAGCCGAGCGAGAAGCGCTTCTCGCTGCCGTGCATCGCGTCGAGCCACTCGTCGCTCACCGCCGCCAACTCGTGCAGCAGGCGGTCGTCGTGGGGCGGCTCCAGCACGATGGCGCGCGCGCCGGCGCGCTGCAGGCGGTTCACCGCGCCGCGCAGCGGCTTCATCGCGCGGCCCTCGAGCGTGAACGTCGCGAGGTCGACGATGGCCTCGTGGCCGATGCACAGGACCTCGAGGCCGGCGCTGCGGTAGTGCTCGAGCCCGTCGGGGCGGGCCTGGTAGAAGGCCGGCCGCCAGTCGTGGCGCGAGCAGTGCTCGCTGAACGCGGCGATGGCGGGGGCCAGGTCCTCCGCCGGCCCGATCGGGTCGCCCAGCGCCAGCGCCACCCCGGCCTTGACCACGAACGCGATCACCGAGCCGCCGGGCGAGAAGAAGTACGACTTGTCGTCCATCAGCGCGAGCCGCGCCAGGGCGGAGCACCCATGCGTCTCGACGATGCGCGTGGCCCGATCGCGCTCGGCCGCGCTCGCGGGCCGGCGCAGCAGCACCGGGCGGACGAGCATCAGGAACGCCCAGCCGGTGGTGGCGATGCTGACGCCGTAGATCGAGTCGGCGAACCAGCGGCCGAAGTGCGTGACCGGCTCGAGTCCGGGGTCGTAGAGCTGCGTGAACATCACCACGGTCTGGCGCACCGCGGCCCAGAGGCCGAAGTTCACGCTGAAGTGGGAATCGAGCAGGTAGAAGCCCGCCACGCCGTAGAAGAGCGTGAACGCCAGCGCGCCGAGCAGCACGCGCAGTCCCTGGCGCACCGAGGGCCGGTCCGAGAGCGCGTGGAACTTCCGGCGCTGCACGAAGAGGAAGACCGCCAGCGCCGCGGCCACCGACGCCTCCTCGAAGTCGAGGCCCTTGACCACGTGGCTCGCCACCGAGACCAGCAGCACCGCCTCGGTCAGCACCCAGGCCGCGTGCTTGCGGCGCGCCAGGGCCGCCGCCAGCAGCAGCAGCGCGAAGCCCGCCAGCGCGGCGGCGAGGTGGCCGCCGTGCCGCAGGAAGAGCGGCGACCACGAGGAGATCTGGCGGACGCGCTCGGGCTCCGAGGGCGTGACGCCCGAGAGCACGTCGAGGACCCCCATGAGCGCCGTCAGGAGCGCGGCCAGACGGACCGAGCGGGAGCCCCTCACCGTGCCTCCGGTCGCAGCGAGCGCAGCCGCCGCAGCAGCACGAAGCCGGCGAGCATCGGCAGCCAGAACGTCAGCCCGCGGAACGACAGCACGATCAGCGCCGCCGGCCCGGCCCGCACGCCGAGCGAGGTGTAGACCAGGGTCATCACGCCCTCGACCACGCCGATGCCCTGCGGGACGGGGGAGAGCAGCCAGCTCAGGATGCCGAAGGCGTAGCCTGCCAGCACCACGCCCGGCCGCAGCGCCTCGCGGAACGCGAGGAACAGCGCCGCCAGCGTGGCCAGGTCCAGCGCGGTCATGCCGAGCGCGATCGCGAGCAGCCCGAGGGGCCGCGCCGGGCGCGCGCGCAGCCCGTCCGCGACCGCGACGAACTCGCCGGCGGTGCGCCCGGCCCAGTCGGGGCCGGGGCCCGGCAGGCGCACCAGCCGGCACAGGCCGCGCGCCGCGGCCGCGGCGCCGCGCAGCAGCGCGTGGAGCGCGCGCGGCAGCCCGAGCCCGAGCGCGAGCGGCAGCAGCAGGGCGAGGAGCATCGCCACCAGCGCCGCCGCGCCCCCGACCTCGAGGCCCTGCAGCTCGTGGCGCCGCGCCAGCCAGGCCAGGCTCGCGGACAGGGCGAGCGTCAGGGCGGCGAGGATCGCGGTCATCGCCAGCAGCAGGCCCGCCGCGGCGCGGGCGGGCGACTCGCCGCGGCGCGCGGCGTCGTCCACGAACAGCGCCGCGCCGGCCGCGCCGCCGCTCGGCACCACCACGTTCGCGAACATCGAGCCGAGCAGCACCACCAGCACCTCGCGGAACCGGCTGCGCATCCCGACCACCGCGAACGAGGCGTGGCACAGCGCGGCGTAGAACAGGTAGTAGGCGCACTGCAGCGCCGCCGCGGCCGCCACCCAGGGCCAGCGGCCCCGCGCCAGGGTGCGGGCCAGCTCGTCCAGCTCGGTGCGGCGCGCGATCACCACCACGACGAACGCGAGCACTGCGAGCGGGAGCAGCCAGCGTCGCACCGCCATCGTCCCTCCGTCGGCGCGGCTCAGCGCAGCCGCCGCGCCAGGCGCTCCATCAGCACCTGGCCGGAGATCGCGAGCAGGATGACCAGCGCCTGCAGCACCTCGACCAGCTCCTTGGGCACGCGCTGGTTGATGACCAGCCCGCCGTAGGAGAGCGCGCCGAAGAACAGCGCCGCCACGACCACCCCGACCGGGTGATTGCGCCCGAGCAGGGCCACGGCGATGCCGAGAAAGCCGGCGCCGGCCGAGAACCCCAGCTCGAAGTAGTGCTTGTAGCCCAGCACGAAGTTCGCGCCGCCCAGCCCGGCGAGCGCGCCCGAGAGCGCCATCGCCACCACCTGGGTGCGCCCGATCGCCACGCCGCCGTACTCGGCGGCCGGGGCGTTCAGGCCCACCGCCCGCAGCTCGTAGCCGAGCCGCGTGCCGAAGAGCAGCACCCCGGTCAGCGCCGCCACCCCCAGCGCGAGCCCCAGCGAGAGGTTGACCGGCGAGCCGCGCAGCACCGGCAGGAACGCGCCGAGCCGCGCGATCTCCGCCCCGGCGCCGACGCTCGCGGTGCGCACCGAGGCCGGCTCGAAGACCCAGCGGCCGAGGAACGAGACCAGCGCGAAGGCGATGAAGTTGAGCATGATGGTGTTGATCACCTCGTGGGCGCCGAAGCGCGCCTTGAGCGCGCCCGGGATCGCGCCCCAGGCGGCGCCCGCGGCGGCCGCGGCCAGCAGCGCGAGCGGCAGCAGCAGCGGCGCGGGCAGCCCGGCCAGCGCCGCGCCGGTCAACGCCGCCGCGAACCCGCCCAGGTAGAGCTGGCCCTCGACCCCGATGTTGAAGAGCCCGGCGCGGAAGCCCAGCGCCACCGCCAGCCCGGTGAAGATCAGCGGCGTCGCCTTGAACAGCGTCTGGCCGAGCCCGTAGCCGGTGCCCAGGCTCTCGCGCAGCATGAGCGCGTAGATCGCCAGCGGGTCCTCGCCGATGGCGAGGATGAAGATCGCGCCCAGCGCGAGCGAGAGCGCCACCGCCAGGACCGGGGCGGCGCCCAGCAGCAGCCGGCGGCGCAGGTCCACGCTCACGGCGCCGCTCCGCGCCGGCCGGTCATGTAGAGGCCGAGGGTGCGCTCGTCGGTCTCGGACGGGCGGGTCTCGTGCACCAGCCGGCCCTCGTACATGACGAAGACGCGGTCGGCGAGCGCCAGGATCTCGGACAGCTCCGAGGAGACCAGCAGCACCGCGTGCCCGGCGTCGCGCTCGCGCAGCAGCCGCTGGTGCAGGAACGCGATCGCGCCGAGGTCCACGCCGCGCGTCGGATGCGCGGCCAGCACCACCGTGCCGCCGCGGCTGAGCTCGCGCGCGGCGACCAGCTTCTGCTGGTTGCCGCCCGAGAGCTGGCGCGCCGGCCGCG
>Ga0335071_10005993_pt1 | contig 12598 bp, 9 predicted proteins | sample Lox_Sample_15_FD_206724 | JGI IMG/M metagenome (GOLD analysis project Ga0335071, IMG submission 206724) | Soil microbial communities from Loxahatchee National Wildlife Refuge, Florida, United States - Lox_Sample_1.5 | ecosystem: Environmental > Terrestrial > Soil > Wetlands | place: USA: Florida...
TCTCGATGGCCTGGGTGACGATGGCCGGGTTGGTGACGAAGATGTCATCGCCCACGAGCTTCGCCTTGCCACCGAGCTTCTCGGTGAGGAGCCGCCAGCCGTCCCAATCCTGCTCGGCCAGCCCGTCCTCCAGGGACCAGATCGGATACTGGCGCAACCAGTCGGCCCAGAAGTCGACCATCTGCTCGGAGGTCTTCTTGCTCTTGTCGGACTTCGCGAACAGGTAGGCTCCGTCCTCGAAGAACTCGCTCGCGGCGGGATCGAGGGCGAGGACGACGTCCTTGCCCGGTTGGAGGCCGGCCTTTTGGATGGCGGCCAGGATCACCTCGACCGCCTCGACGTTGGCCCGGAGGTTGGGCGCGAAGCCCCCCTCGTCACCGACGCCGGTGCCGAGCCCCTTGGACTTGAGCGTGCTCTTGAGTGCCTGGTAGCACTCGGCCGCCCAGCGCATGGCCTCCTTGAAGCTGGGGGCACCTACCGGCGCGATCATGAACTCCTGGAAATCGACGCTGTTGTCGGCGTGCGCACCACCGTTCAGGACGTTCAGCATGGGGACCGGCAACAACCGAGCATCGACCCCGCCCAGGTAGCGATAGAGGGGCAGGTCACGCGAGTCGGCTGCGGCCCGGGCGACGGCCATCGAGACTCCCAGGATGGCGTTGGCCCCGAACTTGTCCTTGTTGGAAGTGCCGTCGAGGGCGAGCAACTTGGCATCGACCGCGCCCTGGTCGAGTGCGTCTGCACCGACGAGTGCCGGGGCGATGAGGTGGTTGACGTTGGCGACGGCCTTCGAGACCCCCTTCCCGCCGAAGCGCTTCTTGTCTCCGTCGCGCAGCTCGAGCGCCTCGCGGGTTCCGGTCGATGCTCCCGACGGCACCCCGGCCCGGCCGAAGGACCCATCTTCCAGCCGCACGTCGACCTCGACGGTGGGGTTACCTCGTGAATCGAGGATCTCCCGTGCCTGCACCTTCGCGATCGCGGTCACGTTGCTCTCCTTTTTCGGGCCCGTTCCGCTCATGGGGCCCCTTGGCGGTTCAGTCCGTACCACTCCAGTTACCGCTCCGCGCCGGAGGAGGTCTTTGATATCCGGAGAAGCCTCCCACGGGCGCGTCGCGCCCTCAGGAGTCATTGGCCACCCGAACGGTGGCGGTTATCGGCGGACTCCACCGCCCTCGTGAGGGCAAAAGCGTACCAAGCGTGGGGTCGGGCCGCAACGAAGTAGAGGAGCGGCCGGCTGGTCGTTCCCGGTGCGAGGCGCCAGCCGGACGAGGCCCGGCGGCGTAGGCCCTTCGAGGCGGATGACCTCTCAAGGTCAGGTGGCGCCCGGGGCAGGCCGCGCCGGGCCGTCTTGGCCCGGGTCGCGGGGGATGCCCGCGGCCTCGTAGACCGCAGCCTCGTCGAGGGTCTCATGCTCGAGCAGCTGGGCGACGATCGAGTCGAGTCGCTGGCGGTTTTGGTCGAGCAGCGAGGTCGCCTGTCGGTAGCAGTCGTCGATGAGCCGTCGAGCCTCCTCGTCCACGGCGTTGAGCGTTGCCTCGGAGATGCCCATCATTCGCGGGTCCCCTTCCGACGGCAGGACCGACATGCGCCCGACCCGGTCCGACATTCCGAAGCGCCCGACCATGGCGCGTGCGATACCGGTGCAGGTCTGGAGGTCGCTTTCCGCTCCGGTGCTGACGAGGTGGAAGACGAGCTCCTCGGCGGCCATACCACCCAGGGCTCCGATGATCTTCCCCTTCAGGTAGGCGGCGTCATAACCGTAGCGGTCCTGCTGTGGGGTGGAGAGGGTGACTCCCAGGGCACGGCCCCTCGGGATGATCGACACCTTCCGGACGGGGTCCGCACCGGGCTGCAGCATTCCCAGCAGAGCGTGACCGGCCTCGTGAAAGGCGGTCCGGCGGCGCTCTTCCGGCGGGATCACCACGTTTCGCTCGGTTCCGAGCTGGACCTTCTCGAGGGCGTCGAACAGGTCCTGCTCCTGCACGGTGGCCCTCCCTCGCCGGACCGCGAGGAGGGCAGCCTCGTTCGCGAGGTTTGCCAGTTCGGCGCCGGTCATTCCCGGGGTTGCTCGTGCGATCCGGTCGAGATCGACGTTCTGGGCGAGCGAGATGTTCCGGGTATGGACGCGCAAGATGGCGCTGCGCCCGGCCTGGTCCGGGGCGTGGACGGTGATGGTCCGATCGAAGCGGCCTGGCCGGAGCAGTGCCGGATCCAGGACGTCGGGGCGGTTGGTGGCGGCGAGCACGATGACGCCCTCGGCTCCCGAGAAGCCATCCATCTCCGTCAGGATCTGGTTCAGGGTCTGTTCCCGCTCGTCGTGGCCGCCCATGACCCGGGCGCTGCCCCGAGCACGGCCGATGGTGTCGATCTCGTCGATGAAGATGATGGCCGGGGCCACCTCCCGGGCGGACTGGAAGAGTTCCCGGACGCGGCTCGCGCCCACGCCCACGATCATCTCGATGAACTCCGAGGCGCTGGCGGAGAAGAACGGCACCTTGGCCTCGCCGGCGGTGGCCCGGGCGAGGAGGGTCTTTCCCGTACCGGGCGCCCCGGTGAGGAGAACGCCCTTGGGCGGTCGGGCACCGATGGCCCGGTACTTCTCCGGCGCGCGCAGGTAATCGACGATCTCGGTGATCTCGCCTTTCACCTCGTCGATGCCGGCCACGTCCTTGAAGGTGACGCGCACGGTCTCGGGGTCGACGGGCTTCTTCTTCGCCCCGCCGAACAGGCCCCCGAGCCCTCCCATGCCGCCCAGGGCCGCCTGCTGCCGCTTGAACATCCAGCGGTAGAAGAGGAACAGGAGGATGAACGGTGCGAGGGAGATGAGGAGGTTGAACAGGGGGCCGCGCTCCTGGACCAGCGGGGTGGCTCGGACCGTGGCTCCGTGCCGGTCGAGAGCGGTGAGGAGGTCGTCTTGTGCGAACACCGGCCGCTCGGTGGCGAAGCGCTTGTAGCTGTGTCCCGGGGTGCCCTGGACCGGCCGCTCCGCGCGGAGCTCGCCCTGGATGCTCTGGCCTCTGGCGAAGATCTCGCCCACGTTGCCGGCCTGAACCTGATCCTGGAACTCGGAGTAGGAGATGGACAGCGGGCCGGACTGGCGGTCCTGGTAGGTGAAGACCGCGAAGAGTGCCGCGTAGACGATCACCCAGCCGAACCGGCGCACCCATCTCTGCCACCCCGGCTCGGGCGGGCCACCCTTCCCGGCCCTTCCCGACGGTAGGCCCTCGGTGCGCCAGGGCCGGCCGGGTGGACGGGGAGGTTTCGCGTGCGGGTCCACGGGCGCAGCGCCGGTGGAGGGAGATGCCACCGCAGGGGCGGGCTTTCGTTCAGCGTCAGGGTCGGCAGTCACGGCTTCGTCCTCCTGGCCGTCCTCCCAGTATGCGAACCGGCTTATCACGCTGCGGAGACGAGGGTGGTCGCCGTGACAGTCCTTCCCGGGTCTCGAGGGGGGTGGCCCGTTCGAGCAGTGGTCATGGCCCGGTCCCGTATCGAAAGGAGCCGCCGGAGGCTGACCAGCGGACATTATCCAGTGCTTGGTAGCGAGCTCGAGCCAGCTCCATGCCGCGATCAGCTACGCAAAGGAGCGGGAGACCCGGCGAGCAGACAGCCGCCGTGGTCGACCGAGGCGGCGACGCCCCCGGTTCTGCTGGGTGTTCGCCTGGGGGCCTCCGCGGGTCGGAAGCTTTCCTCGACCAGTTGAGGAGGCTCCGACTGGCCGCGGCCGGGCGATCCGGTTTGCCCTTAGCAGGAGGTTACCGGCCCTACGGGGGAAGGATGGTCGCTCAGGGAAGCCCCGCCCGGATGGGGAACTCGGCCCGTCTTGACGCCAAGCGCTAGGATGTGTGCCGAGGTGGCCCGTGCTAACCGGTGCACACGCGATCATCTACAGCACCGATGCGGAGGCGGATCGAGTCTTCCTCCGCGACGTGCTCGGTCTTTCCCATGTGGACGCGGGCGATGGCTGGCTCATCTTCGCACTGCCGCCGACCGAGGTCGCGGTCCACCCGGGCGAGGAGAACGATCGGCACGAGCTCTACCTCATGACCGACGACGTCGAGGCGCTCGTGGCCTCGATGACGGAGCAGGGTATCGGGAGCTCACCCATCGCCGATCGGGGCTGGGGTCTGCTCACAGAGGTGACGCTTCCGGGCGGGGGATTGCTGGGTGTCTACGAGCCGAGACACCCGAGCCCGTTTCGCCGGACCGCCGGGTCGACGAAGGTGGCCAGCCGATCCGGGCGACGCCCAAAACCGGTCCGCCGCCCGACGCCACGCCAGACGACACGCCGGCGCGCGAGGCGCTGATCGTGTTGGTGTGAAGCGCCCGTGAGCGAAGCTCGGTGGTGGGCTGATGCCAAGGCTTGAGGGAGGTTCACGGGATAGGCGGCGGCGTGGAGGAAGCCTCTCGGTTTGCCTCCGACGACGACAGGTGAGGCGGCAGGTCAGGCTGGCTTCGAGCCGTTCCTCGGGCACGGCGGTCCGCCGCCCTGCCCGAGGGGGCCGTTCCCCAAGTCCAGGTCACCGTCCTTCGACCCGCGCCCCGGTCTGCATCCAAGAGTGGGGAGAGTTCGCGAATCCGGAAGTCGCGCCACGGCCGCGGGAATGCCGGCGGCCGGACGACACCTCGATCCGCTCGACGCGCTCCTCCGCCGGGCTGTATTGGCGACGAGATCAATCCAGCCTGCTACGGATGGGCGACCTGTGGCGCGGGCCCGGAGGCGTCACCGCGGTGCTACTCGTCACGGCCCGCCTGTGGGCGCCCGGTCCTCGACCGGACGCTCGTTGCGGAGCAAGTCGAGGAGCGATTGCCAGGCGCGTTCTTTCATGGGGTGAACGACGCGGATGCGAGGGGTCTCGGTGCGGGGGACGAATCCGTCGCCCAGCCGCCGGGCGGCCTCGGCCACGTAGTTGCCCGCGTCATCGCGAGTGAGGGTGACGTCGAACTCTTCCCCGGCGACCCGAGTGACCATGTGGATGGCCATGCGTTCTCCGTTTCCCCGCTCCCTGGGTAGCAACTGTCAGAGCTAGCCCGCCCGGGCCTGCAGCAGGGAGACGAAGTCGTCGGAGAGCAGCGTGCGCATGAGGAAGAAGCGCCTCGCGAAGTGCCTGAACCGGCCATGCCCGGCCGTGTCGCCGGTCGTGCCCGGGACAGGCTGTCCGATCCCGAGCTGGGTGGTCCTGAGGGCCTGGATCTGGCTGGAGGTCAGGACCTGCTTCGCCTGCTGCCAGAACGACTTCATGTCTTGCCGAAGTGTCGCCCCGGCTCCAGGCCGGGCAGCCTGCAGGGCCTGGACGGTGGATTCGGCAACGGTCCCGGTCGACTTGAGGTCAGCGACGGCCTGGGTGAGAGCGGCCACCCGGGCAGGCTCGGAAGAAGTGAGCTGGCTCCTGAACGCTGCCACCTTCGCCTTCGCGTCCTGGATCGGCGGCAGCAGCGACTGTGCCTGTTGCTGTGTCAGATTGAGCGCATGGTCCAGCTGTAGCGCTGCGATCTGCAACCGGAGCGCCTGGACCTGGCTCGTGGGCGCGGCCAGCGCTGCGGCTGGAGCGAGCACACATGCAAGCATCAACATTCGTGATTTCAGCATGGTAGAGGGCGTGCCTTTCTGAAGACCCGTCCCACACCGACGGGCTCCTCGTCTTCTACACACGGGGCGGGCCCTGACGTTACTTCCCGCCTCCAAGGGGGGCCGCTGATCTGGACGAGTCCACCGGATCGCCATGCACCGGTGCGCGGCAGAACCTCGCCGCGCAGTCGAGACACAGAGACGGCTCCGCCGAGCCTGAAGCTCGGCGGCGGGGCGAGCGGATCGCGCTCTCTGCGCTGGCGGGTGCGGGTAGGTGGCCGGCCGCCGAGGACCGTCTCGGTCGGCCGTCGCTGTCGCGGGCGATGGAGCGTCGGCGACGACGACCCTGCGGCTCAGCGACCGAGGAGGCCACGCCTCACCGTGGCGAGGATTCGAGCGAGAACACGCCCACGGAGCGGCGTCTACCGTCGGTGATCGTCGTGCTCTCGGTGCTCCTCGCGCTCTGGCTTGGCGGGTCTGCGAGCGGGTACTGGACGGGCGACCACGGCGGGGTGCGGGCCACCGCGCCCGGTGTGGTAGTAAGCGGGCGCCTGCGCCCACCCCCGAGTTCCCCAGGCACGCGGACCGACCCAGCCGCGGTAGCCTCCCCAGCCGCGGTAGCCTCCCCAGCCCCAGTAGCCACCGACCCTGAACCAGGGATGGGAGTACCAGATGAAGAGGCGCGGTCCCGGGCGACCCCAGTATGGCGATGGGCCGTAACCGTACACCCATGGTGCGACGACCCAGCGCCAGCCGTAGACGGGGTAGTAGACGTACTGGTCAGGAAACACCTGCGGGTCGCCGGGGACGTACGTGTACTGCCGTGAGTAGGGTATCCACAGCCAGCCATATTGATTCGTGTACACCCACTGGCCGGCAGGCATGTTCGAGGGCGGAGGCTCGAGCTGCGAGCCCTGCTGCGGAGGTGGCGCCGGCTCTGCCTCCTGTCCGGGGGGAGGCGGAGGCATCTCCGCGGGCGCCTCCTCGGGCGGAGGCGGGACTGCTCCCGGTGGCTCCTCTGAAGGAGGAGGCATGGCGTTCGGATCGCCAGCCGCCTGCCCGAGCACGAGGGCAGGGGTGATGGAGAGCAGGAGGGCAACAGGCACGAGACGCGACGCCGCGATCCCTCGTTGCAGGCGGGATGCGAGTCCCGCAGGTTGTAGACGACGACAGAACATCGGTCTTCCTCGGTTCGTGTGTTCGAGGTACCAACGACCCTCGACCGGGTGAGTTCCAATGCCTCGCACTCTTGCGAGGCTACCGACACCAACACCGGACTTCCCCGTTAGTTTCGTTCGAGCGGCGACGCGTCCGGAGCTCAGGTTGGTCGAGGCTTTCGACCACAAGGACACGGCCCCGGGTTCGCGAGGCGGTGGGTAAGGTCGAGATCGAGTGGCCCGCTCAGGCCTCAGCTCGCTCATCATCTGAGCTGGAGTTTCTCGGCGACCGAAGGTAACCCTGGTTCTTTCCGGATTCGGGTGATCCCCATTTCGCTACACGGGCGACTCACCTTGCTTTACCTACAGTTCGCTCATCTTATCCAACCGCAAAGGGAGAGGTTTTCAGTGTGCCCAGAGAGCCCGCGCGCTCTGGCCGAACAGCAGTGAAGATCGGGTTGCGACCTCCTCAATTCGGAGCTTGAGTTTAAGGAGAACGAAGGCGACCGCAGCAGAATGGGGAGTAGCCATCCTCCGGCTCGCTCGCCTGCCTGCCCCTGCCACCCCGATTGCAGCGGCGGACCGTGCGCTCCCCTCATCTATGCCGCGTGTTGCTGCTGGTGTGGGGAGGGGCCCAAAGGGGGTGAGCCGCACCGGCAGGGCGAGCAGGAGCGTGACCGGGGTCCGATGGTGGTATGGCAGCCACCGTCTGCTGGACGAAGGGCTCTAGGTTCCGGCTCGAATCGACAGGCGGGCGGCGAGTGGAGAGGGCCGCGCGAAGGGGGCCGATGTTGCCCGGGGTTAGGGCAGCTGGCATCATCGCCCGGCGGCGCCCTCGCGCCTTGGGGGCGCATGCTGCTCGCCTGGTCGATGCATCTTCCCAGCCCCGCACATCTCCTCTCTCCGGCACAGCTCGTGGGCTACCTGGCCTTCGTGCTGGGCGTCACCGCCTTCTCGCAGCGCGAGGATCGGCGGCTCAAGGTCTTTCTCACCCTGGAGTGCCTCGCCTACGTGGTCCACTTCGTGCTGCTCGGGAACGCCACTGCGGCCACGAGTTCGGGCGTGTCCGGCTGCCGAACGCTGCTCACCCTCCGGTTCCGGTCGCGGCGGCTGGCGCTCGTCTTCATGGCCACGTATCTGGCGGTGGGCGCGCTCTTGGCGCGGACCCCTGCTGCCTGGCTGCCGGCGGTGGGCTCGTGTCTCGCGACCTGGGCGCTCTTCACCCTGAACGGGGTTCGCATGCGGCTCATCATGCTGGTGAGCACGTCCTTGTGGCTCGCCAACAACATCCTGAGCGGCTCGGTGGGGGGCACGCTTCTCGAGGCGCTCATCGCCACGAGCACCATCGCCACGATGGTGCGCATGGTCCGCGCGCCGCAAGAAGGCCGTCCGGGTGACGGGCTGAGGGGGGAGCGGGGGTCGCCGAGCCCGATCCGGTGAGTGCCGTAGGGCCTGGCCGGTTCGGTGACCTCGTCGACCCTTCGTCGGTGGTGCGCGTCAGCCCTTCACGGCGCCGAAGGTGAGCCCGCGGACCAGGTACTTCTGGAAGAAGAGCGTCAGAAGGACCCCGGGGGTGATGGCGATGAGGGACAGGGCGGAGATCTCGCCCCAGGGTATCTGGTGCCCGCCGGTCATGCCGGCGAGGGTGATGGGCAGGGTTTGCGCTCGAGAGCGGGTGAAGATCAGGGCGAAGAGGAACTCGTTCCAGGAGAAGAGGAAGACGAAGAGCGCGGTCACCGCGATCCCGGGCACGGCCAGGGGGAGGACGTACTTGCGGAAGGCGTGGAAGCGCGAGTAGCCGTCGAGCAGCGCGGCGTTCTCTATGCTGTGGGGGATGTCCTCGAAGAACCCCTTCATGACCCAGACGGCGAAGGGCATGTTGATGAGGATGTAGGAGAGGAACAGGACCGGATAGGTGTCCAGCATCTTCAGGGTCTTGAAGATGATGAAGAGCGGCATGGTGGCGATGACCGGCGGGGCGAAGAGGAGGGAGAGGACGAAGAAGCTCATGTCCTCCCCGCCGACCTTGAAGCGGCCCATGCTGTAGGCGAGGAGGACCCCGAAGACGATCACCAGGACGGTGTTGGTGACCGCCACCACCAGGCTGGCCGTGAGGGCCTGGGTGCCGCCGAAGACGGTCATTCCTCTCCCGAAGTTCTCGAAGGAGAAGTGGCTCGGCCAGAAGACGGGGGGGTAGTGGTAGAACTCCCCCTCGACCTTGAAGGCGCCGACGGCGATCCAGTACACCGGGAAGAGGAAGATGAGCAGGAAGAGGAAGATGAGGGCGAAGCGCAGGACGGTCAGGAGGGTGCGGATGCGCTTGCGGCGGGCGAGGTCGGCGGCGCTCAGGGCGGTGGGATGAAGCCCCTCGACCTGGGCTGGGGGAGCGGGAGGGCGGTGCTGGCCGGGTTCCTGGCGGGGCAGCTCGGTGGCCTTCATGATTGCCTGCCTTCCCTGCGGTTCATGACCAGGCTGATGAAGACCTTGGCGATGATGGTGATGACGATGAGCTGGACGACGGCGATCGTCGCCGACATGCCCACGTTGAAGTTCTTGAAGCCGATGATGTAGGTGAGGAGGCTGAGCGTCTCGGTCGCGATGCCGGGCCCGCCACCGGTGAGGATCTGCACCGGGTCGAAGATCTTGAAGATGAAGATGATCCGGAGAAGGATCACCAGCGTGAACACGGGCCGGAGCAGGGGCATGGTCACGCGCCAGAGGGTCTCGCGCTCCGAGGAGCCGTCGACGCTCGCGGCCTCGTAGACCTGCTTGGGGATGGCGGCGAGCCCGGCCAGCAGCACCAGGGTCACGAAGGGCGTCCACTGCCAGGTGTCCATGATGAGGATGGAGGCCATGGCCAGGGCCGGCTCGGCCAGCCAGGCCTGGGGGTGGATGCCGAAGAAGCCGAGAAGGTAGTTCAGGGGCCCGAACCGGTTATCGAGGATGATCTTCCACTCGAAGCCGGCCACCACCGGGGTGATCATCACCGGGATGAGGAACAGGGCCACGATGATCCTGCTCCCCGGGAACTTCTTGTTGAGGAGCAGGGCGATGACGAGGGCCAGCACGGACTGGACCGGGATCCCGATCACCATGATGACCATGGTCTTCAAGAAGGCGTTCCAGAAGCGCTGGTCCGAGAAGAGGGCTCCGTAGTTCTGGAACCAGGCGAACCGCGGCGGACGTGGGGTGGCCAGGGTCTTCAGGAAGAAGCTGTTCACGAACATGTAGAGGAGCGGGCCCACCACCAGCAGGACGAGCACGACCATGCCGGGGAGCGCGATGAGGCGCGCGAACCGTTTCTGGCTCTGCTCGATGGTCATCGCTCGTTGGGTACCGGCCATACCGTGCTCCCTCGTCGGGGGAAGGCTCGGCGCCCGTCACCGCCGGTGACGGGCGCCGATGGTTCCGGGACGCTAGTCCTTCCAGAATCCGTGCTTCTTCCAGGACTCGAGCATCGCGTTGTAGATCTTCTTCTGCCTGGCCGGATCCAGGTTCTGGGTGATCTTGTCCCAGGTGGCGGCGGCGGTGTTCAGCGCGGCCGCCGGCTCCGCTCCACCGGACAGCCCGCTGGTCACGGCGACGTCGAGGGCGTCGAGGTACTCGGCCGAGCCGGGGATGTTCACGTCGGGGAAGATGTGGTTGAGGTTGTCCTTCACCACCGCCAGGTAGTTCTTGGCCTCGGCGTTGGAGCCGAACTTCTCGAAGGTCTGGGGGCTGTCGAACTGGGAGATCCGGTAGGGGTCCTCACCGGTCTCGTTCGAGGCCACGCTCTTCATGGCGAGGTCGAGGCTGAGCATGGAGGCCACCCAGAAGGCCTCCTTGGGGTGCTTGGTGGTGGTGGGGATGGCGATGACCCGGCCCACGGGCGCGGCCGCGCGGTAGTAGATCTTCCCGTCGGCCTGCTTGACGCCCGGCATCTGGGAGATGCCCGCGTCGTGGACGATCTTGGAGAGCTTGGGATCGTTGGCCTTCTTCCACACGTCCGACCACTGGATCATGGTGGCCACCCGGCCCTGCAGGTAGGCGTTCATGAGCTCGGTGTACCCGTAGCTCATGACGTCGGGCGGGCAGAACTCCTTCAGCTTCTTCTCGATGTTCAGCGCCTGGATGCCGGCCGGGGAGTTGATCATCGGCTTCATGTTCTTGTCGAAATAGGCCCCGCCCAGGGAGCCGAAGATGTTGCCCCACCAGGCGTAGGCGAAGCCGCGCGCCCCGAGGAAGGCGAAGCCGTAGAAGTCCTCGTCGAGCGTCTTGCCGGCGAGCTTCTCGCCCTTCTTCCGGGTGAAGAACTGCGCCACCTTGAGGAGGTCGTCCCAGGTCTTGGGCACGGACAGCTCCTGACCGAACTTCGCCTTGAAGGCAGCCTTCTCGCCGGCGTCCTCGAAGATGTGCTTCTGGAAGTACAGGTTCAAGATGTCGCCGTCATAGGGGAGGGCGTACGTCTTGCCGTTGTACATGTCGTACAGGTCACGGTAGGCCGGGACCACGTCGTTCATCTTCGGATCGTGAACGGAGAAGAGGCCGTCCAGCGGCTGGATGTACTCGAACTCCGCGAATTCCCCGAGATAGGCGGGGTAGAAGATCACCACGTCATAGGCCCCGGTGCCGCCCACGAACTCGGTCTTCAGCTTCTCGTACACCGAGGTGAACGGAACCCCGACCGTCTCCAGGGTGATGCCCTTCTGGGCGGCCAGTGGCTTCAGCCACTCCACCGGCGTCAGGTTCTGGCCCTCGTCGCCGTAGACGGTGATCTTGACCTGGGCGAAGGCGCTTCCCGCAGCCAGCAGGAGCGCGGCCGTGAAGACCAACGAGAGAATCTTCCTTGCTTGCATGAGGTACCTCCGGTGCGCTGCGAGTGCTCTCCTCTACATCCGGCGCGGGGCTAGTGTCCGGGTTTGATGCGCTTGGACGTCTCCGCGTCGAAGAAGTGGACCTTGTCGGGCTGGAAGGAGATGGTCACCGGCTCGTCCAGGGCGAGCCGCAGACCCGCATCCCCGACCTTGAAGGCGAGGTCGCCCGAGCCGAGGTCGATGGAAGCCAGGGTGACGTCCCCCAGCATCTCGAAGGTGTGGACCCGGCCACCGATGCATCCCGGTTGCCCTGCTCGGCCCAGGACGACGTTCTTCGGCCGTATGCCGATGGTGAACCTGGAGGCCGCCGGGAGGGAGCCCAGGCCGATGTCTCGGGCGGCCACCTGCTGGCCTCCCAGGAGGAGCAGGTCCCGTCCGCCGTCCTGCACCCGCTCGACGGCGAAGGTGTTCATGGCCGGCTCTCCCACGAAGCCGGCGACGAAGAGGTTGGCCGGTGCGTCGTAGATCTCCTCGGGGGTACCGATCTGCTGCAGCTCCCCGTCGTTCATGACCAGGATCCGGTCGGACATGGCCAGGGCTTCCAGCTGGTCATGGGTCACGAACAGGGCGGTGAGGTTCATGAGCTTCTGCACCCGCCGGATCTCCCCGCGGAGCATGGCCCGCTCGCTGGCGTCGAGGTGCGACAGCACCTCGTCGAGGAGGAAGACCGAGGCGGACCGGACCAGGGCGCGGGCGAGGCCGGTCCGCTGCTGGGCGCCGCCGCTCAGGCTGGCGGGGCGCAGGTCCTTGTAAGGAGCGATGCCCAAGGCATCGCAGATCGAGTTCACCTGCCGCTGGATGTCGCTCTCCGGCTGCTTGCGGATGCGCAGCGGGTAGGCGATGTTCTCGAAGACGGTGAGGTGCGGGTAGAGGGCGTACGACTCGAAGGCCATGGCGATGTTGCGATCGCCGGGGATGAGCTCGTTGACGCGGATGCCGTCGATGAGGATCTCGCCGCGCGAGATCTTCTCCAGCCCGGCGATCATCCGCAGGGTCGAGGTCTTCCCGCACCCCGAGGGCCC